>Ga0068858_100001571_pt1 | contig 23409 bp, 28 predicted proteins | sample KBSSwiS12_FD_66589 | JGI IMG/M metagenome (GOLD analysis project Ga0068858, IMG submission 66589) | Switchgrass rhizosphere microbial communities from Kellogg Biological Station, Michigan, USA - KBS Switchgrass S1-2 | ecosystem: Host-associated > Plants > Roots > Rhizosphere > Soil ...
CCCCCAGACGGGTGGAGTGTCGGCATTTGTGGCAACAGCACGAGCTTCCGTAGGCTCACCCGATCGGCTAACGCGGTCCCATGGTTCAGATGGCAGAGGTGGCGAAGATCCGAGCGGCCTGGGTTGCGAAGGGCGACCCGCCGTGCGACCACCCGAAGACGGACAAGGAGTACGCACTCGGCGGTGGCACCGGCGATGTTGCGTGCATGACTTGCGGGCGGTCGTGGATGCGGGGCACGAAGCCGTGGGGGACTCCCGCCGAATCCGAATCGGAGTGAACCCTGGGCCTAGCGGCGCTAGGGGAAGAACCGGTGGAACCTGGGCAGGACCTCGTCCCGGACGTATCGGTGGCTGGCGTCGACCTGGCTCGGCCGCCAGTCCATGAAGTGGAGCTGATGGGTCGTCCCGAGCAGGAGGTAGGCGCGGCGATCTTCAGCCTCCGAAGAGAAACGGGCATGCCAGATCACGTCGCCGTCGGAGACTGGTTGATCCAAACGCTCCTGCAACACCTCGACGATGGAGTCGCCCATGGCGGCTAACTGGCCGCGGAGTCTGCTCGCTTCGAGCACCGTCGGTAGCACCATGTGATGCTTGTCCTGGTTCGACAGCGTCTGGATGATGCGTAGGGGTGCGTTGGTTTGCGGCCCTGGGTACGCCCATGGCTGCGCGAACTCGATCTGGTCTTGCGCGGCTGGGTCTACATCCTTGAGTGCGGCCTTCTTTGTGTGCTCGAAGTTCGCTGCGCTGCTCGTGATCGGGAACTTGTGGGTCGTGGTGACCTTGCCACCCGCCTGCCGCACTAGCGCCACCACGAGGTGATCCAGCGCCGCCCGTGTGTTCTGGACGGCATCGCCAAGGATCGTGGCCCAGTACGGATCAGGGGGCCCCTTCGGCAGCCTGACCCGCAGGATCACCTCGCCCGGGATGCTCGTGTCTGGGTCGAGCTCGACGGGCCCGTCGCCGGCAGCAAAGTCCTGGGTTACCTCCGCCAGGTGGTGAAAGTGCTCCTGCGCCCGAACGAGCTTGAACCGGCAGGTGTCGAGGGGATCCAACATGTACGTCACGGTATCAGCCGCTCTGTGCCGAGTAACGGTCGCGGTGGAAGCTCGTCCGCCCGGTGCGGTAGTCTGCGAACGCACGTTCGAACAAAGGAGAAAGAGCATGGCCAAGACACCCGAGAACAACGGCAAGGCCTGGACGCCGCAGGACGTCCGCCAGCTCAAGCAGCTGGCCCGGGAGAACACGCCGACCCGCGTGATCGCTCTCAAGATGGAGCGAACGCCCGGCGCCGTGCAGAACGAGGCATCCCGCGAGAACATCAGCCTCAAGCCGACGAATCAGAGCCCATACAATCGCCAGAAGAAGTAGCGCGACGCTGTGAGCACCGGCGGCGACCCACTAGAGGGTGTCAACGCCGAGACCGTTCATGCATTGCTCACGGCCGTTCAGCGGTTTGAAGATGCGGAGGAGCGGCGGGGTGAGAGCCTGAACGGTCGAGCATCTGGCGTGTCCGGGCTCGTAGCGCTCATCATCTCGGTATCAGCGGCGCTTGCGCACCTCCAGACCGATTCGGTTCACGACCGAGCTCGCACGGCGGCGTTGGTGTTGTTCTTCGGCGCCGCCTTAGCCTTCCTGTCCGCCATGTGGATGGCGATCTTCAAGGTGCTCCGCCCGAAACCGGCCTTCGTCGTCCACGAGGAGGAGGTACTCAAGTATCCGAACTACGAGTGGATCCGGAAGCGCCCCGCCGAGGTGCACGGGTACCTCATCAAGGCCAGCGCCAGCCTGTTAAAGACCGAGCGCGACAAGAACAACGGCAAGGCCACGTGGCTGAACCGTGCATACGCCGCCCTGCTGGTCGGCGTTCTGTGTCTAGCCGGTGACGGTCTTATACTGTTCCATACGAATGGCCGACCCGAACGAAACACCCCCAGACCCACCGCCCGAGCCGGAGCCGCAAGCTCCCGAATCACCATTCGTCAACCCGGAGCTGGATCAAGTCGAGCGCGGGCGCGACCTCTCGAACACAGAGCGCAAGCGTGAGCGATAAGAAGCCGTCGAAGCCGCCTGCGACGAAGCCCGCCGACCCCGGCACGGCGAAGCCCGCCGATCCCGGCGTCACGAACAAGTCGCCGTTTCCCGATCCGACGCTCAAGCGAGTGCACGGCACCAACAAGAACAGGCCGCGGCCGCGAACCTAGTTGCACGGCGGCAGGTGCTGGTCGCGGCCGACGCACGGCACGGCCGGTGGTAAGATGGCGCTCAGCCCAGCCGGATCGGGCCGAACAGTGCGCGGCTCATTGATGCGATAGGCAACCCCATTCAATACCCGGAGCACTGTCAGCCGATTCCCAGCCGCGTTAGGGGCAGCACGAGTCGCGCGAACGCGACGGAGCAGACTCGAACCCCGACTCGTCGCTGGAAAGGCGACGCTCCTCCAACCGCCGACTTTGAGACGCGTGCGATCCGCTCGCGAACGTCCACGCGCACACTTGGATGCTCGCAGCGGTCCCAGGGAAACCCGGGCCTATCCCGGTGCCCGACATCCAAGAACAGGCTGTCGGCCGCCGCGCGACGCTATCAGTTAGAGCGGGCGATCGAGGACGGAAACACCGACACTCCTGCATTGCCACTCCCCGCCGAGCTTCGGGGGTGGCGGTCTCGGCCGAAGCCATGTGATTATTCGCCCTTGCGGCGATTGCGGTCGCAGGCGCACTGTTCCTCGGCTCCACGTGGTATGCCGAATTTAACGATCCGGTCCGGCCTTGCAATACCGCCGAACACCTGGCGCAACCGGTGACTGTGGCAGGCACGCCGCCCAGGCCCGCTCCACCCAGCCCACTGCTCGGACCGGCGCTCCCACCTTCCCTACGACAGTCGCAGACAAACGTACACGCGCTCGGCTACGACTACGCCGGCTCAACCGCCCACGTGTGGCAGGCGACCAATGAGGAACTTCGTCTCCAATCGCCTCCCACCCCCCGACGTGGACGCCGCTTTGAGGGCCGACCGTCCCGTTGGCGCGACGATCTCGCCCACACCCACGCTGATTGACGCCGAATGACCATCCTGGTAACCTTCGTTACATGAATCTTCGACCCATACGGCGGTGCTCCCATGTTGCAACAGCCGCTCGGAGTGCGCGCCGAATGAGCCTCCAAGTAATTGCTCTCACCTTCTGCGCCGTCGCCACCTATGGCGTCTTCGCTCCGAGCGCGTCGGCCTCGAGCTACTTCGGAACCCGACTTCTGGTTCAAGGAGACTGTTGCGGCGGTGCCGACATCACGGGCGATCGCGCGACTATTACTGCCCCGAATAGTAACTTCACGACAACTTCCACTCTTTGCGCGCTTCAACGCGAGGATATGGAGGGTAACACGGTGCCGCCTGCAACGGGTGACAATCGGCTCATTCAAACTGGGCTTGTCAAGTGTGGGACGTCGGTGTCAGGTGGTCTGGATAACACATGTAGTCTGAGCGGAAACCTCGTTTATTATACGGAAGTGCTCTGGAGCGATGCGTATCACTGCACGGCCCTTGGTCAGGCTACTTACTCGTCGTCACATAAGTTCTCGGTATGGGAGTCGGGTGGTAGTAACAACATATACTACACATTCTTCGATGGCTCCAAGGATCCAACCAGCGGATACTACTACGTTACTATGCCATATATCTGGGTTGCTGTGTCCAGCGGAGAGCTAACATCTTGCTTCTCCCGGAGCGATTGTAACAGTCATGGTTCGATTGACGTTCCCGGAACCTACGCCTCGTCGGGAGGGACGGCTTGGCAGCGCTACGATCCCGCCGACTCGTCCTGGCACACAGTCCAGTCCTCCCCAACATGTGCGGGGCCCAGTTTCCTCACCTGCGGCGGAGGGGGCTGGAGCTTTGTGAACGGCCCCCCTGGTCCCTTTGATATCGACTACAACCCATAAAGGAGCGTAACCCGTGCCATCTCGCACGTTGCTCATAGCCGTCGGAGTCGGCCTCGCCATAGCGATCGGGGCTGGCGTGAGCTATGCGGCTGGTGACCGATCAGCGGGCACGGATGGCGCACCGGTATCCTTTGCGCCCCTTGGCGCGGCGCCTGGCGAGACGTTCGCGTCGCCAGACGATGCGCTTTCTAGCGCGCTGAAGAACGAGTTCGCCGGAACAGCCATCGATTCCGCGTCCTTTGGATCTATTCCTGACGGAGCGCCTTCCAGCGCGGATGGGCTGTGGCTAGATGTAACGGTCGCCGCGACCAACGACTCGGTTGGAGCCACGTTAGGCGACTGGGAGTCCGCCATGCTGATCGGTTACCTCCAGCAGGCGCTTCATGACTCGGGACTACCGCAAATAGGTGGGTTTTCAATCAAGCTAAGCCTGCCCGATGGGAGTACTGCGGATCTCGGCGGTGGCGGACCCGGTAACGTCGCGTTTGGTCAGCAGTTCGTGTCGACGCCTGAGGACGCCGTGGCTGCAAGTCTGAAGCGGGACGCATCGGCTGCCGGTGTTACGATCACCTCACTGCAGTTCCTGCATACAGGCAATACCGTTCCGATCGTCACTGTGACCGCCTCGGATGCTATGGAGTTCGTCAGTGCGCATCCAAGTGTGACCGGCGTATTCTCCGACTCGGGCCCGTTTGAGGGCATCTATGTTCTGGTTCAGGACGCACAGGGCAGGCCGGTAGAGATGGGCAGCGCTTCATTCCGTTCGGGTATAGGTGCTGCTTGGTATGCACCGGGCTACGACGGTGGTGATCGCGGCGCTGGAAACGGAACGGGGTAACGCGTCAAGGAGGTACGCCTACGGGCCGGCGCCTCTGGCTGGTGTGTCAAGCTGAGCGGCTATCGCCCCGTTTCTGATTCCTCCAGTTCGTGGATGGAGCCCCACCGATGGCCTTCTCGAGCTTACTGCCACGGGGCGACGGCAAGCGCCTCACCAGCAACACGGGCAACAACTGCGGCGGGTGCGCCTTGGCGGTGTGCGCAGGGCGAAAACGACAGACTGACGGCAGAACCGCACGGCGCGGAGATTCCTTGGTCGTGGCGAAAGCGGATCGCGGACATCATCAACGTGGTCAGTTGGATCAATGAAACGCTCAGCAAGTCGCATGTTCCGCTGAGGAGCTTCGAGTGCGGGCCGAGGGGCAGCTAATCAGGTTGACCGGGACTGGCGTTGCGGGCCACCCGGCCGGCAGGAGGATGGTGTTCGTGCAGGAGCCAGAACGAAGCGATGAAACCTTTTACGCCGTCTTGCCCCGCATGCCGGAACCGAAGCGGTGAAAGCTCTAACAAGAGATTTCTCTCCCCGCGGATCGTTGATCAGCTGCTGTAGCCTTTCAGGGCCGCGAGTGTCGAATAGGCTGTCTGTTGACCGCGGCCTCGCCGCAACGCGTATGGTTCTGGCGTGTTCGTTGATGTCTCTGGAGCTGCCCGTCGTGCCGAGCCGGAGCGCGAGCGCGCGTGGCTTGCGGAGCAGCGCGTGTTCGTTTCAAGCGTGATTGGGGATACGGCGGAGGAGCGGCTGGCGGTTGCGAGGGTGATCGAGGATGCGGGAGCGCGAGCTGTCTGGTTTGAGGAGTTCGGGCGCGATGCCGACGCCGCGGAAGCGTTCTTGGCAGAGGTCGATTCGTCGTCGGTTTACGTTGGGATTCTTGGTGAGGTGTACGGTCGGCTGAACCCGCCGGGTTTCTCTGCAACCGAGGCGGAGTATCTGCGAGCGCGCGCCGGTGGGAGGCGCGTGTTTGTGCTCGTGCGTGCGGAGGCACCAGGGCGGGAGGGCCATTTGGCGCGGTTCATCGAACGCGTGCGTTTCTCCACGACGACGGAGAACTACAACGACGCTGAGGATGCTGCGCGTCGCGTGCGCAGGCGGTTGCATGAGCTTGCGGCCGAGGCTTTGTCGCCGTGGGTCAAGCTGGACGACGTCGTGTTCCGCGCGGACGAGGTGGATGTGGGCGACACGGCGGTGATTCGTGCTCGTGCTGGTAGCGTGGCACACCGACTGGAGGCGCTTCGGGATGGGTTTGGTCGCCGGCGGGTGCGTTTCGTCCACCACGATCGCGTCGTTGAAGGGGACGTCACGGGCGTGCGGCGGCGAACGACAAGTGGCGGGGTGGACGAGCTCACGGTCGAGCTGAGCCGCGTGCAGGTGCCCCAGTTGAACCCGCTTCGCGCCGGAACGAGTGGCTATTCAGCCGACGAACTCGTCGAGCTGGGCATGCGTAAGCTGTTCCTCGGCGAGCCGCTCGCGGATCCGATGGCAATGATGGGGTTGGCGGAGACGGGGATAGGCGTGGATGACTTGCGTCAGGCCTTCGAGCAGTCGAACGAGATAGTGGAGGCGGTCACCGCGCTCGTGGTCGCAGAGGGCCTAGTCGGCAGCGGCCGGGCACGCAGGCTTCTGCGCTGCTCGATCGGGCCACGCGACCGCGACACCCGGCGCGTGGAGGTCGAATGGGAGGACCCGGCCATCTACACGAACGCCGAGCCGGACCGCCGACGCATCGAGGGGGAGTGGCGATGCCAGTAGGGTCAGCACCGGGCTGGCTACGTTGAGACTGTGGGCGACTGTTGGGCGACTGTTGAAAGCGCCGCAAATCGCAATCTGGCACGCTCCAGCCAAGACGACATGCAGATGCGTGGCAGCCAACAGCGACTCGCTCTTCCGGTCAACCATCGGCCATTGTGGCTCTGTCAGCGGCGGGGGTGGGATTCGAACCCACGAATGGCCTTGACGGCCATTGCCGGTTTTCAAGACAGGACCGGATTGGCTCACCGAAGCACCTCAGCACGGGTTTGCGCCCCCTTCAGCGCTCCGGCGTTGGAAGCACCTCCTGCGGATCCGATGGGAAGGTAGCTGGCCATTGCGCGAGGAGGGCGATCGGTCGCCGATGGAGTCGCCACGGCACGGCGGAAACGCTAGAGGTTCAACTCGGCTATGAACGGACTGGGTCTGATCGCGTAGAGGTTCCCATTCCGGCTGATCCGACAGTCGGTGTACACGAGGTGTACCTCGTCCCGCGCACGTGTGATGGTGACGTAGAACTTGCGCCGAGCTTCGGCGACATCCTCGTCTGTGGGTGTGAACCCCGGAAGCCCGGCATGGTCGGCACCGACCATAATCACCACGTCGAACTCGAGACCCTTGGCCCCATGGATCGTCGCCGCCATTACGCGTCCGGGAGCGCGGGCCCGATCGCCAACTTCGCGAAGGGTCATCGCTGCGCCGGCGCCATCGACCGAGAGCGCATGCCGCATCTTGCGGAGTTCCTTTGCGTCCTCGCCCGAGCTCGGCTCCCGCGCGTAGTCCCCCAGCGCGGCGGCTGTCACCGCTTCCACGAAGTCCCTTGCCGGCGAGGTTGGATTGCCATCCAACATGGATCGGGTCACCGACTTGAGAACGACGTGATCGCGAGCCCCGCGGACGAGTGCCGAGAACGTGTCCAAGAGTTCGGGAAGTTCGATGCCGGCCTGCCCCGAGTGGCATGCCCAAGCCGCCATGGCCTCGAGCAACATTGTGAGCGAGGTGGTCCTCCAATGCTCCTCCGTTCTTGCGAACACAGGGATCCCGCTCGTGCGAAGACTGTCCGCGCATCGATCCCGATCCTGGCCCCATGGCGCCAGGACGGCGATCTGTTCATAGGCGACATCGCGATTGATTGCGTCGAGGACGAGTTCGAGTGCCATCGCGGTTTGGCCGTCCTCGCCTCCCGTCACGGCGTGGACGCTGACCGATCCGCCGGGTCGATGGCCAGTTATGGTCCGCGTCTCACCGAGCGCTCGGAGAGAGACGTCGATGATGCCTTGGGCACAGCGGTAGTTGTGTTCGAGCGAGACCGCGAGCACTTGCGGCTCCTGAGCGAGATCTCGCAGCAGCCTAGGATGAGCGCCGGAAAATGCATAAATTGCTTGATCCGGGTCGCCTACAGCGAACAACACAGAGTCGGAATCTGTGCGGAGCGTTATGCCTCGTACGATCCGGTCGAGCCCAGGGGCGAGATCCTGGTACTCGTCGACGTACACGCGAGGGAACGTAGCTGCGAGCACTCGGCCGACCCATGCGTGGTCCTCGATTAACTCGACCGCGTGACGTACCAAATCCTGGAAATCGTAAATCCGCCGCGTTGCGAGTTCGGCCTGGAAACGGCGTGCCATCTCAGCGATCGGCTCACCCCCGAGCATTCCGTCTCCTGAAAGGTCGAGCCGCTGGCGGGCTTTCGCAGTAGTTGTCTTGACCTGAGGTCGCTCGTGGGGTGGGAAGTCGAGATCATTGAAGGCAACGTCGAACGCCTCCTCGATCTCGTGATCCGATCCGAGGCGGCTCGCTGCCAGGTCGTGGCGTCCTGCCGATGCGGCGAACGGTGCGACGATGCGGCCCAACGCGAACGCATGGACCGTCCCCACGAACAGATTCGGACGGCGGTCAACCCCAAGCGCGCGCACACGTCGACGCAGTTCGAGCGCTGCCTCGTTGGTCATTGTGATGCAGGCCGCGCCGCGCGGCGCTCTCACGAGATCGCGCACCAATGTGTCCGCCAGCTTTGTTGTGAGGAGCTTGGTCTTGCCGCTTCCAGGCGGAGCCAGCACTGCGCAGTGGCCGTGAGCTTCGAAGGCCTCCCATTGGCGCTCATTCGTCCGGAGTTCGGCGATGGCTTCGGCGAGCGCAGTCACAACACCACATGCGCGAGCGCGCGCGCTACGTACGCTGGGGGATCCAGATCAGCGTCCAGGCCTGCGAGGCGCTGAGCGAACGGTCCTTTGCCCACGCGGAGGATAAGTTCCAGGATCTGACTGCCAGTCGCCGCGCCACTGTCGCGCAAAGCCTCGATGTCGCTTCGCGTTGACTCCGACGAGTCGAACGTCAATAGTGCTTCGAACATCGGGGCTTGGTTCGCGTGACTCGCCTCGAACAGATCCGCCTCGAACGTCGTCTCACCGTGGAAGAGCCCGATCTGCTCCGGTCCGACCGCGGTGTCGTCGATTGCGTCGGCGAGCCGTGCTACCCGATCGGCACCGGTCCGACCCGTTCCTGCGTTAGGGTCGCCGTCGGTGATCACAGCGTAGGGCGTACCCACGGCGCGAACGAATCGAACGTACGACAAGAAATGCGTCCCGTAGATCGGGCAGACGGTCACTCCGTGCTCGTCGAACTCGTGATCCGGCATCGCGATTCGCGGTAGCAAGACCTGCTCGGCGAAGCCTTCAACCAGTATTACGCGCCGAGCGAATACAAGCTCGGAGCGTGTGGCATCGAGGTAGCGAGCGAGGTCGTCCCAAGTCTTGGTTGGCAGGTCCGCGGTACTCGCCGCGAAGGCGCTCGTGGTGCCACCTTTGTCACGGAGAACGACGAGTCGGCGTGGTGGGGTGACCGAGACAATGTGCGGACTGTGGGTACTCACCACGGTGCTTCGTTTGTGGTCGGCGTCAGCGAGCAGTCCGGCGAACACCCGCCTCTGAAGGTGGGGATGAAGGTGGGCCTCTGGCTCCTCAATTGAAATCAACGCATGTTCGATTTCGCCTTTCGCGAGCAGTCGAGCCAACTCCAACTGGAGTAATGCGATGTAGAGCACGTTGAGCGACCCGAGGCTGGCCGCCGACAGACTGCGTTGGGCGGTGCCGTCTAGGAAGAGCCGTAGCGACCGCAGCGTTCGCACCGGCTCGGCCGGCGAAAGGTCGAGCGTGGGTTCAAGTCGATGGAGTTCACCGACAAGCGACGCTGTCTGTCTCTCGATCGCGTCCGCTGCATCCGCGACGCTCTTTAGCGAACGTACCGCCTGATTGGCCTCCTCGAGCGCCGATGTGATCAATAGGAGGTCGGGCTCGCTCGTGCGACGCGCGACCTCCTCAAGCAGCGGGCGCAGCGGCGAGCGACGCCAAGACGCGATGTCACCTTCCGCATCCCGCAACGCTGGCATGTGGGCATGATGGAGATAGCGTCGCAGATCGTTGCCGATGGTTCTCCCAGGGTCGTTGCCGCCGAAGATGCTCCACTCGTAGGCCGGCACCTCGATGTCCTCACGATCATCTCGCGGCGCGAATCGGTAGGTCAGCCTCGCCCGTATGGGATCTCCAGAGACTAGGGCTCCTGCGAGGGCCGCGACGAGGCCCTCGTCGTCATCGAAGTCCTCAATCTGAATGCTGACTTCGATCGTCCTGCCGGCGCCCATAGGATCCCGGCCGAGGGATTCCGAGAAATCCTCGGATGTGAGTGTCCGCTGGATGCTCGATAGGGACGGGTCGAGAACGAGCCGCAGGGCATGGAGGAGATTGCTCTTGCCGCTTCGATTCTCACCGACGATCACGGCACCGCCGGTGAGGGGAATATCGACCGCCTCAAGGTTGCGGAAGTTGGTGACCTGGAGGCGGCTGAGCTTCACCGGTTCACACTAACGCTCCCTGGGACAACTGTGTCATGCCCCTGTCCAGTGATCGCCCGGCGGCGCTGCCAGGCGGCCATCCCGTGGGCCTGACTATCGACCGCCTCGAGAAGCCCTCCGGGCGGATCCCGTAAGTCGCCGCCTCGTCGATTCGCGACCGCCGCCGTCCCTACACCTTTCTTCGTGGGCAAGCAGATCACACCGGCGGCGCTCGGCGCCCTGAAGGCGGCGCTCGCCTCCATCTACTGGTACAAGCGCGATCTTGAGCGGTTCATCCGCTTGTCCGTTTCAGATGCAGGCGTCCTCGCGAGACTCGACTTCGGCGGGTACAAGTGGGCGGTCGCTTCGGATCTGGTGGACGCGCTAGCATCGGATCAGCCCCGTTACCGGGGCGACCTGCTGGAGTTGATGGGCAACGTCGTCGAATTCGACGACTTCGGCCACCTGGAGCGACTCGAGGATGGTGAGGAGAAGGCCGACCGTGCGAGGGCGGCGGTCGCGGCGCTGAAGCGGTACTACGAGCGGCGCGCCGAGATCCGGGCCGAGCGCGAAGCAGCAGAGGGGCGGAGGGCTCACGCCCAGCGCGCCATCCAGCAGAGCCAGGCAGTCCAGAATCGGCTCGCCGAACTACGCCAGCTGTTCTTGCAGATGATGGAACTGCCGCATCAGGAACGCGGCTACAAGCTGGAGCAGCTCCTGACTCAGTTGTTCGAGTTGTTCGACCTCGACCCGAAGGCGTCGTTCAAGGTCGTCGGCGAGCAGATCGATGGCGCCTTCACTTTCGACGGCACTGACTACCTGCTTGAGGCCCGGTGGCGGCAGGAGCCGTCGTCCGCTGACGCCCTCGACCACTTCTCGAAGAAGGTGGAGCGGAAGCTCGAGAACACGCTCGGTCTCTTCGTCGCGGTCAATGGGTTCCACTCGACCGCCGTCGACTTGTACTCGTAGAAGCGCTCGCCGATGGTCCTCATGGACGGCGGCGACGTCTATGCCGTAGTGGAGGGGCGCATGACCCTCCCAGACCTCCTCCTTCGGAAGCGTCGCCACGCGGCCCAGACGGGCGTGGTGTACCTGCCGGTCAGCGCCCTCTTGTCTTGACGAGAACCATCGAAGCGACGACCGGCCGCTTGCGCCCCCTTTTGCGCCCCCGAGTCTGAGAACCGCGGATTTCAACGGACAGCCACGGACGACCGCGCCCTCGACCATCCCGCCGACTGAGGGCATAGAAACGGCTCAACCATGCGGGTTTGGGACCCTATCAGCGGCGGGGGTGGGATTCGAACCCACGAGTGACCTTGACGACCACTGCCGGTTTTCAAGACCTGATCTCTGCGGAGAGAACGTCGGGACCGGTCTCTTGGGCTTGTACCGACAATGGTTCCAGGTTGTCTCGACCGGCGATTCGCGCCTGGCGTCAGCCAGTGTTCAGTGCCCCTGCCTGCCGGACACCACCCGCCTCAAGGTCGACCGTCACGGAGGCGGCGGGCTCCGCAGCGCAATCGGCGAAATGTGAAGGTGGAGAACTCGGCTGTGCGTCTGCCCTTGAGAAGTACATCGAAAAACGCAAGACGCTCCTCGGGCCGCGGCGGCCGCGGCAGCTCGCTAGGTCGAGTGCTTACCGAAATGACTCAAGGTGGCTCTTCCGGTGGCAGGTCACCTCGGCGTCTGTAGTACTCGCGCCAGAGTTCTTCCGCGATCTGTGGCGGCAGCTCGGGGTTCATCTGCGGTCGTCCCAGCCAGTCGTACATACTCAACCTAAGGATCCGGAGCGGAACCCGAAGAAGCCGCCCCGTCTCGACGATCACGAGGCCACCACCCGCTCCGATCAAGACCCCGGCTCCTACAGGCGGGATTCCTAGACCGGCCGCAACGCCCACCGTGATGGCGACTCCGCCGTGAGCAAGAAAGTACGCGAGCGTATAGCCAGCGAACGGAGAAAGCTCTGTTGGGATGACCGCACTCTCCACAAGGTCTGCAGCAAACTGAGCGACCGGCTGACCCTCAGCCTGCGCTCGCTGGGCACCCCAGCGTTCGCTTGAGAATTCATCGAAGTCGGGACCGCGGCCGACGGCAAACGCGTATAGGTAGTTTGCGAGGTCGTCGCCCGTCTCGAGGCGGACGCCCGGCGTCAGCCCCATGATCTGGACCATGTCACGGAGATCCTCTTCGTTCTCCGGCGCTACCCGCCCGGATGCCTGCAGGATTGCGGGTGGGAACGCCTCGACCGCCACGACGCCACGCGGGTAGCCATCCTCGTAGATGAGTGTCGAGTAGGTTTGTCGCACGATCTTGCGAAGATACCGGACAGGTCTAGACGTCGCGCGGCCGCGGATCGGTGCGGGCACGACTCTGGCTCAACCATACGGTTCACGGACTGAAGCGCCGGGTGGAATTCGAACCTACGAATGACCTTGACGGCGATTGCCGGTTTCAAGATGTGATCTCTGCGGAGAGAACGGTTCGGACCGGTCGTCCAGACTGGCGTCGTAATGCTCGAGCGGATCAGAAGCGCTTGGCCGCACCGCGGTGGTCAGTCGCGGCTCTCCGAGTCCGCGCGGGCGAGTCGATGAAGAACGCCAGAGAGGTCTCGACACCGTTCCGGCGGGCGCGAGCCGAACGGGGTCGGCGATCGCGCTAGTGCTCCATTTCGCCACAGTCGAGCGAGTGTCCCCACCTGACCTGGCGCGCTCTGGTGTGGCCGTCCTCCGAGGGGAACTGTCGCGCCGAGCTTATGGGCCAAACCCATGGTTGGCGCTGTGCGGCGCTCGCCCTAACGTCCTCTCGGCTTTGGAGATCGAGTTTGCGCAGAATGCTGTGAACGTGGGTTTTGACGGTGGAAAGCTCGAGATGTAGCTCGGCGGCGATCTCTTTGTTCCGATAGTCGGCCGCGAGGAGGCGCGCGACCTCGCGTTCCCGACGAGTTAAGCGATGGCCGCCACGAGCGTCGCCCGCGCGATGTTCACAACCGCAAAACTCAGATAAATAGGTGGATGTTCCTTCTTTATGGTCGTGACCAAGAAGGACCTCGGTAACTGCGTTTACGATCTCCTCAGCGGTGGCGTTTATCGACACGAATCGGTCAGCGCCGAGGTCGATTGCGGAGGATAGTGATTCTCTGTCGCGTCTGCCATAGACCAGGATTCGAGTCTCCGGCGCGGTTGCACGTCCCAGACCATACAAGAGTGAGCAGCTCAGATCGATAATCGCTGCCGCGGGAGGTGAAGTCAGCGCAAGATTCTCGCCGGCCTCACCTGCGATGACGTGGTACCGTCCGGTTGCTCGTAGCGCATCCGCGATAGATGTCCGGATGATAGTGCTATCTGAGAGAACGAGGATGGTGAACCCGCGGGCGGACACCCACACCCCAGACTCCGTCCAAGGGTCGGTGTGGCGGGACGTCACCACGATTCTTTGGTGAACGAGGCTGGAGCCTGAGAAGGGGTGCCCATGACGAACCATGCGGCTCCAAATCGTTGTCCTGCCTAGTTTGCAGGTACGCCAAAGACGTTCTCATGATCCGCGCCAAAAGTCAACACCTCGCTTTGGGTTCGCCTCGGCCGATCTGAGTGTGCGCTCGCGACGGTCAGCTCTAGTCGAGTGCATCTCGGCTGTGGTCCGGGTGTTGCGAGGGCGGCGATCGTCGGTTACTGGTGTCGCGCTCGGCGAAGCACTCGTCGGGTCCGGCCGCGCGTCGACGCCGACGGCGCGGAAAGAACAGGAGCCATGCGAGAAGGCAATGGATCGATCTGCCCCGCCGACAGAAGGCGTCATGCAAGATCTAGACCCTTTTTCCATCTTGCATCCGCTGAGCGGATGGGGTGATATCGGCGACTCGGAACCGCATCAAACGCAACGGCGTCGGAGGTGCGAGGGCATTGAGAGGGCACGAGTGTTTGGCCGCCTCGGTGGTGGCACTGGCGACGACGCGACGAAACGATCGATCGTGCAGTCTGCCGCACCGGGCGACAGGCCGCCGGGATTCGCGCGTCGCCCGGTTTCGAGTGTGTTGCTTGGGCAGTCTTCGCACCCCGTTGGACGATGCGCGGCAACATGTTGGGCTTACAGGGATGACTGAGCCATGATTACGCCGGTTTCTTGGTCCGCAGCGTTCATGTTCGTTGTGTTCGGCGCCGCCAAACTCCACGCCGCCGACCAAGCCAGCGCGGCCTTACAAGCGATTCGCTTGCCGGCCGGCTCTGTCCGCCCGTTGGCGGTCGGTGAAGTGCTCACCGGGCTTGGAATGCTGGTCTGGGCCGGCTCGGCAGCATGGTTGCTTGGCTGCACGGCGTATCTCGCTTTGGCAGGGATTAGTTTCTCCATGCGCCGCGCCGATCTGCCCAGCTGTGGCTGCCTAGGAAGAGCCCCAATGCAACCCTCGGCCATTCACACCGTGACTTGTGTCGGTTTCGCCGTTCTCTCCCTCACTGCCGCTCGCTCCGGTGTTGCAAGCGTGCCGAGCGTTGCTCACGCCGACGCCGCGGCCGCGGCTGTGGCGTGTTTTATGGCTGTCGCTATCGTCGTGATGGTCATCGTTGTGTTGATCGAACTGCCGCGAACATTCGGCAACCCGTCCACAGTCACCGCCGACGCCGAAGGAGGCGCAGCATGACCGAGAAGATCGCAGCATCAACCGCGCGCTACCTCGAGCGCAGAGTCGGTCGCAGAGGGTTTCTCGTCCGTTCCGCCACGGTCGCCACTGCCATCGCCGTAGCGCCGGTTCGTTACCTGTTCAGGCCCGGCAGCGCCATGGCAACCGTCAGTTGTACCTATGGAGATGGGTGCGGCAATTTCTACGGCTGCACCTGTGGGAGTTGCAGCTGTTCGACTTCCACTTGTAAGACAGACGGCTTCACGGCATTTTGCTGCACGCAGTACGGTTCAAATTCCTGCCCGAACGACACGTTCATCGGCGGATGGTGGAAGTGCAGCTCGTCGAGCCACTGCAGCGGCAACGCCCGCTACTATCTCGACTGCAACGCACTCTGTGATCAGGGCGGCTCAGGTAGCGGTTGCCAAGACTGCAGCAACCCGCCGGCTGGTCAGAAGTGGTGTAGTCAGGGTGACACCTGCAGCTACGGCTGCACGAGTTACCGCTGCCACTGCGCGAACGGTAACTGCGACAATCGGCACTCCGCATGCACCTGGTTCCGCTACGGTCAGTGCAACCAGGACACCCACCCATGTTCTGGGCCCGTGGTCTGCCGCATCGTTTCTTGTACGCCGCCCTGGCAGAACCACGACTGCTCGTCGACCTCCCACCAGAACGACACCACCTGCAGTCATAACGCGAGCTGTCTCCCATGACCACGGCTCTGGTCATCGCCAACACCGTCGTCACCCTTTTGATGGCGCTCCTGATGGTTGGCCTGCTACGCAGCCATGCCGAGGTGCTACGCGGGCAGAATGCTCGGAGCGGGACGGTCGATCTCGGACGCCGAGTTGACCCAGCGATCCCCGAACCGATCGAGGGGCTGCCGCGCGCGCGCGCCATCGTGGGAACGACCGTTAATGGGCGCTCAATGCAGTTGAGCGTGGTTGGCCACAATCGACCAGACACTCTTTTGGCCTTCTTGTCGAGCGGTTGCCTCACTTGCAAATCGATTTGGGAGACACTCCACGAGTCCGGGCTGGACGTGATCGGCAATGCGCGGGTTGTCGTGATCACCAAGGACGAGGCCGAGGAGAGCATCAGCGAAGTGCGAGACCTAGCCCCAACTAACTTCACTGTCATTATGAGCTCGCGCGCTTGGCGGGACTACAACGTGCCGGGATCGCCGTACTTCACCTACGTCAACTCGGAAACGGGCCGCATTTACGGCGAAGGCACCGGCACCTCGTGGGGGCAGGTGCAAAAGTTGTTGCACCGTTCACTTGAGGATGCTGGGTTGACGCCGACGGAGGTCGGCGTACGCTCCCTCGACCGCCGCAGGCGAGCGCGTGAACGTGAGGAGCGTGTCGACCGAGAGCTTGAGGCGGCTGGCATCTATCCCGGCCACCATAGCCTCTACCCGACAGCGTCCGTCAGTGGGGAGTTGATCCACCAACCTCCGATAGAGGAGTGAAAATGGTTTGGATGCCGGCCGCCTCAATTGTGGTTCTCACGGCCATTGCCATCTCCGCGGCGGTGCGCTCGACCTGGTCGCCCTGAGGAGAGTCGATGCTAAGCAGCATCACTCCGCTCGGGGAGCGGAGCCGAAACCAACGGTATGCCGTCGCAGTCGCCTGGTACGTACTCGGCTCGATAGCGGGTGGGGCCACGCTCGGGCTGCTTTTCGGTTCGCTGGGGGACGCGCTGGAAACCATGTTCGGCTCACCGCCAGTCGCCGCGACGTTGATTGCCATCGCCGCAATCGCAGCGATGCTCGACGGGCCGCTTCGCCACACTGTGCCATTACCGACGATCCGGCGACAGGTGAACGAGGACTGGCTGCCCTTGTACCGGAACTGGGTTTACGGCGTCGGTTTTGGTGTTCAGCTCGGCGCGGGCTTGCTGACGATCGTCACGTCGTGGATGACCTATGCGATGGTCATCGGCCTGCTCGTCATCGGCGACATTCGCGTTGGGGTGCTCACCGGGTTCATATTCGGCCTTGTGCGCGCGCTTCCGATCCTTGCCGGGTCGCGCGTGACGTCAACCGGTCGGTTGCTCGCGTTGCATCAACGCATCGATGCCACCGCCGGCACGATGCGGTGGATTTGTTCGGCCGCCGTGCTCGGTTCTTGCGGGGCGGCGATTCTCATCTCGACCTAGGAGGAAGGTTCAATGGCAGTCGCTGATTTCGGCATAACGGCCGAGCCGCCGAGCGGCGTTGATTGCGTCATCTTTCGCAATACACCGACCGTAGAGGGTGAGACCACCTATCCGATTCTTCAGGCAAGCACGATTGACCTGTCGAACTATGGACTTAGTGACTTCGGCACAGACGTGGTAGATGGCCTAGGACCACTCGACTATCTGTGTGTGATGGCGGAGTACGAACCCTCAAATCCGCTCGGCGATTCACTGGATCGCGTGCCGCAGCTTGCCTCATCGGACTTCGCAGCAAACGTTCAGATCAAGGCGATCGAAGGCCAGTATGGCTACCAGGGCTTCCTGCAGGTCAGCGGACGAGTCTTCACGCTGTTCGTTATCGTCGGAAGTACCGACTTCATTGACTCCCAACTGGATGGACTGAACGCGTTCTTGGCCAGCATCGTTGTCGGCTCTGGTGATTACAGTCTTGTCGCCGACGCGGACGTCGCCTGAGTAACAATTACTGCGGGGCCGCCGGCCATGAGGGCAACTTCATGCTCCCGAGTAGCCTCTGCACGCGCGCCACTTGGCCGTTGGAGGGATGGGAGCGGCCAGCGAAGATCCAGACATCGAGCTGGCGATCGCCGACGGAGCCAGTGAAGCGCTGGAACCAGCGGCCGGCGACGACGCCCGGGTAGTCCTGGCCCGGCAGCGAGCCGTTGACGCGGATCGGAAGCACGCGGGCGCGAATCACGCCGCCCGCGTCCTGTGGTCGCGGGCGCCAGAGGAAGACCTCGACGAGGAGGTCAGACGGCCGCATCGAATGAAGCGTCCTGATCGGCGGCGCGCTGAATGGCGCATCCCGGAACGGCAGAGTGGCCGCCCAGGTGAACGTTTGCTGACCGGGCGTACCGGGCTTGTCGGATGAACCGGTCCGCCATCCGTGAATGTCCGCGAATGTCGCCGCTTTCAACGCCGCTCGCTGGTGGTGGTGGTGGATCGGCGACTTGGCTGATGGCTTGCCATCTGTGCGCGTGTGGGCGGCGAGCCCGAGTAAGCCTGCAACCAGAGCCACGGCAAGCACGACGGCGCCAATGATCCCGACCCGGTAGAGAGGCCGGGCCAGCCGGCCGGGCGCGGGCGATGAGCGACGCTGGCGCCGACGTTCGACCTCCTCGCGTAGGTCGAGATCCGGCGAGATCTGCTTGAAGGCCTTCGTCAGTTCTGGCCAGAGGTTAGACACGCGCTACTCCTTCCTCCTGGAGGCGGTCGCGCAGCGTCCGACGGGCTCGGTGCAGTCGCACTTTGACCGTCGCGCTCGGTGCGCCCGACAGCGAAGCGATCTCACGTATTGACATCCCTGCGTAGTAGTGCAGGAAGATGACTAGGCGCTGCGGCGGAGAAAGTTCGGCCAAGACCGCGGTGACGTCGGACGGCAGGGCGCTTTGCAGGTCGGCTCGTGCATCCGGAGCTTCCCCCGACGCAAGCCGGTCGTAGCGCCTCAGCTCGGCTGCAGCCACCCGAAACGCCGTGCGGTACAACCACGGTAGCGGTTCGCGCACGGAGGCCCGGTGATCGAACAGGCGAGCAAACGCCTCCGCTGTCGCTTCGTCAGCGATGTCTCGGCGACCGGCGCTCATCGCGACTATGGCCCGCCAAACCTGGCCCGCATGCTCTCGAAAAACCGCTTCGATCTCTTGTTCGCTCGCGATTGCCAGACCCCCTCAATTGCCGTCGTTCGTCGTTACAGAGCGTATGGGCAGGAAAAAGGTTCCATCGTGCTTCGCCGGTGCGCCCACCCGGCAGCAATGGAAGCATCCCTCATCGGCGCACCTGCTTGCGATCAGTCAATCCTCAGACAGCCAACCAAGATCTGGTGTGGAGCTGTCGGCCTCGCGGGTACGATTTCGGCTCAACCATACGGTTGCACCCGAAGCGGCGCGGGTGGGGTTCAAACCGACGAACAACCTTGACGCCAGGTATCAAGATCTGATCTCTGCAAGGACGTTGCCCTCAAGACGGGGCCGATCGCATCCCAGCTCCTCCCGCTCGGCGGTTGCGGAGAATCTGACAAAGCATCAGCGACCACTAGTCCACCCGCCTCGACAACCACCATGCCGTCATGATCCAAGGCTTTTCGGCACGGAACCATTCAGGCCCCGGGATCGTCGAAGAAGCCAGACCCGGCACTCATTGGAGGACGAGTTCCAGCGCGCCGGCGGGACCAAACCTCGTCTCAGAATCGTGAACTACTTGGACTTTCGTGCCAGGCCATGTCCGCGTTCGTTTCAGCGATCTAGATCCTATTTCCATCTTGACCGCTGACCGATCGCCCTGATATGACCGCTCGGCGAGCAAGGCGGCGCACGCGATCCGCATTGGCGGTACATCGGAATGGGGGCAGTAAATGGAGACCCGGTCAGACTCTCTTGACTTCTCTGCTCCGCTATCCGGATCCGGTCCTAGAGCAGCAACCACGACGCTTCTATTCCCGCGCTCGGTTACGGCCGCAGCGGCCGGGATTTCCGGCTTGCTCGCTGAGTATGGCAGTCACGATGATCACCACGTCGGCCGGCTTGAGATCCGCCTCGACACAACGGTGAATGCCAACACCGTGACCGTGGACGGACACCTCGGTGTGCGCGACTGGTCTGGGAACTGGGACGACCAGTACGACGGCGTGATCGATTTCGTCGTGCTGGCCGAGCTTGAGTCCGCGACCGCGCCGCCGCCACGACCAGACCTGGCTATCGTCGGGGCAGAGTTCAACCAGGCCACGCAGTTCTTCCAGGCCTCCTCGTACCTCGATCCAGGAAACTGGAGACCAGATAACTCGGTCTTCTTGATCGAAGGCAAAGACACCGGGGTGCGGGTGTTCGTCGACTGGGATCGGTCAGCCGGGCTCCCGCCGATCGCCCAGCTGACCGGCGACCTTGTCGTTATCACCGGCTCGTCCACTGTGACGTTATCTCCGATCAACCCAGGCGGTTCAATCGTGCCTCGCGCCGCGGCCACCATCAATCAGGCGGTCGCCAACCATACGCTGAACTTCAGGATCCCGGGGGGACTGTCCGCTGGAACGGTCGGGATTAGCTGCCGCGTCTTTGACGCTTCCTCGACGGCCGCTCGAAGCGCGGCTTTTGAGCGTACGCTTGTTTTCGTCCCGGTTGAGCCACTGAACATGTTCTTGGTCGGGATTCAGACGCTCGCGCCCGCAGCGGCTGCGCCGAGCCAGGCGGCGGTGGCCGGATCGCTCGCCTTCTTGAAGAAGACCTATCCGCGCGGGCTTGTCCAAGCGACGGGTTTCACGACTGCGACGCTTGCTTCCCAAATTGCCGGGTTGATGCCTTCAGGCGGCTGCGGCCAGGGATGGAGCGACCTACTGGATATTCTGCGGGATCTGAAGGGCGACTCAGACGACGTCTATTTTGGCGGGCTGCCTGCGGGCATTTCGGCGGCTGGCGTCGTCGGATGCTCGCCGGTGGGCGAGCGGATTGCCGCCTCCTTCATTGACATACCGTTCGCCGTAGCACACGAGGTTGGGCACGGCCTTGGCCGAAGGCACGATCCGTGCCGGACATGCAGCAGACCGGCGCAGGATCCTGACCCTAGTTATCCCCAATACGACAACTTCAACTCAGACAGCATCGGGGTGTTCGGGTTCGACCCCTCCGCGAACACCGTCTTCGACCCGGCGAACACGCTGGACTTCATGACCGCGTTCTTGCCCCCCTCGGCCTGGATCAGCCCCTACACTTACGGCGCTTTGGTTGGCTCCGCGGCGCCTGGGTCGTCCACCAGCGGCGGGCTGACCTGGGCCGGCGGGCTCCATCGAACCCTTTTTCTGCGTCTCACGATTGATCGCGACGGCAAGGTCCATCGCGATTGCTCGTTTACCTACCCGGCGCCGCCCCAAACAAGCGGTTGTAAAACCGACTTCGGATACGAGCTTCTTGACAGCGATGAACAGGTCGTCGATTGCGGTGTGCTTCATTGTCCCTGCGTTGAAAGCAGCTGCGAATGTTGGCCGAAGCGCATCCGAGATGCGATTCCCCTGCCCGACGATGCGACCTTCCTTGTCGTCCGCCACGGAAAGAAGGAAGTCTATCGCGAAGAGTTCGGCGATCCGTCCGACGTGCGCTTGGCGCCGGCCGAGCCAACCGACGATGGTGTTCGGCTGCGATGGCGTGCTGAGGCAGAGGAAGACTGCTGTTTCCTGGTTCAAGTACGAGATCAAGTGAGCGACAACTTCCGGGGTATCGCGGCGCGGTCTGCGGACAAGTCGATCGACATCCCAAAGACGCTATTCACCCACAAAGGAATCCTCAAGGTTCGTGTGCTGATGGCGTGCGGAATCACCACAAGTGCCGTCGAAACCGAGGTCGAACTGCCCGACTGGCGGCCGAAGGAGATCGTGCTCGACCTGCTGGACATATCGCGCACTGAAGACGGGCCGGATCTACTCCCTCCGGTTGTATCAGTGCTTGCCGTCGACTCGGCCGGTCGTGAGGTGAAGCCCTCGGCGATCGTTTGGTATGACGAGAAGGGGGGCCGGGTTTCACAGGGATCTTCACTCGACCTGAGGACGCTTCCCAAGGGCAGCGGTTTGATTCGCGCGGTTGTGAAGAGTCATGGTGGTCGGACCGCCGCTATGTCTTGGTTAGTTGAGCGTACAGACGCCGGTTTTTACCTACATGCCAAAGTGGTTGACCCAAGGCGACTTGTTAGTCAGGAACCACATTCTCATCCTCATCCTCCGAGAGAAGTAGAGCCCGAGTAGCTGGAGGGAAGTGCTAATGCAAGTCATAAACGCATCTCATCCGTTCGGCCCCGTCTCGGGGATGGGACCCCAGACCTCGACGCAGACGGTCACGTTCCCATCGGCCGTTGCAAGCGCCATAGCGATTCTGACGGGGTTCATCGCAGAGTTCAGTCACGGCGACGATCACCACCTCGGGCAACTTGACGTCCAGGTGCAGGTTCCGCCACAAGGCGTCAACGGACAAAATGTCACGGTCCAAGTGATCTACGGGCTACGCGACTGGTCGGGGAACTGGGACGACGACTACGACGGAACGGTATTCTTCGCCGTGGTTGGGGAGTAGGCTGGCAACGAAGCGAATCCGTGAATCAACGTGGGTCCGACCCTTGGCTAGGTGTAGCTAAGGCGATCGGACTGGGCATGAAACGGGGCTCGGCTTCTCCACCCTCGTCGTGGTGGCCCGGGTTGAGCGGTTGCCGTCCGGGTTGGTCGTCCGGGCGCGGCCGGTGTAGGCGCAGCAGAACGGTCTGGCTGGAGCGACCAGACGAGCCCATAACTGTCGTCCGACCTTTTGGCATGCCGACGCTGGCGCTTGACGATCTGAACAACCAACTGGAGCCGGTACTGCTCGAACCGGCGATCTCGTTGCCCCGCGCGCTGCAGCGCGCGCTCTTTGCCACGCATTACCCGCGGCCCAGCAGTTCGTCGTGGTCAACGACGTGCCGGTGCGGGCGCCGTCGGTTACCTCGCACGGCGATTCCTGCGCGGCCATTCGGGTGGCACGGTGTTCTCTTCGGGCGTTCTACATCGCTCAGAAAGTTGCTCGGTCGCGGTTCAGCGAACCGGCGCCGGCTGACGAACTGACGCCGGGCACAGCCAGTCGAATAAGCGAAGTCGAGCGGGTTCGGAGGGTGGAGCATCCAGTGGAGCATTTCGCTGGACGCTCTGAGACGCTGTGAGCGACTTTCAGACGGGGAGCGGCAGTTCTACCGGCTCGCGCAGACGCTCGCCTCGGCGCTCGCACCTCGGCGACGCGCGCTCGGATCATCGACGAAAGCGGCGAGCCACTAGCCGCGTTCGACGACTTTCGCCGTGACCCCGAACGGAACGATCGCTGCCCGTGCGGCTCGGGCGTCAAGCTCAAGCGCTGCCACGGCCGCTGAGCACTCCGCGACCGGCGTTGCGCCAGTTCCGCGCCCAAGGGCGAACTCGACTGTACCGGCAGGCTGGCGCTCGAACGGCGCATCCGCATGTCCGTTTACACGGAGGATCGGTCAGACGTTCACAGAGAAGCTGGGCCGGTCAACCAGCGAAGTGGGTGACGTGCCGTCCTTTTGGCGGATACGTTGCCGGGTGCATGAGCGAGCTAGCAGGTAGCCATATCAAGGCAGCCCGGGCGCACAGCGTCGTCTCGGAGTTCGAGGCGGAGCTCGGCCGATTCATCGCCTCGACCCCGTACACGCTGTCCGGCACGTTCGACCCTGTGGCCGAGGAGTGGGTCGTGCTTGTCCGGTCGGCCGCCGACCCGCCGCTTCTGCTAGGCGTCCT
>Ga0068858_100001575_pt1 | contig 23359 bp, 21 predicted proteins | sample KBSSwiS12_FD_66589 | JGI IMG/M metagenome (GOLD analysis project Ga0068858, IMG submission 66589) | Switchgrass rhizosphere microbial communities from Kellogg Biological Station, Michigan, USA - KBS Switchgrass S1-2 | ecosystem: Host-associated > Plants > Roots > Rhizosphere > Soil ...
TGTGTTGCGAATCGCCTCTCGAATCGCTTTCAGCTGCGCGAGAAATTCCGGAGCGAAGGTACCGTCGCGCCCGGCCGGTGTATCCCATGTAACCACGCCACCGATTTGCGCCACCTTGCGACTGAAATCAACAGCCTGTTCGGTGGTAAAGCGCGCTGCGCCCTGTCCCCATTGCGCACCCAGATGACTGAGAAAATGAATCTGCGCGCCATCGATGACGCCTTCGAAGTTGCGGCGCGCGCTCCAGAGAGTGGGGTCTTCAATCTCCCCGGCTATGTAGTCTTCATAGGGCGTCAGGGAGATCGTCCTGTTGACTTGCCCCGGGTTGAATGCGACGACGGCGCGCTGATTGCCTGCGCGCGCCGCTCCTGCGAACGAACGGAAGTTCGGCGGCGCCACGCTGCGATACATGTTGTTGGGCCAGTAAACGCCATCGAACCACCAACCGCTGACTTTGTCGCCCCATCGCAGCGACCACTCGCGGATGATGGATTCCCAGTCGCGCTGGAACTCCGCGTTGCGATACGGACCCGGTCGCCACTTCAGCGCAGCTCTCGCGGTGGTATCGCCCGAGGGCGCCCCAGCAGGCAGATACACCATCAGTCGGATTCCCCGCTTGGCCAACGCGGGCGCGAGATCCGCGACGAGATCGCGATGCGACAGATGAGACGGGCGAATCCCCGTGATCCGGTCATAGGTGGCGTTTGGAGACAGATAGTAGCCGGAGTTCTGTCCAATGCTGATGAGATAGTAGGCGGCACCGACCGACTGCAACTGGTCCGCCACGGCTTCGACGTTGAAGCCATCCACCAGCATGTTCCAATTCTCGGGTGTCATCTGATCCCGAGCCCCCTGCATGATCCAATCGTGCAGGAAGTGAGTCATGACACCGAAGCGCGCCTCGCGCATCCAATCGGCTCGATCCGAGTTCCTTTGTGCCTGCGCCGGATCCGGGTTCAGGAACATCAGTGACATCAGGATGACCGCGCCGAGCAAACGCCAGAGCGGTCGTCGCAGGTTGGAGTGTAAGTGGGCTCTCATCTGCTCTCGAGCGTTATGAACACGGTGGGTATTCCTTCAGTGCGGCTGCGGGCCACTCCGTTCCCTGGAGACCGAGCCGAAGCGCCCGGCGATATCAGACTCGCCGCCGCCACAACGGAGCCGGGCCCCTCGAGAAACTGCCGCCGGGTGAGGCTCGAGTGAGATTGACGCACTTTCAAAGGCCCACGAGTTTGCACCTGCTCGGAGCGCTTCTGCAAGCCAAAAGCACATGTTGATTCACCCGCGCTGCCATCCACAGCATGAACCGGGCGCTACCCTTCTTGAACACGCCGGACTCCAGATCGAGCGCATCGCTCCGTTGCATGACACTGGCCGACCACTTGCGGCCACTCTTCGCCCGCTTCCGCGCGGGTGAGCGCTTTTTCGCTGTGCGCGTTTGGAGGCCATCGTCAACTCCTGAGGTAGACTAGTGCCGTCTGTTAGTGAAGGAGCAATAGAGAATGCCCATGCACCAGCGGTTCAGGATGTTTCGCAACACCTTACGAGCAGCGAGTGCAGCCATGGCGTTGGCTTTGACCTCGGCAGTCTCAGCCGCATGGGGCGCGGCATCCCCCGCCGCGGATGAGCCCTACCATGTAGTGCACGGCTGGCCACAGCTCCCGCCTGATTTCGCGCTGGGCCAGGTTTCCGGCGTGGCCGTGGACTCCCACAATCATGTGTTCGTCTTTCATCGGGCCGAGAATTCCTGGGCGACCGACAAGACGAAGGTCATCCCATCGGCCACCGTCATGTGTTTCGACGGCAGCACCGGCAAGCTGCTCTCCTCCTGGGGCCAGAATCGCTTCGTACTGCCCCACGGGCTGCGCGTCGACAGCCACGATCACGTGTGGGTGACGGACCTCGGCCTGCAACAGGTGCTCGAATTTTCCCACGACGGCGAGCTGCTGCTCACGCTCGGCACCGAGCGCAGCGCCGGTCTCGATGGTAGCCATTTCAACCGCCCGACGGATGTTGGTTTCGCGCCCGACGGCAGCATTCTCGTCAGCGACGGCTACGGTAACAGCCGCATCGCGAAGTTTGCGGCCGACGGTCACTTTCTGTTGGATTGGGGTCGCAAAGGTAACGGACCCGGCGAGTTCGACACGCCTCATGGCGTAGTGGTGGACACACAGGGGCATGTCTATGTTGCCGACCGCGGCAACGCCCGCATTCAGGTATTCAACCTCAGCGGTGAATTCATCCGGAGTTGGAGCTCAATCGAGCTGGGCAGGCCGTGGGCCTTGACCCTCGGTTCCGACAACCGGCTCTACGTGGTGGACGGCGGTGATGCCATTGCCGACCAGCCCGCGCGCGGCCAGCAGCAGATCCTGAAGCTCGACCTGTCAGGAAAGATCCTCGCTCACTGGAGCCGGTTCGGTAACTATGACGGCCAGATCTACTGGGGCCATGACATTGCCGTCGGTAAAGATGGCGCGGTGTATGTCGGCGACGTGTTGCACGGCATGCGCGTGCAGAAGTTCGTTCAGCGTTGATCGGTAGCACGGTTTCGGAAGTGGTCGTGACCCGGGGCGCCGCGGTCGTCGCCTGCACCTCGAACAAGCGGGCCTGGCGGGCAGAAAAATCACTTCTCCCGCATTGGCTTTTCGAGCGGCGGCCCGTTGTAGCGTGCACGGGGGCGGATCAGCGCGCCGCTCGTCGCCTGTTCCATCAAATGTGCGACCCAACCGACAGAGCGTGCAATGGCGAAGAGTGTTAGCGGCGCGCTGTCCGGCAGGCCGAAGGAATCACGCAAGGCGGCAAGTGCGAAATCAATGTTGGGCTTTTCGCCGGTCACGTCTTCAATGACGGTGGCGAGTTCGGCGTGGCACGGAACCAACTCGAATGCGGCAAGCAGTGCCGCCGCACGCGGATCGCCATCGGGATAAAGCGGGTGCCCGAAGGCTGGGATGGGCCGGCCCTGCGCTAGCCAATCGCGCACGGCGCGCGCCGCGCCGTCACGCGCGACCAATTCGGTGAGTGCCTTCATCTGCGCCGCCGCGCCGCCATGCAACGGCCCCGCCAGGGTACCGAGACCCGACAGCAGGCAAGCTGCCGCTGGCGCGCCGGTTGAGGCCGTGACCCGCACCGCGAAAGTTGAGGGGTTGAGCTCGTGCTCGGCAAGCAGGACTAACGCGCGACGGAACACGTCTTCGGCTTTATCAACGCCCCACGCCACTGCAATGCGGCAATGCATGGGGTTTGTAACGTCCGCTGTGCCCAGCATGGCGGCTGCAATTTCGCTGACGAGCCCGCTCGACTCGGCCGCCAGCGCCGGTCGAGACCGACCGAAAGGAGGCGGATCGTCGGCTGCATGTTTTGCGAGTGCCCGCAAGGCAGCGCGTAGCGGCAGAGTCGGCTCCGACAATCTTTCCAACTTGGACGAGCGAAAGGAAACACTCGAAATCTCCCAAAGAAGTTCGGCGATCTCCTCGAGCGTCGCGACTTGCGCCAGTTCGATCGCATCGCGGCCGCGATACCAGAGCCGGCCGTCCACAACGGTCGAGATGCTCGATGCCAGGACCGGGTCGCCCCAATCGATAGCATTCGCCGCTACAGTGGCGACTGTGCGGCGCCCTGCCCTCCGAACCGCCAGCGTCTCCACATCGCCGCCGTGATAAAGACTCCGGCGCGAGTCCTTCGGGTCCGGCTTAGCGCGGATGCGGCCACGGCTGACATTGGCATAGAGCGTCTGCCGGCGGCCGCCGAGCAGAGTAAGTGCTTCCGCGGAGGTGAGCCATTTCATTCTGATATTGATCATATTGATCAAGATTGACGTCAATACGAGGGGACACGATTCTGCTCCATATTGGCAGCTGTCAGTGGTGATACTCATGAACGACGCTTCGCATCCTCTCGCTATCCTCGCCGCAGACGTGCCTCCCCGCGCCAAGCGGTCGAACTATCCCGAGCCGTTTTTCTCCCGCATGGCAGGCCGTGACAAACGTCCGCTCGGCGATCGCTTCGCGCTCAAAAACTTCGGCGTGAACCTGACACGTCTTTCCCCGGGCGGTGAATCCGCTCTCCAGCATCGCCACACGAAGCAGGATGAGTTCATCTTCATCCTGGAAGGCACGCCGACGCTCGTCACAGACCGCGGCGAAGTGACAATGGCGCCTGGTATGTGCGCGGGCTTTCCAGCCGGGGGTGTCGCGCACCATCTCGTCAACCGCAGCGACGCAGATGTCGTTTATCTCGAAGTGGGCGACCGAGGCCCCGGCGACTGCGCCGACTATCCTCGAGACGACATCAAAGTCGCTGCCAACGGCATCGGCGGTTGGGCCTTCGTCCATAAGGATGGGCGGCCGTATTGAGTCCGCGGCCGTATGTCACGCAGCCTCCCATCCATTGGCTGTTTATGAGGTGAGGTAGACTCGCTGGAAAGTCCGCTCTCGAGTAAGCTCTCGTGGTTGCCAAATGATCCAGATTGCCGAGGAAGCTCCGAATCAACCTGAAGTCATTGCGCTGTTGGAAGCGGGCAATATCTACATGGCGCAGCTGTATCCGGCAGAAAGTAACCATCTGTTGGATGTAGCCTCCTTGTGCAAACCGGAGGTGACTTTCCTCGTTGCGCGTGTCGATGGACGCGTGATGGGTTGTGGCGCCATCGTTGCCTCAAGCGAAGGATGGTGGGCAGAGATCAAGCGGATGTTCGTATCGCCTGCGGCACGGGGCAATAACATTGGACGTTTGCTGTTGCAGAAGTTACAGGCGGCAGCCACGGAACGGGGTATTGGTGTGTTGCGCCTGGAAACCGGAATAAAGCAGCCGGAAGCCCTGGCGCTGTATCGGTCATCAGGCTTCGTGGAGATCGGGCCATTCGCGGACTACCGACCCGACGAGCTCAGTGTCTTCATGGAGAAAGTACTGCCGGTTATGCGATGAAAACGAATGCGAGCCTGCCGGGAAGGGTGGCTACCTCGTCCCCATCTCGTCTTTGCCTTCGATAAAGGTTTGCACTTCGCGATAGAGCTGATAACGGCCGGCTTCCAAGTGCATCACATGCGTCCCTCGGCTGATGACAACGTCGCGTCTGATCGGGGCGTTGCTCAGTCTTTCATACAGCCAATGGGCATCCGAATTGGTAGTGACGTCATCCCACTCACCCCGAACGATCAGAACAGGAACCCGAATCTGTGCGGGATCGTATGGGAAGTGCCCGGTCCAGGCGAGGTCAATGTCTGCCAATGGCCCGTAGGGAACGCGAACACTGGGCGGGACGCGTTCGGCGCTGCTCGGATCGCTCGCCAGGTATGCGGGTCCCCACAACGCCATGTCGGATGCGGCCAAAACGGGCTCGTTTCCGCGCGGAACATATCCGTAAAAGCGTTTCCGCTGCGCTGCCACTGTGACGTTCCAGGCCGGGGCCGCTTCGCTGGTTGAGTCTTTCTGCGGCTTCTCGTTTCGCAACGTTACGGGTCCAAACAGAACGAGTCGATCCAGGAGCTCGGGATGTCTCGTTGCGAACAGTCCACTTGGCAGAGTGCCCCAGGAATGCGCGATGATGGATACTTTCTGCATGTGCTGTTTGTCGCGGATGAAGCGAATGGCGGCCTCGATCTGGATCGCGGCCTCCTCCGAGCGCAGCAATGGAGAACCTGTCGCGGCAGCATTGCGCATTTGGGGATAGCGATCGGACCCGCCATAGCCCAGGAAGTCGAGGGCCCATCCGTCGATGTTCGCTCGCGATAAATCCTCCATCCAGGAGTGACCGCCGAAAGGAAACGCTGCCGCAAGTCCCGACGGAAATGTCGCACCATGTACGAATAGAACCGATTCTGTGTGTCCAACAGCGGCGTCAGCTGGCGGGAGGTGACGCAGAAAGAGCCGCAGCCCGCTCGTCCCGAAGGGAATGTGAAAATGCTCCTCGCCAACAGTGTGACCCTGAAGGTCCTGTGCCGGTGTATGCGCGGAGCATGTAACCGTCGTGGCCGCGAGGACTAACAGGAAAACTTCGATGGCCCTGGATCGTCGCCGCATAACTCTCCCTTCACTGGTCGCCTCTGCACGCCACTAACGGCACCTGGAAATCTACCAGTTGCCCGCCCGAGTTCAGTTCAACTAGGATTGAACTATGGACGACGCTGTAAAACTGGCGGATTTGGCCGCACAGCTCGCGGACCGATCGCGGGCCATGATGGTGCTGTGTTTGATGGATGGCAGTTCCCGCCCTGGAAGCGAGCTTGCACGGCTGGCCGATGTGTCCGCGGCCTCAGCGAGCATGCACCTTGCAAAGCTGGTTCGCTCAGGGGTTCTCGTGGCCAAAAGCGAAGGACGAAACAAGTACTACCGGATTGCGACTCCCGCCATAGCGCATGCTGTAGAGGCACTGGGCGTTGCCTCCCAGAGTCCCACTGTGATGACTCGCTCTCGGAGCGGGCGCCCACTCGTGAAAAACCCGTGGGGCTTTGCACGTACCTGTTACGACCACTTGGCTGGGAAATTGGGAGTGGAGTTGGCATTGGCGCTGCAACGTCAGAAATTCGTGAAGATTGATGTCAGGAACTTTGAGTTGACGCCGGCCGGTGCAACCTGGCTGAAGGAGATCGGCATCAACTGGCAAGCGTTGGAAAGTGAGAAGCGCTTATTTGCACCCCAGTGCCTCGACTGGACGGAGCGGCGTTACCACATCGCCGGGGCGTTGGGTTCTGCATTGCTTGCGCGGATGTTCGAGTTGGAGTGGTTGAAGAAGGCGTGGGCACCTCGCCTGCTCAAGCTGACGGGGAAAGGCGAGATGGAGCTGAAGCGAAGGTTGGCGCTGGTGATCACTCCTTCGAACTGACTTTGGAATTCAACGGCATCGAGTACGTCCGGGGCCGCCGTGTCCAGAGTTGGATCATCTGCGTCAGTGAGGCACGGAGAGGGGTGAGATGAAATTGCGAATTTATGCTGATTTCAACTCCGGTGGGGGGCCCAACCAAGGCCCCTGCTGGGCTCTACGGTATGGCGACACCTCCTGTCTTTTTGACGACATGGCCGATGAGCTCGGTCTGCAGCCGGGAATGCCCGTTACCCTCTTTCACAGCGACACCGACGAGGAGTTCGAGGTAGACGCCGTACTGGTATACGAGGGAGACGCGGCCGTGAAGTGGAAGGCCCTACCTGACTGGAGTACTTTCCGGCGCTTGCGGGGAGAGGATCAAAAGTAACTCGGGGCTCGAGGACTACTTCGCTCTGAAGTGATCCTCATGCCGAGGCCGTCCAATGCCTCACAGTCGGCTTCGCACATTTCCGGAGCCGGGCCGGACGCGCCCAGATCCCCTGGCGTGCCATTGCTCCTGGGCCTCCACGCGCTATTACCGAGGTGAGCGCGGCTCCCGGAACTCGAGCCAGACGCCATGAGTGTCTCGAGGTGCGATGAAGGTACTCCGGTAAACACGAGTCTTCCGTGTCGCAGCCGGTTTTACTCCGCCTGAACGGATCTCGCGATTAACGGCATCGGGGTCCTTCGCTTGAAAGACGATGCCGACGATGGGCCTTCCCGGAATGATCTGCCGTGTGGCCGGCAGAAAAATCACTTCTCCTGCATCGGCCACGGTCGCAACGTCCGCTAGCTCAGCGTCCGGGACGTAGACTCTCCTTCGCAGCCTCCGCCGAGCTCTTCCCGGCCGTCAGCGAAATACCGCTCACTAGAAATGCTACCAGGCAAACCCGAAAAACAGTGCACAACAGAGCACCTGCGAAAGCGCAACGCTCGAGCCCACTACCGCCGCTGTTCATGATCGTTCGCCGCGATGGTTTACGTATCGCCGGCCTTTCCTGCCGACCGGGTGCTACGGAATCAGCTCCCAATCCACAGCCTTGTTGAGAATCGTCCCGTCCGTCAACTGCACGCGCCAATCGACATGGCTGACGCCATCCGGAAGCGTGTACGGCGCATTCGGGCATATGATTATTGGCTGACCCTTCGAGTTGGGGCCGGTCAAGGAACACGGGCCCGGGTAATAGAACGGTACCGGTGCACCGCCGACGCTCGCCTGCATACTTTGAATCTGACTTCCCGGCGGCAGCAGCAAGGCCGCGTCGAATCTCTGGAGCCGCGAGAAACGGCCCGTCGCGGGCGAAATGACCCATCCGCCGTCCGGCGGCACAGTGCTCACGGAGTCGATGGCGAAGACGACGCCATATGAGCTCGTGCCGTTGTTGCCCATCACATTGATGTTCGGCTGGCCAAACCTGGTCAGGTCCGGTGCACTCGTCGGCAAAGCATCGGAGGACGGCGCGTCTCCGGGGTAGTCATCAAAATTGATCTGCACATCATTGACCGGCGCACCGTTGGCGAGGGGCTTGTATCCGGACGTGAGAAGCCTGATGAAACCCTGGTACCCGGGCTGATCCGGTGGATGGACGACGACCTCATACCGCCAGTACGGGGCTGTCAGGTCGCTCTCGAACACGGCAGATCCTACTGAAAGGCGAACCGACCCCTGCCAGTTTGCCTGGGGATAGTCGCCATAATTCCAGCTCGAATCGTGATCGGGCACGCTGGTATCGTAGGTGTACTGACCCGTCAGGGTCTGTCCGACTGTGAGCTGACCTCCCAGCATCCCGGCCGAGTCGTAGACACCCGTCACATGCCCGGTCAGGTACACAGTTATTTGGGACGCCGACGCCGAACCAACGCCGAATACCGACGCAATGGCACCCAATAACAGAGATTTTGACTTCATGCTTCCATCCCTCCGTTGACTCCCTTTTGAGACTCCGTTGCTGGCCCGGGCGCTGTGAGACTGTTGATTGTTCAGCGCACTCGGACACCCACAATGACGGACAATAACACTACAACATCCGCCGCGGTACGAACACTCCCCGCCGGCCTCCGGGGGCACGCTCATGAAAGTTGGGCCAGCGCCAGCCGACCGCAGCGTGGATTTCAGCCGGATGACCTCAATGATCACTTCACAAATTATTTTTCGAGCATTGTCGATCCGGGCACCTCTGTTTCGTCGAGTATTTGACGGGGTGTTACGCGGCGAACAGTTCGCCGGCCCGTCCCAGGAGTCTGCTCGATGCGTTACCTGTTCATTGTCAAAGCCAATCAGGGCCCCGAGCCCAGCCCCGCTCTGATGCAAGCCATGCACAAACTGGCCCAGCGCGAAATCCAGGCCGGGCGGATGCTGGATGACGGAGGGCTCGCGCCCCTGGCAATGGGCTGCCAGGTATCGGTTGAGAGAGGCGAGTTGAAGGTGCTCGACGGCCCGTTCATTGAGGCAAAGGAAATGATCGGCGGCTACGCCGTATTTGATCTGCCCGGGCCTGCCGAAGCCCTCGCTTCCGCGCGGGAATTCATGCAGCTACACAAGGACTTCATGCCCGGTTGGGAGGGAACCTGCGAAGTTCGCGCCATCGCCGGCTCAATGACCCAGGGCCGTTGAGGGGTTTTCGACCGGAATGTCTCAAAGTGACATCCATCGCGCGATCCTCGGCGTCTGGCGAGTCGAACAGCCCAGGCTGATCGCAAGTCTTGCACGCATGCTGCGAGACGTGCCGCTGGCCGAAGAGCTGACTCAAGATGCCTTGGTTACGGCCCTGGAGTGTTGGCCTGAGTCAGGCGTGCCGGAGCGGCCGGGCGCGTGGCTCATGGCCACAGCCAAAACCCGCGCCCTGGATCACCTCCGCCGCGCACCGATGCTGGCCCGTCGCCACGGCATGATCACGGCGGCACTGGAAGTTGAGCAGAACGCCATGCCTGACTTTGATTCGACGCTGGACGACGATATCGGCGATGAGATGTTGCGATTGATCTTCACTGCCTGCCATCCGGTTCTGTCGCCCGATGCCCGGGCGGCGTTGGCGCTGCGCATGCTCTGCGGCCTGACGACCCAAGAAATCGCCCGCGCCTTTCTACTCTCGGAATCCACTGTGGCCCAGCGCATCGTCCGTGCGAAGCGCCTGTTGTCTGAGTCCGGCCTATCTTACGAAACACCTCAGGCCGATGAGCGCAATCGGCGCCTGCCCACTGTGTTGAATGTCATCTATCTGATCTTCAACGAGGGTTACACAGCCTCCCGAGGCGACGACTGGCTACGACCCCAGCTCTGCGACGAGGCCCGTCGACTCGGCCGGGTGCTGCTGGCGTTGAAGCCAGACGAACCCGAGGTGCATGGCCTCGTGGCCCTGATGGAATTGAACGCATCACGTAACAGGGCGCGCGTCGACCCACAGGGTCACCCGATTCTGCTCATGGATCAGGATCGTGGCCTCTGGGATACACGTCAGATTCGCCGCGGACTCGAGGCATTGCGCCAGGCGCGGATGTTGGGCGGAGGAGCTGGATTTTTCACTCTGCAAGCCGCGATTGCCGCCTGTCACGCCCGGGCGCAAACACCTGAGGACACTGACTGGCACAGCATTGTGGGTCTCTACAACCAGCTTTCGGTTCTCACTCACTCCCCGGTCATCGAGCTCAACCGAGCCGTCGCCGTATCGATGGTTTCCGGGCCCGAACGCGCTCTGGAAATCGTCGCGGCACTGGAGGATTCGGGGGCGCTGAAGAACTATCACCTGTTGCCCAGTGTCCGAGGCGAGCTCTTACATCGCTTAGGCCGTATCAGTGAGGCTCGCGCTGCTTTTACTGCTGCGGCTGCTCTCGCCACCAACACTCGCGAACGAGCGCTTTTGAAACAGCGCGCAGCCGCCCTGGAGAATCAGGGACTGTTACGGGGATGAGCTATCAAAATTCGGCAACCCCTCGTGGCTACCTCCAGTCCACCCAAGCCCCAGGCTCAATCGGCTGGATGCTGATGGGCTTGTCTCGTGCGGCCACGCGCAACCGACCGATCGGATCCTCGACCTCCACGTACTCCGCGATGCCGGATACGCCATAGTGGATGGGAACCAGGCAGCGCGCGCCCAGGATGGTCGCGGCAGCAACCGCCTGCTCCGGCGTCAGAACGGCCGGCACGCCACTGATCGGCTGGCGCCAACCGAACCGCGCGCCATTGACCGGCAGGAATGCCGTATCAAACGGGCCGAACTGGCGACCGATGCGCCACCAGTGCCCGTGCCAGAGCGTATCCCCGCCATGGAAGATACGGCGGCCGCCGGCAGACACCACCCAGGACACCTGCGGGTCACCGTAGCCATCCGACGCGGGCACCGCAGTGGCGGTAAAGTCGCCGAGCAGTTGCGGCTCCCATAGCGTGCCCGGCCGTGCCCGCGCACGTTGAGGAATCGGCACCGGGTTCATTCCTGCGGGATACACCAGGGCACCTCCCCTGCTCAAAGCAGCCGCCACCGCTTTCCCGTCGAAATGGTCGCCGTGCGCATGTGTTATGAGGACATAGGTGTCGCCAACCGGGTCATCGATTGGAATCAGCGGACCTTTGAGCGCGGCTCCCCACTCATCAGGATTGACCAAAGGGTCGATGAACAGTGTTGCCTGCGGAAGCTGCAGACGGATGCCTGCCCATGCCAACCGCTGGATGCGCAACCTGTCTGCGGTGGCTGCCGCGAACACGCACTTGCGAGGAAGTAGTGCCATCGCGGCCAAGCCGGCACAGCCGGACATGAATTCCCTGCGCCGGAAGCTGCGATTGAACGCCTGGTCGTCGTTAGTCATGCATTGTCTGCCCGCGCAGCGATGGCAGTGTCGAGCGCGAAAATCGACTGCTCGACGATGACCTCCAAGTTGTGTTGGTGCCATTGGCGCTCGAATGCCACCGGTTCGACCTGCGGCGCCATACACGCTTCAATGGGAATCGAAGCAATGCGGTCCCCGGCCTCCAGTGGCTCATGGGTGCGGATTCGGATAACGACATCCTGTAGCCGGTCCAGGTAATGGATCGCGTTGTCGAGCGTGGCAGCGGAAAACCTGCCCATGTGCCCGCCAATGACCGCGCTCCTGCCGAATTGCCGCATCCGGCCGATCGCCGTGCGAATCAGCGCGGGGTCCGCCTTCGAGAGATAGACGATGTTGCCGACAATATTGTCGCCGGCGCAGACCAAATCGGCAGTGGGTACGTCCACGCTGACGTGGTCCATGGTCTTGCCGGGGTTGTGCAGGAAGTGCAGTTCGTGTTGCCCCCAATGAATCGTCATTGCGTTGTCGAACACGACCTGCGGTTCGCGATAGAACTCATCGACGCGCCGGTTCTGCGAAAGGAAGGTGTGGCGATGGTGCCGATGCGCGATTGTGAGCGCATCCGGAAACAGCGGCATTCCGGCGATGTGGTCGCTCATGAAATGGGTCGCTGCGACGGCACGCACTGTCTTGCCCATGTCGACGCACAGGACGCGGCGCAACCAGCGCGCGTCTTCCGCGCTGCCGAGTGAGTCGACCAGCAGCACGTCGTGGCCATCGAGGAATGCGGTGGCGACCGACTCGTTCTCATCGCCGATGAACATCAGAACACCGGGACCCAGGTCTTCGAATCTCATGATAGCCGTCCGTCATTTTTGATACGCCCATCATTTCCAACACCAGCAGAGGCGGCAAACGAGATATTTTTCGCCTGCGTTAGAAAATATAACTTGATAGGATGGGTCCCTGTGCCCTCGAGCCCGAAGCGACCGTGAAGCCCCGCCACCCCGTTCCGCTCAACGCCCTTCGGGCCTTCGAGGCGGCCGCGCGATGTCTCAGCTTCCAGCAGGCCGCCGCGCAGCTGTTCGTTACCCCGGCGGCGGTCAGTCATCAGGTGAAGCATCTCGAGGCGTACCTGGGAGTAACCCTATTCCATCGCAGCCACCGCTCGGTCGAGCTGACCGCCACGGGCGAAGCGTTGGCCGCGTCAGTGGGCGAGCTGTTCGGGCTGCTCGACCTGGCCCTGGACCGGGCCATCGCATCCAGGGCCGCGAGCCTGTGCGTGAGCACCATAGAGTCCTTCGCCGCAAAATGGCTTGCGCCCAGGCTGCACCGTTTCCACCGCGACTGCCCCGACCTCAAGGTACGCATCGAGACCGGCAACGAGCAGGCCGATTTCGTCCGGGACGGCGTCGATGTCGCCATACGCTACGGGCCGGGTGGTTATACGGGCGTCTTCGCCGAACGGCTCATGGATGCACCGGTGTTTCCGGTGTGCGCACCTACGCTGTTGGGCGACGGCGTCCGGCCGCTGGCAGAGCCCAACGACCTGCTGCACTACACGCTGCTCCATGACGAGAGCGCAACCGCTCGCGTCGGCGTGCCGGATTGGTCTGCATGGCTGAAAGCCTTTGGCGCATCTCCGGTGGACGCGACCCGAGGCATGGTCTTCGCGAGCATCTACCTGGCGCAGGAGGCAGCTGTCGCCGGGCATGGGGTCGCGTTGGGGCTCGCCCCCCTGGTCGAGGAAGATCTGTCTCGCGGTCGCCTGACCAAACCATTCGACCATTCCCTAGCCAACGCTTACGCCTTCTGGATTGTTCGCGGGCATGGCACTGACACCAACCCGGCCATCGACGCTTTCTGTCGATGGTTGCGAAAGGAGGCGTCAGGGGAAATATCGACTGCGCCAGCGTTCCATGACAGACAGCTAGGTTCTCCGGTGCCCCAGCATTTCCAATCCTGCAGTGCGCACGCCGCAACCCCAGCCGTCGTATTTCCCGTCAAATCGGGCGGCTAGCAGAATCAACTGCGCAACCACACTGGCGATGTGATCAGACGTGACTGGATCCGAGCGCACCATATTCACAAAAAACGGGCGCTCGCATTTGCCCTGCATCTGTTCCAGTGGCCCGGATCGAGCCTGGAAACCCAGTTCTCCTGCCGCCCGGACAAAATTGGCACTGTCCGAAGCTGTGCGGAAATAGATATCGTGATCCACCGGCCTGGATACGGCGTGGTCGTCGCCGTTTCTGTCCAACTGTTGGAGAACTCGCCGATTGCGGATCTGCTGAATCATCTCCACTTCAGACGGATACAGTATCTCGCGGTACTGCGTCCATTGAGGATCCCGTGCGCTTCGAGATTCAATCGAGTGTCCTAAAAGCCGGGATCGGACATTTTCGACGATCTGTTCGAATCCCTTTGTGGAGTTAGCGTAATAATACAGCTCGAGGCGCGCATGCGATTTTACGCAACCGACCAGGTCCACCGGAGATCCTTCTTTGAGCACCGTGGCTACAACTTTGCGCAGTACGCGCAACTCGGCCAGCTGCTGTACCTCGTTGGACGTAGCAACCCGAGCCGCACGAGGTTGAGCGGCTATCCGCAAAAGCCAGGGTTTGTCGGGTGCAGGGGCTCGCAGAATGGCGGAGAGATTCACCAGGATCGAGACTGGCTGGTGATCCAGCTCACAATCGTAGACGTCCCAATCGTCAGTTTCGAGTCCCAATCCATGACTGCTCACAGGACAGCGCGCTGATGAGGGGTCAGAGAGAAACCGTCGGGGTTCGGTGCACGCGCGGCTTCCAAACCGCGACGGGCACGGTGAGCAGTATCAAAGTGAAGGCGATTCCGCCATAGAGTGTTGCCTGGCCGAGGCTGTTGTGGAGCTGTGGCAGAAAGTGGCCCTCCCCCGCGGACTCATGCGCCCACCTGCGCGCTGCTTCGAGCGCCGGCGCAACCCGCGTGACCGCCAACACCATGGAGGCTACGGTCAGAGTCACTTTTGCCCATACCCAGCCGGGGATGTTCTTACCGTAGCGAAGGGCTACCAATCCGATACCGCTCAATACAGTCAGCCAGAAGCCTGGAGCTGTCAGATCCCGCGCCAAGAGCCCCATCAGTTCACGACCTTCCGCAAGAACCTGCAACGAACCGGTGCTGGTCGTTTGTTCGATCACGAGGAGCGCGACGCGAACCCCTATGACTAACGTTAGCCCGATGAAGTGCAGGACGAGCAGGGTTTTGAACGCATGGCGTTTGACGCTGGCGGAGCTCATGTGAAAACCTTGGTGGCCAACAGATGCAGCCGACTATGCTCGCTGTGGGGCGCGGAGTGCAGGCCACGGCGGTGGTAATCGTCTGCGTTCCCCGTTACCACCCGAGTGGCGGTGCGGTGACGGAGACTTCGGAGTAAGGTCAGCCTGAGTGAGCCCGAGATCGATTTTGGACGCGTTATGGCAGCCGCAACCTTGCGCATTCTGTTGATAGATGACCACCCGCCTGTACGGTTGGGTACGCGAAGCTTGATACTGCAAGCCTATCCCGTCGCAGAGGTCGTCGAAGCCGGCAACGCCGCGGATGCGTTGAAACTGTTAGAGCATCGCACTTTCGAACTGGTCTTCCTGGACCTGCGGCTTCCTGAGCGGGAGGGTGCCACCGAGTTACTCGAGGTCGGCAAGCAAACCTTGCAGCGGATTCGGGAGATGGATGGGCCACCGGTGGTGATCATGACCGGAGAAGGGCGTGATCGGTCGCTGGTAGAAGAAATGATGGCACTGGGAGCTGCCACGTTTGTACCCAAGTCCGCGGCAATCGAGCTTTCCCTGGAAGCGATCCGGCGTGCGCTGGCGGGCGGGGTCTGGCTGCCACCGGAGGTCATTGGCAAAGGCGGCGATTCCCCTCCCCGCTCCGCCGAGGCGCTGCGTGCGGCTCTGCCCGATCCGATCACTCATGAAGATCTGGGAATCACCCGCAGGGAGTTCGACGTGTTACGACTTGCGCTCAACGGCCTCACGCCATTGAAGATCTCACTGGCACTGCTAATCAACCATGACAACGTCAAACGGTATATGAGTCGGCTGTATGAGAAATTCGGGACGGCCAATCAATCCTCGCTGCATGCCCATTTCGCCAAGTCTGGGCAGACTTTAGGGATATTGCGCACGCTTCCCCGTCGTGAGGGCGCTGATCGGAAGGGCTAGATTCGAGGCTGACTTCGCGCCGCCACTACCGCTGATTCCATTTCACGCAGCAATGACAAGGGATTGCCTGTTTTAACGACCACACGCGTATGCGGGCGAGCCAACTCCACGGGCGGATCGATTTCGGCTGAGAAGATCACGACTGGCACGCTCTCCCAGTCAAATGTGGCGTCGATCAGTTGAATCACGTCGTTGGCCGTCTCGCCATCGCACAAACGAAAATCGCATACTACGAGGTTAGGTGCCCGATGCGGCATGCGCTCGAAAACAGCCCTGGCTTCAGCCACGCAGGTCGCGAAACGAACGTTGTTTTCAATTTGATAGCCGGCCGCCCGGAGTACTGCCACGATGCTCGCTTGGACGCTTGGATTGTCCTCGACCACGACAACGTACAGCCGCGCAATCTCGAGGCCGACCGTGGCGAGGTCCGAGCTCGGTGCCGCGACGTGGGCGAATTCCGGAGGCGCCGTTGCGACAGGCACGCTCATGGAGAATCGGGAGCCTCGGCCTTCGTTCGAGCCGTGCTCGAGATAGTGGCCGGCGAGCTTGTCACGGAACAGCTTGACGATCGCCAGACCGAGCCCGAGACCTTTTACCTCGCCAACGCCGGCTTGTTCGAGACGGACAAACTCCCCGAAGATCGCGTTACGCTGCGCTCGCGGAATGCCGACACCGGTGTCCCAAACGTCAATCCGAAGGACGTGGCCGTGTTTGACAGTACCTACCAATACTCCGCCTCGAATCGTGTATTTGATGGCGTTTGAGACGAGGTTCGCGAGAATTCTCTCCATTGCGGTCGCGTCTGTCCAGAGGAACAATTCGTCCTTGCGTCGTTTGACGATGAAGCGCAATCCCTTCTCGATAGCCGCGCCCGAGAACTTCACGGCGACATTCTCCAACAAGGTGTTGACAGGTACGGGCGAATAGCTGGGCTCATATTTTCCCAGTTTCACCAGATCGTACATGCCGGCAATGAGGCCATCGAGCGCCGCGGTCCCAAGGGCGAGCGCATCGATGTCAGGCTGCAGGGATTTAAACGAGGGGTCAACGCCGACCTTGTGTTTGAGGGTCAACAGGGCACTCCCCATGACATGCAATGACTGGTTGGCGTCGTGGTGAAGTCCGCGGATCAAAAGCTCGCGTTGGGAGTAAAGAGTGCTGAGCTGATCGTTCAGGCGCTGCTTCTCGCTCGAGGCGATGAAAGCCTCTGCGGCAGCTCGCTCAGCCCGGATCCGTTGCTCCTGCTCTTCGGCTGCCGCTCTCTGCGCCTCCCCGGCTCGGGCGGCAGCCTCGAGTCTCTGGGAAAACAAACCCCGGTCACGCTCTTCCATGCCCCAGCTGGTGTACAGCGCCATGGCGAGTGTGAAACCGGACGAGAACACCAACCTGAAGGACGCGGTCGGGCCGTAGTGCATCAACGTCAATGCGTCAATGGTGATTATCGAGGTGGCCGTCAACACCAACGCATGTCGGAACGGGATGCGCAGGAAAATGACCGAGGTGATGATCAGAATGAGCATCAGGACGTTGGCGTCATCGAGTTGTGGAGGTCCGTCAAACACTCTCAGGCCAACCTTCAGAAAGTAGACGGCGTAGAAAAAATCCAGCACCCAGTGGTAGTGCTGCCGTGCCCAGTCTCTGCAAAGCCAGAAAATGATCGGTGGTAGCCAGTACAACAGAGCGCCGCTGGTAATGACCTGCGGTAGCGGCTCCTGCGGGCCTGCGCCGAATAGTTGCTGGTAGGCGATGATCAGGGTTCTGACGATCGCGAGCGTCCAGGTGGCCACCAGGACGAAGCCGAATGAATGCGAGCGAAACTCGCGAACAAACGCGCCCTCATCGCTGACCGGCCGGTTGTACCACAGGCGGTGCAGAATGGACTGACTTGGGGACCGCGTTTCGGAACTCCGTATGCTCGCCGCGCCCGCCTCGGCCATCCGCTGTTCCCCTTCAGTTATTTGCGTGCAACTCTTCGTAGACCTCACTGACGAACCGATCGGCGCTCGTCCCCAATCCGGCCGGAAGTGGAATTCGGCCTCCGGGTACATTGGCATCGTAGGGGGCAGTTACGTTGGCCGACAAGATGTCCTGGCGAGTCTTTCCGTTGCGGATCATCCGATTCACGGTCTGCTGGACGCTGACTATCATAGCCCGATAGGGCTGCAAATCTGCACGGGTAACGATAGTCCCATGGCCGGGAACGAGCTTGGTATCGGGTCCCGCGAGCGCCATGATCTGATCGAGCGCCTGGATGACGCCGGCGAACGAGCCGCCATGCGCCGAATCGATGAACGGATAGCCATAGTTGCGATAAAAATCCCCGATCATGATGACATCGGCTTTTTTGAATTTGACGATGGTATCGCCGTTGGTATGTGCCGGGGGCAACCCGATCACGTGAATGATCTCGCCATTGAGGCGCATCTCGAACCGCGTGCCTGGACCGTAGGTGAGAACGGGCAACCGCGCCGGATCTGTCTGGGAGGCCGCGCTGCCAATCGCCGCGGCTATCGCTGCTGGCAGTGGCTGTGACAGCGTTTGCCAGACCTCCTCTCTGGCAATGATGAGGGCACCCTGTTTCGCGAAGTTGGGATTGCCACCGGTGTGGTCGGGGTGTGCATGCGTATCGACGAGAAACCGGATGGCTGCGCCGCCGCTCAGCCTGCGAATGGCGGCTGCGACCTTATCGCTCAGAGGCGCATAGGTCGCGTCGACCATGAACACGCCATCCGTCCCTACGAGGACGCCGATTCTTCCGCCGGCGCCTTCCGGATGACCGGGGTCTACTCCTGCAGAGCCGGTCAAAGTGTAGAAGTTGGGCGCGAGCTGCTCTGTGAGGATCCTGGTTTTGGGGAAGTCGACCCCCTGCGCTCGCCCGAGTGCTGTTGTAAGGAAAAGGATGGCGGTCACTGCGAATCGAGTCAGGAGTTCCATGGCGCGGATACTGATCTATTCGCGCTGATTCGGGAAAACCACTACGGTGGTAGCCGCTGCTCAGGCCCGGGCTTGCATCCGTGCCTCGATTTCTTCCAACGGCACCCCGCGCGTCTCGATGACCAGGGTACATACCCAGATCAACTGCAACACCATCATGACGGCAAAAAACGCAAACACACTGGCTGGCGAGAACGCCGACACGGCGTACGGAAAGAATGAAGTCAACAGCGCGGCAAACAACCAATGAGTGAAGCTCCCCAGCGCCTGCCCGCGGGCCCGGAACTGATTGGGAAACACTTCCGCGATATACACCCAGATCGTGACGCCCTGCCCCATGGCATGAGCCGCAATGAAGGCAAAAATCAAAAATGGGATCGGCTGGTAACGCGATTGCGCAAAGCAGTAGGCAATGGCGCTGAGCGAGGCAATGTAACCGAAACTTCCAATCAACAGCAGCGTCCTGCGGCCCAGTCGGTCGATGAGCCACAACCCGAGGAGCGTAAATAACAAATTCGTGACCCCGATGCCGATGGACTGAAGCATTGCGGCGGATCCGCCCACTCCGGCCAACTCAAAAATGCGGGGCGCAAAGTACAGCACCGCATTGATCCCCGACATCTGATTGAAGAATGCAATCAGAACGGCCAGTACGATCGGTAGCCGCACGGACCGCCATGCGCCGAACAGACCCATCCGCTTGCGATCCACCGGCTGGACGAACGATCGGGCTTCTGCCTCGATGTCCTGCGCACTCGCGCCAGGCCTTATCTGTCGCAGCACTGTCAATGCGCGCTCGGTATCGCCCATCGTCAATATCCAACGGGGACTCTCCGGAAGGCTGAAGCAAAGTACTGTGTAAAGTGCCGACGGTACGGCGGCGACCGCAATCATCCAACGCCAGGCATTTGCGCCCATATCAACGAGAAGCGCATTGGACACGTAGGCAACCACGATGCCAAACACGATGTTGAATTGAAACATCCCGGTCAGTCTCCCCCGAAGGCGCGGCGGGGCGATCTCGGCGATGTACAAAGGTGCCGCCACGGTCGACATGCCGATGCCGAGTCCGCCGATGACGCGCGCACACGTGAAGGAAACGACGTCGGATGCCGTGGCGGACCAGATTGACCCCACGAGATACAGGACACCGATGAAGATCAGAGTCGCCCGCCGTCCGAAGCGATCAGCCGGGTAACCGCCCAGGAGTGACCCAAGAATGGTTCCGTATAGCGCGGAAGCGACCACGGCACCATGAACCGCCGGACTCAGGCTCCAAAGAGTCTGGATCTGCTTCTCGGCTCCGGAAATCACCACCGTATCGAATCCAAACAGGAATCCGGCCAATGCAGAAATGATCGCCCACTGAACGACACGCCAATTCACTGGAAGTCCCCCTTGCAACAACCTGTAGCGGCTACTGCGATCCCCAAATCGATTTCAATACTGTATCCGACTCGCGAATCTCGTGTGCGAATTCAGTGATTTACGCAGAAATCCGAGACTGCGCGTACAGCACCATCACGGACAGGGGGTGAATCGTCGAGGACCGCTCCGGGAGTTGCGCGATCGACTGCCCGACTGCAATATATTGTCTGAGTTATAGGAAAACGGGGTCTTCAATGGCGGGGTCGGAACCAAAGGCTGACAGGCGCAAGGTATTGCAAGCGATGGCCGCCACGTCCGCCCTGGGTGCCTGGCCGTTCACTACCCGCGCAAGAGATACCTCGGGTCCGGACTCATCCAAGGTCACCCCATTTGAATTAGCCGCGGTCCACCTGCTTCCCGGTCCGTTCGCCACTGCGCGGGACCTCGATGCCCGTTACCTCCTCTCACTGGAGCCTGACCGGCTGCTCCATAACTTCCGTGCGAATGCAGGCCTCGCGCCCAAGGCGCCGGTGTACGGCGGCTGGGAGTCCAAGGAGCCCTGGATCGACATCCGGTGTCATGGACATACGCTGGGCCATTATCTCAGCGCCTGCGCCATGATGACCGCGGCAACCGCGGATCCGCAATTTCAGGAACGCGTGGCATACATCGTCACAGAGCTCAGTGAATGTCAGCGGGCGCGCGGCGACGGGCTGATTTGCGCGTTCCCTGACGGCTCTACTCAACTCGATAACGCGCTCGCAGGTAAGCCGATTGTCGGTGTGCCCTGGTATACGCTCCACAAGATCATGGCGGGCCTTCGTGATGCGCATACGTTTGCCAATAATCCGCAAGCCCTCGTCGTCCTGACACGCCTCGCCGATTGGATTGAGACCGCATCGCGAACAGTGACCGAGGCGCAGTTCCAAAAAATGCTCGAAGTGGAGCACGGCGGCATGAACGAAGTGCTGGCGGATCTTCATGCGCTAACCGGCGAGGGCCGCTATCTGGCTTTGGCGCAGCGATTCAATCATCGTGCTCTCCTCGAGCCCCTGGCCGCCCGGCGCGACACGTTGGATGGTCTGCATGCAAACACACAAATTCCCAAAGTCATTGGCTTCTCGCGACTTCATGATTTGACAGGCAACGAGGCCTGCGGGACAGCGGCGCAGTTCTTCTGGCGTGTCGTTACGAAGCAGCGCTCGTTCGCGACAGGAGGTCACGGTGACGGCGAGCACTTCTTTCCTGTTGCAGAGTTTGATGAGCACCTGTACTCCGCGAAGACCATGGAGACTTGCGGCACTTACAACATGTTGCGCTTGACCCGGGCCCTGTTTCTGAAGGACCCGAGCGCCGACTATGCTGACTACTACGAGCGGGCGCTGTTCAACGACATACTCGCCTCGCAGGATCCGACGAGCGGGCTGGTCACCTATTTTCAAGCGACGCGACCGGGCTATGTGAAGCTGTATTGTAGTGCGACGGACTCTTTCTGGTGTTGTACGGGCACTGGGATGGAAAATCACGCCAAGTACGGGGACTCAATTTATTTTCACTCCGCTCGGGCGCTGTATATCAATCTGTTCATTGCATCGCAGTTGCAGTGGCGTGAGAAGGGACTGCAATTGACACAATCGACCCGCTTCCCGGATGAGGCCGGCTCAAAGCTCGTTGTGCACGTACGTGCGCCGATCCGGATCGCACTTAAAATTCGTCAACCACGCTGGTGTCAGCGAGCTCGGGTGAGCCTGAATGGGGTCGCTCATCGCGTGAGCGCGGGCGCGGATGGGTATCTCGAGATCGATCGAGTCTGGCGAGATGGAGATACGATTGATGTCGAGCTGCCCATGCGGTTGGGGTTTGCCGCGATCCCAGGGTCATCCGAGATTGGAGCACTGACGTACGGCCCACTCGTGCTGGCCGCGCGATGTGGGAGTGATGGAATCAGCCCAGGGGCGGATATCATCGTCAATGAGAGAACGAGCGGCGACATGTTGAAGATGCCAATGGCGCTGCCACAACTCGACAAAAGCGTCCGATCGCTGGAGCAGCACCTGGTTCGCAGATCAGCCGACTCAATCTCATTCGGGCTGCAGACACCCCAGCGACCATTCGAGCTGATTCCGTATTATCGGATCGCTCACGAGCGCTACAACCTGTACTGGCGCATTCCGGTCGACCGCCCTCATTCACTCGGCTGAAAATTGTGTAACCCTTCAGGCCGGGGATTGATCGCCAGCCGTGTCGCCATGCCACTGCCACCCGAGCTGGCGCGGTGCCAACGTCCTTGCGGCACATAGACCACATCACCCTCCTCGGCTGTGAACAGCGGCTGGCCTTCAATCAGATAGTCCACCTTCCCCTCCAATATCAGCCAGAACTCGCTGAAGTCGACGTGGAAATGGCCGAGATTGGAAGCCGGTGCAGGAGGCGCTCCGGGAGCACGAATGATGTTGGCCCACGTTTTGTCATCCTTGACGAAAGGCCCACCGTGGCCGCCCGCCTCGACGACCTGCTTTGCAAAGTCGATATACGGTTTGTTCACCTCGTCATACTTGCCCCGTCCCGAGATTGACACTTTCACGTACTGCCGTCCTTGCGCGGGAAGGGGCGTTTCGCTGATTGGAAAGAGCGGCACCGCTCTGGAGGCAACGACTTCAAAGCGAAGCGCCGGTGATTCGCCCTCCACCTCCAGGCTGTACGGCACACGGAACGGTACCTGGACCAGGAATCCCTTGGTGGCAACAAACGGCTCTACGCCCTCGATCCTCACACGGATCCGACCGTCGCGAACTGCCCAGAAGACCCGGTCGTCACCATAGAACTGCGTCCGAGTCTTCTCTCCGGGAGCCATCGAGATGTATCGGGCCGAGAAGTCGCGATCACTCACGACAGTCTGGGACCAACTCGGCTGTCCCCGATGTTTGGCGAGAATCTCAGAGAGCCGCCAATGGGGCCGGTTCGGCGCAACCCACGGGTTCGGATGGGCGGGCTTTGGCGACCACGCCAACATCGACGGGGGCCGGGCCGGACGCGGTTCAGTCGCAGGGGCCGGAGCCTGGTTGGACTGTGCATAGGACACTGAACACAGTACGAAGAGGCCAGTCAGCAGACGGACCCCACAACGAACCGCAACGAGGAACGTACGCATCGAACACTTCCTTTCCATCACATGTGCACGAGAGGGCCGGGATGTTTCAGGTAAACATTCCTCAGGGTGTCAGCCAATCGATAGCTCAACGCGCCCACCGGCCCGGTGGGATTGCGGCCGGCATTCTGCGGAAATGCGGAC
>Ga0068858_100001579_pt1 | contig 23329 bp, 20 predicted proteins | sample KBSSwiS12_FD_66589 | JGI IMG/M metagenome (GOLD analysis project Ga0068858, IMG submission 66589) | Switchgrass rhizosphere microbial communities from Kellogg Biological Station, Michigan, USA - KBS Switchgrass S1-2 | ecosystem: Host-associated > Plants > Roots > Rhizosphere > Soil ...
AGATCCTCCTTGCGCTTGAAATAATAGGTCACGCTGGTGGTGTTGAGGCCGACCCGACGCGCGACATCGGCGAAGGTCATGCCCTTCGCGCTCTGCTCATTGATTGCTTCGGCGGCGGCGGCGAGAATGGCATCGCGCTTCGCACGGAAGCGCTTGGTGCCTGGCTCCTCGTCCTCCCCCCGCACTTCTTCCCCTGCCTGCATGCGGCAAACTGTAACATCTTCTTTTCGAAGAAACAGTGTTTTTTCCGGGTGCGCGAAAGACTGTGATATCGCGGCCAAAGGCGCTTTACCGAAAACGCGGTACGGTCTAACGACCCGATCAAAGCGGATAAGAGGAGTGGCAGATGGATTTCACGCTGAGCGAGCGCGAGACATATTTCCGGGATCGCGTGAAGACCTTCATCGACCAGAATATCCGGCCCCGGCAGGACGACTATAACCATCAGTCGCACGAGGGCGATCGCTGGAAGGTGATCCCCGTCATCGAGGAGATGAAGGCCAAGACAAAGGCGGCCGGCCTGTGGAATTTCTTCATGCCGCCGCATTCCGGCCAGAGCCATGTCGATGACAGTTTCGAGTTCGAAGGCACGCAGCTCACCAACCTCGAATATGCGTTATGCGCCGAGGAGATGGGCAAGGTCGGCTGGGCGTCGGAATGCTTCAACTGCTCGGCGCCCGACACCGGCAATATGGAGGTGCTTCATCGTTACGGTACGCTCGAGCAGAAGGAGCAATGGCTCCGTCCGCTGATGAACGGAGAGATCCGATCCGCCTTCCTGATGACCGAGCCGGCGGTCGCCTCGTCGGACGCGACCAATATCGAAACGCGGATGGTCCGGGACGGGGATCATTATGTGATCAACGGCCGGAAATGGTGGTCCTCGGGTGTGGGCGATCCGCGCTGCAAGATCGCGATCGTGATGGGCAAGACCAATCTCGAAGCTTCGCGCCACAGCCAGCAGAGCATGATCCTGGTGCCGATGGATGCGCCGGGCGTGACGATCGAGCATATGCTGACGGTCTATGGCTATGATCATGCCCCGCACGGCCACGGCCAGGTGCTGCTCGAGAATGTCCGTGTGCCGGTCGACAATCTGCTGCTCGGCGAGGGGCGCGGGTTCGAGATCGCGCAAGGCCGGCTCGGGCCTGGCCGCATCCATCACTGCATGCGCACGATCGGCGTTGCCGAGGTTGCGATCGAGGCGATGGCGAAGCGGCTGGTGAGCCGCGTCGCGTTCGGCAAGCGCATCGCCGATCACTCGGTGTGGGAGGAGCGAATTGCCCGTGCCCGCATCGATATCGAGATGACCCGGCTTCTCTGCCTCAAGGCGGCGGACATGATGGACCGTGCCGGCAACAAGTCCGCGCAGCAGGAAATCGCGATGATCAAGGTCCAGGCGCCGCTGATGGCGCTGAAGATCCTCGACGACGCGATCCAGGCGCATGGCGGCGGCGGGGTGAGCCAGCATTTCGAGCTGGCCCATGCCTGGGCGGCGATGCGCACCCTGCGCTTTGCCGACGGGCCGGACGAGGTCCACAACCGGGCGATCGCCCGCAACGAGTTCGGCAAATATGCCGAGTTCAAGGCGGATCGGCCGTCCAGTGGCGCGCTGGGGGTGAGCCGGTGAAAGCTGCGGTTCTTTTCGAAGCCAAGGCGCCTCTCAGCATCGAGGACGTCACTGTCTCGAAGCCCGCCCCGCACGAGGTCCTGATCCGCACCGCCGCAGTAGGCGTGTGCCGGTCCGATCTGCACTTCGTCGACGGCGCCTATCCGCACGCGCTGCCCACCATCCCCGGCCATGAGGCCGCAGGCGTGGTCGAAGCCATTGGCGACGAGGTTTCGACGGTGAAGGTCGGCGATCATGTCGTCACCTGCCTCAGCGCCTTTTGCGGGCATTGCGAGCATTGCGTCAGTGGCCATATGAGCCTGTGCGTCGACGCCAGCGTGCGGCGCCCGAAAACCGGCCCGCAGCGTCTTATGCTAGGCGACCAGATCGTCCATCAGATGCTGAACCTCTCGGCTTATGCCGAGCAGATGCTGGTCCATGAACATGCCTGTGTCGCGATCGACCGCGACATGCCGCTCGACCGGGCCGCCTTGCTCGGCTGCGCAGTGACGACCGGCGCCGGCGCTATATTCAACCTCGCCCGTCTCACGCCCGGCGAAACCGTGTGCGTGGTCGGCTGCGGCGGCATCGGCCTCGCTGCGGTCAACGCAGCGAAGATCGCCGGTGCGGGCAAGATCATCGCGCTCGATCCGGTGGCCGACAAGCGCGCGCTGGCGGAGAAGCTGGGCGCGACCCACACGATCGACGCGCTTTCCGAAACCGCCGCCGATGAAGTGGTCGCCGAGACGAAAGGCGGCGTCCACCATGCGATCGAGGCCGTCGGCCGTCCGCAATCGGCAGCGACCGCGGTCAAGGTGCTGCGGCGTGGCGGCACCGCGACCATTCTCGGCATGATGCCGCTGGCCGAGAAGGTCGGGCTGTCGGCGATGGATCTGCTCGGCGGCAAGAAGCTGCAGGGCGGACTGATGGGCGGCAACCGCTTCCCGGTCGATATCCCGCGCCTCGTTGATTTTTATCTCCGGGGCGCGCTCGACCTCGACTCCATCATCGGCGACCGAATGCCGCTCGATCGCATCAACTATGCTTTTGACGAATTGCGGCGCGGCGACAGCGTGCGATCAGTGATCGAATTCAGCTGATGACCCAGGACCTCTCCCAGAACGCCGACCTGACCATGGTCGGCACGATCCCGGTTCCGGGTGACGATCCGATCGACGCGGAGGCGGTCGCGCGCTGGATGAAGGGGCATATGCCGGGCCTGGAAGGGCCGGTGACGCTGTCCAAATTCAAGGGCGGCCAGTCGAACCCGACCTACCGCGTCGATACGCCGGGCAGGAGCTATGTCCTGCGCCGCCAGCCTTTCGGAAAGCTGCTGCCCTCGGCGCACGCGGTCGATCGTGAGTATCGGGTGATTGCCGGGCTGCACCCGACCGGCTTTCCGGTGCCGGCGCCGTTCGGCCTGTGCGCAGACCCGGCGGTGATCGGCTCGATGTTCTACATCATGGAGCTGGTCGAGGGGCGGAACCTGTGGGACGGTTCACTCCCGGGCATGACACCCGCTGGCCGGACCGCAATCTATGAGGCGATGGTCGATACGCTCGCCGCGCTCCACAATACCGATCATGTCGCGGCCGGGCTCGGCGATTATGGCAGGCCCGGCAATTATTTCGAACGCCAGGTCGGGCGCTGGACCAAGCAATATCGCGCCTCCGAGACCGAGCATATGCCCGAGGTCGAGGCGCTGATCGAGTGGCTGCCGCGAACCCTGCCCGAGCAGACCCGGACATCGATCGTGCACGGCGACTTCCGTATCGACAACATGATCTTCGCCGCCAACGAGGCGCGCGTGATCGCGGTGCTTGACTGGGAGCTGTCGACGCTCGGTGACCCGCTCGCTGATTTCTCATATTTCCTGATGAACTGGGTGACTCAGCCCGAAGGCCGTTCTGGCGTGATGGGGCTGGCCGGGCCCGAGACAGGCATCCCGACGATCGAGGACATGGTCGCGCGCTATTGCGCGGCGACCGGGCGCGATGGCCTGCCAAATCTCGACTGGTATTTCGCCTACAACCTCTTCCGGCTCACCGGGATCGTCCAGGGTATCAAGAAGCGGATCGTCGACGGCACCGCGTCGAGCGCGCAGGCGGCGAAGACCGCTGAACGGGTCGGCGGCCTGGCCGCGGCCGCATGGGACTTTGCGCAGCGGGCCGGCGCATAGACGCAGGAGGGAACAGGATGAGCCAGTTCGACTTAACCGGCAAAGTCGCCATCATCACCGGATCCTCCAAGGGGATCGGCAAGGCGAGCGCGTTCGAACTTGCCGAACATGGTGCGCGGGTCGTCATCTCCAGCCGCAAGCAGGACGCATGCGATGCGGTCGCGGCCGAGATCAACGGCAAATATGGCGATGGCAGCGCGATCGCGATCGCGGCGAATATCTCGGACAAGGCGGGCTTGCAGCATCTCGTCGACGAGACACGCCGCGCCTTTGGCCAGATCGACGTGCTTGTCTGCAACGCCGCCTCCAACCCCTATTACGGGCCGCAGGAGGGGATCGCCGACGACCAGTTCCGCAAGATCCTCGACAATAATATCGTCTCTAACCACTGGCTGATCACGATGGTCGCGCCTGAGATGCGGGCCCGCCGGTCGGGGTCGATCATCATCGTGTCGTCGATCGGCGGATTGCGCGGATCGACGATGATCGGCGCCTATTGCATCTCCAAGGCGGCCGACATGCAACTCGCGCGGAACCTGGCGCATGAATATGGGCCGGACAATGTGCGGGTGAACTGCGTCGCGCCCGGCTTGATCAAGACCGATTTCGCCCGTGCCCTGTGGGAAGATCCGGAGCGGCAAAAGGCGGCGAACAGCTCTGTCCCGCTTCGCCGCATCGGCGAGCCGCACGAGATTGCGGGTGCGGTCGTTTACCTCGCGGCGCCGGCGAGCAGCTTCATGACCGGGCAGACGATCGTCGTCGACGGCGGCGTGACGATCTAGACGGAGAGAAGTGATGGCACGATTCACAGGCAAATCGATCATCGTCACCGGTGCCGGCTCGGGCATCGGCCGCGCCGCGTCGCTTCTGTTCGCGAGCGAGGGGGGCAGAGTCATCGCTGCCGATATAACCAACGCGGTTGAGGAAACCTGCGATCTGGTCGACAAGGCGGGCGGCACCGCGCATCCGATCCTGATCGACGCCGGTAATGAGGAGGACGTTATCCGCGCCGTCGCCATGGCGTGCGAATATTATGACGGCCTCGACATCATGTTCGCCAATGCCGGCATCTCGGGCGGGATGGCGAACATCTTCGACACCGATGTCGCGCTGATCACTGAGGTGCTGCGCGTCAATCTGATCGGGCCCTATCTCGCGATCAAGCATGCCGCCCCAAGGATCGCCGAGCGTGGCGGCGGCGCGATCGTGCTGACCGCGAGCGTTGCCGGCATCCGCTCGGGCGCCGGTAGCCCGGCCTATTCAGCCTCCAAGGCCGGGGTGATCAATCTGGCGATGGTGTCGGCGCAGCAGCTTTCGGGATCGAATGTCCGCGTCAACGCGATCTGTCCCGGCCTGACCGAGACCGGCATGACCAAGCCGACCTTCGATTATGCGCGCGAGGCCGGCAAGATGGACCGGGTCGGCCGCCTCAACCCGCTTCGCCGCGGTGCCCAGCCCGAGGAGCTGGCCAAGGCGGCGGCCTTCCTCGCCTCGGATGACGCAAGTTACGTCAACGGCCAGGCAATCGCCGTCGATGGCGGCCTTTCGTCGAGCCACCCGGTCATCAAGCAGGAATATGGGAAGACGGCGGTGTAGCTTACATCGCCGCCTTCCAGGGCAATCAGTCGAAGGACGGATCGAAGGTCGTGCCGCTGATCGTATATTCGACCGGATCGTCTCCAGGGCCGAAGGTGAAGTTGCGCCCTGAATCATGGTTTGGGCCAAGCACGATAAAGGCGCGAGCCCAGCACGACGTGCCGTGGACGATCTGCTTGTGATAGGGCTTGAGGTCGACGAAAACGCTTTGCCCGGCGCCGAGCTCGTCAGTCCGATCGGTTTCTCCGCCATCCCACTGGATGTTGAACCGACACACAAATTCGCCGTGATTGGTGAATTGTACTGCCCAAGCGATTTGATCAGCCATGATGTTCCTCCCCGACGGCGTGAATGGGCCGCCGCTATGGTCAGTCTGGCCGACTATCTGCCGGAGAGCCATATCATTTCGCTCCCGGATTGATTCAACTTTATCGCGCATCGGCGCAGCGCGTGCCGGACGGGCCGGCAACAAAGGCCCGATTCGCTCTTTGACATGACTGACAATGAAAGCGCTCTCAGCGCCCCTGTTCCGGCGGAGCGCGCCCCTGTTACGCCCTGCTGTCACCCCTGTTATCGGGTCGCGCCTCCGCTGTTCCCAAATAACAGGAAATGAGACGCAAGCCTCTCACAACGCCCGATAAATATGGGTACGGATCGCGAATAACAGGGGCGAAAATAAATATCCGCCGATAACAGGGGATAACAGGGGAGCGGCAATGGTTTGGGGCGCGAAATCGCCGGCCTGCCAGGCCTGCTATTCGCGAACGCGCATCAGCCCTTCCTGCGCGACGCTCGCCACCAGCCGCCCGTCCTGCGTGTAGATCTTCCCGCGATTGAAGCCGCGGGCATGGCCGGCCCAGGGGCTCTCGCAGGCATAGAGCAGCCATTCGTCTGCACGGAAATCCTCGTGGAGCCACAGAGCGTGGTCGAGGCTGGCGGTCTGGAGGTTGGGCGTCACCCAGTTCACCCCGTGCGCGAGCATCGCTGTTCCGAGCAGCGACATGTCCGATGCATAAGCGAGAATCGCACGGTGCATCGCAGCGTCGTCGCCGATCGGCGCGACGAGCCGGAACCAGCTCTCCTGGCTTGGTTGCTGCGCGACCGGATGGAACCAGCTGCGCGGATGGACCGGACGGATCTCGATCGGGCGCGCCCGCAGCATATGCCGGCGGAACTTCTCGGGGATCTCCTCGATCCTGTCGCGCCGTAATTCAGCTTCCGACCGGAGTTCGTCCGGACCCGGCACGTCAGGCATCGGATCCTGATGGTGGAACCCTTCTTCAGGGGTCTGGAAGCTGGCCGCCATGTTCAGGATTGGCTGGCCCTGCTGCATCGCGATCACCCGCCGCGTGGCGAAGCTCCGCCCCTCGAAATCGCGGACGACGCGGAAGATGATCGGGAAATCCTCATTGCCCGGCCGCATGAAATAGGCGTGCAGCGAATGCGCCACCTTGGGTGCGTCGGTCGAACGCTGCGCTGCCTGAAGCGCCTGGGCGATCACCTGTCCCCCAAAAACGCGGCCGACGCCGCCTGGCTGGCGCTTGCCGCGATACAGGTCGCGGTCGATCTCTTCGACATCGAGCAGATCGACCAGGCTCCGGGCCAGGACCTCGGCTGGTGTATCGGGCGGAGTGCCGAAGTCCATCAATAGCCCGCGGCGCGCGCCAGCCGGTCGGCATGGAAGTTCGCATCGCCGAACATCTCGGCGAGGACCCGCGCGCGCTTCATGTAGAAGCCGATATCATATTCGTCGGTCATGCCGATGCCGCCATGCATCTGTACACCTTCCTGCACGCTGAGCGTGGTGGCAAGTGCGGTCATCGCCTTCGCGACTGACACCGCTGCATCCGCGCCCGCGTCTCCGGCATCGAGCAGCTGCTGCGCCTTGAGCACGGCGGCGCGCGCGACCTCCATTTCCGAATAGAGATGCGCAGCGCGATGCTGGAGCGCCTGGAAGCTGCCGATCGTCACGCCGAACTGCTTGCGTTCCTTGAGATAGGAGACGGTCATGTCCATCGCCCCGCCCCCGACGCCGAGCAGTTCGGCCGAGGCGCCGGTGCGGCCGGCGCGGAGCAGCCGGTCGAGCGGCTCGCGCCCTGCATCGACTTCGCCGATCACAGCATCGGCATCGACCTCGACGCTGTCGAATTCGAGGCGCGCCGCGATGCTCGAGTCGGTCAGCCGTTCGGCCTCGGCGGTCAGGCCGGCGGCGTCCTTGTCGATCGCGAACAGGGTGATCCCGTTCGCCTCGTCGGCCGCGCCGGCGGTGCGGGCGGCGACGATGATCAGGTCGGCGACATGGCCATGGGTGACGAACTGCTTCTTGCCCGAGAGCCTGAAGCCATTGCCCGATCGCTCGGCCTTCATCGCAATTGAATCGCGGTGCTTGGCGCCTTCGTCGATCGCGAGCGCGGCGACGGTATCGCCGGCCAGGATGCCGGGGAACCAGCGCCCGGCCTGCGCCGACCCCTTCAGCGCCTCGACCGCCGCGACCGCGGTTGCGAGGAAGGGTGAGGGCGAAAGGTTGCGGCCAATCTCCTCCAGCACGATCCCGGCATCGACATGGCCCAACCCGAGCCCGCCCTGGTCTTCCCCGATCAGAATGCCGGTAAAGCCCATCTCCGCGAAGCTCTTCCAGAGGTCGCGGCTGAAACCGTCCGCATCGTTCGCATCCCGCAGCTTGCGCATGTGCGAGACGGGGGCCTGCTCGGCAACGAAGTCACGCGCCGTATCGCGGAGCATCGTCTGTTCGTCATTGAGGTACAGAGGCATTCAATCACTCCCATTCCCCCTCCCGTCTCCGCGAGAAAGGGTTGATCAAGGTCAGGCGCTTGGCAAATCCAGGATCCGCTTCGCGATGATGTTGAGCTGGACCTCGCTCGTCCCGCCTTCGATCGAGTTCGCCTTGGTCCTGAGCCAGGCCCGCGCTCCGGCACCGCCCGCCGACCGTTCGCTCTCCCATTCAAGCGCGTCGGATCCGCCCGCCGCCATCATCAGCTCATGGCGCGCCTTGTTCAGCTCGGTGCCGTAATATTTCATCATGCTCGGCTGCGCCGGATGGGCGCGGCCGGCCTTGAGCTCGTCGATGAAGCGTTCGGACATCATCCCGAACGCCTTGGAGCGCACTTCGAACATGGCGATCGACGCGCGAAGCAACGGGTCGGCGAGCCGCCCGTCATGATCGAGCCCGACGGTCGCGATCGCGCCATCGATCAGCGGGTTGCCGCCGACCTGGCCGAGGCCCATGCCGGAGATCATCTCGCGCTCATGCCCGAGCAGATATTTGGCGACGTCCCAGCCCTTGTTTTCGTCATGCACGCGCTGCGATTTGGGCACCTTCACATTGTCGAAAAACGTCTCGCAAAAGGGCGAATAGCCCGAGATCAGCAGGATCGGCTTGGTCGAAACGCCCTCGCTCGCCATGTCGAACAGCAGGAAGCTGATGCCGCCCTGCTTGGTCGTCTTGTCGGTGCGGACGAGGCAGAAGATCCAGTCGGCCTTGTCGGCATAGCTGGTCCAGACTTTCTGGCCGTTGACCAGATAATAGTCGCCCTTGTCTTCGGCGGAGGTCGCCAGCGCCGCGAGGTCTGACCCCGCATTGGGTTCGGAATAGCCCTGGCACCAGCGGATCTCGCCGCGCGCGATCTTCGGAAGATATTCGAGCTTCTGCTCCTCGGTGCCATATTTGAGCAAGGCCGGCCCGAGCATCGAGATGCCGAAGCTGTTGAGCGGATTGCGCGCCTTGATCCGGGCCATCTCCTCGCGAAGGATCTTGGTTTCGGGTGGCTCGAGCCCACCACCACCATAAGCCTTGGGCCAATCGGGTACGGTCCAGCCGCGCGCGCCCATCCGGTCCATCCAGAGCTTCTGCGCCGGCGTCAGCATGCTCTGGTCGCGGCCGCCCCAGACGGCATCCTTCTCCGACCGCACCGGCTCGCGCATCTCGGGCGGGCAATTCGCCTCCAGCCAGGCGCGGGTTTCGGTGCGGAAAGTGTCGAGGTGGGTCATGACTTGCTCCAGACAAGGTCGTGCGCAACGCGGGCAACCGCGATGGCGGTGTGGTCTTGATAGGTGTCGGCGATCACCTGCACGCCGATCGGCATCCCGTCGGGATCAGTGCCGATCGGCACCGAAGTCGCCGGCAGCATCGGGAAGGTGGCGAGGCCGGGAAAGGCGAATTGTACGCCGAACGGAGTGATGTCGCCGTCGATCATCAGCTGGCGCTGGGCGAGCGGCGTGTCGTCATGCGGAAAGGCCGTGCTGCCGAGGGTGGGCGCGATCACCGCGTCATAGCTGGTGAACAACCGGTTCCAGGCGCGCTTGCACCGCGCTTGCTGATCAAGGAGGTCGAACCATTCAGCCAGCGTCGGCACGGGACGATCCGCGGTAGCGGCACCGCGCGTCATCGCGATGTTGAGCATGTGCATATAATCGCGGTGCTGCGCTTCGAGATCGGGCAGTGTCTCGCTCGCGCGATCGACCTTCGCGCCCGCTTTTTCCAGCGCGGCAGCCAGTGCCTCCAGCGCAGCCGCGATCGGCGCGGCGGCCCTTGCAAGTGGATGACGCGCGAGCATCAGGACGCGCCATTCACCCGGCTTGCGCTCCGGCGCCCGGGGCAAAGGCATATCGGCGAGGATATCGACTTCGAGCGCAAGATCATCGGGATTGCGCGCCATCGGGCCGATCACCGCCATCGCCACACCTGCGCCATCGGTGCCGGGGAAATCATGGCCGCTGCTCGACAGCATGCCATAGGTCGGCTTGTGCCCCCAGATTCCGCAAAAGGCGGCGGGCACACGGATTGATCCGCCGATATCGGAGCCGAGTTCGATCGGCACCATGCCCGCCGCCAGCGCCGCCGCAGCACCGCCCGATGAGCCACCGGAGACACGGTCCAGGTTCAGCGGGTTGCGCGTGCGACCGTAATTCGGGTTGTTTGCCTGCAGGTCGGCGAGCCCGACCGGGATGTTGGTCTTGCCAAGGATCACCGCGCCTGCCGCCTTGAGGCGCTTCACCGCGACCGCATCCTCCGTCGCGATATTGCCGCGATGCTCGGCAAAGCCCCAGCTTGTCGGCAGGCCGGCGACGTTGAACGATTCCTTCACCGTCATCGGCACGCCGAGGAGCGGCGCGGTGTCGCCTGCCGCGAGCCGCCGGTCGGCCTCGCTCGCAGCGTGGCGGGCGCGATCGAAGTCGCGGACGACGACCGCGTTGATCAGCCCGTCACGCGCCTCGATGCGGGCGATGGCTGCCTCGCATTCGACGGGCGCGGTGGTCTCGCCGGCGCGGATCGCGGCGGCGGTTTCGAGAGCGGACCTCTCTGGCGTCAATTGAACCGCCCGCCGCTTTCGGCCTTGTCCTTCAGCAGCGCGGCCACCGCAAAGCCATGCTTCTCCAGCCCGGCGACGATCTTCTTGAGCCCCTCGGTGTCCGCCCAGAACATCGGACCGCCGCGATAGACCGGCCAGCCATAGCCGTAGATCCAGACCACATCGATGTCCGACGCGCGCTGCGCCATCTTCTCCTCGAGGATCAGCGCGCCTTCATTGACCATGGTGTAGAGCGTCTTCTCGATGATCTCCTGATCGGTGATCTCGCGCTTCGCCATATTGGATTTGCTGCGGAAATCCTCGATGATCTCGGCCACGCGAGGGGAAGGCGTCGGGTTCCTTTTCTCGTCATAATCATAGAAGCCCTTGCCGGTCTTCTGGCCCCAGCGGCCCTCGGCAGCGAGCGCGTCGCGGATATTCTCGATCCGGGTCGGGTCGCGGTGCCAGCCGATATCGACCCCGGCGAGATCGCTCATCTGGAACGGCCCCATCGGCATGCCGAACTCGACATGGACACGGTCGATCTGCTCGGGCGTCGCGCCTTCCATCAGCAGCTTGTTGGCCTCGATCTGGCGCGGCATCAGCATGCGGTTGCCGATAAAGCCGTAACAGACGCCGGCGACCACCGAGACCTTCTTGATCGTCTTGGCCAGCGCCATCACCGTCGCCAGCACATCGGGCGCGGTCTTCGCGCCGCGTACCACTTCGAGCAGCTTCATCACATTGGCGGGCGAGAAGAAGTGCATGCCGAGCACATCCTCGGGCCGCGACGTGCTGGCGGCAATCTCGTCCACATTGAGGTAGGAAGTATTGGAGGCGAGGATCGCGCCCGGCTTGGCAATCGTGTCGAGCCGGCCGAAGATATCCTTCTTCACGCCCATCTCTTCATAGACCGCCTCGATGATGAGATCGCAGTCGCTGAGCGCCTGGAAATCGAGCGTCGGATTGAGAGCGCCCATCGCCGCCTCGACCTGCTCGGGCTTTATCCGCCCCTTGGCGGCGCTAGCCTCGTAATTCTTGCGTATCACGCCAGTGCCGCGGTCGAGCGCCTCCTGGTTCATCTCGACGATCGTGACGGGGATGCCGACGCTCAGGAAGTTCATCGAGATGCCGCCGCCCATCGTACCGGCGCCGATCACGCCGACGCGCTTGATCGGGCGAAGCGCGATGTCCGCTGGGATGCCATCGATCTTCGCCGCCTGGCGCTCGGCGAAGAAGATGTGGCGCTGCGCAGCCGACTGGACGCCCATCATCAGCTTCATGAATTCCTGCCGCTCGAAGGCGATGCCCTCTTCGAAGCTCGATCCGTCCGACGCCTTTTCGACACAGGCGATATTGGCCGCCGGAGCGTCGAAGCCGCGGAAACGCTTGGCATTCTCTTTCTTGAATGCCGCGACGGCTTCCGGATTCGCAGCGGCAATCTTCTGGCTGGCACGGGGCAGGGGACTCTTGCCGGCAACTTCATGTGCGAAAGCGATGGCATCGGCTTCGAGGCTGTCCTCGCCCGCCAGCCGGTCGATCAGTCCGGCTTCGAGCGCCCGCTTCGCCGAGATCGGATCGCCCTTGGCGGTCATCTCCAGCGCCAGCGGCACGCCTGCGATACGCGGGATGCGCTGGGTGCCCCCCGCGCCGGGGAGCAGGCCGAGCTTCACCTCCGGCGTGCCGATCTTCGCCGAGGGCACTGCGATGCGGTAGTGACAGCCGAGCGTCACCTCGCATCCGCCGCCAAGCGCCGTGCCATGGATCGCGGCGACCACCGGCTTGTCCGAAGCCTCGATCATGTCGACCACGGTGGGCAGGCCGGGCTCGACAAAGGGCTTGCCGAACTCGGTGATGTCGGCGCCTGCAAAGAAGGTCCGGCCGTCGCAACGGATCACCATCGCCTTGATGCTCGCATCGGCCAGGCCTTGCTTGAGCCCGGCCTCCAGCCCCTGACGCACCGCCGCGCCGAGCGCGTTCACCGGCGGGTTGTCCGAGATGATCACAAGCACATCATCATGGCGTTCGGTGCGGATGGGGGACGTCATTTCACTCTCCTGCAATCTTGGATCTTGGTGCCGCGCCCGACTGGGGCGGCGGGGGTTCAGGTCAACGCCGAATAGATCAGCGTCTTCAACTCGCGGCGGATGGGGTAGATGTTGGACGGGCTCAGCTGGGTCATGAAGACCATGGTCAGCCGCTCGACCGGATCGATGAAGAAGGCGGTCGAGAACATGCCACCCCAATAATATTCGCCGACCGATCCCGGGATCATCGAGCGCGCCACATCGATATTGACCGCGAAACCGAGCCCGAAGCCGGTTCCGGCATTCGCCGCCTCGCTGAACAGCGATTTCGACATGGTCGACAGGTCGGATCCGCCGGGCAGATGGTTCTGCGTCATCAGGTCGAGCGTCTTGCGTCCGATGATCCGGGCGCCGTCCAGCTCGCCACAGTTCAGGCACATGCGGCAGAAGCGGTGATAATCAAGCGCGGTCGAGACCAGCCCGCCACCGCCCGAAACCAGTTTCGGCATGCGGCTCCAGGCGCTCTCCGCGCCGCGATCATACATCACCCGGCCCTTGCCGGGGATGAAGGTGTAGCAATCGGTCAGTCGCTCGATCTTCTCCGCCGGCACCGCGAAGAAGGTGTCGTCCATCCCGAGCGGCGCGAAGATGCGGGTGCGGAAGAACTCGGCGAGCTTCATGCCCGAAACCCGCTCGACCACAGCGCCGAGCACGTCCGTCGATACCGAGTAGTTCCAGGCCTGGCCGGGCGAGAATTCCAGCGGGAGCTGGCCCAAAGCCGCGACGAAGCCGTCGAGATCGAGATTGCCGTGCCAGTTCTCGATCTTGCCCTCGCGGTAAGCGGCGTCGACGTTGGACCGGTTCTGGAAGCCATAGGTGAGCCCAGAGGTATGACGGAGCAGATCGACCATCCGCATCGGCTCGGCGGTCGGCTTGGTCTGGAACGGAACGCTGCCGCCGCCGCCATTATAGACGCCGATATTCTTGAACTCGGGCAGCACATGATGAACCGGCGTATCGACCGCGACCTTGCCCTCCTCGACCAGCATCATGAAGGCGATCGACGTGATCGGTTTGGTCATCGAGGCGATTCGGAACAGCGACCCCTCGTCGACCGGTTTCCCGCCCTCGCGGGCGAGGCCGAGGCTGGAGAAATGAACTACCTCGCCATCGCGGCCGATGAGGATCTGGGCGTTGGCCAGCTTGCCCGAATCGACATAGCGCTCCTGCAGGAAGGCATCGATTCGAGCCAGCCGCGTGGCGTCGAATCCATGCGTTGCGGGCTTTGCGATCTTCGTGGCGACGTTCATGCCTTCGTCCATACCCCTGGTTCGAAACAGCGGCCACCCTATTGCCTTGAGCCGCGCACGAATCAACACTAACCTTGGTTGAAGGGGCAGATAAGCCAAACCCGATGTTCAGTTTTGAGTATCGGCAGATGTGGAGAGAAGCGTCTTGGATACAGAACCCCTTATCGCACTCGACCCAAGCTGGCCGAAAATGTCGCTGGCCGAAGTCGAGGCGAGACTGACCGCGCCGGGCGAGCGATTCGAGATGGAAACGCTCGTCATCAATGGCGTGCCGACCCGGGTGTGGAAGAACGCGCCACCGTCGCTTGCCTGGCTGGTCCAGGCGTCTCGCGCGCATGGCGAGCGGCCCTTCACCATCTATGAGGACGAGCGGGTCAGCTATGACGCGAATTTCCGCGCGGTCGCCGCACTTGCCGGCAAGCTGCGCGAGATGGGCATCGAAAAAGGGGACCGGGTGGCGCTGGCGATGCGCAACCTGCCCGAATGGCCGGTGATCTTCTTCGCTGTCACCAGCATCGGTGCGATCATGGTGCCGCTCAATGCCTGGTGGACGGCGGGCGAGCTCGAATATGGCATCGATGATTCGGGCGCCCGGCTGCTGTTCGTCGATGACGAGCGCTATCAGCGGCTCCGCGCGCATGATCCGGCTTTGCCCGCAGTCGAGCGCATCATCGTGTCGCGCGCGTCGGCACCGCTCGAAGGTCGGGCGTCGCGGCTGGAGGATCTGATCGGAACGCCGCACGATTATGCGACGCTGCCCGATGCGCCCTTGCCTCATGTCGAGATCGCGCCGGACGACGACGCGACGATCTTCTACACCAGCGGCACCACCGGCAATCCGAAGGGGGCGCTCGGTACGCACCGCAATCTGATGACCAACATCATGACGAGCGGATACAGTGCGGCCCGCTCGCTGCTCCGGCGCGGCGAGGCGATGCCGGCGCCGATGCCGCGCACGACACTGACCGTCATCCCGCTCTTCCATGTGACCGCGTGCAGTGCGGGGATGATGGGTTCGATCGCGGCGGGCAGTTCGCTGATCTTCATGCGCAAATGGGACACGGTCCGCGCGATGGAGATCATCGAGCGCGAGAAGGTCCATATCACCGGCGGCGTGCCGACGATCGCGTGGCAGCTGCTCGAACACCCCGATCGCGGCAAATACGACCTCTCCTCGCTCGAGGCGATCGCCTATGGCGGCGCGCCGTCCGCGCCCGAGCTGGTGCGGCGCATCCATAGCGAGTTCGGCGCGCTCCCGGGCAATGGTTGGGGCATGACCGAGACGATGGCGACGGTGACGGCCCATTCGAGCGAGGACTATCTCAACCGACCGACCAGCGCCGGCCCGCCGGTCGCGGTGGCCGATCTGAAGATCATGGACGAGGCCGGCGAGACGGAGCTGCCGACAGGCGAAGTCGGCGAGCTCTGGGCGCGTGGGCCGATGATCGTGAAGGGATACTGGAACAAGCCCGAGGCGACGGCGGCGACCTTTGTCGACGGCTGGGTGCGGACGGGCGATCTCGCACGGCTGGACGAGGAGGGTTTCCTCTATGTGGTCGACCGCGCCAAGGACATGATCATCCGGGGCGGCGAGAACATCTATTCGAGCGAGGTCGAGAACGTCCTCTACGCGCATCCGGCGGTGACCGATTGCGCGCTGATCGGCATCCCGCACCGGACCCTGGGCGAGGAGCCGGCGGCGGTCGTCCATCTCGCGCCGGGCATGAGCGCGAGCGAGGCGGAACTCCAGGCCTGGGTCCGCGAACGGCTGGCGGCCTTCAAGACGCCGGTGGCGATCCGCTTCGTGCCGGAGACGCTTCCGCGCAACGCCAATGGTAAGATCCTGAAAAAGGATTTGAAGGTCCTGTTCGAGGATCGGATCGTACGGGCAGCGTAATCGACCGCGCTTCTCCTTCCTTTGCCGACCGCCTGACGTCCTGGTGGAGTCTCGTGAGGTACCGGGAGAATGAAGCGCCTTTGATATGCGCTTGACGCATCAATGTGAATCAGGCGGCCTTGATCACGCTCTCGACCGCCTTCTTCCAGCCGGTGAGGCGCGCGTCGCGGATGCCGGCGGCGATGGCGGGTTCGAACGTCTCGACCGCGCCGCGCATCACCGCAGCATCTGCGAGGCCCTTGAACAAACCGCACCCGACTCCCGCCAGCATCGCCGCGCCGAGCGCCGTGGTCTCCGCGAATTTCGGGCGCTCGACGCTGACCGCGAGCATGTCGGCCAGGTCCTGCGCCATCCAGTCGTTGGCGACCATGCCGCCATCGATGCGCAGGCATTTCCAGTCGATGCCGTCGGCGGCGAAGGCGGTCTTCAGGTCATGCGCCTGGTGCGCCATCGCCTCGAGCGCCGCGCGGACGATATGCGCCCGCCCGGTCGAGAAGCTGAGGCCCGAGATCGCGCCGCGCGCATCCGCTTCCCACCATGGTGCGCCGAGCCCGGAAAGCGCGGGCACGCAATAGACGCCGCCATTGTCGGGCACGCTGCGGGCCAGCTTTTCGGTTTCCTGCGCGGTGCCGATCAGCGCCAGCGCGTCGCGCAGCCATTTGATCAGGCTGCCTGCCACGAACACGGAGCCCTCGAGCGCATAGGCACGCCGTCCGCCGATCTGCCACACGACCGTGGAGAGGAGGCGGTTGCGCGAGGTCGGCGGGGTCGCGCCGGCCTGGGTGAGGACGAAGGCGCCGGTGCCGAAGGTCGCCTTGGTGTCGCCGGGCGCGAGGCAGGATTGGCCGATTGTTGCCGCCTGCTGATCCCCGGCGATACCGCAGATCGGGATCGGCGCGCCGAACAGGGTCGTCTCACCGAAACTGCCCGCACAGTCGACGATCTCGGGCAGGGCGGCGCGCGGGGCGCCGAACAGCTCGATCAGGCCATCGTCCCAATGGCCGCTGCCGATCGCCATCAGCGCGGTGCGGCTTGCGTTGGTCGCGTCCGTGATGTGGACGCCGCCCGTGAGTTTCCAGATCAGCCAACTCTCGATCGTGCCGACCGCGAGGCGGGTGCCCGCCTCCTTCAGCTGCGGCCAGTTGGCCATCGCCCAGCCGATCTTGCTGCCCGAAAAATAGGGATCGAGCAGCAGCCCGGTCCTGGCCTGGACCATTGGCTCATGGCCGGCGTCCTTCAGGTCGCGGCAGATCGCGGCGGTGCGCCTGTCCTGCCAGACGATGGCTGGGCCGAGCGGCTCTCCCGTCTCGCGATCCCAGAAGACGATCGTCTCGCGCTGGTTGGTGATGCCGATCGCGGCGATCTTCTCCGCGCCGCCCTCCCGCGCGATGACGGTGCGCGAGACGGCGAGCGTCTTCTCCCAGATTTCCGCCGCGTCATGCTCGACTCGGCCGGCCTCGGGATAATGCTGGGTGAGTTCAGCGGCTTCGGTCGCGAGGCACTTGCCGTCGGGCGCGAACAGCATCGCGCGCGTGGAGGTGGTGCCTTCGTCGATGACAAGGATCAGATCGGACATGAGCCGGAAGCTAGCCGGGATTACAAGCGAGGGGAATGCCGCTAGGATAGGGCACATTTGGTTGTAACGAGGGACAAAGACTTGGCGGACGATCCCGGCCCAGGCGAGGGGCCGACCCCCGGCGCAGGCGCGTTCGGCCTGCCGATTTCGCACGGCGAGGCGGCGGAGGAATCGACCGTCACCATGCGCCGCGACCGGCTGCTCGCGGCGCTGACGCTGATCGCCGGGATCGGGCTGATGCTCGGCCTGCCTTTCGCGCTGAAGGAAGGCGCCGAGTTCTTCCTGCCGACGACCGCCGCGCTCGTCATCGCGATCGCGCTGGTGCCGGTGCTCGAATGGCTCGAGCGGCACCGTGTCCCCTCGGCCCTTGCGGCGCTGACCTGCGTGATGCTGTTCCTGGTCGCGGCGAACATCGCGCTCGCGGCGATCGTGGTGCCCGCCACTGAATTCTTCCGCAACCTGCCGCAGCGCATCGACCGGGTGCAGATGAACCTGGCGCCGCTGCTCGAACTCTATTCCAGCCTCGAAAAATATGTGAACCGCACGGTGCGCCACCTCGCGTCGCCGGGCCCGGTGCATCCCGCGCAGACCACCGCCGTCGCGCCGCCCAACTCGATCCTCGAGCTGCTGGCGACCTCGGCACCGACCGCGATCATCCAGGTGTTCTTCGGCATCCTCGTCGTCTATTTCTTCCTCTCGGGCTGGACCCGGCTGCGCAAGCGGACGATCACCAGCCGATCGAGCTTCGGCGGCGCGATGGCGACGGCGCGCGTGATCCAGGACGTGGTCGACGATACCTCGGCCTATCTCGGCACGATCACCATCATCAACCTGACGCTCGGGCTGGTGATCGCCTTCCTGCTGTGGCTGATCGGCATGCCCTATCCGCTGATGTGGGGCGGCATTGTCGCGCTGTTCAACTATGTCCCCTATTTCGGGCCGATCGCGGCCGCGGCCCTGCTCGCGCTGGCGGGGCTGATGACCTTCCAGGACATCTGGGTGGCGCTGCTGCCGGCGGCGATCATGATCGGATGCCATCTGCTCGAGGCGAATGCGGTGACGCCGTTCATCGTCGGCCACAGGCTGACGATCAACCCGATCATGATCCTCATTTCGCTGAGCTTCTGGGGATGGGTGTGGGGCACGCCGGGCGCACTGCTCGCGGTGCCGCTGCTGATCATCATCCAGACGATCATCGGCGCGGCGGGCAAGCCGGATATCGCCGGGTTCCTGTTCGAGCATGGCACGCTGACCCAGCAGCAGCGCGGGCGAGGGCGTGGGCGGGGTGGTGCCGAGGGCGGGTGACCGGGGCGGGTGACGGTTTCTGGGTCGGTGGAGGGGTGTTCGAGAGCGCAGAGGCGCGGTCCTAGTCCGGCTCGTAGGGCACCTGACGATCGCCGACCCGGGCCATGACCTTGCGCAGCCGCTCGACAACGCCGTCATCGTCCTCGGGCTTACTGAGGCGGGGCCTAGGTTTTCGGATCGCGGCGCGCAGCCGTTGCGGCGCCGCTCGGGGATCGGCACGCACTTCGTGGCCGTCACTCTAGACTCATTCACGAGCTCGCCGCGATCCTTGACCTAGGTTTCCATATTCATTATCGTCACTGCGTACAGTGAGGATAATGATGATTCGCTATTCGATTTTCAAAATTGCGGCGAGCAAGGCGACCTTAGCGGGAAGCGCAATGGGGCGTCAGATGCTCGCCAGCCTGATCGGAGAGAGCAAGCCCGTTGGTGGGCCGACCGTCGCCTATCTCGATTTTACGGGCATCGACATCGCAACGGGCTCGTTCCTGCGCGAGGCGGTAATGGGTTTCCGCGATTTCAGCCGTAACGCCATGGGCATACTCTATCCCGTGGTGGCCAACGCTAACCCGACCATTGAAGAAGAGCTTTCCGTTTACCTGCAGGATCGCAACGACGCGATTTGGGCGTGCGTGTTGGACGACGCCGGCGGGGTCTCGCAACCGCATATTCTAGGCGTGCTCGACGCAGCGCATCAAACCACGCTGCAGCTCATCCTCGAGCATCGTCGCATCTCCGCACCGGAGTTGGCGAAGCTGCGACCAGATGAAGGGATTGGCGTGACCGCTTGGAGCAATCGCCTGGCGACGCTCACCGCAAAGGGCATCCTTATGGAGTTCAAGAGCGGCAAGACCAAATCGTTCTCACCGGTGATGGAGGCAGTTTGATGGGGGTGGATTTCATTCGAGAGCAATCGGGTAAATCTTGGCGCAAGCGCTGGAACAACGGCCTCGACCGTATGAAAATGCCTGGCTTGTTTGATGTACAGTTTTCCGAGCAGCATCGCACCGTTTCGGCCGATCTGGACGCCAGCGCTGCATTGAAGGCCGGCGATCAAGTGGTGGTGCAGTGCAGTGGTCAACACGTCATTATCTGTAACGGACAGCGACGCATTGGATCGATTCCCGGCATCCCCGCTTCGATGCGCTCCGCGATAGCTGGCAGCGGCGGAGTGGCTTTGGGTATCGTTGAGCGCGTCGGAATGTTCGGCAACAACGCGGAGCTGAGCATCAGATGAAATCCCGTGTCCCCAAGCCCACGCCACGCGTCTTCCGGAACCCGCAGATGCTTTGGGACGATCCTCAGACGGCTCCCGCGTCACTCGGCTGCTGGACTTGCATGGATCGCGAAGCCTGCGGCGGTGCCCACAAAGGCGCCAGCTTTTTCGATTGCAGCGATTATTGCCTGTGCGCAGACAAATCGACTTGTGATCTGGTGTGCCGGGGCAACCCAGCTGGATTCGTTGAGCGGGTGCGGGAGGTTGGTGGCCTAGACCTCATGAATGCGCCGCGTGCGCCATACAATCCGATCGATCCGTTGCCGAGTATGGTGCCGCTCATTGAGCATAGGTCGGCACGGATCGGGAAACTCAATTTTCCAATTGTGGCACTGCCACTGTACGCGCTGATCGACCTCAGCGGTGGAACGCTCAAGGTTCGAGACCGGGAATCCCTCGCGACCCTGTTTGGGATCGATCCGACTGCCCGGCTCGTGGTTTCGGGGGTTGCGCGTGATCGCAAGATCGAGAGGTACTGGGAACTGTCCGATCGAGCTACGTTGCTCAACGAACTTCGTTCGCTGGATGTGTCGCTGATCACACCTCCGAACTTCAGCGTGCTGACGGATGTACCGCGCTCTGACAATCTGCACGCTATGAAGCGCATCTTGCTTGCCTGCATGGAAATGGCCAATGCCGGATTGCCAACGGCGCTTCACCTGAATGCGCGAACCGAAACGGACTATCGCCGCTGGACCGAACTTTTGGCGCACCGGCCCGAGATTGAGTGCCTCGCTTTTGAGTTTGCGACAGGGGCCGGACGCGGCAGTCGAATCGACTGGCATGTGGCACAACTCAGCCGGCTAGCGGACAATGTTGGTCGACCATTGCGATTGATCGCGCGCGGTGGGGTAAGGGTACTCGAAACGCTCCGCCATTCATTCGATGGTGTCACCGTCATCGATACCGACGCATTCAATCGAACCCGCTGCCGTAAGCAGGCGTATTTTACCGAGGCTGGCAAGTTGCTGTGGCGCAGCCATCCAACCGCGGTCGGGGAGCCGCTCGATGCTTTGCTCGATCAAAACGTCGCGACCGTGCACAGCCACCACACCTACTTGGAACGCTTGCATTCTGATCAGCGGTTAGGCCTGTCCGGTCAACGAATTGCCGTTGCAAAAAACGGAGATCGAAAAGCCGCTCAACGAAGCCACCTGAGCCAAAATCGTCGCGCCACTAGTGATGTCGCTTCCGGGGTGCAGGGTCAGGGCGTGGTCATCGCTGCGGAAACGCAGTTCAGCATTATGTCCAACGAGCGCTCGAAATAGCTGATGAAATCCCTGGCCCCGTCCGCTCTCGGCCGGGAATCGCGAAACGCCATCGGTGATGGCCAATTCCAGCGCCAAACCCGCGTCACTCACCTCCGCGAATTTCGGGTTTTGCTTCAGGCTGCTGAGAACGCCGATACCCTGATCGGCGACAACAAATTCAAATGAGGTTGGCGTAACCGCATAGGCCACCAGACCCGTGTCCGGGGCGTTGCTGTGCTCATACACGTTATCTTGCAGCTCGACGAGCGCGCCCAACAGGGCGGCGATTAGATGACGGTTTAGGCCTTGCGCAGTCGCAATATTTTCGGCGTGTTTGGTCCACAAATCCCAATCCAGGGTATCGTCGGCAGTTACCGGATTGATTAAGCCTAACGGAAAAACGCCCGCTCTGTCCTGATATCCGCTTCCAAAGGGGAGACGCTTTTGAAGGGCTTCGGTTAGGCCCGTGGCGAATTGGCTGTTCACCACCACCGAACGATATTGCGCCGGGTGTTGGAGCGCGGCGAGTGCGATCTCAACAAGCGGCCCAATTCTGCCCGACTTTTCCAAAGCAACGGGATGATGATTGGCCAACCGTCCTCGGTTAGCTTCCTGCAAAAGATCATTGGCAACAGAAAAATCTGCATAAATAGCTGACATCAGCTGCTCGACAGTTTCGGGTGAAGCATCGGTGTTTGTAGGCTGCGCTTAAGATAACTCAAATGTCAAACGGGGCAGATCATCGTGTTGGCGGCGAGCCGAGCCATACAAGGAAATTTAAGAGGCCACGGGCCAGTTTACCAAATGCACTAGTTGCGTGGTTTGGGGCCGCGCCTCCAGCCCCAGATATCGCAGGCGTCAGGCCTCATCCTCCTTCCCAACGTCCCGGATCACCACCGATCCCGATCGCTGGTCAATGATGATATCCTCCGCATAGGGATCATACTCATCCTCCGTCCCAAGCCGCTCCCGCCGCTTAGCCGCCCGTTCCTGCTCATCGCGCTCGATCACATTGAAGATCGCCAGCTGCGCCCGCTTCTGCTCGTACTCAGCCGCCTGAACCATCGCCGCCCAGCGCTCCTGCGCACGCTGGTTGCCGCTCAGCGCCGCGATGCCGATCGCGCGGAACACCGCCTGGTTCATCGACAGGGTGAGGACAGAGTCGCCCTCGCGGACCTCAACCATCCGATAAGCTTCGTCGAGGATCGTCTGCCGGGTCGGCTCGTCGGCGCCGCGCAGCCGGTCGCCCGGCGCGCCGGAGCGGCGCGGTCGGCCCGCCGGGTTGCCTGATCGTCCTTTCGGGAACTGGTGTTCGACGGGCGGCTTGCCTTTGCCAATCGTCCAGTCGCCGTGCGCGACCGCACCCATCATGCTATTTGTTTCGTCGCTCGATTCAACTTTATGTTCGGCCATGTCAGCGTCCTCCTCATGAAGAATCGCATCATAAAAGCCGATTTCGGGTTGCTGTTGAATCAAGCTTCCCTGTTATCCGGAGGGCCTTTCCCTGTTACCGCAGCAGCGTTTCCCTGTTCCGCGTTTTCGCTTCCCTGTTATCGAATAACAGCGAAAGCGGCGGATAAAGCACTCATTATGAATGATAATATATCCAACAAACCGGCCGAAAAAGGGGTCGAAAAAAATTTCTTCCCTGTTCTTTCCCTGTTACAGCTCGATAACAGGGAATGGACCCCTTTGCCGGCAGCGCTGGAATCCTTCGATAGATGCGGGGACGATAAGGGTGGCAGTGCGCGGGCGGAAAGTGACTAAAGTGCACTGTTACTGTAATACACGGTACCCCTGCTTGGGCCAAGGCAGCGGGCGTGTCTGCCGGAGGGCGAGCGCTTCCCCATGAGAGACGGCCTAGGCTTTGTGAATATAGAAGGCACCGCACTTGGTATCGGCAATGACAATTCTCTTTCGAGGATTGAGTTTGAAAACGGTGTTTGTGTGTGCAGTAAAACTGCAATCAAATCCGGTTTTTTCGACTGCCTCATT
>Ga0068858_100001581_pt1 | contig 23285 bp, 19 predicted proteins | sample KBSSwiS12_FD_66589 | JGI IMG/M metagenome (GOLD analysis project Ga0068858, IMG submission 66589) | Switchgrass rhizosphere microbial communities from Kellogg Biological Station, Michigan, USA - KBS Switchgrass S1-2 | ecosystem: Host-associated > Plants > Roots > Rhizosphere > Soil ...
GCACGAAATGAACAAGGTAAGCTCTTGGAGTCCCAGGACGTCCTGAAGTTGATCGCCCCCTTGGCACGGGTCCCGTTATACGGAATGTCTTTTGCAAATGTTGGCCTCGGAATCGTGGGCGGCTATGTTTGGACCATGGAAGCCAATACGACTAGATTGGCGGAAATGACATTCAAGGTTGCATCCGGAACGCGAGCGTCGAACATCCCAGTCGAGAACGCTCCCGAGACGCCGATGTTCGACTGGCATCAACTTCAGCGGTGGGGTATTAGCGAAGACAGACTGCCGGAGAATAGCGCTATTCGTTTTCGCCAACTGAGCGTGTGGCAAGAATTCAAGTGGCGCATCATGGGCGCGATCGCCATGATCGTATTAGAGAGCCTGCTGATTGCCGCGCTTCTCATTCAGCGTCGCCAGGCCCGGCAGAACGCTGCCGCGCTAGGCAAGGCGCAACGAGTGCTTACTGAGAGCGAGGAGCGGTTTCGGAACATGGCCAATACAGCCCCGGTAATGATCGTTGTTGCGGATCCGGACCAGCAAACGACTTTTCTTAACAAGAGATGGCTGGATTTTACCGGCCGCACCATTGAGCAGGAATTAGGCATGGGTTGGACGGCCGGCGTTCATCCTGATGACCGGGAATCATGTTTGGCGGGGATCGAGGCTTCGTTCCAAGCGCAGAGTGAGTGTCATCTCGAATACCGCTTGCGACGCGCCGACGGGCAGTACAGATCGATGATCTGCAATGGAGTTCCGCGTTTCGAAACTGGAGGAGTTTTCACCGGCTACATCGCTTCTCTGATCGATATTTCCGATCTCAAGAAAAGCCAAGCCGAAGCGCTTGCCAACCAGAAACTGGAAAGCCTGGGAGTATTGGCCGGCGGGATCGCACATGACTTCAATAATCTGCTCGGCAGTATTCTGGCTAACTTGGAACTGCAGCTATCGGATCTTCCCGACGCCTCACCCGCTGAAAAAGGACTGGAGACCATCAAGGCGATCGCGACCCGGGCGTCAGAAATCGTGCGGCAGTTGATGGTATACGCCGGCGAGGATAGTGCAGTCTTCGAAACCGTCGATCTGGGCGCACTGGTGCGCGAAATGCTTCAACTGATGATGGCAACCATTACAAAAAATGCCACGTTGAAGATCGATGTTTCCCCCAACCTCCCTCCCATGCGCGGGAATGCTGCCCAACTACGTCAAGTGGTGATGAACCTGATAATCAACGCCTCAGAAGCACTCCGCGAGAAAGGAGGGGAGATTTTCGTCATTTTGACGCCGGTTAATGCGCCGAAGCAATCGACAGAAAAGTTGAGCGCGGAATTCCTTAGGCTAGAGGTCCGCGATTCAGGATGCGGCATGTCTGAAGAGATCCAGGCTAGGATTTTCGATCCGTTTTTCTCAACCAAACAATCCGGCAGGGGCATGGGATTGGCGGCGGCACGAGGAATCATTCTGTCTCATGGCGGAACGATTAGAGTGCAAAGCGCGGCCGGTGCAGGTTCGTGTTTCGAAATTCTGCTGCCATGTGTCGGGCAAGCTGCAATGGAATCCCGCGACCTTGCGCAGCCGGCCCCGCATACTGAAAATGTGAACGTAGCTGCAACAGTTCTGATCATAGACGATGAAGATATGCTCCGCCTGCCGATCGCAAGTATGCTCCGGAGGAAAGGGTATTCTATTCTGGAAACCTCCGATGGCGCTTCGGGCGTGGATCTGTTTAAAGCTTCCGCAGCGGAGATTGACATCGTTCTGCTCGACCTGACTCTACCTGGGATATCCGGAAAAGAGGTCTTGGAAATATTGCGGAAGATACGCCCCAGCATCAAAGTCATTCTTTCAACCGCATATGGCCGGGACAGAGCCTTCAGAGATGTAACCGAACCGGAATCGGTCTACTATCTCCGGAAGCCATATAAGATCGACGAACTCACTGCGCTACTTCAAGAAGTGTGCCTGGAGGAACCCGGCGCGATGCGAGCCACTGCCCGTGGGTAGGGCCTTTCCAGTAACCTCCCGGCAAGCGATCACACCTTAATTCAAGTGAATCTCAAGAGTTTACCGTTGACGATCGACGGCAGTCTATCGAGGACTTCGGGAAGAGACAGGAGCCTCGCGCTTGCGTCAGCAGAACCGGCGAATTGAAGCGTCGCGAAACCTACGCTAGGGGTGAAAATGCCCTGCAAGATTCCGCGCTTCATTCGGAAGATCAGGAAAGCCCGACTTAACCGAAGCCGCGGGTTGCTCATGCAGACGATGGTGCGCCATCATCATTTGTTTTCGGAGGATCGTCAGATTACTGGATGCGTTCTTAATCCGCTGAAGGTCTGGCGAGCCGCTCCGGAACTGGCCCATAACGGCTTCGAACTCCCCGATGGCTTCATGGTATCGTGCCGTCGCTCCAAGGAAGTCATGAAATAAAGCAGCGTGAGTATGCGTGTGCTGCTCGGTGGCGGATGATGGGCGCCCTGCTTTTCGCCGATCCGAGCACTCAACACACACCGGCACATCCCCGCCGTCGTATCTGTCGGTTTCATCCTTGCAATGTGAGCACTGTGCCATCAAACGCCTACTTTCGATCAGCGAGCCCCATCTATGCGGCCCGCACAAGTACTTTGAGGGTTTCTCCAGCGCCTTCCGGCCATTCAGTTCCCACGCTTCGCGGGCCTTTGGGCTGTGGGCGCTGGAGCGACCCCTGTCATGCCAATTGAAGTAGAGCTCGGAAAGTGAAAAAAGCTCTATTTTATTTTGCGGAGTGCCTGGGCTCGGAAGTCTTTGCGATCCATCAGGCAGAAAGGCACTCCGTCGGAACGAAAAAGCTCCACCCTCCCAATGAAGGGTCGCCCATCGGAAGCCCATCCCGCGGCGGAACTACGGGATGGAGAGACGCCTCCCATCTAAGCAGCATCCTCCCAGAGCGTCCGTCCGGGAGCACCCAAGGATCGGTGGGAGGACCTTTCGCCAGTCTGCTGGCGAGCCGGAGCATCCGATCTCCGAGGAATATTGAATCCAACAGCAGCAAAGGGCATCGTTAGCGTCGAAAACTTATGAGCACGAGTCAGGACCTCGCCTCTTATGGACGAGGATTTATGGTTTCTTTGGAAGGCGTGCGAGCGACATAGGCTCGCGAAAAGAGGAAACGTTGTGAGCCTCCCCAAATTGGTGTTGTGTCTTATTCTATTTTCGTCGGTCCCGGCGATTCCAGCTCACGCCCAACATGGTGGTGGGCGCGCCGGTGGTGGCCGACACGCCGGCGGCTACCACGGTGGAGGTCCCGGGGGATATTACGGCGGGCACTATGGCGGATATTATGTCGGGCATTACGGGTATTATGGAGGCCGCCGCTATTATGGGCCTCGCGGGTACTTTGGTTTCGGCTTCGGTTATCCATACTACGGCTACTACCCCCCCTACTATGGATACCGGTATTATTACGGATACCGCCCTTATTACTACGGCTATTATCCCTACCCTTACGGCAGTAACCCAGCCTACTTCGTGCCACCGGTATCGATTCAGCAGAACTACTATGAATCGGGCCCGCCGCGGGACCGGCGGGTCACTCCGTATCATCCGCAGACGCAGCAACAGCCACAAGTGCAGCCCTCGAACTCCCAGAAACAGAAATACTACCTCATCGCATTCACAAATGATCTGATCGAGGCTGCAATGGCGCACAACGTGGAGGGCGATCAGATTCACTGGCTCCCGCAGGAAGACCCGCAGAAGCAAGCACCGCCGTCGACTGTCGAAGTACCTTTTGGCAGGCAAGTGAATCGGGATCGGGGAGTCGACTCAAAGATTCCCTAGGCGATGTCCAAAGGCTCGGGGAACCGCAGTACGGTTAGGTCAATGATGTCGTTCTGATTGGAGCCCGCGAATCGTATTGCCGAAAATAAGACCCCAGGGATAGGTGGAATGACCGATGATGAACCCATGGAGCAACGCGGTTTTTTTGGCGCTCTGCCTGAGTGGAACGGCGATCTCCCAAGACGTGCGGTATAACTTCGAGCCCAGCGCCGACTTCACCAAGTACAATACTTACCGTTGGGAACAGCATCCGGATTCCATGAAAGTGGATCAACTCACCTTGCGCCAATTGGTTGCCGCATTCGATGCCGAACTTGCAAAGAAAGCGCTGCAAAAGGTTACTGGAGATTCCTCTGACTTGGTAATCGTATACCAGTTCGGAATACCGGAAGAGAAAGAATTGACCACATTCGATTCCGGTTGGAGTTGCGGCCCGGGATGGCGAAATGGTTGGTATGTGGGTGGCCGAGGGATCATAGCCTCAACAACCTGGACTATCCCCATCGGAGCCGTTGGGTTGGACATGTACGATGCTTCGGCCAAAACGTTAATTTGGCGGGGGAGCGCCAGCAAGGCGCTCGATCCTAAGGCGAAGCCCGACAAGCAACAGAAGAATATGGCAAACGCTGCGGAGAAAATGCTCAAGAACTATCCGCCGCCAAAGAAGTAGAAATGGGGTACTAAAGCTCGGGCCCCAAGACGGACTCTTTGAATAGATTGACCGCCTGCACAAAATAAACTCTGTCGCACTGACCGAAGTCATCATCCAGCGGATATAAGATCCGAATTAGTCGGACCTGCTGTGCCAGGGCCGTGCGCTTTTGAGTAAGACGCCCATCCGGCAGGTGCTCCTGTTGGGGCTGGAACTAAAACGGGAATCGTACGTCGGTGTCCCCTGCAACCGGCCGGGCTTCAAAAGGTAGCCCTGTAATCGATCGCCTAAAGGAGTGAAGAGTTATGACCCGATACAGACCCATAAGACTCATGTCAGTTGGAATTTTCACGCCGATCTTCCTTGTGTCGCTGAGCGTGATTCTCCCGGCACAAACGGTCAATATACAGGGAATGATCAAGGCACGAAGTGGCCCCACCGTAACTGTTCAAACTTCAGATTCAATGAAGGTCGTCGTCCTACTGACCGACGCGACTGAGGTAGGCCAGATTCAGGGGCTGCTCAAGGCTAGGAGGAAAGAAATGTCGATGGCCGCCTTGATTCCGGGACTTGAAGTTCAGGTTGAAGGAGCCTATGACAGTCAAAATCAACTCGTGGCGAAGCTGGTCAAGTTCCAGGGCAACGATCTGGAGCGGGCCCAATCCATTCAGGCGGGCCTCCATGAAACCCAAGAGCAGGCCCAGCAAAACACAGAGAAGCTAGAGAAGCAGAACGCGGAACTGAAAGCCCAAACCGAATCCCTGAAGCACCAACAGGAGCAATTGACTACCCAGCAGGAGAAGATTGCCGCTAACAAGGCGAGCATCGACGCCGCGGTTGCGCGGTTTGGCCAACTGGACGATTACTATATTCTTGACGAAGTAACGGTTTATTTTGAGAACGGTGAAGTCGCGCTTGACGCTAAAGACAACGACAAGCTGCAGAAATTGGCAGAAAAAGCTAAGACTGTTCAAGCCTATAATATCCAAGTCATTGGCTATGCCTCATCAACCGGGAGCGTCGCTTTGAACCAGAAGCTTAGCGAAGACCGCGCCGAAAGCGTCACTAATTTTCTGATACAGAAGGGTCATGTTCCTCTAACCAATCTGCTGGCTCCGGGCGCGATGGGCGAGAGTCGGCAGGTCGGAGACGACAAGACTGCGGACGGGGAGGCGCAAAATCGGCGCGTGGTAGTGAGGATCCTGCAGAACAAGGGGATCGCTGGGCTCCAGGCTGGACACTGACTTGATCGACGGATGGAATGAGTGTCATAGCATGCTAAACACGGGCGGGGACCGCACCGACACTGAAAAGATTGACGGATACCGCAACCATATTCCATGCGACCACTGGCCGCGAAGCGATCAACAAGCCATAGTAGACCCAGACAATCTGAGAGACACCGGTGATTGTGGCCATTCTGGGTTCATGCCCGTGCTAGATCGGCGCCTGAGCATCGCGAGCAGGTCGGGCATGGCGGCAAAAGTCGTTCCGAAACCCGCAATTAAGCCAAGTATTTCTGACCGCTGAAACCTGGGAATGAGGAGGCTGGCCGCATCGCGCGGAACTAAATCCTGACAACCGTAGAGCCCGACTAGACTCACAAAGAACATCGCGAACGCCAGTCTGCGGTGTGGGCTCATGACTGTCTACAGGATGCCCTCCCGGTTCACGACGGTCTACTAATTGTTTTGGGTTCGGCACCCGAGTGAGGTCTGGCTCGTACAGGCTAGCGCGTCCAATCGTTCCTCATAAAAACTCGATCCACTGGCCTTCGGCATCATCTCCTGAATTGATCTTTCATTCTCAAATCCATGGCCTCTAAAAACAACCGAATCGAACACGACTTGTTAGGGAACAAAGAAGTCCCGGCTGATGCGTATTACGGCATCCAGACTCTGCGCGCACTGGAAAACTTCAAGATCTCCGGGGTGCCAATCTGCCATTACCCGGAACTGGTTCAAGCGCTCGGCATGATCAAAATGGCCGCTGCACGCGCCAATTTCGAATGCGGGCAATTCAATGAAGAGATCCTCACCGCAATCGAAGGGGCGTGCCAAGAACTGATTGCCGGGAAGCTGCACGACCAGTTTCAGATAGACATGTTCCAGGGAGGAGCTGGAACCTCGACGAATATGAATGCCAATGAGGTGATCGGCAATCGGGCTCTAGAACTGCTCGGCAAGAGCAAAGGTGAATACGAGTATTGCAGCCCGCACGATCACGTCAATTGCTCTCAATCAACCAATGACGCCTATCCCTCAACATTGCACGTCGCCTTGGCACTAGGCAATTGGAAGCTAATTTCCGAATTGAGTTCGTTGGCCAATTCTCTGCGCAAGAAGGGCGCGGAATTCTCGCACATCGTCAAGATGGGGCGAACGCAGCTTCAGGATGCTGTTCCGATGACGCTAGGCCAAGAATTTGAGGCGTTTGCGCGAAGCCTGGAAGACGAAATCGATATGTTGAGCAGAGTCGAGTCCGCTCTTCACGAAGTGAACATGGGTGGAACCGCGATTGGCACGGGATTGAATGCACCCGCCGGCTTCTCTGAGAAATGCGTAAAGCAATTGGCGGCGATCAGCGGCATGCGCATTCGCCTGGCCACGAATCTAGTGGAGGCGACACAAGATACCCAGGCCTTTGTCCTCTATTCGTCGGTGCTCAAGAGTGTGGCCATCAAAGCCTCCAAGATTTGCAACGATCTGCGCTTGCTCTCTTCCGGACCGCGGGCTGGGTTCCACGAGATTAGCCTGCCCGCAATGCAGCCTGGGTCATCCATCATGCCAGGAAAGGTGAATCCGGTGATCCCGGAGGTGGTGAATCAGGTCTGTTTCCGGGTGATCGGCAGCGATCTCACGGTGACGATGGCGGCGGAAGCAGGCCAATTGCAACTCAACGTCATGGAGCCGGTGATTGCAGCCTGTCTGCTGGAAGGGCAGACGCTGCTGCGGAGTGCGGCGAAAACCCTCCGCGAGAACTGCATTGATGGAATCGTGGCGCATGAAGATGTACTTCGAATGCTGTTAGACCGAAGTATCGGAACCGTGACCGCCTTGAATCCGATCATCGGCTACGACAAGGCCACTGCTTTGGCGGCGGAGGCGCTGGAAAGTGGCAAGGGAATTATCGAGTTAATCCGCGAAAAGAAGATTCTTCCCGAGGAACAGATCCAGCAGATTCTAGATCCCGCTTCGATGACCGGCGTGCGGTGACCGGCGTAAACCGAACTCCATGATTTGGGTGGACCTCCTCATACTGCTCGTCTGCATCCTACTTGGATCGCGCTTGGGCGGGATCGGATTAGGGACCGTAGCGGCGCTTGGGATGTCCCTGATCGTGTTAGGATTCGGGCGCGCTCCTGGCAGCTTTCCTGGGGAAGTTCTCCTAATCGTCTTGTGTGTTGTTACTGCGGCGGCCACATTACAAGCCGCGGGTGGACTGGACCTGATGGTGTCAGTGGCCGGGAAGGTACTGCGTCGGCATCCTCAGAGAATCACTATCCTCGCGCCACTCATCTCCTACTTGTTCACATTTGTATCTGGTACCGGGCATGTGGCCTATTCGCTCTTGCCAATCATCGCGGAAGTGTCGCTCAAAGTGAAAGAACGCCCAGAGCGCCCGCTGTCCATCTCGGTGATTGCCTCACAGGCTGCAGTTACGGCCAGCCCCCTATCCGCCGCGACCGCGGGTATGGTGGCGCTCTTCTCCGGCGCGGGATCCTTCGGGCTGAAAGATGTGTTGATGGTGTGTGTCCCCTCAACGCTGATCGGTGTGCTGGCTGGGGCGCTCTCGGTACGTACTATGGGCGTTGAATTGGAGGACGATCCCATTTACCAGGAGCGTCTCGCAAAGGGAGAGCTGGCGGCCCCGACGGATGCCTATAAAACACTTTCTCCTACTGCTCCTTGTGGAGCGATGTTGGCGGTCGTGTTGTTTATCGGAGCCGCGCTGGTGATCACGCTTCTCGGCCTGATGCCAGGACTGAGACCGGATTTCACCATTGATGGAAAAACCGAAAAGCTGAGCATGGTGAGCTCGATTGCCATCGTCACATTGAGCGCAGCCGCGCTGATGCTGTTTGTGTCAAAAGTAAAGCCCGAGACGGTAGTGTCGGCGTCCGTCATGCGCGCTGGCGTGGTCGCTATTATCTCGATTCTGGGGATTGCATGGCTTGGCTCCACGTTCTTCGAAGGGCATAAAGAGCAGATCCTGGGAGCAATCTCGGCGTACGTGCGGCAATATCCGTGGCTATTCGCATTCGCGCTGTTCACGCTCTCGATTCTCTTGTACAGCCAAGCTGCAACAGTTGCGGCGCTGATGGGTGTCGGCCTCCACTTGGGCGTCGCCCCGCCGCTCTTGATCGCAATGTTCCCGGCCGTAAATGGCTATTTTTTCTTGCCCACATACGCCACCATGGTGGCCGCGATCCAATTCGATTCCACCGGTACGACACACGTCGGGCGATGGGTGTTGAACCACAGCTTCATGAGGCCGGGTCTGGTGGTCACGAGTGTCTCACTGGCCGCTGGCTTCGGAATTGCAAAATTGCTTTACAGAACTTAAGTACTCCGCAGGAGACAATATGACACAACAACGTTTCAGCACGTCCACTTTGACCATCGCAGCAATCATTTTGGGCGTTCTCGCTTCGGGACAGTCTGCCAAGAAGTTACCGAATGTTACGATCATCGCAACGGGAGGCACGATCGCCGGAGAAGCCGCGACGTCCGTTCAGTCGGCGTATACGTCAGGCCAGGTAGGCGTGGAAACATTGATCAAGGCAGTGCCCACGTTGAGCAAGATCGCCAACGTCACGGGGGAACAGATCTCGAACGTCGGCAGCCAGGACATGTCCGACGAAATCTGGCTGAAGTTGGCAAAGCGCATTAATGAACTCGCCAAGTCGCCGGATGTGGATGGCATCGCAATTACGCATGGGACAGACACAATGGAGGAAACAGCCTACTTTCTGCACTTGGCGGTGAAGACGAGTAAGCCAGTGGTCCTCACCGGTTCCATGCGGCCTTCCAGCGCTCTCAGCGCGGATGGGCCTCTAAACATTTTTAACGCGGTAGCCATTGCGGGCGACCCTGCAGCCGCCGGCCGCGGGGTGTTGGTGACGCTCAACGATCAAATCCACAGCGCGCACGATATCACGAAGACCAATACGACTTCCGTGGAAACCTTTATGTCGCCCTTTCGCGGGCTCATTGGAACCACGAGCTACGGCGTGAACCAGTATTTCCGTGGTTCCTACATGAAACACACTATCGATTCGGAGTTCAACGTCGACTCTGCCACCAAGTTGCCACGGGTCGACATACTCTACATCTATGAAGACATGCCAGGTGATCTGGTTGACGCTGCCGTCAACGCGGGTACACAGGGACTCGTGATCGCCGGCGTCGGGAACGGAAACATGCCGAAGGCAGTGGTGGAAGCGTTGAGCCGCGCATCTCAGAAAGGCGTCGTGGTAGTTCGAGCCTCTCGCGTTCCCACCGGGTACGTGGGCCGGAACGTCGAAGTAGACGATGACAAGTTGAACTTTGTCGCAGCGGAGGAACTAAACCCTTCCAAGGCTCGGGTCCTACTGCGGTTGGCTCTAATGAAGGGAAATGATCCGAAACAGATCCAGAAGCTATTCAACACTTACTGAATTGGGTGGAGCGACGAATACCCGTGTTTCATGGAATCGCTGCTATTGTCGTTCCCGATTGATTCATGCTGGTGATCCACTTCCCCAATGACTCCCGCTCACATTCATTCGTGGACGATTTCAAATAATTATTGACCTGAACTAGCGCGAGTTTGGGCACGCCGGCTTCGATCAGAGTGTCCGCGACCAGTAAGCGCGCGATCGGAAAGTCTTCGACTGCGAGTTCCAGATGAGCGAAGGCTTCCTCGAAATTCCGCCGTTGACCGATCAAACTGAGAGCAACAAGCCCGTGCATCTCCGGGAGCGCTCGTTGATTGGCCAGCATGATGCGAGCAACCTTTTCGATCTGCACGTACCGCTTCGCTCGGAGCAAGAGCATCGCCAAGGTGTGAGCCACGTCCGGATCGCCGCTGCGCAGGTCAAATGCCCTTTGCGCGTGGACAATAGCCTCTTCAAGTTGTCCATTTCGAGTGACTTGTACAGCGAGATTCACTTCCGCTTCAATAAATCGTGGGTCAATCGTAAGCGCTTTCTTAAAAGCCTCGATGCTTTTCTGCAATTCTCCCGCCTCCTCAAACTTTAGAGCAGCGCGAAATAGGCTCCGGGCTTGCCGAGGGATCTTATGGTTCAATTCAGCCAGAGATACGATGTTTTTGCGTGACGGTTCCGCAAACGAATAAGGAAGGTACATGATGAGGTAGTCGTCGCTTCCCTTCACTGATTCTGTTTTCCAGAGAACCACTTTGCCGGAACGGTCAATCACTCGAAAGTGGTAACTGCCCGGAAGCGCCGATTGGAAGGCAAACGCCCCCTGGACCACTCGCGTGCTTTGTTGGCGCGTGCCGCTCTCGTCAACGAGCTCGATTCTCATGCCTTCTGTGCTGAAGCGACCAGATGGAACGATCAATCCCCAGAGCTCGCAGCGGTTGGGCCGGGTTTCGGGCGCGGATTGCGATTGCGCTAAGATCAGGGCCGCAGAGAGGTTAGTAATCAGGAAGGCGGAGATTAATCGGAGCATCGCGCTTCTCAGAGTGTGTCGCCGCTTCACTTCTGCGTGACAGGAGGTCATCTATTTGGCATGATGAACCGCCGTCGGGAGTGGGCTCAGATTATTTCAAGATGGAGTAATCAGCAAATGCATGAGTGCCAGCCTTTATCCGGACAGTCTAGAAGAATGACGAGAGAGTTCTTTCAATCTCAACGGGATGGCTTTTGACGCGGCGGTAGAACACGAGCCGGAGGCAAGCACAATTCACGCATATTCACTTAAGAGACTCGATTCGCTGGTGAGGCTTTGCGGTACCGCCGAGTGTGCCGGCGCCGTAAATGCCTTTACATACGAGAGTCTGGTAATCGAGCACGGAGTCCACGGACGCCGGCGGGCTCAGAATGCGGAGAGGTTGCCAGGTTTAAGAGACAGCGCGATGACGACCAGTGTTCGAGACACGACAACCTCACAAATTGTTTGCACACCGCTCTGCTTTCGAACGTGAAACAACACTTCTGAACCTGAATGATGCAACAACGGAAGGCAAGGATCTAAGATCACGGCGGACAAATCGGGAGCCGTAAACTTCCTGGATCTGCGATGCGGAAGCCATCCCTGAATAGGCAAACCACGAAATATTGCACAGCTAAATTGGCATCCAAGCTTTTTACTTTATGGACCCTGAAGGCCTAATTTCAGCACCTGCGATGTGAAGAAATGAGATCCCCAACCTTCTCGAATCATCAATCCTGCGGAGTCCAAAATCGTCGGGAACCTCCAGATGGTGGTGGTCCTCCCGCGGTAGTTGACCTGGTTGAAAGAGAATCGTCGACGCAAACACATGAGGTCTTGCAATCTGTTGTGCGCACTCCTCGTGTTCCCCTGGGCTGCTTGGGCGCAAGACGGTCCTTCGGATTCTCCAGCCTTCCCGATTCTGCCGGCACCTGAAGCGATCACCCTCCAGGAGAAGGCGCTGGGCGTCCAGTGGAAGTCTCTTCTCAATCAGTCCTTTCGCTTCCTTGTATTCGAAAACGCCTTCCGTTATGCCACGGAAGCGGAGACTCGCGATCCGAACTTGCCCTACTTTCGCGGCTACCTCCATGCGGTCGGAAATTTGCACGGTTGGGCTGACGGCGACGAGTTTTATGTCAACTACGTCGGCCACCCGATGCAGGGTGCAGTAGCGGGCTACATCTGGACCTTCAACGACACTCAATATCGATACGTGCACTTCGGCAAGGATCCTGCTTACTGGAAAAGCCGTTTGCGCGCCACAGCGTTCACTTGGGCTTATAGCGAGATGACTGAGATCGGCCCTCTGATTAGCGAAGCGGCGATCGGAAATATCCAGGCGTTTCACCCGCAGCAAGGATTAGTGGACCACGTAGTCACTCCAGCCATAGGCTTGGGCTGGATGATTGCTGAAGATGCGTTGGACCAGTATGTGGTTCGTTACGTCGAACGAAAGACGGAAAATCGATTGGTACGAGCCTTGGTGCGCGGAGGCGCGAATCCGACCCGTAGCTTGGCCAACGTCATCAGTGGTCAGTGGCCGTGGGCCCGACCCCGCGATCAAGGTGGGGATATGGTCAGTATGTTGCCACGTGCGCCGTCGCACAAGGTTCAGGAACAGCCAGGCAATCCCGGGGTCGCACCGTTCGAGTTCGCCGCCAATGCCTATGGGTTCGTTGGTTCCGGCGGCAGTTGTGCCGGCGGAGGAGCAACAGCGGCATTCCGGCTCAAGCCCCAATGGCAGATGGTTGTGGATGTGAATGGCTGCAAGATGAACGCACTCCAGAAGAACCTCAGCGGAGATTTGCTCACTTACATGATAGGGTCGCGCTGGACTCCCCGCATTTCCGGCCGCCTAGTTCCTTACATCCAGATTCTGGCCGGAGGAAATAAGATCACACAGGAATTGATATTTCCGAACCAGGAAGCCTACCTTGATGGACTGGCAAAGAGCATGGGTTCAGACCCTCCGGATCATAACCTGTACACGCGGCAATTCGAACATGACGGTTTCGCCATGGCTGTGGGGACTGGGCTGGATATTCATTTTAACCGGGCTCTCGGATTCCGGCTAATCGGACTCGAGTATGTGCGCTCCTGGGCTCACGACCTCCCGGGTTTCACTTCTCCAAACGGTTTTCAAGTGAAAGCGGGAGTGGTATTACGGATGGGTACCTGGTAGCTGTTTGACGGTTGAGGCCGGCGCTCGACAGGCGCCTAGACGTTTGAATAAGCTACCCAAGAACCTCTCGGCCCTGCAGATCTCGCCGGGATCGATGCGGCTGCGACTTTGATAAACAATGCCAACCGGCCCGCTCTGCTGTTGGGCCTGCTCGCCAGCGAAGGAAGTGCGCGCGCTCCTTGCCAAGATCTGCGGGTGGTGTGTACATACCAGGGTGCGGGGTTGTGCCACGCAAAGCCTACTCGGACCACGGTTGTGGTTTCCAAGCTCGTAGGGACTGGGCATGTGGAAATCGCTCCGCATACGGAGCATCCAAGTGGGGCGTCTTAGGGTTGAGCCAGGTAATGAGGATCGACCTCGCCGCCTTCGGCATCCGAGTGAATGTGCTCGCGCCTATTGCAGTGGAAACGCCCATGGTGGACCGAATGCTTCCAGAAGAGGAGGCCAAGCAATGGACCGCTCAAACTCCTCTGCATCGCTTGCGCGCCCCGAGGAAGTGACCGGCAGTGCCGTGTTACTGTGCTCTGACGATGCGAGCTTTATCACTGGGCATGTTCTTGTGGTTGGCGGCGGATTCCCCGCCGGAGGCCTCACCGTGCCGTCGACCGGTGACGCGGGACACAGAACGCTGCGAGACGCCATTTAAGCTAGTGGCGAAGATTACTAGCCTCCCACTTTGAAGTTGAAATTGTATTTGGCCGAGAATTGCACGCGATAATCCGGCACGTGCCAACCCTTCTTGTTGTCCCGATAGCCCCACTGGAACTCCGGCCCCAGCATAACGTTCTTGACTGGGTAGAAGAGGATGTTCGTGAGAGCATACTGGCCTGACTTGAAGGCAGTCGCCGACTGACCATCCGTGGTGTCGATATCCACGCGAGAGTATCCGATCGTGCTGGTAAATTTCTTGCTCCAGTTGAGGTCCAGGAAAGCAGTCAGCCCCAGCGCCGGCAGCGCTTTGCCGAGGATCGGCGTCTTGGCGTTCGAGAAGTTGTTCTGGATCCCCACATCCACGGGCGCGTCGTTCATGTAATTCTCGACCCCATGGCCATAGACAGCTTGGAGGCGCAGCACGTGTTTGGAAAGGTTCACGTGTGAACTTGCGTTGAAGCCCCAGCCATTCGCGTGACCGCTAAGGTCTCTCGCCGGAGTCGCATTCAAATCATCCCACTGGATTCTGCGATAGAGTCCTGCAACCTGAATGTGGCCCCCCTTCCCGGACAAGCGGAAGTGGCCCGTGATATCCGGCATCGGGTTGCGTGGCTTTACGCCCTGAAGCTCAATGCGATCCGCGTAGACGCCTTGGTCGGCACTGGCCCCCGGACGCTCCGCGGCAATCGTCAAATTCGAGTCGCCCTTTTCCCACGCCGTGAAGCGGAACTGAACGTTTCGGTACCATATAATACCGTTTGGGCCCCAGTATTCGAGCTGGTTGGGATACACATCGGTATCCCCGAACGTGGTCCAGTATTGACCTGCACCGAATCGCCCTAGTTGGCCCCACGCGTGCCGCAGCCGAAAGGTGGTCTGCCCTGCATCCACTCCGGTACCGAACAATTCAAACTCAAAAATCGTCTTCAGTTCCCCAAGCGGGGTTGGAACGTACCCATTGAAGCCCAACCGGCTCTGCCGAACGCCGGCATAAAACCTTCCGTCTTTGCCAAACTGATCTTTAAAGGCGGGCAGTTTACTCGGGCGCATCGTGTCAAACCAATTCGGATCGTTTTGGTTGAAATCGTAGCCGCTATCGAACATGGCGAAGCCAGAGATGTCCAGGTGGGCCTTCTCCCGTGCATTCGGATCCGCAGGCGCGTCTTGCGCCCAGGCCGATACCGAGCCCAGTAATAACTGGATCACTACGGTTGCAACAACTGACTTTGAGAAGCGCCAGCGACAATGCTTTACGACGAAACCTCCACCATTTGTTTGTCGAGTCATTCTATAGTCCCTCTCCCTGTTGAATTTTCAATCCACGACAGGCAGATGCGGCATTCGTGCTTGGAAATGCAAGAAATCTCGACTAAACCCTGACCTCCGGGCTTCATTGCCGCGGCTTCCAGTGGCATTCGAGGGGAAAAGATCTTACACCACGGCCCGGTTCCACCGCATCACCCTAGCGGAGTTCGAGTGTAACGAACACGAGGAAATATGGGGACCAATTATGACCAATGACAAGACATTCTTTGAACTAACCCTCATGACAGCTCCGGCTGGCGCGGATCGCCGTAAGTTCCTGATGCGTAGCGCTACCATCGGCGCGGCCGCGGTCCTTACGGGATGCACCGCCGAGGAGAAGGCTAAACAGGTTGGCGGCGTCGAGCCCCCTGTGGCAGCTCCGAGTAGCGTGGCTGCGAGCAACCTGTCACCTGACCTGAATGTGGTCAAGAAGTCGAAGGGACCGATCATTACGACCATTGACGAGTTCTATAAGGTCGGGCCTGGACCGTCAAGCTCACACACCATCGGGCCGATGCGCATCACCTATGACTTCTATCAGCGCTGTACTAAACTGCCGGCGGACCAACTTGCGAAGGTCACCGGCATGAAGGTCCACCTCTACGGCAGCCTCAGCGCGACGGGTAAGGGTCATGGGACTGAACGCGCGGCTCTGGCGGGAATTATCGGCAAAGAGCCGGCTACCGTGGATCCGCTCTTCCTCGACGAACTTCGCGAGAAACCCGATCAGAGCTTCCCGGTGAAACTCGGTGACAAGTCGTTCAACGTTTCGCTGAAGGACGTCGTCTATGACGAAACCAAGGGCAATTTCCCGCACCCAAATACGATGACCTGCAAGTTGATGGCAGGCGATTCGGTCTTGCTGGAGCAAGAGTATTACTCGGTGGGGGGCGGCTTCATCGAATGGAAAGGGTATCAACCTCCAAACAAGGGGCAGCCAAAGTACCCCTACTCCACCATGAAAGAACTCCAAGAGCATGCGGAGAAGAACAAACTCTCCGTCGCGCAGGTGGTAATGGCGAACGAGATGGCCGTCTCGGGCAAGACCGAAGCGGAAGTGTACGCGTTCTGCGACAAGATTTTGAATGCCATGGTCAATACAGTAAACGCAGGCCTGAAAGCGCCGCAGGGTGTTCTGCCGGGCCCGATCAAACTCAAGACCAAGGCCGGCGACGTCTATAAACGGGCGATGGATGATAAGTACGAGAAACAGCGCGGACTCGGCGTCGTTTCGGCGTACGCCTTGGCTGGTTCGGAAGAAAATGCGCGCGGCCATCTCGTCATCACGGCTCCAACCGGCGGCTCCGCAGGCGTCATTCCCGCGATTGTATACGCGCTAGGTGAGGGCGGCCGGAAGCTGCCGAAGGAGAAACTCCGGGACGGACTGCTCGCAGCCGCGGCGATCGGCTATCTCTGCAAACACAACGCCACCCTTTCCGGAGCGGAAGGTGGCTGTCAGGCGGAGATCGGTGTCGCGTCCGCCATGGGTGCTGCTCTGATAGCCCAAGCGAGCGACTTTGGCCATCAGGTAGTGGCGAACGCCGCTGAATCCTCGCTCGAACATCACCTTGGGATGACCTGCGATCCCGTTGCCGGGTTCGTGCAGATCCCCTGCATCGAACGTTGCGCCTTCGGCGCGGTCAAGGCGTGGACTGGGTTCATGATTGCGAGCAACGAGATTCCAGCCAACCGTCGCGTGGACTTCGACACGACCGTCGACGCGATGGCGCTCACAGCCAAGGAAATGAACTCGAAGTACAAAGAGACCTCCGAAGGAGGTTTGGCCGTCTCTCTGGTGCTCTGCTAGGCAGGTTTTGCCCGCAAAGGGCTAAGGGACTGGCGAACACCGGAGGCTACGGGAATGATCTGGGCGTTTGTATTGAGGCTGGTTATGTTTGCTTCGGACGAAACCCTTGTCCAATAGTGTCAGAACAGCTTTGATCGCATGGCTCGTAATGGCTGTGTACTACTTCTATCAGTACACACTACGCTCGGCGCCGGCCGTCATGATGCCACAATTGTCTGATGCCTTCGGCCTCAGCGCCGCGGGTGTCGCCTCCATCGTAGGTCTCTTCTACTACGGGTATTCGCCGTTCAGTTTGGTGGCGGGCGCCGCCATGGACCGGCTGGGACCGAGAAAAGTGGTCCCCGTGGGTGCGGCCATGGTGGGCATTGGAGCGCTACTCTTCGGCTCCGGCGGTAGCCAAGCTGCGAGCGTCGGCCGGTTTCTCCAGGGCGCCGGCGGCGTGTTCGCCCTCGTCGGTGCGGCTTACATCGCTACGAAAAACTTCCCGGCCTCCCGCGCAGCGACTCTGATCGGCGCTACACAGATGTTTGGCATGGCGGGAGGATCAGCAGGCCAGTTCGCGGTCGGACCGATGATCGGCGGGGGCCTTCGCTGGAATACCTTCTGGAGTGGTATGGGAATCGTTGGTCTGGGGATCAGCGCCCTTCTCTTCTTCCTCTTGCCGGCTCAGCGAGCCGCGCCCCGGCGCGACGACTGGCTTGCAGGCGCGGCCGCGGACTTCGGCACCGTCTTCCGGAATCCGCAGTCGGTTCTATGTGGAATGATTGCGGGCCTGCTATTCATCCCAACTACCATCTTCGATATGATTTGGGGCGTTCGCTTCCTGCAGGAGGCTCGCGGGTTTGACTACGCCTCTGCTGTCATCCGATCGGCCACGGTTCCGCTTGGTTGGGTCATCGGCTGTCCGCTGCTCGGCTTTGTTTCGGACCGCATCGGCCGGCGCAAACCCGTCATCATGGCCAGCGCCGTTGTTCTCCTAATTTGCCTCGCTTGGATTCTCTACGGCCGCGCGGATGTGTTCCCGCCTTACGTCCTCGGACTCATCGCCGGACTGGCCTCAGGCGCAGCGATGCTGCCCTACACGGTGATCAAGGAAGCCAATCCGCCGGAGGTTAGCGGAACTGCCACGGGCGTGGTCAACTTCCTAAATTTTACTTTCAGTGCCTTGTTGGGTCCTGTCTTCGGTTGGATTATGCAGAGTGTCACCGGCGAGTCGACGCAGTTGACCCTCGAGCACTACCAGACCGTGTTTTTGCCTCTTCTATTCGGCGTTGTACTGGCCACCGTGCTCACCTTTCTTTTGAAAGAGACGGGAACTGCGGTCCGGTCGCTCGCCGCGGCTTCAGTGACGGAGATGAGATGAGTCCCAAGTTAGGAACGGGAAAATACGAACGGCTGCTAGAGCGATGCGCCAAGCTCGCACCTGTCCCGACAGCGGTGGCTTACCCGTGCGAAACGACCGCACTGGAGGGGGCCATCGAAGCAGGTCAAGAAGGATTGATCGAGCCGATTCTCGTCGGCCCAGTTGGGAAGATCGCAGGGGTCGCGAAATCGTCCGGCATCGACCTCGAGCGAATACACGTCATCGACGCTCCGGATAGCCGCGCAGCAGCCGTCAAGGCGGTAGAACTGGTTCGTCAAGGCAAGGCTGAGCTCCTGATGAAGGGAAGCCTGCACACTGACGAGTTGCTAGGTGCGGTCGTCGCGCGAGACACCGGACTGCGCACCGGACGCCGCATCAGTCACGTCTTCATCATGGACGTGCCGACTTACCACAAAGTCCTGATCGTGACCGACGCCGCCATCAACATAGCTCCGACCCTGGAGGACAAGGCCGACATCTGCCAGAACGCCATCGATCTGGCCATCACACTAGGGCTGGAACAACCGAAGGTGGCCATTCTCGCCGCTGTCGAAACCGTGAATTCGAAAATGCCTGCAACCCTTGACGCTGCGGCCTTGTGCAAAATGGCTGAACGTGGGCAGATCACCGGAGGCCTTCTTGACGGCCCCCTAGCCTTTGACAACGCGATCAGCAAGCAGGCCGCCACAACAAAGGGAATTCGCTCGGAGGTAGCCGGCGATCCAGACATTCTTGTCGCCCCAGATCTTGAGGCGGCCAACATTCTGGCCAAGCTACTCAGCTTCCTGGCCAATGCCGACAGCGCCGGTCTGGTACTCGGTGCGCGTGTGCCCATCATCCTGACATCCCGCGCCGACAGCGTTCGATCGCGGATCGCTAGCTGCGGTGTAGCTATGCAGGCTGCTCACGCGCGCAGAATCTAGGAGGCTCATCATGGATGACTACGCTCTGGTATTCAACGCCGGCTCCTCCAGTTTGAAATTTTGCGTATACCAGCGCTCGGAAGCCGGCGAGTGGCACATCGAATCGCGAGGTCAGATTGAGGGCATCGGCACTGCGCCGCGACTGTCGATCAAGGACGGTAGGGGTGGAATACTGGCCTATCAAACATTGGATGATCGTGTGTGCGATGTCCATGCCGCACTCGATTCTTTAGCGGCATGGCTGCGTTCCAGATACACCGACGCACACATACTTGGTATCGGCCACCGCGTGGTGCATGGCGGTGCACGATTCACCGCCCCCACAGTAATCACACCTCAAGTTCTGGACGAGTTGCGAACGCTGATTCCGCTCGCCCCCCTACATCAACCCTATAATCTGGCGGCGATTGAGGCGGTGTTCGAAAAGCTTCCCGGCGTGCCGCAGGTCGCCTGCTTCGACACGAGCTTCCACCGTGGGCAGCCGGCCGTCGCCGATGTAATTCCCTTGCCCCGGGAGCTCTGCCGCTCCGGCATTCAGCGGTACGGCTTCCACGGTTTGTCGTACGAATACATCGCCTCCGTCCTGCCGCAAGCGGCTCCAGAGATCGTAGCAGGACGCGTCATCGTCGCTCATCTTGGAAGCGGTGCCAGCCTATGCGCCCTGAAGAATGGGAAGAGCATGGACAGCACTCTCGGCTTCACCGCTCTCGACGGACTTTGCATGGGGACCAGACCCGGCTCTGTGGACCCGGGTGTCATTCTCTACCTCTTCCAGAGTCTTGGTCTCTCCGCGAAGGAAGTCGAGACCATACTATACAAGAAATCCGGATTGTTGGGCATTTCCGGCATCAGCAATGATATGCGTGACCTCCTGGACAGCAGTGAGCCGAGCGCGCAACTCGCCCTGGATTATTTCGTGTACCGCGTGGCCAAGGAGATTGGAGCCCTCAGCGCCGTCTTGCATGGATTGGATGGACTGGTGTTCACCGCCGGCATTGGCGAAAACTCACCCGAAATCCGTCGTCGCATCTGCGAAGCTTCCGCATGGCTCGGCATCGATGTGGACAGCAAAGCGAATGCCGGGAATGGCCCACGCATCTCGGGCACGAAAAGTAGAATCTCCGCGTGGGTGATCCCGACGAACGAAGAACTGATGATTGCCCGACACACAGGGATGTCTTTGGGCTTAATCGAAGCCCGCGCATAGCGGGTAGAGGACAAAGGAGTACTTATGGCAGCGACCAAAGTGCAGCAGGTGACAACAGAGGAAGCGACTTCGCCCTGGCACGGATTTCGAACGGGCTCCTGGCAAAAGGAAATCAACGTTCGGGACTTTATTCAACACAACTACGAACCGTACGACGGGGATCAGTCCTTTCTGGCGCCTGCCACTGAACGGACGAAGAAAATCTGGGACCGCCTCAGTCAACTGTTCATCGAGGAGCGGAGCAAAGGTGTGCTCGACATATCTCCGATCCCAAGTTCCATCACGGCCCACGCACCGGGCTACATTGATCGCGAAAACGAAGTCATCGTCGGCCTCCAAACCGAGGCGCCCCTAAGGCGCGCCATTATGCCGAACGGGGGGTTCCGTCTAGTTGTGAACGCGCTCAAAGCCTATGGATACCAGCCCGATCCGCATGTAGTGGAAGCATTCACGCAGTACCGGAAAACTCACAACGATGCCGTATTCGATGCCTATACCGCAGATATTAGACGTTGCCGCAGCTCTCACATCCTCACCGGGCTGCCCGACGCATACGGCCGCGGGCGGATCATCGGCGACTATCGCCGCGTCCCGCTCTACGGCGTAGGACGACTCATCGAGCGCAAGCAGCAGGACAAAAGTGAACTGGACTCTGCCATGTCAACCGATGAAATCATCCGCGATCGGGAGGAACTGTCGGAACAGATCCGCGCGCTAAGGGAATTGACGCAAATGGCTTTCGCGTACGGCTTTGACATTACGGGCCCCGCGCGCAACGCCCGCGAAGCCGTGCAGTGGCTCTACTTCGCTTATCTGGCGGCCGTAAAGGAACAGAATGGCGCCGCGATGTCGCTGGGCCGGACTTCAACGTTCCTAGACATCTACTTCGAGCGGGATCTCGCCTCCGGTCTCATTTCCGAGAAACAGGCTCAGGAGATCATCGACGACTTTGTAATTAAACTGCGCATCGTCCGCTTTCTGCGCACTCCAGAGTACGATGAACTGTTCGCGGGAGACCCCACGTGGGTCACCGAGTCTCTCGCCGGCATGGGAGACGACGGACGGTCGCTCGTGACGAAGTCAAGCTTCCGCTTTCTCCAAACGCTCTACAATCTCGGTCCGGCGCCCGAACCAAATCTGACCATCTGGTATTCGCCGCGCTTGCCCGACGCCTTCCGCCGATTCGCAACCAAAGTTGCCATAGACACCAGCTCTCTCCAGTTTGAAAGTGACGAAATCATGCGCCGCACCTGGGGTGACGATGGTGCAATCGCCTGCTGTGTTTCGCCCATGCTGGTCGGTAAACAGATGCAATTTTTCGGCGCCCGGGCGAACGCCGCCAAATGTCTTCTCTACGCCATTAACGGAGGCCGCGATGAGGTCAGTGGCGAACAGGTAGGTCCGGCCTTCGAAGCCGTAAGAGGCGACTACCTAGATTTTGACGACGTCGTGGCTAAGCTCGACAAAATGATGGACTGGCTCGCCGGCGTCTATGTCAATGCCATGAACATCATTCATTACATGCACGACAAATATTCGTATGAGCGTATAGAAATGGCGCTCCATGACTATGCTCCGATGCGTACGATGGCCTTCGGCATGGCTGGCATGTCGGTTGTCGCAGACAGCCTCGCCGCAATCGAATATGCCAAAGTCCGCGTCGTCCGGGATGAGACTGGACTGGTAACTGACTATAAGATCGAAGGCGAATTCCCACTGTTCGGGAATAATGACAATCGCGTAGACCAGCTCGCCGTCTGGCTGGTCAGTGCGTTCATGAACAAGCTTAGGAAGTACCCCACCTATCGGAACGCCGTCCACACCCAGTCGATTCTAACCATCACTTCGAATGTCGTCTACGGCAAAGCCACCGGCAATACCCCGGATGGCCGCAGGCGAGGACAACCGTTTGCGCCGGGAGCGAATCCGATGCATGGGCGGGACAGCCATGGCCTGCACGCGGCGGCTGCGTCGGTTGCCAAGATTCCCTATCGCGACGCCGCCGACGGAATCTCGCTCACGGCAACCATGGTGCCGGGAAGTCTCGGGCGGGTGCCCGAGGACCGAATCACAAATCTCACTTCAATGCTCGATGCGTTCTTCAGCAGCACCGGGTATCACATGAATGTGAATGTGTTGAATCGCGAGACGCTGCGCGACGCGATGGATCATCCCGAGAAATATCCGCACCTAACGATCCGTGTCTCGGGCTACGCAGTCAATTTTGTGCGCCTCACGCGCGCGCAGCAACTGGATGTGATCAACCGGACCTTCTACGGAGACGCCAACCATGCCTAGCATTCCTGAAATCCAACAGAATTCCTTGGAGGCCAAGAGCCCGTTCGAGCTCCGCGTCGACCTCGGCAAGAACGTTCCGGAATCAGACGTTCGATCCGCTCTTGCCTCTGGCGATATGGGATTCCTTCATTCGTACACTACCGGCTCCGCCGTGGACGGCCCTGGTGTTCGAGTTGTTGCGTGGACGGCCGGGTGCATGTGGCACTGCCAATATTGTCATAACCCGGACACCTGGAGTATGAGAAACGGCACACCAATCACCATTGCCAAGGCAACCGAGGAGTTGCGCAAGTACCGTCAAGGACTGAAAGTCATGGGTGGCGGTCTTACCCTCAGTGGAGGAGAGCCGCTGATGCAACACCGCTTCGCGATGAAGCTCCTCACCGCAGCCCGGGAAATGGGAGTCCACACCGCCATCGAGACAA
>Ga0068858_100001582_pt1 | contig 23264 bp, 17 predicted proteins | sample KBSSwiS12_FD_66589 | JGI IMG/M metagenome (GOLD analysis project Ga0068858, IMG submission 66589) | Switchgrass rhizosphere microbial communities from Kellogg Biological Station, Michigan, USA - KBS Switchgrass S1-2 | ecosystem: Host-associated > Plants > Roots > Rhizosphere > Soil ...
GAATCGGGATGGCGACGCCTTCACCGCAGATGATGCATTCGCGGTTGCGCAGTGCCGGGATCGAATCGAGAAAGCCACGCGCGCCTTCCGGCATCGCCGCGCGGACATAGGCCTGGTCGCGATCGTTGTTGAGACGCATCGAAATGATCGTGCCGAGCTGGGACAGCACGCCCTCGGCAAGATCCGACGGGCGCTGGGTAATCAGCCCGAGCGATATGCCGTATTTGCGGCCTTCCTTCGCGATCCGGCTCAGAATCCGGCCGACTGACGAGCTGTCTGCATTACGTTCGTTGGGAACGTAGCGATGCGCTTCTTCGCAGACGAGCAGGATCGGGCGCTGCGCCTCGCCGCGCGACCAGATGGCGTAATCGAACACCATCCGGCTGAGCACCGCGACCACAACCGAGGTGATTTCGGACGGCACGCCCGACACATCGATGATCGAGATCGGCTTGCCTTCGCCCGGCATGCGAAAAATGCGCTGGATGAAGCCCGACATCGTATCCGCGACGAGCATGCCCGAGAACATGAAGCTGTAGCGCGGATCGGCCTTGATCTCGTCGATCTTGGTCTTGAGGCGGAGATAGGGCGCGGTATCGCCGGCGCGATCCATCTTGCCCATTTCGAGCTGGATGAGGTTGGTGAGATCGCTGAGCAGATAGGGAATCGGCGCGTCGACCGTCAGCTTCGAGATTTCCTGGCCAAGCCGACTCTTAGCGCGGGCCATCAACAGGCATTTCGCCAGGATGTCGGCATCGATCTGGCTGTCGGACCCGTCCGAGGTGACGAACACCTCGCAATGTTCCTCGAAGTTCATCAGCCAATAGGGCATTTGCAGATTCGAGACGTCGAAGATCGCGCCATTGTCCCTGAAGGCGGCGCTATATTCGCCGTGCGGATCGACCATGACGATATGGCCCTGCGGCGCCAGCTCGCAGATGCGGTGGAGGATCAGCGCCGCGGAGGTCGATTTGCCGGTACCGGTCGAGCCGAGCAGCGCGAAATGCTTGCCGAGCATCGCATCGATATACAAAGCGGCGCGAATATCCTTGGTCGGATAGACCGTGCCGATATCGATGCTGGCGCGATCATCGGCGGCGTAGATCTGCTTGAGATCGGCGGTGGTGACCGGATAGACGCGGCAACCCGGCGTCGGGTAGCGGGTGACGCCGCGGCGGAACTTGTAGAGCTTGCCGGTGAGCTTTTCCTCATCACCTTCGCCGAGGAAATCCACCTGCGCGGTGATCTGGTCGCTCGATCCCTCGACGAGCCTCAGCGAGCGGATATTGGCGATCAGCCATGCGGCGCCGACGCGCATCTTGATCTGGCTGCCGACCTGACCGGCGCTTGCGGCGACCGGATCGCTGTCGAGCGCCGCGATCTGGAGCGCGGCCGAATCGAGAATGACCTGGCTGCTCGATCCGGAAATCTCTGAGACAAGGCCGATGCCGTCGCGGGAGGGTGCCGTCGGCGCGGTGGCGGCCGGTGCAGCGCGTTCAAAGGCGTGGCTGCCCAACATTTCGGTCATTCTTTAGTCTCCGGTGTCAACCACCCGAGCTATGGCGACGACAGGTAAAGATTGCGTTTGGGAACACACCCGCGTTTGAACCGAGGGGGGTGTTCCCGTCGTGGCGCGAAAGCCGCGCAAGCCGGCCATGTCGTCCGGACGCCCGCCGGCGCGCCTAGAACCGACGCGCGATCCAGCCGGCCGACCAGCCGAACAGCACTGACAGGGCGACCGCGATCAGCCCGTACACAATCGAGTGTCGCTCGGCCGAGCGGGCGACGAAGCGCTCGAATCCCGATTTGCGAATCTCGATATCGCGCGTCGCCGCCGCAAGGACGCGACCGTCGCGGATCAGAAAGGTCTCGGCCGTGAAGCGGCCTACCGGCACGCGCGCCGGGATCGTCAGCCGGGCGCGGTAGAGGACGCCGTCAGTGATCTCGACCGCACCTGGCGCTTCGAAATACAGGCCCGAGCGGCGTTTGAGTTCGACCAGGCCGCGCGCGAACCGGTCCTGCTCGGGCGCGGGCGCATTGCTCGCGGGCGAAAGCTGGAGGCTGTCGAGCCCGAGCTCGTAGATCGCCTGGGTGCGATCGTCGATCAGCTTGCCGATCGGACGCGACGAGGCGATGGCATAGAAGCTCGGTGCCGAGCGGTAGCGCAGCCGGGCGGCATTGACCCAGATGCCGGCGACCTTTTCCTTTTCGCGAACCAGGATCGACTGGACCGGGCCCTTCACGACCACCACGATATCGGTCGGCTTGTCGTCGTCCGGCAGGCGGCCGCCGGGATAGAGGATCGCGCCGAACAGGAGCAGCTCGGCACCGGTGAAGCTATAGGCGATCTCAATATCGCGCTGCGAGACATCAGGGACGAGGACCGGCTTGGGCGCCGGTCGGGATTGGGCCATGAGCAGCGGCACGAGGAGGATGAACCAACCGCGCTTCACGACAGCTCGACCGAGTAGATTTCGTCGGGCCGCCAGCCCAGGCCGAGGCCGATCCGGAAGGCGACCAGCAATACGATGACCGCCAGCGCGAGGCGGAGATATTCGGGCTTGGCCCGAGTCGCGAGCCTGGCGCCGACCTGGGCGCCCGCGACCGAGCCGAGCAGCAACAGCGCCGCGAGGACGATATCGACTGCCTTGGTCGTCGTCGCATGGACCATCGTCGCCATCGCGGTGACGAACAGGGTCTGAAACAACGAGGTGCCGACCACGACTTGGGTGGTCATGCCGAGCAGATAGAGCATCGCCGGAACCAGGATGAAGCCGCCGCCGATGCCGAGCAGGATCGTCAGGATGCCGGTGAAGAAGCCGAGCAGCAGCGGCGCCAGCGGCGAGATATAGAGGCCCGAGCGATAGAAGCGGGTTCTCAGGGGGAGGGATGCGACGAGGGGATGATGGCGCCGCTTGCGCGCACGCGGCGGGGCGCCGGTTCGGGCTGCGTGGATCGTCATCCAGGATTCGCGCGCCATCAGGCCACCGATCGAGCTGAGCATGACGACATAGACGATGGCGATGACGGTATCGATCTGGCCGCTCATCTGGAGCAGGCGGAAGATCCAGCCGCCCGCGATCGACCCCATCAACCCGCCGGCGACAAGCACGCCGCCCATCTTGGTATCGACCCCGCCGCGCCGGATATGGGCGAACACGCCCGAAACGCTGGCGCCCGTCACCTGGCTGGCAGCCGACGCGGCGGCGACCGTCGGCGGGATGCCGTACACGATCAGCAGCGGCGTCGTCAGGAAGCCGCCGCCGACCCCGAACATCCCCGACAGCAACCCGACACCGCCGCCGAGAAGGACGATGACAAGGGCATTCACCGAGAGGTTGGCGATGGGCAGATAGATGTCCATTGCGCTTCCGGATATCCTGTTCGGCGCGTTGCGCAAAGCGATGGCGGCAGAAATCGGCATCCTTGGCGGAAGCCGGCGAGATTTAGGGGCATTCTATGGAGGCGGACACTCGGGCGAAGCGGCTTTTGCCGTCATGACGGCACATCAATCCGCTGGACTTGGCCCCATATCCGGCCTTAGCCTGAGTTGCTCCTGGGGGAAGATCCGATGAAACTCGCGGTCCGTCTGGCACTTCTCGGACTGGCGCTCGCGCCCGTCATCGCCTCTGCCGATAACAGCCCCCAGGTCGTGATGGCGACCCCCGGGATCGGCGCGGGCGGATCGATCTCGACCTTCACCGTGCGTTTCAGCCAACCGATGGTCGCGCTCGGCGATCCCCGCGCGAAATCACCCTTCACGGTGACCTGCGCGGTCGACGGCGCCGGCCGCTGGGTTGACCCGCAGACCTTCGTCTATGACTTCGCCAGTCCCCTCCCGGGCGGCACGGCCTGCAGCTTCAAGATGGCAGAAGGGCTGAAGAGCATCTCCGGCTATGCCGTGACCGGGCAGCAGGAATTCAAGGTGGATGCCGGCGGCCCGGTGGCGCGTGCGGTGCTGCCCGGAGAGAATAGCGACGAAATCGAGGAGGATCAGGTCTTCCTGATCGCCCCCAATATGCCGGCGACGCCGGCCTCGGTCGCAGCCAATGCCTATTGTTCGGTCAACGGGATCGGCGAGAAGATCCCGGTCGACGTCATGGCCGCCGGCCTGCCCGCGTCGCTGCTCGGCGAGATGGGCACCGACAACTGGAATGTCCGCAGCTTCCTCGACGATGCTGGCCTGCCGACCACGATTCCGGCCAGCGCCGCCGACCGCGAAAAGGCCTTTGCCGGCGTGATCGCAGTGAAGTGCCACCGGCCGCTGCCGCCCGGGCGTGACATGTCCCTGGTCTGGGGCGCGAAGATCGCCGGGGCCGGCGGCAAGGAGGCCGGCACCGACCAGCGCTTCGACTATACCGTCCGCAAGCCCTTTGCCGCGCGTTTCGAGTGCAGCCGGGTGAATGCCGCTGCCGGGTGCAGCCCGGTCGAAAAGGCGACGGTGAGCTTTTCGGCGCCGATCGCGATGAGCGCCGCCAGGGCGATCCATATCCAGACCGCCGACGGCAAGCAGATTGCGCCTGTATTCGACAAGGACGACGAGAAGAAGGCGACGATCGAGACCATCACCTTCAAGGCGCCGCTGCCGCCCGCGACCGCGGCGAAGCTGATCCTGCCCGCCGGCATCAAGGATGAAAGCGGCCGGTTGCTGTCGAACGCCGAGCGGTTCCCGCTCGACATACGCTTCGACCAGGCGCCGCCGCTGGTGAAATTCGCCGCATCTTTCGGCATCCTCGAGGCGAAGGAGGGCGGCGTTCTTCCCGTCACCGTGCGCAATGTCGAGGAATCGCTGCAGGGCAATAATCTCGGCATTGGCGGGCAGAGCCTGCGGGTCGCCGGCTCGGACGGTGAGATCGCGGAATGGCTGCGCACCGTCGACAGCGCCGACGATTATGAAAGCCATGAGGTCAAGCAGGGCAAGGAGACGATCACCGTCAACGACACAGGATCCAAGCCGATCCTGGGCGGCGGCACCGGAACCGCCTTCAAGCTCGGCCTGCCGGGCAAGGGCAAGGAGTTCGAAGTCGTCGGCGTGCCGCTGACCAGGCCCGGATTCTATGTCGTCGAGCTTGCCAGCCCGGTGCTGGGCCAGGCTTTGCTCGGCCGCAAGGCGCCGCGCTATGTCGCATCGGCTGCACTCGTCACCAACATGACGGTCCATTTCAAATGGGGCCGCGAGAAATCGCTCGCCTGGGTGACCCAGCTCGACACCGGCAAGCCGGTTGCCAATGCCGAAATCCGTATAACCGACAGTTGCAACGGCCAGCTGCTCGCGCACGGCGCGACCGATGCGAGCGGCGGACTGCTGGTGCCACCCGGCTTGCCCGAGCCAACCGCTGACGGCGGCTGCCGAGGCGAGGGATCGCACCCGCTGATGGTGTCGGCACGCGCCGGCGACGATTTCAGCTTCACCCTGACCGCCTGGGGGGAAGGCATCCGGCCTTATGATTTCGACCTGCCTTATGGCTATGAAGCCAAGGGCGACATCCTCCACACCGTGTTCGATCGTGCGCTCGTCCGCCAGGGCGAGACGATCCATATGAAGCATATCCTGCGCACCTCGGTAGGCACAGGCTTCGGCATGGCGCCGGCGATGACCGGCATTCTGCGCCTGTCGCATCGCGGATCCGAGACTCAGTTCGACATGCCGCTGTCGATCGACGCCAATGGCATCGGCGAATCGACCTGGACCGCGCCCAAGGGGGCGCCGATGGGCGATTATGATCTGAACGTGATCGTCGGGGACAAGACGATCTATACCGGGCAGAGCTTCAAGGTCGACGAATACAAGCTGCCGACGATGCGCGCGACCGTGACCGGGCCGAAGGAAGCAGCGGTGCGGCCGAAGACGCTGCCGCTCGACCTGTTCGTCGGCTATCTCTCCGGCGGGGGCGCCTCGAACCTGCCGGTCGATCTGCGCGTTGGCTATTTCGGGCGGAGTACGACGCCCGACGGCTATGAGGGCTATACTTTCGGCGGCAACACGGTCGTTGAGGGCACCAAGGCGCTCAATGGCGAGGGCGAGGAAGAGCAGACACCGCTCCCGCCCACCCAGACCCTGCCCGCGACCCTGGGCGGCGACGGCACCGCCAAAAGCGTGATCGAGGTGCCGCAGACGCTCGATTCAGCGACCGACATGCTGGTCGAGATGGATTATCAGGACGCGAACGGCCAGGTCCTGACCGCGTCCAAGACCATTCCGATCTTTCCCTCGGCCGTGCAGCTCGGCATCAAGACCGATGGCTGGCTGATGAAGCAGGACGATCTGCGCCTGCGCTTCGTCGCGCTCGACACCAAAGGCAAGCCGATCGCCAATCAAAAGGTGACGGTCGCGCTCTACAGCCGCAAGATATTGACCGCGCGGCGGCGGCTGATCGGCGGCTTCTACGCCTATGACAATCAGATGAAGACCGAGAAGCTCGCCCAGAGCTGCACGGCGACCACCGACGCGCAGGGGCTGGCGCAGTGCCAGGTCGATCCCGGCATTTCGGGCGAGGTCTATGCCGTTGCGACCACGGCCGACGCCAATGGCAATGTCGCGCGGGCGACCACCTCTGTGTGGCTCGCGGGCGATGAGGATTGGTGGTTCGGCGGCGACAATGGCGACCGTATGGATGTGGTCCCCGAAAAGACCAGCTATGCGGCGGGCGAGACGGCCCGCTTCCAGGTGCGCATGCCGTTCCGTGAGGCGACGGCGCTCGTCACCGTCGAGCGCGAAGGCGTGCTCGCCTCCTATGTGACCCAGCTTTCCGGCAGCGATCCGGTTGTCGAGGTGCAGATGCCGGGGAGCTATGCGCCCGATATCTTCGTCTCCGTGATGGTGGTGCGCGGCCGGGTCGAGGGCGGATTCTGGAGCTGGGTGCACGGCATCGCGCAAAGCCTGGGGCTTGCGAGCGGACCGCCTGCCGCATCTTCCGAGCCAACCGCCTTGGTCGACCTCGCCAAACCGGCGTACCGGCTCGGCATCGCCAAGGTGAAGGTCGGCTGGGAGGCGCATACGCTGCAGGTCGCGGTCAAGGCGGACCGCGAGCGCTATGCGGCGCGTGACACGGCGCAGGTCGATATCCAGGTGAAGGGGCCGGATGGAAAGCCGGCGGCGAGCGCTGACGTCGCCTTTGCCGCTGTCGACCAGGCCTTGCTCCAGCTGGCGCCCAATGAGAGCTGGGACGTGCTCACCGCGATGATGGGCGAACGTTCGCTCTCCGTGCTCACCTCGACCGGGCAGATGCAGGTTGTCGGCAAGCGCCATTATGGCCGCAAGGCGGTCGAGGCAGGCGGCGGCGGCGGCAGCGACATGTCCGGCCTCAACCGCGAGAATTTCCAGCCGGTGCTGTTGTGGAAAGGCAGGGTAGCACTCGATGCCGAGGGCCGGGCGCGAGTTCCGGTGCCGCTGAGCGATGCGCTCTCCTCCTTCAAGCTGGTCGCGATCGCGACGGATGGGTCGCAATTGTTCGGCACCGGCATGGCCAGTGTCCGGACGGCGCAGGATCTGTCGATCTTCGCCGGGCTGCCGCCGCTGGTCCGGAGCGGCGATTATTATGCGGCTGGCTTCACGCTCCGCAACGGATCGAACAAGCCGATGAAGGTGACCGCAACCGTCGATGTGACGCCGCGGATCGCGCAGGGTCACCCGCTCACGGTGACCATTCCGGCGGGCGGCGCGGTGCCGGTGGCCTGGAATCTGACTGCGCCGGGCAATGTCGCCAATCTGCGCTGGCATGTCAGCGCAAAGGCGGATGACGGCAAGGCGGTCGATCAGCTGACCGTCAACCAGGATGTCATCCCGGCGGTGCCGGTCGAGGTCTGGGCGGCGACCCTCACCCGGGTCGGCACGGACACTTCGATTGCGATCGCGCCGCCAATGGGGGCGCTGCCGGGGCGCGGTACGGTGGATATCCGGCTCGACGATACGCTGGCCCCGCCGCTGCAGGGGGTGCGCGCTTTCATGAGCGCCTACCCCTATGATTGCTTCGAGCAGCGCCTCTCAAGGGCTGTTGCGCTGGGCGACACAGCCGCCTGGACGCGATTGGCGGGCGATATCCCGACCTATCAGGCGTCCGACGGGCTGCTGCGCTTCTGGCCATCCGACACGCTCGAGGGATCGGAGATCCTCACCGCCTATGTCCTCTCGCTGACTGCCGATGCCGGCCTGCCGATCCCCGAAGGACCGCGGACCCGGATGATCGAGGGGCTGAAGGCAGTGCTCGATGGACGGTTGCGGCACGAGACGTACGGCGATGTCCGCCTCGAAAAGGTTGCCGCCTTCACCGCGCTGGCGCGAGCGGGTGCGGCGACCCCGGCGATGCTCGGCCAGATCAGCATCACGCCGAAGGAAATGCCGACCGCGAGCGTGGCCGACTATCTCATCGCGCTCGATCATGTCCCCGGGCTCGCCAACGGGCTTGCGCTGAAGGCCGATGCGGAAGGCGTGATCCGCTCGCGCATCGCATATGAGGGCACGCGGCTCGATCTGACTGACGCGTCGAGTTCGGCCTGGTGGCTGATGTCGTCAAGCGACGAGGCCTCGATCAAGGCGCTCATCGCGACACTCGGCCGCCCCGGCTGGCAGGACGAGGCGCCGAAGATGATGGTCGGCGTGGCGCTTCGGCAGGTGCGCGGGCATTGGGATACGACCACGGCCAATGCCTGGGGCACGATCGCGGCGCGCAAATTCGCCGCGCTCTATCCCGCAAGTGCGATCACCGGCACGACCAGTATGGCGCTGGGCGGGCAGACGGTGTCGCGGAGCTGGCCGCTTGCGGTGGATCTGCGCCATGCGAGCTTCCCGCTGCCCGCTGCCCAGATGCCGCTTCGCCTGTCGCAATCGGTCCCGGCGGGACCATGGGCGAGCGTCTCGGTCTCAGCCGCGGTGCCACTGACCAAGCCGTTATATGCGGGCTATAAAATGGCGCGCAAGGTCGACGTGGTGCAGGCACGCACGCCAGGCGTGCTGACCCGGGGCGATGTCGTGAAGGTGACGATCACCGTCGAATCGAGCGCTGAACGCAACTGGGTGGTGATCGACGATCCCATCCCGGCTGGCGGCACCATCATCGGCGATCAGGGCGGCCAGTCGAAGATCCTGGCCGACCAGGGCAATGGTGGCGGCGGCTTCGACTTCGTCGCGCTCGGCAGCGACGGCAAGCTCTGGAATGTCGAGGTCGGCGCCCAGCTTGCCTATGTCGAGCGGGGCAATGATTCGTGGCGCGCCTTCTTCTCCTGGTTGCCACGGGGCAAGCTGACGGTCAGCTATCTGGTGCGTCTCAATGGTTCGGGGCGGTTCAACCTGCCACCATCGCGGGTCGAAGCGATGTATTCGCCCGAGATCCGGGCGCAGCTGCCCAATGCGCCGATGACGGTGGCGCAGCGATGAGGCCAGGATGCTCGCATCGCTGGTAAAAGCGCGCGCGTGGATTGAGACGCGGTTTCCGGGCGGCGTGCACGGGATTGTCGAGCGCGCTCATGCCGTGGAACTGCGCGTCCGCCGGTCGGCGGTTGCGTTCTGGGGAAAGCTGCGCACCAAAAGCGGTGTGACGCTTGCCGGACTCGTCCTGGTGATCGTCAGCTATGCCGCTATCGACTTCGCGACCCTGCCTCCGCCCTTGCCGCGCTTCGCACAGGTCCGCGCCGCCTGGCGCCCGTCCGAGGCCTGGCTCTATGATCGCAACGGCCAATTGATCGACAGCGCCAGGGTCGATTTCGCTGCGCGGCGGCTCGACTGGACTCGGCTCGACCGTGTCTCGGCGGTCACGCGCGAGACGCTGGTCTCGGTGGAGGACCGGCGCTTCTTCAGCCACGGCGGAGTCGACTGGCTCGCACTGCTCGGCGTCGCGCGCGACCGGGTGCAGGGCGAGCACGCACGCGGCGCGAGCACATTGTCGATGCAGGTCGCCGGGTTCCTCGCGCCCGATCTCGCGGCGCCCGGCTCGCGGCACTTCTGGGACAAGCTCCGCCAGATGCGGGCCGCCTGGGCGCTCGAACGCGGCTGGAGCAAGGACGAGATTCTCGAGACCTATCTGAACCTTGCCGGCTTTCGCGGCGAGGCGCAGGGGATTGGCGCCGCGGCACTCGGCCTGTTCGGCAAGACGCCCGATGCGCTTGCGCATGACGACGCGCTGCTACTCGCGGCATTGCTGCCCGAACCGCAGGCGGGGGCGGATGTGATCGCACGGCGCGCCTGCGCCATGTCGCACGAGCGTGACTGTACACGCTTTGCGGGCGAGGCAGCCTCGATGCTTGGCCCGGCACGAAGCCTGGCGCTCGACCCTGGGCTGGCGCCGCATCTTTCCAACCGGCTCCTCACCAAGGCGGGGATGAAGATCACCACCACGCTCGACATCCGGATCCAGCGGCTGGCGATCCTGGCGCTGAAACGCCAGCTCCAGGGGCTGGGCGGCGCTCGCGCGCGGGACGGCGCAGTGGTGGTGATCGACAATCAGAGCGGCGATGTGCTCGCCTATGTCGGCGGGATCGGCGGCGCCTCGACCGCGCCTTCGGTCGACGGCGCCAACAGCTATCGCCAGGCCGGGTCGACGCTCAAACCCTTTCTCTACGCCCAGGCGATCGAGAAGGGCTATCTGACGCCGGCCTCGATCCTCGACGATTCGCCGGTTCAGCTCGACACCGCTTCCGGCCTTTATGTGCCGCAGAATTACGATCGCGGATTCAAGGGCCAGGTTTCGGCGCGAAGCGCGCTGGCGGGGTCGCTCAACGTGCCGGCGGTGCGCACCCTGTTGCTGGTCGGCGTTGACCCGTTCCGCGACCGGCTCTGGGACACCGGCTATCGCGGGATGACCGAGGACGGTGAATATTATGGCTATTCGCTTGCACTCGGTTCAGCCGAGGTCACCTTGCTCGAACAGGGCGATGCCTATCGCAGCCTCGCCAATGCCGGGCGCTGGTCGCCGCTCCGCCTCACTCTCGACGCCCCGCACGAGGCGCCGCGCAAGGTGACGACGCCGCAGGCCGCCTGGCTGGTGGCCGACATGATGGCTGACGCCAATGCGCGTGCCGCGACCTTCGGGCTCGATTCCGCGCTGCGGCTGCCATTCTGGGCGGCGGTGAAGACCGGGACATCCAAGGCGATGCGCGACAATTGGTGCATCGGTTTTACCGATCGCTACACCGTCGCGGTCTGGGTCGGGAATCTCGAGGGCGATCCCATGCGCGCGGTTTCCGGCACCAGCGGCGCGGCGCCGGTATGGCGCGACCTGATGCTGGCGCTGAATGACGGCTACAAGATTGCGCCGCCACCGCGTCCGCCGGGGATCGAGCAACGTGCGATCAGCTTCGCCAACCATATCGAACAGCCCCGCCTCGAATATTTCCTTGCCGGGACCGCGCAAACCCAGATCGCCGCCGCGCCCGAGGCAGCGCGCCGGCCACGTATCACTAACCCGGTGAGTGGTACCGTCTATGCGATCGATCCCGACATTCCGCCCGACCGCCAGCGGCTCGCGGTGCTCGTATCGGGAGAGGTGACCGCGCACCATCTGCTGCTCGACCAGCGCGACCTGGGCGCTGCGGATTCGCAGCCGCAGATCCTCGCCGCACCGGGGCAGCATCGGCTGCGGCTCATCGATGTGGCCGGGCATGTCGTGGATCAGGTGTTTTTCACCATCCGCTGAAAAACGGCGAAAGTCATCGAACCAGGCGCGCCTTCCCGCGTTTCACACCATGGCCCTTTCCCTTTCGGGGCTGTGCCGTCCGCACGCAACGGCACCGGCCGCGCCAGCGCACATGCGCGGCGCGGCCGAACCCGGGCGGCGAACCGCCCGGGCCGCGACGAACCTTACCAGTAGAAGTTGCGGATCACGTCGATAACGATGCCGCGGCGGACATCGACCAGCAGCAGATCATTATAATGCCGGACCCAGCGCTGATTATAGGCGGCCGGCGGCAGATGATAGCGCCACGGATCAGCGAGGAAATATCGCGGCCCGTAATAGACGGGCGCGATTCGCAGGCCTGGGCGGAACGCATTGTAGCGGAAGGGCGCACGCCAGGTGCCGCGCGCGAAGATGGTGCGATTCTGGTTGCGCCAGCTGTTCCAGTCGTTGCGCGCCCAGCGGCGGTTGTGATCGTTCAGGTCCTCGCGATATTCCTGCCGGGCTTCGCGGACGTCGCGGCGTTCCTCGCGCACGTCATGACGATCCCCGGTGCGGCGCGCCTGATCGAGCTCACGCTGCTCCCGGCGAATGTCGTGCCGGTCGCGGCGGATTTCGCCCTGGGACTGCGCGCTGGCGGCGGCGGGAAGTGCCACCGCGGCCATCATCGCGGTGATGATCAGTTTACGCATGATCGTTTCTCCTTTTTGTCCGGCGCCCCGTCTTCCGGGCGACGCCATGCGCGCTTTTCGCTGAGTCGCGCTGAACGGGCCGGGAACCGACCTGTCAGGACATAGAAAGAATCGAAGAGCCCATAGGAGCCCGTTCCCGCAGGATCAGGGCGTGTCGCGCCCGCCGCCCTGGTCGGCACCGCCGGTGCCGGCTGCGCTGACGGTGCCGATATTGCCGAACAGCTCGTCGAACAGGCTGCGCTTGCGGCCCAGGGTCGGGGTGACCTTGCCATAAGGGCTGACCGACGCGATCTCTTCCTTGCCGGTGCGACGCACGCCGGTGACAATACCCCTTGTGTCAAAACTGACGATCAGGGTCGTCTGGTTGGTCACCTTGGGCTTGTTATAGGCGAAGTTCCGCGTGTCGCGCGCAATATAATACCAGTCACCCTGGTTGAATTCGCTGGTGAAGCTTGGTTTGCCAAGCACCTGCAGGACCGACTGGCGCGTATCGACGCCCGGCTGAACCGAGTTGATCAGGTCGATATCGAGCACATAGCCCTGATGCCCCTTCAATGGCGAGCAGGCACCCGTGGCGATCGTCGCGAGACCCAGGGCGACGCCCATCAACATGCGGGCGGAAATCACACTCATCAAACTCTCCAGGCACGCGAGATGCGCAGGCCAACGCATTGCATCGCGCCGCGCCAGCCTCAATATGCCGATGAACGCGGCCAAACAAGGGCACGCGCGGGAGACATTACACGTGCAATGGTTCGCAAAGCTGTTCGGAAGCCGCGATGAAGCGGAACTGCCGCTCTATACTGCGATCATCGCACGGGCCCGGGCGCCGCACTGGTATGAAGCGGGCGCGGTTCCGGACAGCATCGACGGCCGTTTCGACATGATCGCAGCCATCCTCGCCTTCGTGCTGCTGCGATTCGAGGGCGAGCCCGCAGCGGCCGCGCCGAGCGCCAGCCTGACCGAGCGTTTCGTCGACGACATGGACGGGCAGTTGCGGGAGATCGGCATTGGCGACGTGGTCGTCGGCAAGCATATCGGCAGGATGATGAGCATGCTTGGCGGTCGTCTCGGCGCCTATCGCGATGGTCTGGCGAACGGCGACCTCGATGGAGCGCTGATTCGCAATCTGTATCGCGGAGTCGCGCCGGGTGCTGCGGCGCTTGGCCATGTGCGCGAATCGCTGCTTGCGTTTCGCGATGCTCTAGCGGCGGCGCCGACCGCCGGCCTGATCGCAGGCGCGCTGCCATGACCGCGCCCGAATTCTCTCGCCTCGAGCGGATCGATACGATCGGTGAGGGCGAGCGCGAGATCTCCGTAACCGCGACCGAAAGCGAGCGGGCGGCACTTGCCGAGCGCTTCGGGCTGAAGGCGATCGAGCGGCTCGAGGGGATTTTCCGCGTTCGGCGTGATGCCGGCGGAATTGTCGCGCGCGGCAATGTGCAAGCTTCAGTCGTGCAGTCCTGTGTCGTGACCGACGATGCCCTGCCGGTGACACTCGATGAGCCGGTGGCGCTGCGCTTCGTTGCCGAGGACGAGCCGGGTGCCGATGAGATCGAGCTCGACGAGGACGCACTCGACACGATGGGCTTTGACGGCGCCGCGATCGATCTCGGCGAAGCGGCGGCGGAGACCATGGCGCTCGCGCTCGATCCCTTCCCGCGCGGCCCGAACGCGGCGGCGGTGCTGCGCGAAGCCGGGGTGATCAGCGAAGAGGAAGCGAAGCCGCTGGGGGCACTGGCGGGGCTCAAGGCCCAATTGGAGAAGCGTCAGTCCTGATCCGGCCCGAGGCTCGGATCGAGATCGCGTGGCCGGACAAACAGCGCGAGCGTCGCGCTGCCCGCTGCCACATCGTGCCAATCGGTGACGTCAAAGCGCAGTTGGGCTGTGCTCGCGGTCGGGAATTTGGCTTCGACATCATCGCGAAGCGGCTGGTCGTCCGAATCGGGGACCAGCATCAGCACCAGATCCTCAAGGCCGGGATTGTGCCCGACCAGGAGCACATGATCCGCGCCCGCCGGCAATTCGTGCACGACATCGAGCAAGGTGGTGGCCGAGGCGAGATAGATCCGGCGATCCCATGCCGGTGCGAGCGCATCGCCATAGCCGGTCGAGACCTGCTCGATCGTCTCCATCACCCGGACCGCGGGCGAGGCGACGGCATGATCGAAGACCAGCCCCAGGGTTCGCCAGTTGCGGCCGACGAGCTGAGCTGCGCGTTTGCCCTTGCCGTTCAGCGGCCGATCGAAATCGCGCAACACCGGATCGTCCCAGCCCGATTTGGCATGGCGCAGGAGCGTCAGCGTCTTCATCCCGGCAAACGTCTCCGTCAGGCTTCCTCGCGCGCCTCATGCCCGACATGGGTGACGGAAGGAAGATGGCCCGCGCGGATTACCGCCTCGTCGAGCGTCACGCGGCGCACAACCACCCCGGGGGGGAAAGCCGTAAGGAGGCGTGACGGCATGGCGGCAGAGAGCAATATAAAGGCGCCGTGATCGTCGGCGCGGCGGATCAGCCGGCCGAACGCCTGTGCGAGCCGGGCGCGGACGATGCGATCATCACAGGCCGAGCCGCCGCCGGCGAGGCGCCGCGCGGCGTGGAGCACGGTCGGCTTGGGCCACGGCACGCCCTCCATCACCACCAGCCGGAGCGAGCGGCCCGGCACATCGACCCCATCCCTGAGCGCATCGGTGCCGAGCAATGACGCCGAGGCATCATCGCGGAAGATGTCGACCAGGGTGCCGGTATCGATCGGATCGACATGCTGGGCGTAGAGCGGCAACCCTTCCCGCGCGAGCCGGTCAGCGATCCGGGCGTGGACACCGCGCAGCCGGCGAATCGCGGTGAACAGGCCGAGCATGCCGCCGCCTGACGCGACGCCGAGCCGGGCATAGGCATTGGCCAGCGCTCCCATATCGCCCCGCTTCACGTCGGTGACGATCAGCACCTCGGCCTGCGACGCGTAGTCGAACGGACTGGACGCCTCGAACCGGCTCGCGCCGCGCACGAGGTGCTGGGCGCCTGTGCGCGCTTCGGCCACTTCCCATTCGCCACCACCCCTGAGCGTCGCTGACGTCACCAGCGCGCCATGCGCCTGTTTCAGGACGGTTTCAGCGAAAGGCTTGGACGGATCGAGCCAGTGGCGATGTAGCCCGACATCATATTCGCGGCCCTCGACCCGGTCGACCGCAAGCCAGTCGACGAAGTCAGGCGTTGCCGGGCCACCGATCCGGGCGAGCAGCGAAAGCCAGGCGGCCACTGTCTCGGCCCGCCAGCCGATCGACGCGATGGCACCCTCGATTCTCGCGCGGGCCGGGCCGTCCATCCAGTCCGGCCCCTCCGCGAGCACTGCCTCGAGGCGCCGCCCAAGCGTGACGAGCGGTCGGACCAGCGCGTCGAGCGCCTGGGCTGCCGGTGCGGCAGCCTCGATCAGCGCGGCGTCAGGCTCAGCGAGCTCGGTTTCGAGACCATAGCCTGCATCGCCTGCCGCATCCGCGCGAGCATAAGCGAGCCCGCGCACTGCGGCGAGCAGGGTCTCGATCGGCCCGAACGGCGCACCCTCGCTCAGCCGCTGGAGCCAGCCGTCGCTTGCGAGCGCCCCCGCCGCCTTGATCGCCTCGGATATGGCGATGCCGCCGCCTTCGTCGTAGCTCGCGACATCGGACAGCCGCGCCGCGAGCCCGCGCCGCCGGCCCCGCCCGCCCGATTCGGGGCCGATGATCCAGCGGCGCAACTCGATCGTCTCGCCACCGGTAAGGGCTGTCGAGAACATCGAATCGGCTGCGTCGAAGATATGATGGCCCTCGTCGAACACATAGCGTGTCGGCCGCGTCGTCATTTCCCGGCCCCGCGCGGCGTTGACCATCACCAGCGCATGGTTGGCGATGACGATATCGGCCTCAGCCGAGGCGCGCGCCGCGCGTTCGATGAAGCATTTCCGGTAATGCGGGCAGCCGGCATAGACGCATTCGCCGCGCCGATCGGTCAGTGCGGTCGAGCCGTTGCGGCGGAACAACGTCGGCAGCCAGCCCGGCAGATCGCCGCCGACCATGTCGCCGTCAGCGCTATAGGCCGCCCAGCGCGCGACGAGCTGGGCGAGGATCGCGGCGCGGCCGGCAAAGCCACCCTGCAGCGCATCTTCGAGATTGAGCAGGCATAGATAATTCTCCCGGCCCTTGCGGGTGACGACCTTGGCCTTCCGCACCTCGGCATCGGGGAAAAGCCGTGCGCTTTCATGACCCAATTGGCGCTGCAGCGCCTTGGTGAAGGTCGACACCCACACCGCGCCGCCCGCTTTCTCCGCCCAGAGCGACGCAGGGGCGAGATAACCAAGCGTCTTGCCGATCCCGGTGCCTGCCTCGGCCAGTACCATATTGGGAGCGTCGCGCACCATGCGTGGCGCGAATGCCTCCATCGCCGCCTGCGCGAAGGCGCGCTGGCCCGGGCGCTGTTCGGCAGCACTGCCGGTCAGATGGGCGAGCCGGGCCTGGGTTTCCTCGGGATCGAGCGCGATCGTGCGCGGCGCAGGGCGCGGCGCAACCTCGGACCATTCGGGCAGCCTGGTGAACAGCCAGCGTTCTCCCGCCGCTGGTTTCGCGACCCGGTCCGCAAGCGGCATGGCCCAGGGCCAGCGAAGCCGGAACAGGGATTGGGCCGAAGTCCAGGCGCCCTCGCGCTCGAGCCAGTCGGTCCTGGGCATATCGAGCAGCGTGTCGGCCGCGCGCAGCAGGAATGCCGCTACCTCCTCGTCGCGCGCCGGGGCGTCTAGCCCGGTGACCCGCGCAAGGCCGCGCGGTGTCGGCACCATGAAGCGGGCCGGGCAGAGAAAGGCGAACAGCTCGAGCAGGTCGAGCCCCGAAAGCTCGGCGTACCCCAGCCTCTGGCCGATCAGCGGCGCGTTCAGCACGATCACTGGCGTATCGGCGGCGATCCGGATCGCCTCGCCGCGCCCGACCGGCCGGGTGCCGTCGCCATCGGCGATCCAGATGCCGCTATGGCTCGCGTGAAGCGCTGGATAGGGAAGCGGCGTCGCCATCACCCCAGGCGATGCCACGCGCGGAACGAAAAGAAAACAGCGTGCGCGTCAGCTGCGACGAAAACGTCTCGCGACGAGCCCGATCAGCCGCTCAGGCCCCGGCATCGTCTCTTCGAGGCCGACAGGTGAATCGCGATCGACAGGGGGCGCATAGGTACCGAACAGATGGTCCCAGAAGATCATGACGTCACCGAAATTGCGATCATGGGCAGCGCGGCGCGGGCTGTGATGCGCGCGGTGCAGGCCAGGCGTCACCAGAAGGCGGCCAAGCAGCGGCTCAGCCGGCGTGCGGATATCGGCGTGCTGCCACAAGGCGAGCGCGAATAGCAATGTATCGGCTGCGAGCACCACCGAGATCGGCGGGCCGAGCAACAGCACAGTCGCGGCGGCCGCAGGGATGGTCAGCGCCAGCTCGATCGGATGGTTGCGCAGCGTGGTCGACACATCGACGGCGCGGTCACCGTGATGCACCCGGTGCAGGCGCCAGAGCAATGGCACGCTATGGCTCAGCCGATGGACCCAGTACGTGACGAAGCTGCGCGCGAGCAGGGTCAGGATGAACAATGCTCCCCAGGGCAGGGCCACGACATGCCCCAGCCCGATGCCGGTCGCCCCGGCGAGCGCGGCAGCGGCGAGCGTCGAGACCGGCAGCGCACTGCCGAGCGCAATGTTGATCGTGCCGAGCGAGAAATTCACGAACAGCCGCCTGTCGCCGGCGGATCGTGCGGGCCCGGGCGCTACGGCCTCGACCAGCGCGAGCAGAGCAAAGCATGCCACCAGCAGACCAGCCCAGATCCATCCGCCCGCCTGCACCTGATTTTCGCCCTCGAATGAAACCTTGCTTAAGACGCTCCGGATGCTAGCCTTTGGCGACTGACAAACACAGGGGAGATATGTGATGTTCAAGTCTGTTGCGCTGGACATTGTTGCTTTCGGGGTTCTTGTCGCCTTCGCATCTCCCGCTTTCGCCGGCACGCCGGTGACTCCGGCACCGATTGCCGGCGTCGGCATCGGCGCGATCGCGCTGATCGGCGTCGGGTACCGCGCCCTGAAGCGCCGGGCCAAGCGCTGAGCGACAGCGCGGCGGCACCGCGCCGCCCGCTTTCTCCCATGAAGCTGCTGGCATCCGACCGGGCGATGGCGTTTGCCTTCGCCGGAGCGTTTGCCGCGCTCAACGCGCTCGCCGATCCGATCCTGTTGTCGCTGCAGGGTCTCGGCCTGTTCGGGACATTGATATCGCTGGCCGGGGTCAGCGCGGTGATCTGGTTCGCGCTGTTCGCCGTGCTGCGCATCGCATGCGAGCCGGAGGCCCCTGAGGCGGGGGCTGCCGCATGGCGTCGCGCCGATGCGTTCGTGCTGGTAGTGATCCTCGCCCTGGCCCTGTTCCCGGCGCCATGGCCGGCAACAATGGCCGTTTTCACGGCGGGCGCCTGGCTGATCGCGACCGCCCGATACAGTCGTTCGAGACGTGTCGCGCTGGTGCTGCTTGCGCTCAGTGGGCCGTTGCTGTGGGGGCGCGTGATCCTGACCCTTTTTGCCCCATTGTTGCTTGCGCTCGATGGACATATCGTCGGTGCGCTGGCCGGAACCCAGGCGACGGGCAATACGGTCGGCTTTGTCGGAAACGGCGCGCACTTCATCATTGGCGGGCCCTGTTCGTCGGTCCACAATATCTCGCTTGCGATCCTGTTGTGGAGCTCGATCGTCGCGCTGCTCGATCTGCGGGTCGACCGGCCGCTGATTGTCACGGGCGTGGTTGCGATGGCCGGGATGTTCGCGCTGAATATCGTGCGGCTGACGGCAATCGCCTATTTCCCGGCCGATTTCGACTCGCTCCATCTCGGCACGGGCGCCACGCTCTTTTCCTGGGCCGGGTTGTTGTTGGCCGGCCTGATTGTCGGGGGCGGGGCTTATGCCGCGATCGACCGCCAGCGTTAGCGCGATGCTGGCGCTGCTCGCCCTGGCGGCGACTGGTTCGATCGCGCTGAAGGGTGCGATGCGGTCAGCGCCCGAACAGGAGTTGGCGGATCAGGCGCTGCACAAGATCGCGGCGAGCCTCGCCGGGCAGGGCTTTGCCGTCCGGATCGAACGGCACCCGATTCAGAATGACGTCGTCCTGGCCGACCGTGGCGCCTGCCGGATCAGCGCACGCGATGCCTCGCCCGGGGCGGCCTTTGCGACCGCCTTTGCCCAGCAAGCCGCATCGGTCGGTACGGTGCATTACCTCTATCGCCAACAACGCTTCGCCGCGCCACCCGAGACACAGACGATGCTCTTTCGGCTGGTGCCGCGGACGCTCGATCGGCTGGGCCTGCATCTTGCCCGGCCATTGCCCGTCGCGGTCGCTACGTCGAGCACCTGCCCCGCAGGCGACTTTGGACTCGGCGATATCAGCGTCAGGCCATAACCGGACGGGAGTTGTGCGGTTCCTTGCCTATGCGCTAGGCCCCGCCGCATGACCGCACCCGAACTCCGCGCCGCCGCCCTCGAGTCCAAAGCCTGGCCCTATGAAGAGGCGCGCAAGCTGTTGAAGCGCTATCCCGACGGAAAGACGGACGCGCCGATCCTGTTCGAGACCGGCTATGGCCCATCGGGGCTGCCGCATATTGGTACCTTCAACGAAGTGCTGCGCACGACGATGGTGCGCAACGCCTTTCATGCGCTCAGCGACACGCCGACCCGGCTGATTGCCTTTTCGGACGACATGGACGGGCTGCGGAAGGTACCCGACAATGTCCCGAACAAGGAGATGCTTGCCGAGTATCTCGGCAAGCCCTTGTCGCGCATTCCCGATCCGTTCGGCACGCATGAGAGCTTCGCCGCGCACAATAATGCACTGCTCCGCGAATTCCTCGACCGGTTCGGATTCGATTACGAGTTCGTCTCCTCGACCGACTATTATGCCGGCGGCAGGTTCGACGAGACGCTGAAATCAGTGCTGCGCCACTATCAGGCGATTCTTGACGTCATGCTTCCAACGCTGGGCGCTGATCGCCGCGCAACCTATTCGCCGGTTCTGCCCGTCTCCCCCAAGACCGGCGTGGTCCTGCAAGTGCCGGTCGAGGTAATCGACGCCGATGCCGGCTTGATCGCGTTCATGGATGACGGCGACCGGATCGAGCAGACCATCCTGGGCGGCCATGCCAAGCTGCAATGGAAGGTCGACTGGGCGATGCGTTGGGTGGCGCTCGGCGTCGACTATGAGATGGCGGGCAAGGATCTGATCGATTCTGTCGTGCAATCCTCCAAGATCACGCGCGTGCTTGGCGGGCGCCCGCCTGAGGGCTTCAACTATGAAATGTTCCTCGACGAAAAGGGCGAGAAAATCTCCAAGTCCAAGGGCAATGGCCTCAGCCTCGAGGAATGGCTGACCTATGGCCCCGACGAGAGCCTCGCCTTCTACATCTTCCGCGAGCCGAGAAAGGCGAAGTCGCTGCACATGGGGGTGATCCCGCGCGCGGTGGACGAATATTGGCAGTTCCGCGGCAATTATGCCGGCCAGGAGCTGAAGGAGAAGCTCGGCAACCCAGTCCACCATATTCATGACGGCAAGCTGCCGACGGGCGAATTGCCGGTGACCTTCGGCCTGCTGCTCAACCTGGTCGGGGTGATGGGTGACGCCACCAAGGAGCAGGTCTGGGGTTATCTCGCCAATTATGTGCCCGACGCGACGCCGGCGCTTTATCCCGAGCTCGACCGGCTGATCGGCCATGCGCTTGCCTATGGCCGAGATTTCGTCGCGCCGACGCTCAAGCGGCGCGCGCCCGAGGGCGTTGAGGTGGCAGCGCTCGAGCAGCTCGATGCCGATCTTGCGGCTTTGCCGCCTGAAGCGAGTGCCGAGGCAATCCAGAATATCGTCTATGAAATCGGCAAGACCGGCGGCTTCGAGAACCTGCGCGACTGGTTCAAGGCGCTGTACGAGACGTTGCTCGGATCGAGCCAGGGGCCGCGCATGGGGAGCTTCATCGCACTCTACGGGATCGACAATACACGCAAGCTGATCGCAGAGGCGCTGGCGCGGTGAAACCGGGCGGTTGCCCGCCCGGTTCCCGCCCTCACTTCGTGCCGATGAACGGCAGCGGCGCGTTCGCGCCGGTATAGGTCGGCAGCTTGCCGTCCCATTTCTCGACCGCGCGCATGTTGACGATCTCCGGATTGGTGCGGATCGCTTCCGCCTCGACCTGGATCGACTTGGCGTCACCTTCTGCCTTGGCGACCCGCGCCTCGGCGTTGGCGCGGGCGGTCGCGACATTCGCCTGGGCGGCGAGCGCCTGCTGCTCATTGGCGATCTTCGCGTTGATCTGCTGCAGCACCGCATCCGGCACGACGATATTGCCCGCCCAGTAAAGCTGCTCGACCTGCAGGCCGACCGGCGCGAAATAGGCCTGGACGTGACGCAGCGCCGTCTGGATCAGCTCGCTCTTGTGCGGGCCGTAAATCTCTTCGACCCCGAGCTGCGCGCCACGTTCGACGATCGCGTTACGGATCGCGTTCCGCAACGGTCCGGCGATGATCGCGTCCATGTCGGTGCGGTAGCGCTGGAACAGGATCGGCGCGCGCGTAGCGTCGACATGATAAGCGACCGCGATATCCGCCGACAGCCCGAGCCCGTTCTTGTCCTGGAAGCTGAAAGCTTCGTCGATCCCATTCTGCTCGGTAGCTGAATGAGTCCAGGTATAGGTGCGGGTGAACACCGGATATTCGTAGATGTTGGTGCCGGGGGGGGCGAAATACCAGCCGACCGGGAGCGGTTGGGAAACCACGCCCGCGCTGCTGCCGATATTATTGACGCGAATGCCGACATAGCCGGGCAGGACGCGCGCAAAAGTCATGGTCATAAACAGCACGGCCAGCCCCATCGCGCCGATCGTTGCGACCGTTATCACCCCGCGCCGCCGGGCGAACCGGCCGAGTTTTACCGCCGGGCCATCTTCATATTCATATTCCATCGTCTCTTCCTGTTGCCAGTAGCGCGCGCAGGATGCGCGTCAGCATTGCCGCAAGGACAAGCACGGCCAGCATGAACAGGAAGATCGATGACCAGAGGCCGGTCGACGTATGCGCGTTGAAGAGCGCAGGCGCGACGAAAAGCAACAGCCACAGAGCGGCGGCCATGATGATGGCCGTCTCGATCCACAGGCTCACGCCAATCCGTCTTATACCCTTGCTCCAATTCTCGAACGCTACGGGGGATGATAATATACCTGTCCGACCGGCTGCGAAACGAAAACCGGCAGCATGCAGGAACTGCATTGTCGATTGTGTGCGGCAGTGGATCGCCGATCGAGATCGCTTGCGCCACGCCGTAAAGGCCCGGCATAGTCGAGCGCGGAGGCGTCGATGACAGGCAGGCCACAAGGCGCAGGCAGCGCATCGCGCGATTTCCTCGAAAGCGAGGCGGTCGGCGGAATAGCGCTGATCGCGGCAGCGGCACTGGCGATGATCGCCGCCAACTCCCCGCTGGCTGGCGCCTATTTCGGGATGCTGCACCACGAAACCGGGCCAATCCTTGCCTCGGCGATCGGCCCGATGACAGTTCATCTCTGGATCAACGACGCGCTGATGGCGGTGTTCTTCCTGTTGGTCGGCCTCGAGATCAAGCGCGAGCTGGTCGATGGGCAGCTGGCGAACGCCGCGCGCAGGCGGCTGCCGATCATCGCGGCCGCGGCCGGAATGATCTGCCCCGCGATCCTGTATCTTGCGATCACCGGCGGCGCGACGGCGCTCCGCCCCGGCTGGGCGATTCCGGCCGCGACCGACATCGCCTTCGCCATCGGGGTGCTGGCGCTGCTGGGTTCGCGGATCCCGCCATCGCTCAAGCTCTTCCTGACCACCGTTGCGATCGTCGATGATATGGGCGCAGTCGCGATCATCGCGGTCTTCTACAGCCATGGCTTGACCCTGCTCGCGCTTGCCGGGGCAGCTGTCGTC
>Ga0068858_100001584_pt1 | contig 23228 bp, 15 predicted proteins | sample KBSSwiS12_FD_66589 | JGI IMG/M metagenome (GOLD analysis project Ga0068858, IMG submission 66589) | Switchgrass rhizosphere microbial communities from Kellogg Biological Station, Michigan, USA - KBS Switchgrass S1-2 | ecosystem: Host-associated > Plants > Roots > Rhizosphere > Soil ...
GGATCTCCAGCCCCTTGTCGATGCCAGGGCCGCGGAACGAGGTGCCGCTCGAGCGGTTGGCCTTGTCGTAGCTCGACTTGAAGATGAAGGGCACGCCGAGCGCCGCGGTGATCTCCTTGAGGTGGCCGGCGACGTCGACCTGGAGTTGCTCGGACTCGACGACGCAGGGGCCGGCGATCAGGAACAGCGGATGCTCGAGGCCGGCATCGAAGCCGCAGAGTTTCATGGCCGAGCGCCAGGCCGTCCCAGGCTCGGCCGCGCCCCCTCGGGGGGCAGCGACCGCAGGGAGCGTGGGGGTTTCATCCTGGTGCTCACGCGGCGACCTTCTCGCTGCGTGCGGCCTGATGCTCGAGCGCGGCGTGGATGAAGGACTTGAAGAGGGGATGCCCGCCCCAGGGGGTGGACTTGAATTCAGGATGGAACTGCACGCCGATGAACCACGGGTGCACGCTCCTCGGCAGCTCGACGATCTCGGTCAGCTTGTCGCGCTGGGTGATCGCCGAGATGACGAGGCCGGCCTCGGTCAGCCGCTCGAGATAGTTCTCGTTCGCTTCGTAGCGGTGGCGATGCCGCTCGGTGACGACGTTGCCGTAGATCTCGTGCGCCAGCGTGTTCGGCTTGACGTCGGAGCTCTGCGCCCCCAGGCGCATGGTGCCGCCGAGGTCGGACTGGGCGGTGCGCTTCTGCACCGAGCCGTCCGGGTCTTCCCATTCGTCGATCAGGGCGATCACCGGATGCTCGGCCAGCGGATCGAACTCGGTGCTGTTCGCGCCGGCGAGACCGGCCTTGTGGCGCGCGTACTCGATCGTCGCCACCTGCATGCCGAGGCAGATGCCGAGGTAGGGGATCTTCTTCTCGCGGGCGAACTGGGCGGCGAGGATCTTGCCCTCGACGCCGCGCTTGCCGAAGCCGCCGGGCACGAGGATCGCGTCGAAGCGGGCCAGGTTGGCGACGTTGCCGGCGGTGATGTCTTCCGAGTCGATCGACTCGACCTTGACCCGCGCGTGGTTGTGGATGCCGGCGTGGCGCAGCGCCTCGTTGAGCGACTTGTAGGAGTCCGAGAGCTCGACGTACTTGCCGCACATCGCGATCGTCACTTCGTGCTGGGGGTGCTCGACCTCGTCGACGAGCTTGTCCCAGCGAGCCAGGTTGGCCGGCTTGGTGTGCAGCTGCAGCTTGGCGCAGATCAGCTCGTCGAGCCCCTGCGCGTGCAGCATGCGCGGCACCTTGTAGATCGTGTCGACGTCCCAGACCGAGATCACGCCGAACTCGTGCACGTTGGCGAAGAGCGAGATCTTGGCCCGCTCCTCGTCGGGAATCGGCCGGTCGGCGCGGCAGAGCAGGGCGTCCGGCATGATGCCGATCTCGCGCAGCTTCTGCACGCTGTGCTGGGTGGGCTTGGTCTTCAGCTCGCCGGCGGCGGGAATCCACGGCACCAGGGTGAGGTGGAGGAAGGCGCAGCTGCCCGGCCCCATCTTCAGGCTCATCTGCCGCACCGCCTCGAGGAAGGGCAGCGACTCGATGTCGCCGACGGTGCCGCCGATCTCGACGATCGCCACGTCGACCTCGTCGCCGGCGCCGCGGCGGACGAACTCCTGGATCTCGTTGGTGACGTGCGGGATCACCTGCACCGTCTTGCCGAGGTAGTCGCCGCGGCGCTCCTTCTCGAGCACGCTCTTGTAGATCTGGCCGGTGGTGAAGTTGTTGGTGCGCTTCATCCGGGTGGTGATGAAGCGCTCGTAGTGGCCGAGGTCGAGGTCGGTCTCGGCGCCGTCGTCGGTGACGAACACCTCGCCGTGCTGGAACGGCGACATCGTGCCCGGATCGACGTTGAGGTACGGATCGAGCTTGACGAGGGTGACTTTGAGGCCCCGCGATTCGAGGATCGCGGCGAGGGACGCAGAAGCGATGCCCTTGCCCAGCGAGGACACCACGCCGCCGGTGACGAAGACGAACTTGGTCATTGCGTTCGGCAGCCGCACATGTGCGTTTGCCGTGGTGGTAAAGCGCGATTATATCGATGCCCATGAGGCCCCTCGCGGGCATCGATCGCAATGACCTCGCGGCGCGTCAATCGGTCACGGGTCGGGCCGAAACGCCGCCGGAATTCACAGCAGGTTGCGCAGCGCCCTGAACTTCGAATCGATTTGATGGTCCTCGCTGCGCTCCCGCTCGTAGGTCAGGGCGACGAGAGCGAGACTGCGTAGGTGCCGGTTCCATCGCCGTCGGCGTCGACCTCGATGACATAGGTGCCCGTGCCGTGCACCGAATCGCTCGGGATCGTGAAGGCGACGCTGCGCTCGGCCCCCGCGGTCAGCGCCAGCGGCGTGCCGCCGACGTTGTTGGTGCTGAAGGGCGGATCGGCGCGCGCCGTCGCGTCGCCATTCGGCGGCACCTTGCGGATCCGCACGCTGCCGGCGAAGCCTGCGGTCACGCGCACCGTGTAGGCCTGGCCAACGACCGCGGCGAAGGTGTGGTAGCGCCGCTCGCAGGGGGCGATGCTGCCGCCGTCGCTCGCACCGACGGCCAGCGCCGACGGCGGCGCGATCGGTACCAGGCGCGCCGTCGCCGGCGTCGCTGCGGCGAGCAGGTTCGTCAGGGTCAGCGTGTTCGTGCCCGCCGAGAGGTTGCCGATCACCTCGACCGTGGTGCCCTGGTCCATGCCCACGATGTCGCCGCCGTAGTTCGTGAAGGGCGCGCTCGGTCCCCAGACCGTGCCGCGAACCTGGTTGAAGCCGGCACCGTCGGTCGGGCCGATGTACGAGGCGCAGAGCAGGTGCTTGCCGGCGGTGGCGATGTCGTAGCGCCAGTCCATCAGCGTCGCCGGCGGCACCGAGACCGAAAGCAGCTGGCCGAGCGTTGCCGCAAGCGGCGTCGGTGCCTGGATGTCGAAGGTCAGCATGCCGCTCGCGTCGGAAGGTTGCTGTCCGATCGAATAGATTGAGAGCACCGCGGCCGCGCTCTTCTGCACGTAGAGCGGTCCGCTGGACTTGCTCGTCCCGCTGGGCGGCGAGAGCGCGAGGCCGGCGTTGTAGATGTTGCCTCCGTCGATCTGCATTCCGCCCTTGGTTCCGGTCGTTGTCGACAGGTTCAGGGCGAGCAGCTGCGCCTGCGTGACGTCGAACGCGTATCGCTTGACCTCGCCGATCGCCAGCGTCACCGTGCGCGGCGTCGATGCCGTGAGGACGATCGGTTCCGGCGGCGCGGCGGTGTTGACGCGGAGGGTCACCGTGGCGCCGCTGCTGGTCGCGACGGTTCGCAGCTCGACCGTGTAGACGCCGCTCGTCGCCAGGGTGAAGACTCGGAGACTTGCACCCGACCCATACACCTTGGCACCGTCCGGACCGTACAGCGTCAGCTGGAACCCCGAGAGCGTCGATGCCAGCGCCATGCTCCATTGCGCGCCGGCCGAGCCGTCGATCCGCCAGATGCGGACGTCGCCGCCGGCAGCTGAGGTGGTGGCGAGGTCGGCGTCGAGCGGCGCGACCTCGGGGGCGGTCGCGCTCAGGGTGAAGTTGATCGCCGCACCGGGCTGTCCACGCACCGCGACGATCGGCAGCAGCAAGGGTGGGTGGGCGAGCACGCGGCCGGTCGTCACCGATCCGTCGATCGTCGCGCCCATCGGGCTCACGGTGGCGCCGAGCGCGGCGCTGCCGGGAGCGACGGTGAGCTTGTAGGCGACCGCCGTCGCCGTGCCGGGACGGATCAGGTAGAGCCGCGGCTTGTTGGGCGCCGCGCCGGTGTAGCTCGCCGAACCGCCGAGGTCGATCGTGTCGTCGATCGCGAGCGGCTTGAAGCTCAGGCTGCCCAGGGTCCCGGCCGTCGTCGCGTCGTTGCGGATCTGCACGTGCCAGGTGCCCGACCGGGCGACACCGGTGTCGAGGAGGAACGCACCGATCTGGAATCCGTAACCGTGGCTGACCGTCACGGTGCCGTCGGGCGCCAGCAGGGTGATCAGGCCGCTTGCGTTCAACAGCCCCGGCGCTTCGATGTGGATGGCGTCGCCGGCCTGCAGGGGGAGGTCGAAGCAGAGCGTCCCGCCCGCGGCGATCGGCAGGGTCATGGTCTGGGGCAGGGTCACCGTCTGCGGCGTGCCGCAGTTGCTGGCGACGACCTTGCGGATCTGAACCCGGTACGCGCCGGGCGCCTGTGCGGTCGCGGTCACCTCGACGCTCATCGTCCCGCCCGCACCGGCAGAGACCACGATGGCAAAGCCCCCGGTCCCGAAGCCCCCGGCGGCGATTTGTGCGCCGTTTGCGTCGAGCACCCGCGCCTGGCCCTCCAGCACCGACGACAGGTTGCGCGCCACCTGGATTTCGTAGTTCGAGCCAGCCTCGGCAACGAACGTGAAGCGGTCGATCTCGCCGATCGCGTTGATGGCGATGCGGTCGTCGTAAGGAAGTGTCACCGCGAGCGTGCCCGGGTTCCCGGCCACGGGCTCGAGCAGGATAGGCACGTCCTCCTCGACGTCGCTTGCGAAGTTGACGATCTTCGTGCCGAACAGGGTGCCGTTCTTCGCGTAGGCACGGAAGGTGATGTCGAGCCCGGCCGGGATCGGAATCACCACGCCGCCTTCTGCCGGAATCCACGCGTCGGCCGCCCAGGCCGGGATGCGAGGCTGGCTACCCGCGGTCGCCTGTGCCTGCATGCGCCCTGCCGGCGCTGCCGACGCCGAAAGACCCGAGTCGGGCTGCTCCGGTCCCGTGCCGGCGTTCCAGCAATAGCCGGTTCCGGTCAGGTCCTCGAGCACACCGTCGGCGTTGCTGTCGACCAGGCATTTCGGCTTCGGTCGTCCCGGCGGTCCGAACGGAGGGGTGAGAAACTTATCGGAGTTCCACCAGCTGAAGTGGGTCACTTCGGCGCGCAAGGTGAAGCCGCTCGGCGAGGTCGCGGACGCGACGACGGTGCCGCTGCCTTCCTCGACCCAGCCGCCGGTCGTCTCGTCGAGCGACCACAGCGGCGTTGTGTCCCCGGCCTTGATCAGGCTGCCGTCGACATGCTTGCCGACATAGGAGGGAATCTCGATCGTCGCGCTGCGGCCGGGCGCGAGTTGCACCGGCCGGCCGGCGGCCGAGAGAGAGAACTCGACCGTGCCGTAGCTGAGGATGATGCCGCTCGTGCCATCGGTGCGCAGGCCCTCGAATCGGCCGGGAAAGGAACGTACGTCGTTGGCGACGTCGATCGGCCTCATCGCGACCTGCACGGGGCCGCTCACCGGCGCGCCGGCGGCATCGACGATCGAGCCGGCGGCGAAGACGACGCTCGCGCCGTCCTTGCCGGTGAGCGTGCCGCCGGCCGCGGCGTCGGCCAGCGTCAGCTCCGGTTCACGCGGTGCCATCGTCGTTTCGAGGTAGCCGCTCTCGGCACCCGGCGGCAAGGCGATCGTCTTGATCTGGTCGGCGTAGCCGGCCTTGCTCAGCCGGAGGATGCTGGCGACGCCGCGTGGTGTGGCGAGCGTCGCTCGGCCGTCGGCCGCGGTGATGGCGCTGGCCGCACTGTCGGCGTTCGCGACCGTGACATCGGCCAGCGGTGTCCCGGAACGGTCGCGGACGACGATCGTCGTGTCGACCATGCCGGCCGACACGGGACCCGGGGTGACTTCGAGCGTGCGCGTGGCGCTGGCGACGCCGCCGCGTCCATCGGCCACCGTCAGGCGCACCGTGTACGTTCCCGGGATCGCGAAGGCTTGCGCGATCTGCTTGCCGCCGCCACGCTTGGCGACGGTGTTGCCGCTGAACTCCCAGCTGTAGGTCAGCGCGTCGCCGTCGGCATCGCTCGAGGCCGCTGCGTCGAAGCGGACGGCACCGCCGGCGGCGATGCTGTCCGGGGCGCTGAAGGCGGCGACCGGGTCGGCGTTGCCGGCGGCCGGCGTCATCGAGTCGCCGCTACCGCCGCCGCAAGCGCTCAGCAGGGCCAGCAAGGCGAGGCCGGCGAGGCTACGGTGCAGGGCGGGACGATGGGGCTGGGGAAGGGTCGCCATGAAGGTCTCCTCGATCGATCGCGTTTCTCAGCGCAACCCGCCTTCGTCGCTTCGCGGTCCGGCGATGTCCGCCAGATGGCGCAGCAGCTCGAGCGGCGTCGTGAACACGGTGCGCACGCCGTCCTGGCCGCACAGCTCGGCCTGCCAGGGCTGGTCGGCGCAGGCCGGCCGCACGAGCAGCGAGAAGGAGAGCGGTTCGACCGGGTTCGGCGAGTCCATGGCGGACACGCTAGTGATCGCGCCGTTGCAAACCCGTCCCAAACGGCGTCCACCCGCGCCGGAGGGGGACCTGAGGTGGTCGAGCCGCCGGTGGCGCGTCGCGATCAGGCGATCGCGGCAGGAGTTCAGCCCCGAGCGCTCAACCAGCGCGCATGACGCCGAGCGAAGATCGCCCGCTCGCGGGGATGGCGCGACAGGCTGGCGTGCAGCCGGCTCGCCAGCTCGTGTGCGCGCAGACGCCAGACGGCCCCCGGGCCGGCATCGAGCCGGCCGGCATCGGCCAGCGCGCCGAGCAGCTCCAGTGCGTTGAGCGGCGGCACCTTGCCGCTGTCCAGCTCGGCAAATGCGTCCTCGACCTCGGTTCCGGCGACGCCGCCTTGCGCGTGCCGCCAGGCGATGGCGGCAGCCAGCAGCAGCGACCAGACCTCGGCCGTGGCGCCGGAGCGCGAGACGCGGATCGCGCTCTCGTCGAAGCCGGGCTTGCCGCCGGCGCGACGCAGTCGCAGCTCGAGCGTCTTCAGGTACGACAGTTCGTCGGGAGAGGTGTCGGGGATGCGTCGGCCCGCCTCGAGGGCGGCGGTCGCGGCGGCGAGGTCGCCGCGCAGCAGCGCCAGCCAGCCGGCCTTCGCATGGGTCTGCACCGCCAGATGCTTGATCTCGCTTGCCGCGGTCGCGGCCAGCGCCCGGTCGAGCAGCGGCGCCGCCGTCGTGACGTCGCCGAGCAGCAGCGGCAGCTCGGCGGCCACCAGCCAGCCGGAGCACTGGCGATGCACGTCGCCGGCGCCTTCGGTGTGGCGCACGAGGTCGGGCCAGGCCGCGAGGGCGCCGCCGATGTCGCCGGCGATGTAGCGGCAGACGTGACGGGCCTCGATGAACGCCTGGGCCTCGTTCGGGCTGGTGAAGAGCGGCGACAGGGCAAGGCCTTCGTCGACGAGTCGCATCGCCTGCTCGTAGTCGCCGAGCTGGTGCAGTGCGGGAATCAGGTTGAGGATCGCCGAGCGCTCGAGATGCACGAGGCCGGCCGCGGCGGCAGTCGCCCGGCCTCGAGTCAGCGCCGCCGCGGCTTCGGCCGGCCGGCCGAGAAGCAGCTCGAGCAGGCCGAACAGCGTGTGTGTCCGTGCCAGGCCGATGGCATGGCCGACGCGCTCGAGCAGGACGATCGCCGCGCGCGCCTGGTCGCGGGCGCGCTCGGAATCGCCCCGGAGCAGCAGGCTGCGCGCGAGGCGCTCGATCACCAGGCCGCGCTCCTCGTCGTTGTCGGGATCGAAGGCGGCGAGGGCGAGCTGCCAGTCGGCCTCGGCTTCGGCAAGGCGCCCGGCAACGCGCCGGCATTCGCCGCGCGTGACCCACAGCCGGGCCCGGTCCTCATCGGCCAGACGCGGGTCTTCGAGCAGCTGGCCGAGCTCTGCCTCGAGGCTGCCGGGCGTTGCCGACAGGGCCGCCAGGACGCCGCGCTCCTGCATCACCGCGACGTGCAGCGACGCTGCATCGGCGGCGTCGAGCAGACGGGTCGCAGCAGCCAGCGCGGCCTCGGCGTCCGCTCGCTCCGCGCGCTGCTGCAGCGCCGCGGCGCGGGCGAGATGGGCGGCGATCGCCTGGGCCGGCGACGGATCGAGCGCCAGCACCCGCTCGGCTTCGGCGAGGACGTCGCCGAGGGCGAAGCGGCGGCGCGCCGCATCGAGCGCGAGCAGGCGCCAGCGGCGGGCCGCGACGCGATCGCCGCCCCGCTCGGCGTGCTCGGCAATGCGCGCGGCGGGGGCGCCACGTTGCGTCAGCGGCCCGACCAGGGCACGGTGGACCAGGGCGCGGCGCTCCGGCGCCATCGCCGCCTGCAGCGTCTGCGCCACCAGGTCGTGCTCGAACCGGAACAGGCCGCCTGCGGCGTCGCGGCGGCGCACCAGGCGCGCCGCCAGCGCCGCCTCGAGCGCGCGCAGCGCTTCCCATTCGCCGAGTGCCGACGCGCTGGTGGCCAGGGGCAGGTCGAAGTCGTCGCCGATCAGGCTGGCCGCTTCGAGCAGGCGCTGCGCCGCCTCACCGAGCACGCGAACACGGGCGGCGAGCGCGGCATGCACCGACGGCGGAATCGGCAGCTCGCGGTAGTCCTCGGTGGCATCGTCGAACGGCGTCGCCCAGCGCCCGCCGGCGTCGACGCCGAGCACCCCGGTCTCGACCAGGTGGGCCAGGGTCTCGAAGGCGAACAGCGGGTTGCCGCCGGTGGCGCGCCAGAGCCTGCGCGCGAAGCGCTCGCCACGCTGGCTGCCGGACAGCGCGCGCACCAGCTCGAGCATCGCCGCCTCGTCGAGTGGCTCGAGCGCGATCGACGCCGCTCCGGGTGCGCCGAGGATGGCGGCCAGCGCTTCGGCGACGTCGCCTTCTGCCGTCCCCGGGCGCAAGCCGATGACGACCGGGCCGGGCTCCTGATCGCGCCACCAGCGCCACCAGAGCGCGCTCGCGGCATCGACGAACTGCCAGTCGTCGAAGGCCGGGACGCCGATCGTGCCGCACCACGAACGCCAGGCCAGGCGCGCCGCCTCGTACAGGCGCAGGCGCTGCAGGTCGGTGGGCGGCGCGTCCCCCGCCTGCCCGAGCTCGGGCAGGAAGCGCGCCAGTTCCGCCGCGGCCCAGACCGGCAGCGCCGGCGGATCTTCGGCCGGGCGCGCATCGCGCAGCCAGCGCGCGAGCGCCGCGAACGGCACCCGGGCATCGCTGGCGTGCGTTGCATGGACCCGCCTGACGTGACCGCGCTCGACCAGCGCGGCCAGGAGCCGTGACTTGCCGACGCCGGCGGCGGCCTCGACGGCGACCGAGCCGCCGGTGACCAGCACCCGGGCGATGGCGGCGAGCGTCGGCTCGCGCCCGACCAAGAGCGGTCGTTCGGGCACCAACGCGCGATAGAGGGTGATGGCGGCCGAGGGGGCGGGCGGCGCCGCATCGGCGTGGCTTGTGCGGATCGCTTCGGCGAGGGCCACGGTCTCGGGCAGGGGACGCAGGCCGAGCTCGCGCCCCAGTGCCTTGCGGCAGCGCTCGAAGGCGTCGAGCGCGGCTTCGCGCTCGCCCAGCCGCTGGTGCAGCCGCATGACGCGGCAGAAGTGCGCTTCCTGCAGGCTGTCGTCGGCGATCAGACGATGCGCCTCGCGCAGCGCGCCACGCATGTCGCCGGCGTCGGCCAGCGCCTCGCATCGCCGCTCGGCGACCTCGCGCCAGCGCTGCGCGATGCTTTCCCGGCGGGCGCCGAGCCAATCGGCGAACGCCGGCGCCGCCGCCAGGTCGAAGCCGCGCAGCAGGCCGCCGGCGTAGAGGTCGAGGACACGGTCGGCATCGCCTTCGGCCAGGGCCGCGGCGAAGGCGTCGAGGTCGGTCGCGACGCCGGACGCGAGGGCGACCGTCTCGGCGTCGGCCGCGAAGACCTTGTCGAGCCCGGCCTCGCGCATCCGGTGCAGTTCGCGGCGCAGGTTGCGGCGGGCGTCGGCGTCGCCCTGTTCGTCCCAGAGCAGGGTCGCGAGCCGGCTGCGCGGCGTCGGCCCGTCGATCGCGAGGACGGCGAGGCAGGCGACCGATCGCCGGTCGGGGAAGCGCAGCCTTGCACCGTCGCCGGCCAGGAGAGCCGGCGTGCCGAACAGGTGCAGGGTGAGGTCGCTCACGAGCCGGGACGAGACGCGGGCTGCCGCCCGCGCCGCATCATGGCACCACCGCCGCTAGACGACCTTTTCGTCGGGCGTGTGGATCTTCTTCATCGGCTCATAGCGGCCGGAGGGCACGCACAGCGGCGCCAACGCCGCGCCGGCGCCGTCCCACTGCGGATCGTCGATCGACTCGAACACCTGGCGCAGCTTCTCGCCCCAGCTGTTGCGGATCATCTGGAAGTAGGGGTTCTTGTCGTCGATGCAGACGATCTGCGAGCTCTGCAGCGCGCCCGCCTCGTAGACCACGAGGTCGAGCGGCAGGCCGACCGAGAGGTTGGACTTCATGGTCGAGTCCATCGACACCAGCGCGCACTTGGCGGCCTCGGCGAGCGGCGTCGAGGGCCGCATCATCCGATCGAGCACGGGCTTGCCGTACTTCGACTCGCCGATCTGGAAGAAGCAGGTCTCGCGCGTCGCCTCGATGAAATTGCCGGCGGAGTAGACGAGGAACAGGCGCATCGACTCGCCGCCGATCTGGCCGCCGAGGATCAGCGAGGCGTTGAAGTCGAGGCCGGCCTTCTGCAGCGCCTCGCCGTCCTGGTCGTAGACGCTGCGCACCGCGGCGCCGAGCACGCGCGCGGCATCGAACATGCTCGTGGCGTTCCAGATCGTGAGCGGCGGCTTGTCGCCGTTGTCGATCTGCTGGATCTGCAGGATCTCGCGCACCTGCTGCGAGATCGAGAGGTTGCCGGCCGAAAGCAGCACCATGAAGCGGTCGCCGGGCCGCTCGTAGATCATCATCTTGCGAAAGGTGCTGATCTGGTCCACGCCGGCATTGGTGCGGGAGTCGGACAGGAAGACGAGGCCGGCGTCGAGCTTGACCGCTACGCAGTAGGTCATGGGTTGTCCTGGTTGGGCGTCTTCAGGGCCTTGAGCCGATAGAGCGCGTCGAGCGCCTCGCGAGGGGTGAGCATATCGGGGTCGAGCACGCGCCACGCCGCCTCGAACGCCGAATCCTCCACGGCCGCAACGGCGAGCGGCGCCGGCGCGGCGGCGAACAGGTCGCTCTGCGGCTGGCGGGCGACGCGCTCGGCCTCCAGGCTTTCCAGCGTCGCCCGCGCCTGGCGCAGCAAGGGCGCCGGCATGCCGGCAAGGCGTGCGACCTGCACGCCGTAGCTGCGGCTCGCCGGCCCCGGCTCGATCTCGTGCAGGAAGGCAATGCCGTCGCCGCTCTCGACCGCGGCGACATGGACGTTGATCGCCCGCTCGTGCTTGGCCGGAAAGTCGGTGAGCTCGAAGTAGTGGGTCGCGAACAGGGTGAAGGAGCGGTTGCGGTCGTGCAGCTGGTGGGCGATGGCGCCGGCCAGCGCCAGGCCGTCGAAGGTGGAGGTGCCGCGGCCGATCTCGTCCATCAGCACCAGCGAATGCTCGGTCGCGGTGTGCACGATCGCCGCCGCCTCGGTCATTTCCACCATGAAGGTCGACTGCGCGTTCGCCAGGTCGTCGGCGGCGCCGATGCGGGTGTGGATCGCGTCGAGCGGACCGAGCCGGCAGGCGGAAGCGGGCACGAACGAGCCGATCGAGGCGAGCAGGCAGATCAGCGCGACCTGGCGCATGAAGGTGCTCTTGCCGCCCATGTTCGGCCCGGTGATGACCAGCATCCGCCGCTTGGCATCGAGCCGGCAGTCGTTCGGCATGAACGACTGGCCGCGCTCCTGCAGCCTGGCTTCGACGACCGGGTGGCGGCCGCGTTCGATCTCGATGCACGGCTCGCGCACGAATTGCGGCCGGCACCAGTCCGAGCGCTTGGCGCACTCGGCCAGCGCCGCCAGGGCGTCGAGCGTCGCCAGGGCACGCGCCACCGCCGAGAGCGGCTCGATCTGCGCGGCGAGCGCATCGAGCAGGGCCTCGTAGAGGAACTTCTCGCGCGCGAGCGAGCGCTCGCCGGCCGAGAGCGCCTTGTCCTCGAAGGCCTTGAGCTCGGGCGTGATGAAGCGCTCGGCGTTCTTCATCGTCTGCCGGCGTCGGTAATCGGCCGGCACCTTGCTCGCCTGGCCCTGCGAGACCTCGATGAAGAAGCCGTGCACCCGGTTGAACTGGACCCGCAGGTTCGCGATGCCGCTGCGCTGCCGCTCGCGCGCCTCGAGCTCGAGCAGGAAGGCGTCGCTGCCGCGGCCGATGGTGCGCAGCTCGTCGAGCTCGGCGTCGTGGCCGGCGGCGATCACGCCGCCGTCCCGCAGCAAGGCCGCCGGCTCCTCCGCCAGCGCCGATTTCAGCAGGGCGAGGATCGAATCGGGCGGCGACAGCGCCTGCGCGCACATCGAGAGCAGGAGCGCGCCATCGCCGGGGATGGCGGCACGCACCTTCGGCAAGGCCTGCAGCGTCGCGCGAAGCCCGGCGAGCTCGCGCGGCCGGGCCTGGCGCAGGGCGATCCGGGCGGTGATCCGCTCGACATCGGCGAGGTGGCGCAGCGACGCGCGCAGCGCATCGAGGCCCGACTCATGCAGCGCGGCGATGGCTTCATGACGCTGGCTCGCGACCTGGCGCTCGCGCCGCGGCTGGGTCAGCCAGAGGCGCAGCGCCCGGCTGCCCATGCCGGTGGCGCAGCCGTCGAGGGTCGAGAGCAGGGTCGGCGCTTCCTGGCCGCGCAAGGTCCGGGTGAGCTCGAGATTGCGATGGGTGGTCGGTGGCAGGTCGACCAGCTCGCTGGCGCGCTGCACTGTCAGCCGCTGCACGTGGGCGAGCGCACGCCCCTGCGTGTGCTCGGCATAGCTCAGCAGCGCCGCGGCGGCGGCATGGGCAGAAACGAGGCCTTCGGCGGCGAAGCCGGCGAGCGAAGCGACGCGCAGCTGCGCCAGGAGCTTGCGGCTGCCGAGCGCGGCGTCGAACTGCCACTCCGGGCGGCGGGTGATGGTCGTCGCCCCGGGCTCGAAGCTGCCATCGGGCAGGTCGGCAGCGACCAGCACCTCGGCCGGCACGAGCCGCGCGATCCAGCCGGCCAGCTCGTCGGCACCGCATTCCGAAAGGCCGATCTCGCCGTTCGAGAGCGCCGTCCAGGCGAGGCCGAACTGCTGGCTCGGACCGCGCGACACCGCGAGCAGCAGCGCGTCGCTGCGATCGGCGAGGAGGTCGCTCTCGGTGAGGGTGCCGGGGGTGACGATGCGCACGACCTTGCGCTCGACCGGCCCCTTGGTCGCACCGACCTCGCCGACCTGCTCGCAGATCGCCACCGATTCGCCCAGCTTCACCAGCTTGGCGAGGTAGGACTCGACCGCATGCACCGGCACGCCGCACATCGGGATCGGCTGGCCGTTGCTCGCGCCGCGGGCGGTGAGGGTGATGTCGAGCAGCCGCGCCGCCTTCTTCGCGTCGTCGAGGAAGAGCTCGTAGAAGTCGCCCATCCGGTAGAAGAGGAGCGTCTCCGGATGGTCGGCCTTGATGCCCAGGTACTGCGCCATCATCGGCGTCGGGCCGGAGGCGGCGGCGCTGCGCGATCCGTTCGTCGGCTCGGGGGCTCGCGTCGAGTCCTGCATCTGTCTACGGTGAAAAGCGCCTGTTCCCTGGACCGTCGATCGTATTCGCACCGCAGACCGGCGACCGGGGCCCGGCGCCTGCGTGCCCCGCCGCGACCGGCACGCTCAGCGCATGTGCAGTTCGTCGATTGTGCGCATGGCCGCGCGGAGGCGGCTTCTCGCCTCGCGCACGGTCGGGACGTGCGCCAGCGGGCGAGAGACGGCCGCCGCGCCCCAGAGCCAGAAGCCGTAGCGACGTTGCGAGGCGCGCATCCGGCCCCAGCGGTGGCCGAGACGAAGCAGCATCGACCGTGCGGCCGAGATCCGCAACGGCGGCAGGCCGCTGGGCGTGTAGCCGGCGCGTGTCAGGCGCGTGCCGAAGCGCGCTTCCATGATGCGCAGGTCCTTCGGTGGCGCGTCTTCGCGCCACGAGCGCGCGTCGCGCTTCGAGGGCCGTCGATAGGTCGTGTCGCCCTCGATGTCGAGCATCGAGGGCTCGTAGGAAACGCCGAGGAAGCGGCAGACGCGCTCGAGCTCGATCTCCGGTTGCGCCACGAGATCCTCGAACTTCAGCTCGATGCGGCGCGACTCGGGCACCTGCGCCTTGAGCCGCTGCCAGGAGTCGTCCGCGGCAATCCAGATGTCGCTCGCGGCCCAGACGTTGCCCGCGGCCCAGCCGGTGGCGACGCACGAACGGGCGACGTCCCGCGGATCGCGCTCCAGGTGGATGAATCGGGCGCCGGGCCAGATGCGCGTCAGCTCGTCGAAGTGGTTGTGCACCGTGGCCCCGGCCACGTCCTTGCCGTCGGCGGCGCGCAATTGCGCGAACAGATCGCGGGCGAGTTCGGGGAAGGCCAGAGAGGCATTGGCGACGAAGCCGCTGCTGTGGAAATCGTAGTGCTGCGGCAGGTCGCGAGCGTAGCTGTGCGCATCGGGCCACTCCTTGCGGCCGACGATCGCGCTGGCGACGTACTCCATTTCATGGCAGCGACAGATCCTGGAGTGGTGCCCCAGCATGATGCGCAGCAGGGTCGTGCCCGATCGGATCGCCCCGACCAGGAAGAAGGGCGGGGCGTCGTCGGGTGCGCCGGGTTGCTGGAGAGTCATCGGCTCCCGCTTGGCAAGAACTGCACCGAGTGCCCTGCCGGGTCAGGCCGAGCCGGAAAGGGTGGAGTATGGCGAGAGCACCTGTACCAGCTGGCCGTAGACCTTCGGCGTGCCGGCCACGACCTCGCGGCGGTGCAGGAAATCGGCCTCGCCGGTGAAATTGCCGACCAGGCCGCCGGCCTCGGTGACGATCAGCGAGCCGGCGGCGACATCCCACGGCGACAGGCCCGTCTCGAAGAAGCCGTCGTACCAGCCGGCGGCGACGTAGCAGAGATCGAGCGCGGCGGCGCCGGGGCGGCGCACGCCGGCGCAGCTCTTCATCACCAGCGCCAGCACCTTCAGGTAGTGGTCGAGGTCGTCGCCCTTCCTGAACGGGAAACCGGTGCCGATCAGGGCATCGGCCATCTTCGTGCGCTTGGAGACGCGCAGCCGCTTGTCGTTGAGGAAGGCGCCGCGACCCTTGGTGGCATAGAACAGGTCGTTGCGCGCCGGGTCGTAGACGACCGCCTGCTGCATCTGGCCGCGAAACGCCAGGCCGATCGAGACCGCGTAGGTCGGCAGGCCATGGATGAAGTTGGTGGTGCCGTCGAGCGGGTCGATGATCCAGACGTAGTCGCTGTCCTTGGCGCCGCGGGTCGAGCCCGATTCCTCGGCAAGGATGCCGTGGCCGGGGTAGGCAGCGAGCAGCACGTCGATGACCGCGGCCTCGGCGGCGTGGTCGACCTCGGTGACGAAATCGTTGGTCGACTTGGTGCTGACCTGTAACCGGTCGAGGTCGAGCGAGGCCCGGTTGATGATCGCCCCGGCGGCGCGCGCGGCCTTGACGGCGATGTTGAGCATGGGGTGCAGCGCTTGCGACATGGGCTTGGGGTTGTTGGGAGGCGGGCACGCGCCGGAGGCGGGCCGCCGCAGCGCGGCTGCAAAATGGACAGTCGCAATTTTAGCGGTCGAGAGAGATGACCCCCGATCCGACCCGCTTCGTCCTCGTCGGCACCAGTCACGCCGGCAACGTCGGCGCGGCGGCGCGGGCGATCAAGGTGATGGGCTTTTCGGAGCTGGTGCTGGTGGCGCCGCGCTGGCCCGACGTGCTGCAGCGCGAGGAGGCGATCGCGATGGCCAGCGGCGCGACCGATGTGCTCGAAGGCGCCCGCGTCGTCGCGACCCTGGGAGAGGCGCTCGCCGGCGTCACCTGGGTCGGGGCGACGGCGATGACGCCGCGCGACTTCGGCCCGCCCACCTTCGCCCCGCGCGAGGCCTTCGCCGGTCTGGCCGAGAGCGGCCATCGGGTGGCGTTCGTGTTCGGCTCGGAGCGCTTCGGCCTGTCGAACGAGGACCTCTACACCTGCCATGCCTGCCTCTCGATCCCGACCGATCCGCGCTACGGCTCGCTCAACCTCGCCCAGGCGGTGCAACTCGTCGCCTACGACTGGCGGCAGGCGCTGGGCGGCTTTCCGGTCGAGGCCCGGGCCGACGCCGGCGTCCTGGCCGATGCCGCTGCGGTGCGCGGCCTGGTCGGGCACTGGCAGCAGGCGCTGACGGCGGTCGGCTTTCTCGACCCGGCGGCGCCGAGAAAGCTGGTGTCGCGGCTGCACCGGCTCGCCAATCGCGCCGCGCTGACCGTGGAAGAGGTCCAGATCCTGCGCGGCATCGCCCGAGCAATGGAAGAGCGATCCCGATAAACTGACCGATCGAGTCACCCTCGGAAATTTCGTATGTTCCAGCGCCTGCGCGAAGACATCGCCTGCATCCGTGAACGCGATCCGGCCGCCCGGTCGTCGTGGGAGGTGCTGACGTGTTATCCCGGCCTGCATGCGATCGTCCTGCATCGGCAGGCGGCCTGGTGGCGCAACCACGGCTTCCATTGGATGGCGCGCTGGGTTTCGCATTTCGCCCGCTTCGTCACCGGCATCGAGGTCCATCCGGGGGCGAAGATCGGCCGCCGCGTCTTCATCGACCACGGCATGGGCGTGGTCGTCGGCGAGACCGCGGAGATCGGCGACGACTGCACCATCTACCAGGGCGTGACGCTCGGCGGCACCTCGCTCGCTCGCGGCGCCAAGCGCCATCCCACGCTGGGCCGCGGCGTCATCGTCGGCGCCAACTCCCAGGTGCTGGGCGGCTTCACCGTCGGCGACAACGCCCGGGTCGGCTCGAACGCCGTGGTGCTGAAGCCGGTGCCGCCCGGCGCGACGGCGGTCGGCAACCCGGCCCGCATCATCCAGGCCGAGGCCGACGCGACCCGCGAGGCGACCGCCGCCAGGATGGGCTTCTCGGCCTACGGCCTGACGCAGGGCGACGACCCGGTGTCGCAGGCGATGAAGGGGCTGATCGACAACGCCTCGGGGCACGAGCACCAGATCGCCCTGCTCTGGCAGGCGATCGAGAAGCTCTCGGCCCGCTCGCGCGAGCTGCCGAGCGAGGACTGCGTGCCCGGCGAGGCGCACACCACCGAGACCTTCGACGCCGAACGGCTGGCCCGGCTGGTGAAGTGAGACGTTGCGTCCGCGCCGGTCAGGCCGGCCGCGCGCGGATCGCCGACTTCGGCCGGAACGCCTTGCACAGCGCCTCGTCGGTCTCGAGGTAGGGGCCGCCGATCAGGTCGATGCAGTAGGGCACCGCCGCGAAGATGCCGGGCACCGCCGGCGCGGTATCGCGCATGCCTTCCAGCGTCTCGGCGATCGCCTTGGGCTGGCCCGGCAGGTTGATCACCAGCGCCTTGCCCCGGATCACCGCGACCTGGCGCGACAGGATCGCGGTCGGCACGAACGCCAGGCTGATGCGGCGCATCTGCTCGCCGAAGCCGGGCATCTCCTTGGTGGCGACGGCGAGCGTCGCCTCGGGCGTGACGTCACGCGGCGCCGGGCCGGTGCCGCCGGTCGTCAGCACCAGGTCGCAGCGCGCCTGGTCGACGAGCTCGCACAGGGTTGCCGAGATCGTGGGTTGGTCGTCCGGGATGAGCCGGGTCTCCCACGTGATCGGGTTGCGCAGCGCCCGGCCCAGCCAGTCGCGCAGCGCCGGGATGCCCTTGTCTTCGTAGACGCCAGCGGAGGCGCGGTCGCTGATCGAGACCAGGCCGATCCGCACCGGCTCGAACGGCGAAGGCGAGGACGGGGCGATTTCAGGCATCGGCGGATCGCTCGTTCTCGCGGACGAACTGGAACAGCTCGCGGAAGGCGCGGCCGCTTCGCTTCTCGGGCACCAGGGCCGCATCCTTGCGCGCGTTGCGCACCAGCGCCCGCAGGCGCTGCGTGTCGGTGCCCGGGTGCGCGCTGGCGAAGCGCGTCGCCGCCTCGTCGTCGGCGATCAGCTCGGCACGCCAGCGCTCGGCCTGGTGCAGGGCGAGCGAATCCTGGGCGCGGCCGAGCCTGAGCTCGTCGACGGCACGTCGGGCGGCGTCGACGTCGGCGAGGCGCATCAGCTTGCCGATCAGCTGCATCTGCCGGCGCCGTGCCTCGTGGCTGCGGATTCGCCGATAGGACTGCAAGGCGTCGAGCAGCGGCTCGGTCAGGCCGAGGCCGGCAAGGCGCTCGTCGGAGAGCTCGACCAGCGCCGCGCCGAGGGACTGCAGCTCGTGCGAAGCCTCCTTGCGCCGCGTCTTGCTCGGCCGCTGCAAGCGCGCGAGAGGGTCGGCGGCCGCGGGCTCTTCGTCGGCGGCGGGATCGGGGAGGTCGGGGCGGGTTCGCACGCGGCGAGAGGGGCTGCAGGGGTCGTCGTTATCATAGCCGCCGCCCTTTGCCCGGAAGCCCCCGTGCCCGGCGCTTCACTTCCCACCCCCCACATGTCCTCTTCTCCCCGGTCGCTCTCCCCGTCGGACTTCGCCTATTCGCGCGAACGGTTCCGTGACCTCGTCGAAGGCGCGCTCGCGTCGGCCAAGGCACTGGGGGCGAGCGATGCAGTCGCCGAAGCGTCCGAAGGCGTAGGCCTGTCGGTGTCGGTGCGCAAGGGCGAGACCGAGAACGTCGAGCGCAACCGCGACAAGTCGATCAGCATCACCGTCTACTCGGGGCAGCGCCGCGGCAATGCCAGCAGCTCCGACTTCTCGCCGGCGGCCGTCGAGCAGACGGTCCGCGCCGCCTGGGACATTGCCCGCTTCACCGCCGAGGACAGCGCCGCCGGCCTGCCCGACGCCGACGGCCTCGCCACCGGTGCAGCGGCGGAACGCGACCTCGACCTGTTCCACCCCTGGGCCGTCGACGCCGAGGCGGCGATCGCGCTGGCGCTCGAGTGCGAGGCCGCAGCGCTCGAGGTCGATCGCCGCATCACCAATTCGGAAGGTGCCGGGGTCTCGGCGCAGCAGTCGCACTTCTATGCCGGCAACACCCGCGGCTTCGGCGCCGGCTACGCCAGCTCGCGTCACTCGCTCTCGGTCGCGCCGATCGCCTCGCTTCCCGGCAAGGGCGGCGACGACATGCAGCGCGACGCCTGGTACAGCTCGATGCGCTCGGCCGGGGAACTCGCCGCGCCGGCCGCGGTCGGCCGCTATGCCGCGGAGCGCGCCCTGGCCCGGCTCGGCTCGCAGAAGATCAGCACCCGCGAAGTGCCGGTGCTCTACGAGTCGTCGCTCGCCTCGGGACTGCTCGGCGCCTATGTCCACGCGACCAGCGGCGGCGCCCTTTATCGCAAGTCGTCGTTCCTCGAGGGCTGTCTCGGCAAGCGCGTGCTCACCGAGCATCTCGACCTGCGCGAGGATCCGCACCTGCCGCGCGGCAAGGGCAGTGCGCCTTTCGACGACGAAGGCGTGGTGACGGCGCCGCGCGACATCGTCGTCGGCGGGGTCGCCGAGACCTATTTCCTCTCGACCTACTCGGCGCGCAAGCTCGGCATGAAGACCACCGGCCACGCCGGGGGCTCGCACAACCTGACGCTGACTTCGCGCCTGACATCGCCCGGCGACGACCTCGAGGCGATGCTGCGAAAGCTCGGCCGCGGCCTGTTCGTGATCGAGCTGATGGGGCAGGGCGTCAACTACGTCACCGGCGACTATTCGCGCGGCGCCGCCGGCTTCTGGGTCGAGGGCGGCAAGATCGCCTTTCCGGTGCACGAGGTGACCATCGCCGGAAACCTGCGCGACATGTTCCAGGGCATCGTCGCCGTGGGTGCCGATGCGTACACGATGGGCAGCAAGACGACCGGCTCGGTGCTGATCGAGCGGATGAAGATCGCCGGCGCCTGAGTGAGGCGAGACGCGGGTCACGCGTGCCCTTGCCGCACGGGTAAATCCCGGGGATTGCACCAGGGGCGGGTTCCTAGAATTCGGCGCGACCGAATCTTCGTTCGAATCCAGGAGAAAGCATGCAGCGTCGTTCATTTATTCAGAAGACCGGTCTGGCCGGCATCATCGCGGCCGGGACGGCGCCTGCGGTCGTGCATGCCCAGGCGAGCATTCGCTGGCGCCTCGCTTCCAGCTTTCCCAAGTCGCTCGACACCATCTATGGCGCCTGCGAAGTGTTCGCCAAGAAGGTGGGCGATATGACCGGCGGCAAGTTCCAGATCTCGACCCATGCGGCCGGCGAGCTGATGCCGGCGTTCGGCGTCGTCGACGGCGTGCAGGCGGCGACGGTCGAGATGGCGCATACCGCGCCCTACTACTTTTTCGGCAAGGACCCGGTGTTCGCACTCGGCTGCGCGATTCCGTTCGGCCTGAACGCGCGCCAGATGACGGCCTGGATGTACGAAGGCAACGGCCTGAAGCTGATGCGCGAGTTCTACGCCAAGTACAACATCGTCAATCTGCCGGGCGGCAATACCGGGGCGCAGATGGGCGGCTGGTTCCGCAAGGAAGTGAAGTCGGTCGCCGACATGAAGGGTCTGAAGTTCCGCATCGGCGGCTTCGGCGGCAAGATCGTCGAGCGCATCGGCGGCGTGCCGCAGAACATCCCCGGCGGCGAGATCTACCAGGCGCTCGAGAAGGGAACGATCGACGCCGGCGAATGGGTCGGGCCGTACGACGACCTGAAGCTCGGCTTCAACAAGGTTGCGCCGAACTATTACTACCCGGGCTGGTGGGAAGGCGGCCCGCAGCTCGACTTCTTCATCAACAACAAGGCCTGGGAAGGGCTGTCAGCCGAGTACAAGGCGATCGTCGAGGCCGCTGCGTCGCACGCCCACGTCGACATGCTCGCCAAGTACGACTACCGCAATCCGGCGGCGCTGAAGACGCTGGTCGGCCAGGGCACCAAGCTGTTCCGTTTCCCGAAGGACATGATGGAGCAGTCGTTCAAGGCTGCCGGCGATGTCTACGGCGAGCTCAACGCGAGCAACGCCGACTGGAAGAAGATCTACGCCGACCTCTCGGCCTGGCGCCGCGATGCGAACCTCTGGTTCCGCTTCACCGAGGCCGGCTTCGACGACTTCATGCAGAGCCAGAAGCTCTGACCTTCCCGGCTCGGACAGGGAAGACCCGCGCTGCGGGGTTCTCAAAAGAAAACCCCGCAATGCGGGGTTTTTCTTTGCCCCCGCAACGCGAGGTTCTTCACTGCCTTCGGTTCGCCGGGCGCCGAGGGCCTGGGCCCGAGCGCGCGGGTCAGGGCTTCTTTTCCTTTTCCTTGTCGCGCTGCATCGACTCGAGGAGTCGCGTCATGTCGTCGCTGTCGGCCGACGACGCGGCGCCGGAGCCGCTCGGGGCCGCCGCACCCGACGCCGCCGTCCCCGGCGGATCGAATGCCGCGGGCGCATTGCCCTTGTCCTCCTTGCCGCCCTGCATCTCGCGGAACGCCTTGTCGACGTCGACCGTCGGCCCCTTGGTCAGCCCGCTCGACACGAGCCCCGGGAAGGCGATCACGATGCCGACCATGATGACCTGGATGATCACGAACGGCACCGCGCCCCAATAGATCTGGCCGGTGGTGACCTTGGCGATCCGCTTGCCGGTGATCTTGTCGTCGTAGTCGTTCGGCGCGGCGACGCTGCGCAGGTAGAACAGGGCGAAGCCGAACGGCGGGTGCATGAACGAGGTCTGCATGTTGATCGCCAGCAGCACGCCGAACCACACCAGGTCGATGCCCAGCTTCTCGGCCACCGGTCCGATCAGCGGGATGACGATGAAGGAGAGCTCGAAGAAGTCGAGGAAGAACGCGAGGACAAAGATCAGGATATTGACGACGATCAGGAAGCCGAGCTGGCCGCCGGGCAGGCTGGTCAGCAGGTGCTCCACCCACTTCGGCCCGTCAACGCCCTGGAACGACAGGCTGAACACCGTCGAGCCGATCAGGATGAAGAGGACGAAGCAGGAGAGCTTCATCGTCTGGTCCATCGCCTGGCGCAGCAGGGGGAGGTCGATGCGGCGGCGGGCCAGCGCCATCACCAGCGCACCGACCGCGCCCATCGCGCCGCCTTCGGTCGGCGTCGCGATGCCGAGAAAGATGGTGCCGAGGACGAGGAAGATCAGGGCCAGCGGCGGGATCAGCACGAAGGTCACGCGTTCGGCCATCTTCGACAGCAGGCCGAGACCGGCGACGCGGTTGACGACCGCGAGCAGGAAGGCGACGCCGACGCCGACGCACATCGAGACGACGATCAGCTCGTCGGTGGGCGTCGTCACCGGCCGGGTCTTGGCGAACAGCACCGCGGCGATGACCGAGAGCACGAGCACCACGCCGAGCGAGCGCAGGCCGGGAGAGCCGTCGCTCTCGCGGATGGTCCGGGCCTCGGCCGGCAGCGCCGGTGTGTAAGACGGCCGAAAGAAGCTGACCCCCATCACGTACAGCACGTACATGCCGGTCAGGAAGAAGCCGGGGATGAAGGCGCCCTTGTAGAGGTCGCCGACGCTGCGCCCGAGTTGGTCGGCGAGGATGATCAGCACCAGCGACGGCGGGATGATCTGCGCCAGCGTTCCGGAGGCGGCGATCACGCCGCTGGCGACCCGCCGGTCGTAGCCGTAGCGCAGCATGATCGGCAGCGAGATCAGGCCCATCGAGATCACCGAGGCAGCGACGACGCCGGTGGTGGCGGCGAGCATCGCGCCGACCAGGATCACCGCGTAGGCGAGGCCGCCGCGGATCGGGCCGAACACCTGGCCGATGGTGTCGAGCAGGTCTTCGGCCATTCCGGACCGCTCGAGGATCAGGCCCATGAGGGTGAAGAACGGCACCGCGAGCAGGGTGTCGTTCTGCATGATCCCGAAGATGCGCAGCGGCAGGGCCTGGAGCAGCGTCTGCGGCAGGAGGCCGAGTTCGACGCCGACCCAGCCGAAGAACAGGCCGCAGGCGCCGAGGGAAAACGCGACCGAATATCCGAACAGCAGGAAGACGATCAGGCTGAGGAACATGATCGGCGCCATGTTGGCGCCCAGGAACTCGATCATGGCTTGCCTCCCGCGGCAGCTTCGCGCGCGGCGACTTCCTTCTGCAGGAGGAATTCGGCAAGCTCCTCTTCGGCTGTCTTTTCCTGCGATCTCTGCGTCGGGTCGGGGATCAGGCCCTTGAGGAAGGCGACCCGCTTGATGAGCTCCGAGATCGCCTGGAAGCCAAGCAGCACGAAGCCGAGCGGCAGCAGCGCGAACACCGGCCAGCGGATCAGGCCGCCGGCGTTGGACGAGTATTCGTTCATCACGTAGGAGCGCACGACCAGCGGCCAGGAGAGCTGGATCACGGTGAAGACCAGCGGCAGGACGAAGAAGGCCAGGCCGATGATGTCGATCCAGATCTGGGTGCGCTTGGAGAAGCGCCCCGAGATGACGTCGATCTTGACGTGCCCCTGGCGCAGCATCGTGTAGCCGGCGGCCAGCAGGAATACCGCCGCGAACAGGTACCACTGGATCTCGAGGTAGGCGTTCGAGCTGGTGTTGAA
>Ga0068858_100001586_pt1 | contig 23202 bp, 19 predicted proteins | sample KBSSwiS12_FD_66589 | JGI IMG/M metagenome (GOLD analysis project Ga0068858, IMG submission 66589) | Switchgrass rhizosphere microbial communities from Kellogg Biological Station, Michigan, USA - KBS Switchgrass S1-2 | ecosystem: Host-associated > Plants > Roots > Rhizosphere > Soil ...
GATGGCGGCGGCGAAGGCGGCGGCGAAGGTGGCGGCGAAGGCGGCGGGACGCTGCCAATCGCTGCGCCATTGATCGTCGATCCGTTGGTAAACGGTCCCAACGTGCGAGTTGCGCCCGCGAAGGCAGTGCCGGTGACGCTTGTGCCGTCCGCATTTACCTGTCGACCGTAAATGGTGACCGCGACGCCGTTCGCTCCGGCATTCTCGATGAACAGTCCGCGGTTGCCGGGCGTGATGCCGCCCATATCATTCGCGGTGCCGCTGTTCTGGACGAAGAAGGTGCTTCCGGGAATGGCAGTAATTCCGTTGGCGCCGACAAATCCAAGCGGGTTCGAAACGCCCCCATTGGTGGCAAGCGCCGTATCGCGGCCCGCGAAATTGGGATTGGACTCAAGCTGGGTGAGGATCGACTGGCTCGCGATCCACAAATTGGGCGCGTTAAGGAGCAGGTTGCCACCCAGTTTTCCTGCTGCGTCCGTCATGAGCAGGCTGCCGGTGTCGGTATTGACCTCTACGGCGTTGCCGGCGTCGAAAGTAAGGTTGTCGGACGTGCCGGCATCGGTCCAGCGAATGTCGCCCAGGATCTTGATCGATCCATTACTGGTTCCAACGAGGATGTGGCTGATCCCACCGCCCGGAGTCTGGCTCCCGTCGATGTGGACGTCACCAATGATGATGTCCGGTGTCGGTGCGTCGCTAACGGAGAAGGCGTTAAGGCTGATGCTCTTGGTTTGAATATCGCCGTCTTCGTTCAGCACGTAGGATCCAGGAGTCGGCGTCAGCCCTGCTCCGATGAACATCGGATTGTCGTTCATCGAATTGAGCGCAATGAACTGAGTGAATCCGGCTACCCCCAGGGACGCCCCATCTCCGACGTTCAAATCGGCTGACGACACGAAAATGGTCGATGCCTTGATGATGTCGAAGAAGGTCGCAGTTCCCGTCGCGCTGAAGAATGCAGTGCCGTTGGGGTCGGTCACCGTCGCGCCCTCAACCGTCAGGTTGCCGTCCGCGAAAAGGGTCAGCGACTTTCCTGCCGTCACGTTGGTCGCGGTGAGATTGCCGTCGGCGACCAGCTGGAGATCACCCGGGATATCGATGTCGCTGACGTCGGCGTCTCCCGCGAACTCACCAAACACGCTGTTGACGTTCAATTCCGCGTTGCTGTCGACGTCCGGCGCGAAAAACGTAAATGTTCCGATTGTGATCGTGCCGAGGCCATTGTCGTCCGACAGAGAGAGAAGCCCTTCGGAAAAGAGGTCGAGGTCTCCCGGAACGTTGATTTTGCCGCCATGGTCGGCGCTGACCTCTATCGTATTGCCCGACGAGAGAAACATATCGCCCGTTGAGCTCAGCGTATGTCCGTTGTCAGCCAGCAGCTTGATGTCTCCGATGCCGTCAACCAGATCGTCGAACAATGTTATGTCACCGCCGGTGAATGAGACGTCGCCCCCCGTTGCGCCGACGAGGATCGAGCCGTCTGCAACTCCGAACACTTCCGACGTAAAGGTCGCGCCACTAGGCGCCCCGATGTTGATGTTGCCAGTTCCTGGCGACCCGCCAACCTCGCCAAGGCCGTTGAATCCGAATCCTGCCGACAAAAAAATCTCGCCATTAACGACGGCAGCGTTTTGAGCTGCCGGGGCAAAGCCAATCGACCCGCCCAGCAGCATGGTGAGTGCGTTGTTCTTGGGGACGGCGACCATGTAAATGGTGTGATTGTCCGATAAGCCGACATTGGCCGGTCCGCCCGTCGTACCCGTGTGAACTATTCCGTTCCCGTCCGACGTGCCTTGATTGAGCGGAACCTCGATGTCGAAGAAGCCTTGGTTCAGCGACATGTTGACGGCATCGGCTGCGGCATAACCCGCAGATCCCTTGACCTGGACGTTTCCGCCTTGCTCGATACGAGGACCTACGAGCGCGACATAGCTGTTGCGCGCGTTGATTTGTGCACCGCTAGTGACCTGGATGCTGCCGGAGCTGGGTTGAGTCTTCGAGAATGAAGCGGTGAATCCGCTGGCGCTCGTCGAGAACCCGTTGGGGAGGTCGATCGAGCTGAGAAGCAGTCCGCCAACGTCGATGACGGCTCCGGATCCAACCAGGATTCCGCCGGGACTGTAGAACCAGATATTGCCGCCAGTACTATTGTCCGAAAGCTTGCTCAGGATGGTTCCGTTGAGCTCGATCTTGCGCGTTGGGTCGTTCGGGACGACTCGGTTCAGAACGGTGAAGTCGGATAGACCCGCGGCACCCTTGTAGGTGGCGGAGCTTCCGCCTGGCAGGAAATTGATGTTGCCGACTTCCTGATTGTCGGTTGGCGTCCAGTTGATGGTCGCCGTGGAACTGCCGACCGTTACTGTCTCGGATCCGGGCGTGGAGCGATCGTAGGTGATCGTTCCGGCGGCGGTCGTCGGACTACCCTGGAATGCTTGTGCTCTGGCGCGCTGCGGCGCCAGCGCTGCGGCCGCGATCGCGAGGGTCGCGCAGGAGATCAGGAGTTTTTGCCTCTTGAGGCGATACGCAGGGTACACAACGGTCAACATCAATATCTCCATGGCCACAATCGGGTTGTGAGGGAGATCAGGATGCGCGGATCGGGCTTATCGTTGAGCAGTCCGATATGAGTAAGCGGAACTGCTAATCCCGCATCGAGCGTGAAGCGATCCCAATTAACCCGGGCACCAGCGCCTACCGAGTTCAGGTGCTGCTTGCCCTGCACGATCAGGGCACCATCGTGGTTGCGAACCATCGCATGGTCCCAGAAGGCATAGCCCTCGACCGCCGGCTTTTTCGCGCTCAAGGGAGTGCGGCTGCCGTAACGGATTTCGGCCTGTGTTCCGAAACCCTTGTCACCCAGGAGGGCGCCTGGGTCGTATCCCCGTCCGACGGTATAGTTACCCGCGGAAAACTCCTCGAAGCTGAGCAGCGGCTTTCCTGTAACCTGGGCTCGCGCGCCGAGTGCCAGGGTCAGCTTCGGGACCGGCCTATATTCGCCGTAGGCGGTCAATCGAAGAAGGGTGGCATCGGACTGCCCGTTGAGCCGGCTTGGCGGGACCTCGTCGCCATTGAGGCAATCGATTCCGGCAGGGCCGCAATCGTCGCTTGCGCCCAGTCCGTGGATGCCCTGCCTGAGTTCCAACAGCGCATTCACGTGCCAAGGCGGTTCCGACGAGGAAAAGCCGGTGCGGGACCAGTTCGTCGCAATCGCGTCAAAGCCAAGCCGCATGAACAGCACTCGAAGCCTGTCGCGGCTCAGAAGTATATGATCGAGATCGACGTCCTGGTTGATGATGTCCATGCCGACCGAACCGCGCAAAGTCGCGGATTCCCGACGAACGAAGGGATAGGCGAGCTCGACCGTTCCGAGGAGGGTCTTGGACAAGACGTGGGCATCGGGAATGGATGGCCGTGCCCAGGCATAGGTGAACGCTCCGGCGAGGCTAAGCCCCTGGGAACCCAAGCGCATGTCATGCGCGAGCTGGAGCGTCTGCTGCTCCTTGAAATCCGAGGTGCTGTAGACGGAAAGGGACGTATGATCCCCAAGGCCTGTCAGGCCGAACAACTGACCCCGAAGCAGCCCGCCCCAGCGGCCGAGCTCCTTGGAGCCGCCGTTCTGGACGATGAAATCGGCATAAGCTGGAAGTCGCTGAACGGTGACGTCGCCAATCACATCGCCCGGGGCAGTGCCAGCCGGCCGGAGCGTCAGGCGCACGGTGTAACCGGGCAGGTCGCTTGCAAGCAGTAGGTACCGTTCGGCTTCGTACCGGTTGAACAGAGGCCGTTTGGTGAGCTGGCTAAGATAGCCGGCCAGCACTGACTCCGCGCCCGTCGCTTCGCCGCGAACGCGGACCTGCGTCAAATGCGCCATCAGCACCTGGAATCGGACAATGCCGCCGTCGATGCGCTGCTCGGGAACCTGGACCGCGGCGATGTATCCCGCATCGCGCAGCATGGTGGCCGCCCGATCCCGGATTTCGCACACTGTCGATATGGGAACGTCTTGTCCCATGTAGGACTGGTAGGCTGAGACCAGGTCGGCACGGGTTAGACCCTGGAGCCCGTCGAACTCCGCGCCGCGAAGAACGAAATGGATCGATTTGAATTCCGGACCCTCAAGAGCGCAGGGCGCACGCTCGATCCCGCCAGTGACTTCGAGCCGACTTCCCTGAGGACGAGGCTGGGTGACCGGACGCGTCACTTCCTCGCGGGTCGGACGTACCACCGGCCGAGACTGGGAGGCCACCGCCGATGGGATGCTGGCAAGGATCGAGGAGGCGGCCGCGACCACGGCGAAGCGTCGCCCCACCCCGATTTTCATCAATCTCCGACCGTTATTAGGGTTCACCGGGGTGCCCCTTTCCCCGTCCAAGATGATCCGAGTCGCTCAAAGAATGTCCGGAATTAGAGCAATTTACCCAGCATTCATCAACTAATTTTAAACCAAGATTATATTCTCAGGGTTTCAACCGATGTGCCGATGCGGGATTTCGGCTGGACGGAACCGATGCCTTTCTGCAGGGCTTTTGCCCGCGTGAGGATGCCTGACGATCTGCTGGAGCTAGCCTGGGCGGGCCGGGCCCCCACGACCCTTAGCTGCATCGCGTAGGCGATCCTTGGCCGACACTCTGCCGCCTCCTCCGCCGGCAATTATCATCACCGGTACTGCCTTGCCGGAAGCAAGGTCGAACCAGGTCTACGCAACGGAATTGATCGGTGCTCGGCGGATCCGCCAGGCGCCAAGCCATGAGCTCGATCAAATCCTCAAGGATGTACCGGGCGTGCAGCTGTTTCGGCGCTCGGACTCACGCAGTGGCCACCCGACCAGCCAAGGCGTGACCCTCCGGGCGCTGGGCGGAAATGCATCGAGCCGCGCGCTCCTTATGCTGGACGGAGTGCCCCAAAGCGATCCGTTCGGTGGCTGGGTCAATTGGCCAGCCTACGACGCTGCAAGCCTGTCGGGAATCCGTGTCGTGAGGGGCGGCGGAAGCGTCGCGAACGGACCCGGCGCCTTGGCCGGCACCATCGAGATGACGAGCCGGGCGGACACAGGCGCTGTGGCCGAAGTCGATGCGGGTAGCAGGGGGTCTCTGGAAGCCCTGGGCCGTGTCGGATTACCTGCCGCCGGAGGGGTGCTGAGCCTCGGGGCGCGAGGAGCCCGAAGTGACGGCTTTGTGCCAATAACGGCCGAAACGCGCGGACCTGCCGACGAAAGCGCACCCTATCGGCAATGGAGCGCCCGCACTCGTTTCGTTGCGCCGGTGAGCAGCGATGTCGAAATGCAAACCAGCCTGTCCGGCTTTCACGACTGGCGCACGAGAGGCACGGATTTCAGCAGCGACCGGACCAACGGCGCGGATGCTTCCATGCGACTGGTAGGCCGCGGATCGTGGCAGTGGAGCGCACTCGGCTATTGGCAGTGGCGTAATCTAAGGAGCAGCACGGCCGGATTGAGCGCTGGTCGTGTCACCGCGACACCTGTGCTGCTGCAGGATTCCGTCCCGTCGCACGGACTTGGCGGTAGCGTCGAACTAAGGCCTCCAATGTCGAACGACATCGAGCTTCGGTTCGGCGCGGATGCCCGCCGAACAACCGGCGAAACGCGCGAGCTCGCCAATTTTGTCGTCGGAAATCCGACCCGGCGACGCCGCGCCGGCGGCGAAACCTGGACGAACGGCGCCTTCACGGAAGTGTCGGCCGTGATCGGCGCCACCACAATCAGCGGCGGCGCACGGATTGATCATTGGCAAATCAGCGACGGGCATTTGTTCGAGCAGACAATCGCGACTGGAGCAGTGCTCCGCGATGAACATTATGCAAGGCGAAACGGCTGGCTTCCGACGGCCCGCGCCGGAGTGCGCGTCCCGTTGGCAAGCTCTCTCAGCCTTCGATCCGCCGCTTATCTTGGCTGGCGAATGCCCACCCTCAATGAGCTGTTCCGGCCGTTTCGTGCCGGCCTCGATGCAACGGCGTCGAATCCGGAGCTCGATCCCGAACGGCTCAAGGGCGCCGAAACCGGCCTCGAATTCTCGAAATGGGGCCTTCAGGTCTCGGTCACGGGTTTCGTCAACAGCCTGTCTGAGGCGATCGCGAATGTGACCCTGGGCCAAGGTCCCGGGAATTTTCCCCAGGTCGGCTTCGTCGCTTCGGGAGGCCTCTTCCGCCAGCGCCAGAATGTCGACGCCGTGCGCGTTCGCGGCATCGAGGCATCGGCAGTCTGGACCAGGGGGCCATGGACCTTGAGCGCGGGTGCAAGCTTCACCCACGCCCAATTGGAGGCGAGCGGGTCGGCTGCGTTCCTGGACGGGCTGCGGCCGGCGCAAACCCCCAAGGTCGCGGCCAGCATGTCCGCCAGCTGGGAACGTGACCGGAAGGGCGCCCAGCTCGTTCTCCGAAGGATTGGACCGCAGTTCGAAGATGATCTCAACACCCGAGTGCTAAAGGGAGCGACGACCCTGGATGCCTTCCTATCCTGGCCGCTCGGTCGCCGCTTCCAGGTCGTGGCCAGGGGCGAGAACCTGACCAACACACTGGTCATGGCGGGCATCGGGGGGGACGGATCGGTCGAGCGCGCCACGCCGCGTACGCTCTGGATCGGTCTCAGGCTGCGTTAAGCTGCCTTGTGCGACCTTGATTGCCTTAACTTTTAAGCAGTTAATCCGTGTGATTGTAATGAGTTTGTCACTGAATAGCCCGTGCAGATCGGCGTATCGGACTAGTTACAGGAGCTTGGGCTGGTGATCGCGCAAATTCTGTGTCGAATCCTTGGACACCGTCGCTCGGGTCGGCACATCCACGTCGAAAAGGGTAGTTGGCGAAGCCGCTGCAAGCGTTGCGGCACAGAGCTCGTGCGCGTAGCTCCATCGGATTGGCAAGAGCCCAAGGAGGCTGCCTGATCTGTCGGACGAAGTGCGTTCGCACGGCAGTTCCCTAATCTCGATCAGCATTATGAACCGCGGGCCCACGATAGCGTTGCCCGGCTGCCATCAATTGGGAGAAAGCAAATGGCAGCATCAAAGAGCGGCGGATCAAAACGGGGCTTCGCGGCGATGGATCCCGCGAAGCAACGCGAGATCGCCAGCAAAGGTGGAAAAGCGAGCCACGGCGGAGGGCGCAAGCCAAGCTCTCACCGCTAACGAACTCTGGCCCTGACCTCTAACATCTGTTGACGTTGCATTAGCGCCGGGTGCCGCCAAAGCGCCTGGCGCTTTCTTTTGCCCCATTCCGGGCCCGCAACGCCTGCGCTAGGGTCGGCGTTGTTCAACCGTGGCCTATCGGACCGACATAAACAATCGCGATCGAAGCGGGGCGATCGGCGCGGTTATCGCCGTTCATGCGGCGCTGCTTTTCGCCCTGCTGCATATGTCGGGGAAGATCGATCTCACTGATACACAAACCGCGCTTCGGATTTTCGACCTGAGCAATGTTCCGCCAGTTCCTCCTCCGCCCCCGCCTCAACAGCGTCAACAGCCCAAGCCCAAGGAACGAGAGGGCGGATCGGCCCCCAGGAACATTAGGAGCGAAGCGACGCCGGTCGTCGTTCCCAAGCCAAGGATCGTGACTCCGCCGGTACAGGAGATCGCTGCCGCCGAGACACCCCGGTCCGGCGCTGCCCCTATACAGGGTTCGTCCGACGTTCGTGGCCCCGGTACGGGTGCCGGCGGCTTCGGCAATGGGACTGGGAGCGGCGCGGGCGGCAACGGCCCAGGGGGAGGCGGAGACAATGGCGTCGCCGAAGCGCCGCATCTCATCAGCCCCGTTTTGACCGGCCGGGACTTCCCTTACGACATGCTGAGCGAATGGCCGCCGCGCGCGACGATATTCATGAGACTGCGCGTCGACCCTAGAGGCTATGTCAGCGAGTGTACCGTCGATCGCGGCAGCGGAGTGCCGTCCGTCGACGCAGCGATTTGCAACCTCGTCCATGACCGTCTGAGATTCCGGCCCGCGCTCAATCGAAGCGGACAAGCGGTTGCAGGATGGTTCGGATACGCGCAACCAGCGCCGCGTTAGGCCAAAAAGGGAATCAAATGATCGAAGCGGAATGGTGGGAGTACGACTCCCTTGACGAGCTTGCCGACGCGGTTGCAGGCGACGTCGGGTTCATCGTCGAAAGCGCGGTCGATGCGCGCGGCTCCTCCCTCATCGCCTTGCCCGGCGGGTCGACGGGGCCCGCCGTCTTCCCGAGGCTCGCCACCCAGAAGCTTCCGTGGAAAAAGGTGACCATCATCCCGACGGACGACCGTCTAGTCGCGATGGACGATGACCGAAGCAATGTCCGCTCCATTGCCAGGGCATTTCTTCCGTCAGGGGCGCGAGTTGTTCCGATTGCGACCGATATTCCCGACTACAAGCTTGCCGGGAATTCGGCGGACGCACGGCTGCAGGACTTCCCTTGGCCGCCAGACCTTGTCTGGCTTGGGATGGGCAAGGATGGCCACACCGCCTCGATCTTTACGGGACCGGATCTTCAGGATGCCCTGGATGCGCCCAAAGCGAGGCGCGCCGTCGGTGTCATGCCGGATCCTATGCCTGCAGATGCCCCGGTTGCTCGCGTAACCCTTACACGCGCGTCAATCCTGTCGGCGCGAACGCTCCTCATCACGATTACCGGAGATGAGAAGCGGGAAGTGCTGGAGCGGGCCATTGCCGACGGGCAAAGCTCCAAATTGCCGATCGGCCGGGTCCTGGCTGAGGCCGAGCAGCCGATCGATATCCACTGGGCGCCCTAGCGCGTGGCTTAGGGACTCATCCCGATGCCCCGGCGGCCGGTAACGGCATAGCTCCGAGGGTCGAAAGGATGACTCGATGACCAAGCTGCTGAAGCCAGTGCTGTTGATCGCCGCCCTCGGCTGCCTGTCGCAGGTAGCTCAGGCGCAAATGTCGGCGCCGTCGATCACATCCGGCCTGCCGAACGTCAGTTCGATGACCGCCGGCAATGCAGCTGGCGTCCTCCAATATTGCATGAAGAACAAGCTCGTCAGCAGCAGCAGCGCGGGAGCCGTCCTGGACGGCCTTGGCAAAAAGCCCGACCTTACCAAGTCAGCCGACTATGCGACGGGTCAGTCGGGCAAGATCCTCACAGGATCTGGGAAAGGCACGTCAATCGCCGGAATGCAGCCCTATCTCAAATCACAGACCTGCAACATGGTGCTCAAGCAGGCCAAGCACTTCCTCTAGTGCGCTAAACCTCCGCTAGCCGGCGACCAGCAGTTTCCTTCAGGAAGAGAAGCGACACGACCACCGAAATTCCGGTGAAGATGACGGCGTACCAAAGCCCTTCGTAGATATTCCCTGTAATCGCCACGAGAGCGAAGCTTGTGACTGGGAGGAACCCACCGACCCAGCCGGTGCCGACATGGTAGGGGAAGGACATGGCCGTGTAGCGGACGCGCGTCGGAAACATTTCGACCAGCGCCGCTGCCTGCGGTCCGTACAGGGCCGTAGACGCAACGACGAAGGCGAGCAGGATGATGATCAGCAGGGTCATGTTGGCCTGCTTCGGGTCGGCCTGCTTGGGGTAGCCTGCCGCCTGCAGTTCCGAGCTCATCGCTTCTGCAGTCCGGCCCTTCAGGGCCTTGAGTTCGGAGCCGCTCAGCTTTTCGCCACCGCTAATTGCCACGCGCTCGGTGCCCACCACCAGATAGGTGCGTCCATCCGACGAGCGCCGTGTCGAAAAGTTGATGCCCTTGGTCACCAACATGCTCTTCGCGATGTCACACGCGGTGTCGTACTTGGCGGTGCCGACAGGATCGAATTGAACCGAGCAGGTGGCGGGGTTGGTCTCGACGAAAATCGGCGTCGAATGCTGAGCCTCGACGAGACGGGGATTGGCGGCGGCCGCGATCCAGTGTGAGGCGGGGAAGTAGAGGAAAAGCGCGAGAAGCATCCCGCCCACCATTACGGGCTTCCGGCCGATCCGATCGCTGAGCCAGCCGAAGTAGACGTAGAGCGGCGCGCTGACGACGGTCATGACGATCAGCAACAGGTCCTTGGTCTGGCCGGGAAGGCCGAGCGACCTTTCCAGGAACACCTGCAGGTAGAAAAAGGTGAAGTACCAGACAGCGCCCTGGGCACACATGATGCCGAAGAAGGCTGCGAGCACGCGCTTCAAACTCTTTCGGTTGCCGAACGCCTCCTTGAGCGGAGCATGAGCAATGTCGCCTTCTTCGCGGAGGCGCTGGAATTCAGGGCTTTCCGCGAGCTTGGCCCGCATCCAAACCGAGATGGCAAGCAATACAGCCGACATCAGGAAGGGGATTCGCCAGCCCCAGGCCGCGAATGCTTCCTCGCCGATCGATGTTCGAGTGGCGACGATCACCAGCAGAGCGGCAAGAAGGCCGAACGAGGCCGATGACTGGATCCACCCCGTTGAAGCTCCGCGCTTGTCCCGATGCGCGTGCTCGGCGACGTAGATGGCAGCGCCGCCATATTCGCCGCCTAGTGCAATGCCTTGCAGGATGCGCAACAGGATGAGTAGCCACGGCCCGAGGACCCCTGATTGGGCGTAAGTGGGAAGAAGGCCGATGAGGAACGTCGCCGCGCCCATGAGGCTGACGGTGATGAGGAAAGCGCCCTTGCGTCCCAGGCGATCGCCGACAACGCCGAAGATAAGCGCTCCGAGTGGCCGGAAGGCGAAGCCCGCGGCGAACAGCGCCAGCGCTGCGAGTAGGGCGGGCGTCGGATCGAGACCCGCGAAAAACACCTTGGAAATGACGGGCGCCAAGCTGCCGAAGATGAAAAAATCATACCATTCGAACGCCGTCCCTGCCGAGGAGGCGATGATGACCCGCGCCATCGGCCACGGCTTGTGCTGATGTTCCTCGGCCATCGTCGCCATTCGTCACTCCCCCTATAACCTAGGGATAGCAAAGCGGCGCTCTCAGTCCAGCTTCCGAATGGTGCCGTCGACGCGCCCGAAGTGCAGTCCGAACTTTGTGGCCTCGACATGATTTGAAAGAGTTCGGCCGTCCGGCTGCAACTTCATCGTCTGGACGATGTTGATGCCGCCTTTCATCGTATAGCGAACCGTAGCCGTGTTGCCGCTCACGACGATGTCGACCGGTCCGGTTGCATCGCTGAGCGATCCCGTGAAATGGCCTGGCGCGATCTGGCGCATGACCCACTTGCGCTGGCGCACCGGCTTGGTGCCTTCGTGCACCGTGTCGATCAGCACGAAGTCGCCCTTGTCACCGGTCCCGCCGACACTGTCGACTAGCAGCGGTGTCGAGCCCTTGAAGGCAACCTTGAGGACATTGTCCGCATGCGAACGCCCGGTGAAAAATGCCGTCATGTCGAGTTTGCCGGGATCGGCGGCCGCGCTGGTTGCAAAGGCCAGAGCACAGGATGCCAGGAACGCAACCCTCATTGGCGCCCGGCCACCAGAGCGTCGACGATTGTCGGATCTGCGAGGGTCGAAGTGTCGCCGAACCCCTCGTTCGCGCCTTCTGCAATCTTTCTCAGGATCCGTCGCATGATCTTTCCCGATCGCGTCTTGGGTAGTGCAGGAGTGAAGTGGATCTTCTCGGGCGCGGCAAGTGCTCCAATGTCGTGGCGCACCTCCTGGTTCAGCTCCTTGCGAAGTTCGTCGCTGCCGTCTTCCCCCGCGTTGAGCGTCACGAAGGCGTAGATGGCCTGGCCCTTGATGTCGTGGGGGAAGCCGACGACCGCAGCTTCCGCTACCTTCGGATGCGATACGAGCGAGCTCTCGACCTCGGCGGTCCCGATCCGGTGACCCGAAACGTTGATCACGTCGTCGACCCGGCCGGTAATCCAGTAATAGCCATCCTCGTCGCGCCGGCAGCCGTCCCCGGTGAAATAGAGGCCGGGATAGGCCTTGAAATAGGTTTCGAAGAAGCGACCATGATCGTTCCAGACCGTGCGCATCTGGCCCGGCCAGGAAGCGGAGATGCACAGGTTCCCGCTCGCGGCCCCCTCAAGAACGTGGTGGTCGGCATCGACCAGGAGCGGCTTTATTCCGGGCAGCGGCCGGCTCGCCGACCCTGGCTTCATCGGAGTCGCTCCGGGGAACGGCGATATGAGGATCCCGCCTGTTTCCGTCTGCCACCATGTGTCGACCACCGGGCAGCGCGCGTCGCCGACGACGCGCCAATACCATTCCCAGGCTTCCGGATTGATCGGCTCGCCGACCGTTCCGAGAAGTCGGATCGTCGAGCGGCTGTAGCGCTTTACCGGCTCGTCACCTTCGCGCATCAGCGCCCGTATAGCCGTCGGCGCAGTGTAGAAAATCGTGACTCCCAGCCGGTCGACAGTCTCCCAGAATCTCCCAAAGTCGGGATAGTTGGGGACGCCGTCGAACATGACGCTGGTCGCCCGCATCGCAAGCGGGCCATAGACGACATAAGTGTGGCCCGTGATCCAGCCGATGTCGGCTGTGCACCAGAAAATGTCGTCCTCTCGGTAATCGAACACCCAGTCGAAGGTCGTCGCCGCCCAGGTCGCATAACCACCGGTGGTGTGCACGACCCCCTTGGGTTTTCCGGTTGAGCCCGACGTGTAGAGAATGAACAGCGGGTCCTCCGCCTTCATGATTTCCGGCTCGCAATCGGTCTCTAGACTGTCACGCAGGTCCGTATAACGGATGTCGCGGCCATCCTTCATGGGGACGTCCGCACCGGTGCGCGTGACGACAATGACTGTCGGAACGTCGCGTTGTTCAAGCGCCGTATCGACGTTGCGCTTCAAGGGAATGCGCTTGCCGCCACGAACGCCTTCATCGGCAGTGATCACCGCACAGGCGTCGCAGTCCGCGATCCGGCCGGCGAGGCTCTCTGGCGAGAAACCGCCGAAGACCACCGAGTGAATGGCGCCGATGCGCGCGCAGGCGAGCATTGCCGCAGCTGCTTCCGGGATCATCGGCATGTAGATCATCACGCGATCGCCGCGCTTGATCCGCCGCTGCTTCAGGAGGTTCGCGAGCCGGCAGGTTTCTTCGTAGAGCTCGCGGTACGTGAGGCTATGACCATGGCCCGGCTCGTCCGCTTCGAAGATCAGCGCGATCCGGTCCCGGTGATCGGCAAGATGCCGGTCAAGGCAATTGACGGAGAGGTTCAGCTCCCCGTCGGCGAACCATTCGATGTGAAAATCATCTTCGCGGAATGAACAGTCGCCCGCTTTGGATGGGAATTTGTGCCAGGCCAGCCGCTGCGCCTGATCGAGCCAGAAGCGATCTGGATCGGCCTGTTCGGACCGATTGAGCTCCTCGAGCTCGCTCGGGCCGATGCGAGCGTGGAAATTGTCAGGGACCGGATGGACCGCTTCGCTCACAGACCTTTGCTCATGTCGATCACGAAGCGATAACGCACATCGTTCCTTAGAAGTCGCTCGTAAGCTTCGTTCACCTGGTTCATCTGGATGAATTCCACATCCGGATAGATTTGCTTGGCGGCGCAGAAGTCGAGCATTTCCTGCGTTTCGGGAATTCCTCCGATTGCTGAGCCGCCGACCGCGCGGTTCCACCAGATCAGGTTCACGCCCACGAACCCGGGCATCGGCGTCAGTGCACCGACGATGACCATTCGCCCCGAACGCCCGAGCAGCTGCAGATAGCCGTCGATCTCATGGCTTACGGGTACGGTGTTGAGGATGAAGTCGAACTTCGTCGCAGCCGCGCGCATTTGCTCTGCATCGGTCGAAATGATGACGTCGTGCGCGCCGAGCTCGCGGGCGTCCTGGCCCTTGCTCGGCGTTGTGGTGATCATCGTGACGTTAGCGCCCATCGCGGCGCCCAGCTTCACGCCCATGTGGCCGAGCCCACCGAGGCCGACCACCGCCATCTTGGAGCCTGGCCCGACCTTATATTGGCGGAGCGGGGAATAAGTCGTGATGCCTGCGCAAAGAAGCGGCGCCACACGGCTTACGTCCATTCCCTCGGGCACCTTCAGCACGAAATGGTCGCGAACGACGACATGGTCGGTGTAACCGCCCTTCGAAATCGTGCCGTCGTGATAGTCGGCGCTGTTGTAGGTCTGCACGCAGCCCTTGCGGCAAAAGACCTCCCAGCCTTCCAGGCACTGGTCGCATTCCATGCAACTGTCGACCATGCATCCGACGGCGACCGTGTCGCCGACGCAATGCCGCGTGACCTTGTCGCCGATCGCAGTCACGACGCCGACGATCTCATGGCCTGGAATCACGGGATAGCGCGTTCCGCCCCAGTCGTTTCGCGCGGTGTGCAGGTCGGAGTGGCAGATGCCCGCGAAGGTGATCTTGATGGCAACATCGTCGGGCCGCAACGCCCGGCGCTCGAACTCCATCGGGCGAAGAGGCTGGTCCGCCGCGTCGGTGCCCCAGCCCTTGGCAATCGTTGGCCCGCCCGCGTTTTCCGAAGTCGTCGTTGGATTTGGATCAGCGGTCGTGGCCATGAATGCCTCCTATCGTGCTCGTTCCAGTACGCGTCTGGCCTGCATCAGGTGCGGGCGATCCACCATTTTTCCTCCCACGGACAGCACTCCTGCGTCGGGATGTGCCTCGAACGCGGCGACGATTTCCCCGGCGTGGCGAACCTCCTCCGCAGACGGCGTGAAGGCGGCGTTGATGATCGGCACCTGTGCCGGGTGGATGGCAAGCTTGCCGGTGAAGCCTTCACGTCTGGCGGCCTCGGATTCGCGTTTGAGGCCTTCCTCGTCCCGAAAGTCGGCGAACACGCCGTCGACAGGTTGTGCGCCGGCAGCGACTGCGCCGGCGAGGCAGAGCGAACGCGCCATCCTGTAGGTAAAGCTAAGGCCGCCGTCGGCGTCATATTTGGAGGAAGCGCCAAGCGCTGCAGACAGGTCCTCCGCGCCCCAGCTCATCGCTGCCAGTGTCGAATTCGGGTCACGGTAGGAAAGCAGGCCGAACAGGCTTGCGGCTGTCTCCGTGACGATCGCGTGAATCGGAATATTTCCGGTTCGATGAGAGAGCTCGATGATGTCCGCCCCGCTCTCCGACTTCGGCAGGACGATGCCGCGCACGTCGGCAAGGCCAATCAGCTCCAGATCGTCGCGAATGAATTCGCTCGCCAGCGGATTGATGCGGATCCACCATTCAGGGCCGCCTGAGCGTTTGGGCAAGTTCTTGAGAACGTCGCGGGCTGTTGGCTTTAGTGCCGGAGCGACGCTGTCTTCGAGATCGAAGATGATCGCATCCGCATCGCTATCGAGCGCCTTGCCAATCTTCCGCTCGCTGTCGGCGGGAACGAACAGCCAGGAGCGCGGCTCCGAGGTCATTGCGGCCGTTTCTGAAGAAGCGCGGTTCGCGTGCATTCGCACACCAGCTCATCGCGCTGGTTGAAGCTGCGGTGCGCCCAGGTGACGATTCCGGCGTTGGGGCGAGACTTGCTTTCGCGGACCGCGATGCACTCGCTCTCGCTGCGCAAGGTATCGCCGACGAAGACCGGATTCGGAAAGATCATTTTGTCGTAGCCGAGGTTGGCTACGAGCGTGCCGAGCGTAGTGTCCGCGACGCTGACGCCGATCATCAGTCCGAAGGTGAAGACGGAATTGACGATCGGCTGCTTGAACTCGGATTTCGCCGCCAGCTCCTTGTCCAGGTGCATCGGCTGCGGATTGTGAGTGAGCGTGGAGATCAGGAGATTGTCGGTCTCGGTGACTGTACGCGTGATCGAGTGCGACACACGGTCGCCAACCTGCCACTCGTCGAAGTAACGCCCCGCCATGACTGCTCCCTAAGCAGGCAATAACAGCTCCGCAACGGCCTCGGTGATCGCGTCTCCGTCGAGGCGGTACGTCGCATAGAGGTCGGCGAGGCTGCCGGTCTGGCCGAACTTCTCGACACCCAGCGGCGCAACGCGCTGCCCCAGCACTCCGCCGAGCCAGGACAGTGACGCGGGCGCGGCGTCGGCCAAAGTCACGAGGCCGGCATTTGGCGCGAGCCTTGATAGCAATTCTTCGACGTGGCTCGAATGGCGTTGACCCTGCCAGCGTCCCGCCTGCGCAGCGGTCCAACCGCGATGGAGCAAATCGGGAGAGGTAACGGCCAAGAGGCCAAGCCCCGGCACGTCTTCCTTGAGGATGTCCCAGGCGGCGATCGCCTCGGGCATTACCGCGCCCATGCCAACGATCGCGGCTTCCGCATTCTGTCCCGGCTCGCGCAGCCAGTAGCCGCCCTTCAGCGAGGCATCGCGCCAGCTATCATCGCCGCGCTCTTCCTGTCGGATGTTTCGGGTCGAGAGCCGGAGGTAGGTGCTTTCGCCAGCTGGGTCGTCGATCAGCCGGAAGGCCTCTTCCATCATCGCTGCGAGCTCATCGGCAAAGGCGGGCTCGTAATGGCGAAGGCCGGGCTGGCCCAGCGCGATCAGCGGGGGGTTGATCGACTGGTGTGCTCCGCCTTCGGGCCCAAGCGTGATGCCGCTCGGAGTCGCGACGAGCAGGAAGCGCGCGTCCTGATAGCAGGCGTAGTTAAGGCTATCGAGGCCGCGGGCAATGAACGGATCGTAGAGCGTGCCGATCGGGAAAAGGCGAGTCCCGAACAAGTCTCCCGACAGGCCGGCTGCCGCGAGCATCAGGAAGAGGTTGCTCTCCGCGATCCCTAGCTCGATGTGCTGCCCATTGTTGTTTGCGCTCCACTTTTGCGCAGAGGCAATCTTTGCCTTGGCGAAGACGTCGGGCATTTCGCTTCGGCGGAAGAGGCCGCGCTGGTTCACCCAGGCGCCGAGATTGGTCGAAACGGTAACGTCGGGCGAGGTGGTGACGATCTTGTCCGCAAGATCGCCGCCGGCCTTGCTGAGGTCGAGCAGGATGCGGCCAAACGCGGCCTGCGTCGATTGCTCGTCGCCGGCCGGAGCGGGGATAGTGGGGATACGGACCGTGCTGAAGTTCCGGGCCCGCTTGTCGCGCGTGATGCGGGCGCGTTCCACCAGAGCCTCGACCCCGGTCCGCGCATTGTCGCCGACGCCTTCGAGCGGCTCCCACTCCTGGCCCTCGCGCACATTCATCGCTTCGCGCAGGGCGGCCGTCTGCGTTGGGTTCATCAGGCCCGCGTGGTTGTCCTTGTGGCCGGCGAACGGGAGGCCGAACCCCTTGATCGTCCATGCGATGAACAAGGTAGGGACGTCGTCCTGCGCTTCGTCGAACGCTTCGACCAATGTTTCCATGCAATGGCCGCCGAGGTCGGTGAACAGGCCCGCGAGTGCCGCGTCGTCATATTCCTTGAGGAACACCGACGCCTTTTTCCCAAGTTCGGCCTCGATCCTCCCGCGCCAGGCGGCGCCGCCCTGGTAGTGAAGCGCCGACAGCACGGCGTTCGAAAGCTGCTCGAACCAGTCTTTGAGCGCCTTGTGCTTGCCAAGAGCCGCTTGCAGCTTCTTGCCGTAGCGCAGCTCGACGATTCGCCAGCCGCAACTTCGGAAAATCTCGTCGAACCGCTCGAACATCCGATCGGCGCTGGTCGCGTCGAGGCTCTGGCGATTGTAGTCGATGATCCACCACAGGTTGCGGACGTCGTGCTTCGCGCCCTCGATGATCGCCTCGTAGATATTGCCCTCGTCGAGCTCGGCGTCGCCGATCAAAGCGACGAAACGGCCGCGATCCTCCTCCTTGAGCCAGCCATGGGCGCTGAGATAATCCTGGACCAAGCTGGCGAAGAGCGTGATTGCGACGCCAAGCCCGACCGAACCGGTCGAGAAGTCGACCGGAATCTTGTCCTTGGTCCGGCTCGGATAGGATTGGGCGCCGCCCAGCGCGCGGAAATTCTCCAGCGCCTCGAGCGACTGTGAGCCGAGCAGATAATGGATGGCGTGGAGCAGGGGGCCGGCATGCGGCTTGACCGCGACCCGGTCGTTCGGGCCGAGTGCGTGGAAATAGAGCGCCGCCATGATGGCGCTCATCGAGGCGCAACTCGCCTGATGGCCGCCTACCTTCAGCCCATCTGCGCTTTCACGGATGTGATTGGCATGGTGGATGGTCCAGGCCGACAACCAGCGCAGCCGCTCGTCGAGGATCTTCAGCGCTTCGATGTCGGTGGTGACGGGTTTCAGCATTGTGCCGCCCTAGCGGCTCGCAGCCGCTGCGAAAACTAGGCGGCCTGCGCCTTGTCGTGCTCGCCGTCGAACTTTCTCTGCGCTTCGTGGATCGCTTCGACATTTTCGAGCGCCCAGGTCGCCAGTTCGCAAATCGGTTTCTGCAGCGATTGGCCGAGCTCGGTCAGCTCGTAATCGACGCGCGGCGGGATCGTCGGGGTAACCGTACGATTGACGAGGCCGTCGCGCTCCAGATTGCGCAGGGTCAAGGTCAGCATGCGCTGCGACACGCTTGGGATTTCGCGCCTCAGCTCATTGAAGCGCTTTGGTCCATCGCCAAGCGTCTGCACGACAAGCACGGTCCATTTGTCGCCGATCCTGGCAAGCAGGGTACTGATGGTCCGGCAGACTGGATTGGTCGGATCTTTCATCGGTTACCTCACTGTTCCCGCGTCACAAATTTGTTCTCGACCCACAAAAAAGTGCGTTCTTGCGAGCGATTCGCTGGTGGTTATTTAGGGTGCCTCGGTAACAAATCCATACTTAGGAGGCAATAGTGACCATCCTGCATCTCGACGCCAGCATCAATGGTGACAACAGCGCCAGCCGCCAGCTTACGAGCGCCCTCGTCGATCAGCTCAAGGGCTCCCGCTGGGGCGAAAAAATCGTCTATCGGGACCTTGCGGCAAATCCCTTGCCGCACCTCACGCTCGATCAGTTCGCCGACACTACGGTTCTCGATGAGTTCCTCGACGCGGATACGATCGTGATCGGCGCTCCGATGTACAATTTCGGCATTCCTTCACAGTTAAAGGCCTGGGTCGATCGAATCGCGATTGCCGGAAAGACGTTCCACTACACGGAGAACGGCCCGGAAGGCCTGGCCGGCGGCCGCCGCGTGATTATCGCCCTGGCGCGTGGTGGATTCTACGGCGAGGGCGCGCCTGCTGCAGGGTTCGAGTTCGTTGAGCGTTACCTGAGGGCCGCGTTCAACTTCATCGGCATAGAACCGGAATTTGTCGTCGCTGAAGGTCTCGCGATCAGCCCCGAACAGCGCGAGCAGTCGATCAGCCAAGCCTTGGGCGAAACGCTCCGTCTGGCAGCCTGACGAGTTGGCGGCGGTCTGCGGAAACGTGCCCCTGTGATTCCGCTCCCCGTCAACCGGGGCCCCGGCGCGATTGTCCCCCTCCCTCCACGCGCCGGGGCTCTTTTCATGTTGCGCAACGGCCATTGGAGCGTTGTTCCTGTGAAAGGAGCAACCCGTGGCCGAACTCAGCGAAAAGCAGCGCGATCATGTCGACAGCGACAAGTTCGCATTCCCGAAAGAGCGCAAGGAACCGATCCACGACGCGGCGCACGTTCGCAATGCGATCGCGCGGTTCAACCAGGTTCAAGACGTCAGTGACGATGAACGTGACGCGGCGTGGGGACGGATCAAGCGCGCTGCCAAGAAGCACGGCGTCGAGATGGAAGAAGGCAGCTGGCGCGAGCTGAAGGCGAAGAAGTAGCGTCACTCGCGTTAACTTGACTCGCTTCAAGGCCGGGCGCAGCTAACCGCGTCCATTGGGCGCTGGCCGGCGCACCTCCCGTTGCGTCGGCGCAGGCCGATGAAGGGGGTGTGATGCGCGCATTTGCAATTGCCGCTGGCGGGCTCGTCTTGCTGCTGTCAGCCGTTCCTGCCGTCGCTGGGCCGGCAGAGGATGCGACCGCCGCCGTCACGACGGTTCTCGACAAGTTCAACGGTGGAGACACCAAGGCTTTCCTCGCCGCACATCAGGCGGACGCGGTGATTGTCGACGAGTTCGGGCGGCACCTCTGGACCGGCCCGGGCTCGGCGCAGCATTGGCTGGACGATTACGCAAAGGACGCCAATGAACGCGGAATCAGCGGCGGCCGCGTCGACTATGGACAGCCCCTGCAGGCGAACAGCGATGGCACCACCGCTTACGTCGTCCTGCCAGCTACCTACAGGTTCGTCATGAAAGGCGCGAAGATGTCCGGTGCCGGAAGCATGGCCTTCGTCATGAAGAAGCATGGGAAAGACTGGAAGATCGCTAGCTGGACCTATTCCGGCGCCGCGTGGACTGCGGAGAAGTGATGCCAAGGAGGCGGATATGAGCCGGAAGTATATCGATTGCCGCGACTACCCGAGCGAATCCGGGTGCACAGTCGCGATTTCTGCCGACAACGAGGATGAGCTGGTGGAAGCGGCGGCGCAGCATGCAGTACGAGTTCACGGCCACCAGGACGGGCCGGAGCTTCGCGCGATGCTTCGGGACGGCGTGAAGAGCGGAGCGCCGGCCTAAGCAGACAGCAGCCGGATCGGGTTTTCGATGTAGCCCTTGAGGGTCTGCATGAAACTCGCCGCGTCCCAGCCGTCGACGACCCGGTGATCGCAGGAAAGCGACAGGTTCATCCGCTTGCGAACCTCGATCTCGTCGTTGATCGGAACAAGCTTCTCCTCGATCTTGTTGACGGCGACGATGGCCACCTGCGGCGGGTTCACCACCGGCGTTGAGGTGATGCCGCCCATTGGGCCGAGGCTCGAAACGGTGAAAGTGGCGCCCGACAGCTCCTCGCGCGTTGCCTTGCCGGATCTGGCTGCGTCAGACAGCCGCAGGATCTCGGCGGCGAGATCCCAGACCGAACGCGACTGCGCGTCGCGAATGGTCGCGACCATGAGTCCGTTCGGAGTCTGTGTTGCCACGCCCATCTGAACCGGCCCGTGGCGTGTCACGATCATAGCGTCATCGTCGAAGGTCGCATTGAGCATCGGCCATTCGGCGAGTCCGCGGGACAGGGCCGTGATCAGGAACGGCAGGAGCGTCAACTTGGGATTGGAGCCGCGGTCGCGATTCATCATCTGCCGCGTTTCCTCGAGCGCGGTGACGTCATATTCCTCGACCAGGGTGAAATGCTGAATGCGCCGGTTGGCCTCGGCCATGTTCTCGGCGATCTTGCGCCGAAGGCCAACGACCTTGATCGTTTCGTCGGCACGCGTCGCAGCGCCGCCGCGGGCAGAGACGCTGCCTCCATTATAGAGCAGATAAGCGTCGAGGTCGGCGTGGCGGATGCGATCGCCTGAAGTCTTCACTTGCGCAAGGTCGATTCCGAGGTCGCGGGCGCGGGCACGAACGGCCGGTGACGCCAGCACATGATCCCTCGCAGGCTCCTTTTCGGCGACTTCCGGTTCGACGCGCGGAGCAGGCGTGAGCTTTGGGGGCTCTGCTACCTCTTCGACCGCGATGATCGGGATCTCCCGAGACTGCTCGGGCGTCGCTTCGACGGCGCCGTCGGCAAGCGGACGCTCCTCGCGGCTGTCGTCGACCGGCTCTGCCGCGCGATCGGCTCCCTGGGTCTCGATCACCGCAAGCACGGAGCCGATCGGGATTTGGTCGCCGACTTCGCCGGCGAGCTCGACCACCTTGCCAGCAACCGGGCTTTCCATCTCGACCGTCGCCTTGTCGGTCATCATGTCCGCGATCTGCTGGTCTTCGGCGATCTCGTCACCGATCTTGACATGCCAGGCGACGATTTCGGCTTCGGCAATGCCTTCGCCGATGTCGGGTAGCTTGAACTCGAAGCGGGCCATCAGTCTGCCATCACTTTCTCAAGAGCTTTCTTGATGCGCTTGGGGCCTGGGAAATAGGCCCATTCGTAGGCGTGCGGGTAAGGCGTGTCCCAGCCGGTAACGCGTTCGACGGGCGCTTCCAGGTGATAGAAGCAGCGTTCCTGAACCAGGGCGACGAGCTCCGCGCCGAAGCCGCTGGTGCGCGGCGCTTCGTGGACAACGAGGCAGCGGCCGGTCTTCTTCACCGATTGCTCGATCGTATCGAGGTCGAGCGGCACCAGGGTCCGAAGGTCGATGACGTCCGCATCGAGGCCGTGCTCCTCGACTGCGGCGAGCGCCACGTGGACCATGGTGCCATAGGCCAGGATCGTGAGGTCTCCGCCTTCACGGACGACCGCAGCCTTTCCGATGGGCACGGTGTAATGACCCTCGGGCACTTCGCTGGCCGGATGCTTGGACCAGGGCTTTACCGGCCGGTCGTGATGGCCGTCGAATGGGCCGTTGTAGATACGCTTGGGCTCGAAGAAGATCACCGGATCGGGATCTTCGACCGCCGCAATCAGCAGGCCCTTCGCGTCATAAGGTGTCGAGGGAATGACGACCTTGAGGCCGGCGATGTGCGTGAACAGGGATTCCGGCGACTGGCTGTGCGTCTGGCCGCCGAAGATGCCGCCGCCATAGGGCGTCCGGATGACCATGGGCATCGTCCATTCGGCCGCGGTCCGGTAGCGGATCTTGGCCACCTCGCTGACAATCTGGTCGTAGCCGGGGTAGATGTAGTCGGCGAACTGGATTTCGATGAGCGGCTTTAGGCCGTAGCAGGCCATTCCGACGGCCATGGCGACGATTCCGCCCTCTGCAATCGGCGCATCGAAAACGCGGGACTTGCCGAACTGCCTCTGCAGTCCCTCCGTCACCCGGAATACGCCGCCGAAATAGCCGATGTCCTCGCCGAACACGACGACGTCGTCGTCGCGCGCCATCATCACCTTGTGCGCATCGTTAAGCGCCTGGATCATGTTCATGGTCGCCATCAGCGCGTCTCATCCACGGCTTCGTCGCGCTGCCAACGCAGATGCTCGGGAAGCTCCGCATAAACGTCCTCGAACATCGAGCCGACATCGTCCTTGCCTTGCTCGGGCAGGATTCCGAGCTTCTCGGACTCCTTTTGCGCGGTTCGGACGGCGGCGTCGCACTTCGCCGTCAACCCCGCGTGTCGTTCTTCGTCCCATTCCCCGATGGCGAGCAGATGTGCCTTCAACCGCTCGATCGGATCGCCCAGCGGCCAGAGCTTGGCCTCGTTGGTCGGGCGATAACCGCTGGGGTCGTCGGAGGTCGAATGGCCTTCGGCGCGGTAGGTGAAGAACTCGATCAATGTCGGACCCTGATTGGCCCGTGCGCGTTCCGAAGCCCATTTGACCGCCGCATAAACGGCGAGCGCGTCATTGCCGTCGACCCTGAGGCCCGCGATCCCGTATCCGACCGCACGCTGCGCGAAGGTCGCGCGTTCCGCACCGGCGATTCCGGAGAAGCTTGAGATCGCCCATTGATTGTTCACGACGGCGAGGATGACCGGGACGTTGTAGACTGCGGCAAAGGTCATCGCGCTGTGGAAGTCGCCCTCGGCCGTTGCGCCGTCGCCGACCCAGCCCAT
>Ga0068858_100001591_pt1 | contig 23143 bp, 16 predicted proteins | sample KBSSwiS12_FD_66589 | JGI IMG/M metagenome (GOLD analysis project Ga0068858, IMG submission 66589) | Switchgrass rhizosphere microbial communities from Kellogg Biological Station, Michigan, USA - KBS Switchgrass S1-2 | ecosystem: Host-associated > Plants > Roots > Rhizosphere > Soil ...
GAAGGTCGTCGACCTGTGGGGTGGTATCCGAAACAGGCAGACGGGCGAGCCTTGGGAGAAGGACACCATGGTCATCGTCTACTCCGCCACTAAAGGCTTGGCGGCGATGACGCTCGCCATCGCACACTCTCGAGGTTGGCTCGACTACGAAGAGCGGGTGTCCGCGTACTGGCCGGAGTTCGCGCAGCAGGGCAAAGGGCAAATCACCGTGCGCCAGCTCCTCGCACACCAAGCAGGGCTTTTCGAGTTGGACGAGCCCATTGATCGTGGCCTCCTCGCGGATCTTGATCGCTTAGCAGTCGTGCTGGCGCGTCAGAAACCCGCGTGGGAGCCGGGAACACGGCAGGCGTATCACGCCATCACTCTCGGCTTCTACGAGAGCGAACTGTTGCGCCGCGTCGATCCGCAGCATCGCAGTTTGGGACAGTTCTTCCAAGATGAGATCGCGACGCCGCTCGGGTTGGACATATATATCAGGCTCCCTGAAACCATCTCAAATTCACGCCTGGCCACAATTGCGCGGCCCGGCCTGGTCGAGATGTTGCGTGGCTTCGGGCTTCGCTTCACGCTGGAAGCGATGAATCGTCGCTCCAAGATTGTTCGTGCACTCAGGGGTTCCGAGCTCCCGCATGACGAGCAGTGGATCTACGCACGGAACCTCGAAGTGCCGTCCGGCGGTGCCATCGGCACTGCCCGAGCCATTGCGCACGCGTACAGCGTCTTCGCCACCGGCGGAAGCGAACTAGGGTTGCGGCGAGCGACGCTAGACTTGCTGGCCGCGCCCGCGACTCCCCCGGCGCGCGGCTTTTACGATGAATGCATGAAGGTGGACGGCGTGCAGTTCTCGCTGGGCTTCATGAAGCCCAGCACTGTCTGGCCATTCGGCAGCGCCGGTTCGTTCGGCTCGCCCGGGTCCGGCGGTTCTCTTGGCTTTGCCGATCCAACCGCTGGCGTCGGCTATGCCTACGTGACCAGCCAGATGGGGACACAATTAACCGGAGATCCGCGGGATGTGGCGCTCAGAGAAGCACTTTACTCCGCTATTCCTGGTTCTCCAAGTGAGGTGCGAAGACGAGCTGCATAGCGACTGAATGCGAGAGCTCATGAAGCACCTAGGAAAGACACGACTCTTTTGTTAGCCCGACGGAGAGATCCTACCGGGCAGCATCGCTGAAAATGTCGCCCGTCATCAACAGTACGGATGGCGAGGGAAAGAGAACCCGATGAACAACTCAAGGCATTGCGACCCGGCTGAGCGTAGCGGATTAATGCGGCTGTTTTACCGTAACTGGCGCCCGACGCGCCTTGGCCGGTGGGCCAACCGGTTTGCGTGCTGGTGGTCTGGCCTCGGGCTGCCGCCGAAGTTCCAGGCCGCCCTCGAAGTTCATGGTCGCACATCCGGCCGCATACGCTCGAATCCCGTGGTGATCGCCACCGTGGAGGGCAAACGTTACCTTGTATCGATGCTCGGCCCGGAATCTGATTGGGTAAAGAATGTCGAGGCCGCGCAGGGCGACGCCGTTATCCGTCAGGGACGCCGACGCCGCGTTAACCTCGTGGCCGTGCCGCTGGAACAGAGCGCACCCATTCTCCGGGAGTATGTGCGAATCGCGTCGAGTGGCCGACAGCACTTCCCGCCCCCCGTCGGTGCACCGCTGCCAGACTTCGAGGCGATCGCCGGGCGTTACCCAGTGTACCGGATCGATCTTTCATGAAAGCGACTCGAGCGCACGCCAAGAGAGGACCAGGTCGGTGAGACACACGCGCATCATCATCACTCACTACGGTGGACCCGATGCACTTCGGGTGGTCGAAGAAGAGCGCCCCGAGCCAAAGGATGGTGAAGTGCGGGTGAGAGTGCTGGCCGCAGGCGTGTCCTTGCCCGACCTGCTGATGCGCGAGGGCGTTCATCCCGAGACGCCCCGGCTGCCCTTCACGCCAGGGTGGGATCTGATTGGCGTGGTGGATAAGGTCGGCGGCGGTATCTCCGGAATCGAACTAGGCCAGATAGTTGCCGCGCTGCCGATCCATGGTGCTTACGCGGAGTTCGTCTGCCTGCCGCAGCGTGAACTGGTTCCGGTCCCAGCTGGGTTGGACGCCGCCGAGGCCGTCTGCCTGATCCTGAACTACGTCACGGCGTACCAGATGCTACATCGTTCCGCTAAGCTCAGACCGGGCCAGCGCGTGCTGATCCACGGCGCGGCAGGCGGGGTCGGGTCGGCGCTACTGCAGCTGGGCCGCCTCGCCGGGCTGGAGATGCACGGTACCTGTTCATCGCGAGGGGCGTCGGACGTTTCTGACCTGGGCGGTATCCCAATTGATTACCAGCATCAGGACTTCGTGAAAGAAATTCACCGCCTCACGGGCGAGGGTGTAGACGTCGTCTTTGACAGTATCGGTGGTACTCACATCTGGCGCTCCCGCAAGGCTCTCCGTCCTGGCGGGCGGGTGGTGGCCTATGGCCTTACTTCCTCGCTGCGTGGCGGACGATTGGCCTCAGGTCGTGCCGGTGGTCGTCATCGCTATCGTGCAATCCTGATTTTCGGGCTGTACATTGCCGGCAGCTGGCTTCTCCCGGGCCGGAAACGGGTGGTCCCCTACAGCATCCAGACGCTCAAACGGCTGAAACTGGCATTGTTTCGACAAGATTTGATCGCTCTGTTTGAACTCCTTCAACAGCAAAAGATCAAGCCGCTAATCGCGCAGCGATTTGCTCTTGCCGAGGCAAGACACGCGCATGAGTTGCTCGGCAATGGAGGCGTGACAGGCAAGATCGTGCTGGTGCGCAACGCGTCAGGGTGATTTTTGGCCGAACCAAAAGGTGTGCACTGTGCCGACTCATCATTATCTGCTCAGACGAATGGCAAACCGCACGAAGGTTCAAACGCACTTTTCGGGTCGGTATGTAAGGGCGTTTGCTCGCCTTAGATTTGCTAGCAGAAAGACAAGAGCAACAAAATAGGATGCCCCTAGGAAATTCGACAACATTTGCAATTCTTCTATCCCGTGTTAGAGTTCGACGAATCAAGACAAAGTCAGAAAAGGTTTTCTTGAAAAGAAAATCAGCCAACATATCTTCCTCAGAACAACCGGCTAATGGGCACGTCGATCAGTCCGAATTGTCATCGGTAGGCGTGATCTCGAAAGTCTTGCGAATCTTAGAAGCATTGCAAAACTCTTCTATTGGTTTAAGCCTGAAGGCTATCTGCGCCGATACAGGAATCAATAAAAGTACAGCACACCGTTTCCTAAAGCATCTCGAGCGTGAGAATTATCTCTTGCGTACGGAGGCAGGTGCCTATCTGATCGGTCCTCGGCTGACCCAGCTGTCGGCACGCACTAATATGAGCGCAGCGCTTCAGGCAATAGCTAGGCCCATTTTGGCTGATTTGTGGCGTTCCACTCAGGAAACGGTGAACTTGGGAGTATTGGATCGAGGAACTCTGTTGTACGTCGACGTGATGGAAAGTCCCCACGAGTTTCGGTTGGTTTCACGTGTAGGTAGCCGGCGTCCCCTTCATGTGGCAGCACTAGGAAAAGTCCTTACGGCATTTTTGCCTGCCAGCGAGTATGAGCGAGTGTTACACGGGATTATCTTTCAGCAAGTAACCCCGAAGACCATTGGAAATTTGACTCAGCTGCGCGCCGAGCTCGAGAAAGTCCGTTGTCAAGGCTTCGCTCTAGATGACGAAGAAGCCCTACTTGGTTGCCGCTGCGTAAGTGCACCCATTCTTAACAACGAAAGAGTCGCGATCGGTGCACTGAGTATTTCAGGACCGGTCACCCGGTTAAGTCTCGCTCAGGTTCCCGGCTTAGCCAAGACAGTCAAGAGCGCGGCGTCGAATGTGTCCGTTGCGATGGGCTTTTCCTTGCGCCGCACACTCTCCTATAGGGCGTAATCTCTAAAACAAATGCCAGCTAAGTGACTGGTTTGTTTCATTACGTGAAAAGATTACCGATGCCGTTAGCGATTATTAGCTTTATAGTTTCAATAGATGGGATTTCAACACTTTACAAATTTAAATGTAACTTATTTGTATTCAATTGCTTCGGGGATCATCGTTAAAAATTATTGACAAATAATTCACGTTACCGCTAAAACCCTCCACGCTCTCCAGTGAGTAAACGATTTCCCATGGTCCAGGACTGACACACACTGTTGGGGAACCCGTTTCAGCATTTGGAAAGTTCCTCAGGTGCATAAACGACCTACTTATCGCTAGGAAGCTGCTCGGAGCTTGAATTTACATGCGCATTTTGGTTCCGATTTTTTTGCGAGGGTGTTGGCAATTGCGAAGGCAGGTTTGAAGAAAAGATGAATCTCTTCACCTGGGAGTTGAACTTTACGGGGATGGACATGAAATCGATGATATTTGAGCGTCATCACCACGACTGCCGTCGATATGCGACAGCTGCAATTTGGCCTGAAGGATTCGTTCTGAGCTTCAACTGCCCTACGATCGATTCGGAGGGCAGTTGAATTCTCTATTTCGAGCCGTCTCGAGGCGTTTACACCACACTAAACGACTACGGTGAGATCCTGAATTGCAGCCAATAAATATTCATGAAGTCGCGAAGCGCGCGAAAGTTTCGATCGCGACCGTTTCGCGAGCCGTCAATGGCAAACCGAAAGTGAGCAAGGCGGTTAGCAGACGCGTCTGGCGAGTGATCGAAGAGATAGGCTACTACCCCAATACTCACGCAAGGACATTAGCACAAGGCCGTAGCCGCATCTTTGGTTTAATGGCCTCCGGCACCGTTATCCGCTTTTTCCCTGAAATATTGAATAGGTTCGCGGATCTAGGCGTTGAGCACAATCACGAGATCCTGCTGAGTCCCATTCCTGAGGATTCGGGTCGACTCGATCTCGTCGCTCGAGGATTAATAGAGCGCCGCGTTGATGGCGTCGCGATTTTAACCTTCAAACAAGAGAAATCTCTGATTAAGATTTTCGGACGCAGCAATGTCCACGTATTTGCGACCGACGCCGAACCCTCGATACCGTCATTATCGACGGTAGAAATCGACTGCGAAAATGGTATGCGAGAAGCGGTTCAGCACCTGGCCGCCCTGGGGCATGGCCGCATTGCCTTTATCGACGGGCCGCTGCATTCGAGGACTTCGAAAGCGCGGAAAGATGCCTTTCGAAAATGTATGAAGGAAATTGCTTTGTCTTCGAAATTGATTCTCGAGGGCGATCATACAGTGGAAGCGGGTGCAAAGGCTATCTCTACTCTGAGTAGTCTGGCGCACGCCGCTTCGGCCGTCATCTGTTCGAATGATATGACTGCGATAGGAGTGATACGGGCAGCATGGGATCTGCATGTCAATATTCCGAAGGACCTTTCGGTCGTGGGATTTGACGATATTGACGTCGCACAGTTTACGACTCCAGCCCTAACCACTGTGCGGATTTCACAAACTGAAATCGCTAATGCGGCGTTCCGTGCGTTGTTAAACGCGACCGCAACGGAGAGCAGCCTATCGTCGCCCGAACAGTCCACGATCAAAAGTAGTCTCGTGCTTCGGGCATCCACCGCAATAGCTCCTTGTCGGCTTACCACCAACGTTGAGACTTCGCTTCGAGCAACCTCAACAATCGATTCGTCAACGAACAAAGAAATTTCGAACTTTGTATGAACCTTGATGGACGGCATTTGTACTTTGCCGATCCATAGAAATTTGCTGTTAATCGACCGGGAGGCGTCAGCGGCTCATGATTTCAGGAACCAATTCTGTTTCAAGACACTCTCTTTTCGTTTCTAATTTTGTCCTTTTCCTATGTTCGCTCCAATATCGCCCTTTCGCTGGTTTTATCCTCTTGTGCGCGGTCTTGACCGCACACGCCCGAGCTGCAGATAAGGTTGAAATTTCAATCGACGCGTCCAAAACGGGCCCGCCGATTTCAAAATATATCTACGGACAATTCCTCGAACATATTGGCGGCATCGTAAATAACAATATATGGGCTGAGATGCTTGATGATCGGAAGTTTTACTATCCGATCAATTCACACCCTCCAGCGCAACCGACCGGACCGAGCTTCAGGCGCGTTACTCTTCGCCACTGGATGCCGATCGGTGCAGACGAGTTTGTCACCATGGATACGGATCATCCGTTTGTGGGCGATCATACGCCGTTGGTAAAACTCAACCCGACGGAAGCCCATGGATTTCAGCAGTCCGAGTTAGCAGTTCGGAAAGGAAAATCCTACACGGGCCGGGTCGTGCTAGCGGGTAGCCCAGGCACGATAGTCAAAGTAAGCCTCATTTGGGGCGATACTCCAGACGATCGTCAAAGCATCAGTATTAATAAGGTAGGGCCAGAATACCGCAAAGTTTCACTGAACTTTCAGGCGCGGGCCGACAGTGATAATGCGCGTTTCGAAATTGTCGGCACGGGATCCGGTTCTTTTCACGTAGGTGCAGTTTCGCTAATGCCCTCTAATAATGTGCAAGGTTTTCGCGGCGAAGTAATTGCCGCACTCAAGCAACTGCATTCAGGCGTCTATCGCTGGCCCGGCGGAAACTTTGTCTCCGGACATGAATGGCGGAACGCGATTGGCGACCCCGACAAGCGTCCTCCGATCATGGACATGGTTTGGCATGCCGTTCAGCCAAACGATGTCGGCACAGATGAATTTATGACATTGTGCCGCTTGCTGGATGTTGAGCCTTACGTGACCGTCAATGGCGGTTTCGGTGATGAATGGTCCGCGGCCGAACTGGTTGAATATGCCAACGGCGCAGACAGTACCCCGATGGGGAAATTGCGGGCAGCGAATGGACATCCCCAGCCGTATCGCATCAAGTTTTGGGGCGTGGGCAACGAACCTTGGGGAGACTGGCAGTTGGGCTTCATGCCTGTCGCACAGTGGGAGATCAAACACAACATGTTCGCAAAGGCGATGCGCAAGGTCGATCCCTCGATCAAGCTGATCGCAGCGGGGGCGATGCCTGATGCCATGACAGGCTCCAAGCAGGCCAAGCGCCTCAACGGTCAGATCGTCCCAGATTATTTATCAGCGGGAGATTGGAGCGGCAACCTGCTGGCACATTGCCTCGACAACATGGACATGATCAGTGAACACTTCTATTCCCGAAGCGGGCAACACACCGATCTCACCACAGGAGAAAAAGTCAGCACCGGTCAGCAATCCCTGGTTGAGTGGGAACGAGCACCTGCAACGCAGGTGCGGAGTAAATACGAGCACTATCAGGAATATCTGAAGCGTATCCCGGAACTTAAAGCAAAACCAGTACCGATCAGTCTGGATGAATGGGCGTATACAGGATCTACGCCAAATTCATACAAAGTGGTCCCGGCCTATGCCTGGGCGTTTCATGAGATGTTTCGCCACTCCGATCTTTTCCAACTCGGAGCTTTCACCTTTGCGACTGCGATGATCAGTGAAGACAAAACTGATGCGGTGTTGAATCCAACCGGCCTAATGTTCAAAATGTACCGCGATCATTTCGGCACCGTCCCGGTGGTGATATCCGGCGATTCTCCACAACCCAAGCCGATTTACCCGGCTGGCGGCGATCAGCCAGCCGTGAACCCAGGAAGCGATACCTTTCCTCTTGATGTAAGCGCAGCCTTCAGCGAAGATCGTAAAACTCTGACGTTCGCTGTAATCAACCCATCGGATTCTGAACAGCAGATGAAGCTCGCGATCAACAACATCAAACTCTCGAATCAGGGACACTTGTGGCGTATGGCACCCTCAAGCGTGGATGCCACAATTATTGTGGGGCAAAAGCCGCAGGTGGAAATACAAGAGCAGCAACTCACGATGGGGGCAGACACGACGGCAGTACCACCGTTCAGCGTCAGTATTTATTCGTTTCCTGTGCAGTAGCCGGCTGCTCGGAGAAAAACCGCCTTACTCGAACTGTTGACGACGTTGTTGTCTGCCAGACCTACAGCCGAAGCTGTGGAAATGAAAAGATCAATCGAATCTAAGGAGCACCAAGAAACGCATGAAACAGATTGGAATCGCCGTACTTCTATTAGCAGGCCTGTGCTTCGCGCAGGACTCGAGGAATTTTCTGCCATCTTCAACGAATGTGTGGGGAGCGGAATATCCCAAGGTCGATAACACCGGCAGAGTGGAAATTCGTATCAAAGCTCCGGACGCTACCAAGGTGAAACTCAATTTTTGGAGTGGCCCGAAGATAGAAATGGTGAAACAGGCCGATGGATTCTGGACGGTCACAACTCCGCCTTTGGTCCCCGGGTTTCACTACTACACTTTGAACATTGACGGAGCTGACGTCGCCGATCCCGGAACTCATGGATATTTTGGTGGAAGTAAGTCTGCAAGTGGCGTCGAAGTTCCGGAGCCGGGCTCTGACTACTATTTGCCCAAAGACGTGCCACACGGACAGGTGCGCGAGGTTTGGTATAACTCGAAGGTGACGGGTACATGGCGGCATGCACTGGTTTACCTGCCTCCTGATTACGATACTCAGACCAAAACGCGCTACCCAGTACTTTATTTGCAGCACGGCGGTGGTGAGGATGAAACCGGGTGGATTCGTCAGGCGAACGCCAATTTCATTCTTGACAATCTGATTGCAGCAAAAAGCTGCAAGCCAATGATCGTCGTGATGGCTTATGGATACGCACGCCGTGCTGGTCAAGCTCCACCGGATTTAACCGGGAAGCCATTCGGATCGCCTGAGATGCTGAAGGCCATGCAAGACATGGCGGCATCATTCGAAGATGACGTCACACAGGTGCTGATTCCTTTCATTGATTCAACCTTCCGTACGCTTTCGGATCGTGATCATCGCGCCATGGCGGGGCTGTCTATGGGCGGGATGCAAACGTTCCAGATCACGCTGAATCATCTTGATCTGTTTTCCTACATCGGCGGATTCAGCGGAGCGGGCGGGATGCTCGTGTTGGGCGATCGAAAACTCGATTCCAAAGCAGACTACAACGGAGTCTTTGCTGATCCGGCAGCGTTCGCCAAGAAAGTGCACTTGCTCTGGGTCGGAGTTGGAACCAACGAACCGGATAGAATGCGCGCGGGATTACAAAGACTGCACACGTCCCTGCAGGAAGCAAACATTCAGCACGTCTGGTATGAATCTCCCGGGACAGACCATGAGTGGCAGACATGGCGCCGCGACCTTAAAGATTTCGCGCCGAGACTGTTTCAATAGTTCGTTTCATATATCGAAAAAGGAATGATGATGAGAAAACTAGTTCTCGTGATTATGTTGACTGTGAGCGCTGGACTTATGGCGCAAGTGCAAACCGAAGTACCACCGGTTGTTCCCAATGCAAAACCCGTGGCCGTGGAGCACATCAAGATTCACGGAACAGCTTTAGAAGGCAACCTAGAGGGAGATGCTGTTGATCGCGACGTTTTCGTATTCCTTCCGTCGAGCTATGAGAAAGAAAAATCGCGACGCTACCCGGTTGTATATGCGTTGCATGGATTTTCCATCGGGGCCGAACAGTGGAGCCACGAAATCCATGTACCGCAGACCATTGAGGGTGCGTTCGCACAAGGCTCTAAGGAGTTCATCGTTGTGCTGCCAGATTCGAAAACGCTTCACAACGGTTCGATGTATTCGAGTTCCGTGACGACCGGCGATTTTGAGCGTTACATCTCTCACGATGTGGTCGAATACATCGACGCGCACTATCGAACCATCCCCAATCGCCTGAACCGCGGATTAGTTGGGCACTCGATGGGAGGTTATGGTGCAACAAGAATTGGAATGAAGCATTCCGACGTGTTCGGAAGCCTCTATATCATGAGCCCGTGTTGCCTGTCTGCGCGACCCGCAGGAAATGGAAATCCTGAGATGGCCAAGACGCTGGAAGCAGTGAAGTCACCGGCAGATTCTGTATCCTTGCCATTCTTCGCCCGCGCGCAGCTCGCCAGCGCAGCAGCCTGGTCTCCTGATCCGAAAAATCCGCCGCTTTATCTTGACCTTCCCACAAAGAACGGTGAACCTCAGCCGGACGTAGTTGCGAAGTGGGCAGCCAATGCTCCGCTGGCTTTCGTAGATCAGTACGTCGGAAATCTGAAACAGTATCGTGCAATTTCCATGGACGTCGGTGATCAGGATGGCCTACGGGTTGACGCCGGAAAACTGCATGAAGTTTTTGATAAGTATGGAATCGCGAACAGCTTTGACATTTATCCGGGAACACACACGAGCAGAGTTGCGGATCGGTTTCAAAATCATGTGCTGCCATTTTTCAGTCAAAATCTTTGCTTTCAAGCGAGTTGCGAATAATACTTTGGCGATGTAATGATCCAATCCGGAGAGCCTATGTTTGCGAAATTCGCGGTGGGAATTCTTAAACAAAGAACATTGCGTTCAGTGCTCGTAAGTTTTGTTTTGGCATGCATTTTGTTGAATATGCCCGCTACCGCTGCAGACAAAGTCGAACTAGCGATGGATGTCTCCAAGCCCGGCGCGAAGATTGATCGCAACCTCTTCGGCCAGTTCGCTGAACATCTAGGCCATGGAATCTACGAGGGGATATGGGTGGGACGGGATTCCAAAATCCCCAACACCCACGGCATTCGCAATGATGTCGTGACTGCCCTGAAAGCAATCAAAGTTCCCAACGTTCGTTGGCCAGGAGGCTGCTTCGCAGATGAATATCACTGGCGCAAAGGAATCGGACCTCAACGCGCTGTAAGCCTCAATCCCAACTGGGGCGGAGTGACTGAGCCGAACACGTTCGGCACGCACGAATTCATGGACTTCATCAACCAAATTGGCAGTAAGGCATACCTGTCCGTCAATGTGGGATCCGGCACTCCGCAGGAAGCGGCGGAATGGCTCGAATACATGACCTCTGCGCAGGGAACAACGTTGGCGAAAGAACGCACTGCTAACGGTCATCCAGATCCTTACATCATCCCCTACCTCGGTATCGGCAACGAAAGCTGGGATTGCGGCGGCAACATGACACCTGACTACTATCTCAGCCAAATGAAGATTTACAGTCGTTTCGTCCGTAACTTCAATCCCGAACAGCAAGACAAGCAGCAAATGCTGAGAATCGCTGTAGGTCCGGGAGGAGATGGGCCACGGTGGACGGAATGGACTGACACCATCATGAAGGCATACCAGCATCACACGTGGAGCTGGGACATGAACGGCCTTTCAATGCACAACTACACAGTCGTGAATTGGCAGAACAAGTTTGCCTCCACAGGTTTTGGTGAAAGCGAATACGCTCAGTTCCTCAAAGAAACTCTGAAGATGGACGACCTCATCAACACTCATTCGGCCATTATGGACAAGTACGACCCAGAGAAAAAAGTCGCCCTCGTCGTTGATGAATGGGGTAGTTGGTATGCGCCGTCACCGGGCAGCAATCCGGGGTTTCTCGTGCAGCAGAACAGCCAACGCGACGCCATCCTCGCAGCACTCAACCTTAATATCTTCGCCCGCCATGCCGACCGCGTACGTATGGCAAACATCGCCCAGATGATCAATGTGCTTCAGGCGATGATTCTTACTGACAAAGAAAAGATGGTCCTGACTCCAACCTACTATGTGTTCAAAATGTATGCGCCCTTCCAGGACTCAACGTTCGTGCCAGTCACGTTCAATGCCGGCACATATACACATGACAGCGTCACCCTTCCGCGCGTAGATGCCATCGCAGCAAAAGACACAAATGGCAAATTGTGGCTGGCCATTACCAATCTCAATCCCAATCAGCCAGTGGAGATCGAAGCGGGTGTGGAGGGGGGCTCAGTGAAGTCAGCCGCTGGACAAACTTTGACTGCACCCAAGGTGGATAGTGTCAACAGCTTCGACGCACCCAACACTGTAGTACCGAAGCCCATCGCAGCCAAGGTTCAAGGAGGCAAGATTTCTTTGCAACTGGAGCCGAAGTCTGTGACGGTAGTCTCAGTCGAGCAGTGAGAACAATTTTCGCTGGGCAGATTACTCAAAAACATAATGCGGGTGAAAGTGAGGCTTTATGCATTCTCAGTTCTTGCGGATAACAATCTGGATTGTGTTCGCGTCAACGACGTGCGCATGGGCGCAACCCGCAAACTCATGCACGGCACTGGTCAGTTTTAAAGCTGTGGGAGTGGAAATTACCAAGGCAGCGCCGATTTCTGCAGGAACTACAGAGCAAATTCCATGGGTCGGGCAGAGCTCACCATTACCCGCCTACTGTCGGGTCGAAGGCGTAATCAATCGTCGCGCCGGAGTTGGGGGCGAAGAATTCGGAAATAATTTTGCTCTTGCCATGCCCGACAAATGGAATGGCGACTTCCTAATGCAGGGGGGAGGCGGCAGCAACGGCGTTGTACTCGCACCGCTCGGCCTCAACGCCGCTGGAGGCACACCCGGACTGATGCGGGGATTTGCAGTGGTGAGCACCGATACCGGCCACAAGAGCCATCGAGGCGGATTCGATTTCGGTTTCGAGAAAGACCAGCAGGCTTATCTAGATTTTGCCTATCTCGCCAATGCACAAGTGGCCGGTATCGCCAAACAGATCATCGCGCAGTATTACGGCAAGCCTGCTGCACATTCCTATTTTTCTGGGTGCTCGACGGGAGGCCGCGAAGGGATGATCCTCTCGCAGCGCTACCCGACAGTTTTTGATGGCATCATCTCCGGAGATCCAGCGATGCGGACTGGCCTCTCCAATCTCGCCATCGGAAGATGGATCCCGATAGCGTTCAATCAGATCGCTCCGAAGGATGGGAATGGAAAACCAGTCATTGCTCAGGCCATCACGGACAATGATCGAAAGCTGATCATGGACGCGCTGATGAAGCGATGCGATGCCAAGGATGGAATCGCCGATGGCATGATCTTCGACCCACTCGCGTGCGATTTCGATGCTGAAATGTTGGCATGCAAAGCTGGAGAAAATAACTCCTGCCTTGCCCCAGAGAAAGCCGCAGCAATCAAGAAAGCGCTCAGCGGTCCAAAAGCCTCGAGTGGTACGCAGGTGTATCCCGGTTTTCTATACGACGTAGGGATTACCGCCCGTGGACCAATCCGAGGTTTGCTTTCCCCCGGGCCTGGCATTTTCGGACCCGCGACAACGGACATGTCGGTTGATGTGGATAAAGAAGCTCTGGCGGGAATACAGCCGCTTGTGGACTCGATGTCCACGAACTTAACCACATTCGCAGCGCACGGAGGAAAGCTAATCTTCTATCACGGAGACAGCGATCCTTGGTTCTCTCCGCTCGACACTTTTAACTACTACAAGGATATGGCCACCGCCAATGGTGGGTTCGAAGCGATATCCAAGTGGAGCCAGCTCTACTTCGTTCCCGGGATGGGCCACTGTGGAGGAGGCCAGGCGCTCGATCAGTTCGATTTATTGGGCGCGATTGTGAACTGGGTGGAAAAAGGTACGGTGCCTTCGTCGGTGATTGCGACCGGCAAAGCATTTCCAGGACGCAGCCGTCCAATGTGCGCCTATCCCAAACATGCCCAATATAAAGGACAGGGCGAAGTTCAAGACACCAGCAGTTTCGAGTGCCGCTGAATTCTCAGTCGATCACTCGCGAAAATACATAGCGCAAAAAGCCCTGTAGCTAGGTTTTTAGCCCCTCGCTACTCTGGTAATGTCTTGCACCCTTTCACCTGAAATTTCCCGGTCGCCGCCGGTGCTTTGGTGTTTGGCTGGCCGCCTCCGATTGAGACGGAGTACTCGCCTTCGGCGATAATTGGTTCGCCTGCTTCTGTCACCATGCTGAGATCACGGTCCTTCAATTCGAAGCTCACTTTCTGCGATTCCCCGGCTTTGAGATGAATGCGTTTGAATCCGCGCAAGGCGCGCAGAGGTGCTCCTTCTATATTGGGAAAGCCGAGATAAAGTTGCACCACCTCATCGCCTTCGCGCTTGCCGGCGTTGGAAACAGTCACCTCTGCGTTTAGCGGATCACCAGCGTTAATTGCTTTCTTCGGAAGTGTTAGTTCCTTGTAGGAAAATGTCGTATAGCTCAAGCCGAATCCGAATGGATAGAGCGGCTTGCCTTCGAAATATCGATAGGTCCTGCCCTTCATGGCGTAGTCTTCGAAAGGCGGTAGCTGATCGACTCCTGTATAGAAAGTCACCGGCAAGCGTCCCGCGGGATTGTTCTTTCCTGAGAGCGTCTCTGCGATGGCCGCGCCACCCTCCTCACCGGCATACCAGGATTCAAGAATTGCATTCACGTGCTCCTGTGCCCAGTTCACGGCAAGTGCGCTGCCATTGGCGAGTACAAGGACGACAGGTTTTCCCGTGGCGGTGATTGCTTCTAGCAATGCTTGCTCGGGCTTAGGGAGATCGATGCTGGTGCGGTCCCCGCCCTTGAACCCTTCTTCGCTCACCGGCATTTCTTCGCCTTCGAGTTCGCTGGTGATGCCCATTACAGAAACCACAACATCCGCGCTCTTTGCCGCTTCGATTGCGGCGGGATCCGGTTTGGGATCGTACTTCGACCAAATCAACTGCGCCTGAACAGGCGTTGCGTTCGTCAAGGCATACCTGACCTGAATGGCTGTTTTCTTTCCTTGTTCCAGATGAATGTGGGCCACTTTGGTTTGGGATTTTTCAGCGTTCAAATACTGCATGGCAACTGGTTTTCCCTCTACCAGGACCATCGCGAAATTACCGGTACCTCGTACGCCGATGCTGTAATCGGCGGTTTCATTGGCCGTGATAAATCCACTCCACTCAACGGAAAGCGGATAAGTACTCGAGGCTTCTTGTGGAATGTCTTGCGATTTCAAATCAACGGTGCTCACATGCCGAGTCGCCAATAGCGAGTCCTGCCCCGGGCCAGATCCCGAAGAGAATTTCGCTGTCAGGCCTGGCTGGCCGTCCGACGTAGTGAGCCCCGAGGTTGGAACCAGTTCGCCATCGGTCCGCAGAAATTGTGTGCCGGGAACAAATTTAATCTCCGCTTGGGGCAACTCCGTCTTGAGACCGTCGAGGACTGAAACGATGTGATTTGGAGTGCCGCTGTAGTTCCCCAGCAGGTACTTGGTCTGGTCTGCCAGCGGGCCAATCACCGCAATATTGAGATGGCCTTGCTTCAACGGCAGAGTGCCATCATTCTTGAGCAACACCATCGCCTCGTTTGCAATCGTTCGTGCCAGCGCACGGTGTTCCTGGCTGTCTAATTCTTTTGCATCAATTTTTGTATATGGGACCATGTCGGGCGGATCAAACATACCCAGCTTCATGCGCGCCGTAAACAAGCGGATGAGCGCAGTATCAATCTCGCTTTCCTTCAAGAAGCCTTGCTTGTAGGCATCATAGTAGGGCCGGTAGTCGTGGTCATCTTTCATCTTGGCAAAGTCGATACATTCATTGTCCATGCCGCGTTGAATGGCGAGAGCGGAGGCTTCAGGCTGAGTCTTGGTGAAGTGATGATCGCGAAAGATATTGACCACCGCGTCGCAATCGGACACCACATAGCCCTGAAACTTCCACTTGTTGCGCAACTGGTCTTGTAAGAGGAATTCATTCACGCAGGCAGGCTGTCCGTTGATACTGTTGTACGCACACATGACTGACGCGGCCTTGGCTTCGGTCACTGTCGCCCGAAATGCCGGCAGGTAGGTGTCGAGCTGGTCATGCTTGCTAACAGCGACATCGGCCTTATGACGCGTTGATTCGGGTCCGCTATGCACTGCATAATGCTTGGGCGTCGAGATTGCGCGATAGTATTTGGGATCGTCTCCCTGCATTCCTGTGACAAACGCCACGCCCATGCGCGCGGTCAAAAAAGGATCTTCTCCATAGGTTTCCTGTCCACGGCCCCAGCGCGGATCTCGAAAAATGTTGACGTTCGGCGCCCAAAAATCGACACCCTGGAAAATGTCGCTGTGGCCGTCCTTCATACCCTCGACGTACTTGATTCGGCCTTCAATGCTTGTGGCAATGGCCATTTGGTGGATGGCGTCAGTATCGAACGTCGCCGCCAGGCCGACCGGCTCCGGAAAAGTGGTGATGCCTCCATTGTTCGCCACGCCATGCAAAGCTTCGCTCCACCAGTCGTAGTCCGGAATGTTCAAGCGGGAAACGGCACGGGATTGATTCACCAGCTGGGAAACTTTTTCTTCCACGGTCATGCGATGGACCAAGTCCGCGGCCCGCTTCTCTGGGGAAAGTGAAGTATCCCAGTAGTCAGGATTTTTCGCATTCTGTGCATTTAGGCTGGCAACACTTGAAAGGACGGCAAGCAGCGCAAGCAATCTCACAATGACGGAGTTCATTGGGTCTCCACAAAGTCAAGAATTTTTGCAAACAATAGCGGGCATTAAGACCAGGTCCTTCGTTTCCTCAGTAGAACTTGGTTTAGCTCGCCAGGATTTCACCTTGAACATTCTTGAGGGTTGTCAGGGCGCGCTCAACGCCTACTTCAGCGGGGAGTATGGGGTCCTCGTTTTCGATACTCAACATCCCGTCGTATGCCGCGTCCATATAAGCGGCAATCACATCTTTCCAGAAGCTCGCGCCATGGCCGTAGCCCACGGCACGAAAGAACTCCGATCCTTCTTTGTCATTCTTGGATTTGGCAAAGTTCAGTACGCCGTAGCGGGCGACGTTCTCCGGGAAAAATGCTGTGTCTTTCATATGCGCATGATAAAGAGCTTTTTCTTTCCCCAGAAAACGAATGACCTCCACCGCATCGCATCCCTGCCAGAAAAGATGGCTGAGATCGCAATTTGCGCCGATGACAGGTCCGACGGCTGCACGCAGACGCATCAACGTCCGAGGATTGTAGACGACAAAATTCGGGTGCATCTCGAGAGCGATTTTGTTCACACCGCGCTCACGCGCGAACTTCGCAGTTTCCGTCCAATACGGGATCACTCGCTCATTCCACTGCCACTCGAGGGGGCCAGCGGCATCCGGCCAGCCATAAATGATCCAGTTGGGTACCGTATCTGTAGGTGATGCACCGGGACAACCCGAGAAGCCAACCACAGTCGGAATCTCCAACATGCCGGCAAGTTGGATGGCCTCACGAAATTGCTGGGCGAAGGCGCTGGCTTTCGCGGAGTCCGGATGCAGCGCATTGGCATGGCAACTCAATGCCATGACGGAAATATTGTGATCAATAAATTTCTGTTTCCATTCACGGGCCTTCGCCGGGTTCGCCAGCAGGTCGGTGACCGGGCACTGCGGTGTCCCTGTGTATCCCCCGGCACCAATTTCAGCTGCCTCAATTCCCAGGCTGGAAAATTTCGCCAGCATCTGGTCCAAAGACAGGTTGCGGAATGGAGGATTAAAGACGCCGACCGGCAGAGGCTTGCGCTGTACAACTGGGGAAGGATTATCTTTCGGTGAAGGCCGGGCGCTCTCAGACGCTGCCAGAGAGAGTGGGCCATATGCAAGCGCAGCCGCTGTCGTACCAAGAAACTGCCGGCGATCCAATTCGTTGGCTCCTTTTTCCGCTACTTCAACGTCGCAATCTTCATCTTGCGGAAGAATACTTCCGATCCTTCGGATTGAAAAAGGATCTTTCCCTGTGTCGTATTCGCGTTGGTCGCAAGGGTGGCAAGCTTGCCGTTCACAAAGTACATGATGCGATCATGATCTACCACTAATTCCAATACATTCCATTGCCCGTGAGGCTTTTCCAGCTCGTTTATCGGATCGCGATATCCCGTGACATTCACCAACTGGCCTCTGCCGATGTGTGGAATGCGAATGTAGGCGCCTGTCCCGGACTCTGCGCTCTGATACACCTTGCCGCCGACAGTCGCCCCAGTTCCGCCGACCACCCACATATCGCCGGTCCCGCCCTCGTTGATCTGGAACTCCATCATGCGTGGCCAGACCTTGAGGGGGCCGGTGATGTTGTATTGAATGCCGCTGTCCCTGGCTTTCCCGTCGCGCGGAGCATATGTTTTTTCGCCCCATTTAAATTCGGCACGGAGATAGTAGTTTCCATATTCTTTCTGGGTTACGAGCCCGCCGAATTCCTGCCCGGAAATGTGCAGCATTCCATTTTCAGCAATAAAGACTTTGTTGGGATCGCTGGCGATTCCTTGTTTCTCGAGCAGAGTGTCGAACCCGGTGAGATCCTTCCCATTAAAAAGAGACGATAGTTTGCGATGTGGAGGTACGGAAGGTTTGGCTTGCGCCCACGCCGCGAGGTTGAGAACAAGAACAACCATTCCTACAGCTACAGTTCGCAGCATATGTCGGCCGACGCTAATTTCATCACCATACCTTTCTGCGGTTCTTTCAAGACGACCCGCCTAACGTTTGGCTGCGTTCCAACTATTACCGTTCAATCTCGAATGAACCCACGACGCCTTACTCTTTTCACAAGGTCACCATCGGCTTGCAAGAATCTGATAAGATTCGCTGCGTTCATCATCTTTGCTGTAATTCTGCAATCTCGGCATTGGATTGCAGCTTGAAAATCTTCTCCATCAATATCCACTTTTCGCCGGGGCGTGCCTCAGGTAAAGGTTGTTGGAATTTCCACATCAATTTTTCCCAATCTTGTACCTTGGGATTAAGACGATCGGTCTCCGATTTGGCCTCGAAGGAGAAATCCTCATTGACTTCCATAATCATGAACATTCTCGTGCCCAGCAAATAGATTTCCATGTCTTCGATGCCTGCGTCGCGAATGCTCTTCGTGATCTCCGGCCATGCATTTCCCGGCGTGTGATACTGCTTGTACTCGGCGATTAATTGGGGATCGTTTCTTAAATCCAATGTCAAACAATAGCGCTTCGTCATCAGCTTTTTCCGAAATATAAAGTAGAATTTGCGTCGCGAAAAGTATATACGTTACCGATTACGTTAACGCATAAATTATATATACTTATTTGGCAAAATGCCGGTAGAACCGGACTGAGGGCTCTCGCATGAATCTTTGCAGTCTTATCCTAAAATCCCTGCTGATCGGCAGTCTTTTGATTCCGTTTCCTGTACTAAGCCAAACATCCGTTGATCCCGCCTCCCCGACCCTGTCCACCAATCCAGTCGCGATCGACCAGGCATGGCAAAAGGCCAGTTCCAAATATGATGACGCGCGTGCCGCCATCCTGAAAGAGGTAGACCAAATGAATTATGCTGGTCCTTACCGCGCTGACTGGCAATCTCTGCGAACCTACCAAGTCCCGGATTGGTATAAGGACGCAAAGTTCGGCATCTTCATCCATTGGGGCGCATATTCGGTACCTGCGTTTGGAAGCGAATGGTATCCACGGCAAATGTACGTGCAGGGGTCGCCAGAGTTCAAGCACCACATAGCAACCTATGGCACACAGGAGAAATTCGGCTACAAGGATTTCATTCCTATGTTCAAAGCGGAAAGATTCGATCCGCAGGCATGGGCGCGTCTGTTCAAGGACTCAGGGGCGAAATATGTAGTGCCTGTTTTCGAACACCATGACGGATTCGCAATGTATGACAGCGGACTTTCTGATTGGACAGCAGCCAAGATGGGGCCGCATCGCGACTTGGTCGGGGATCTCGCGAAAGCGGTTCGCGACGAAGGGTTACATCTGGGAGCGTCATCTCATCGTGTCGAGCACAACTTTTTCTTGGGGGTCGGCCGGGAATTTCGTTCTGACATCAACGATCCCCGGTACGCGGCGTTTTATGGACCGGCGCACACCTGGCAACGCAACAAGGACCATACCCCGCTAGACAATGATTTCACCTACGTTTCACCGGAATGGACTCACGACTGGCTGGCCCGCTCGGCCGAAATCATTCAGAAATATCATCCAGAGGTCGTTTTCTTTGACTGGTGGATTGGCCAGCCCTCCGTTCGAGCCGATTTGGCCCGTTTCGCCTCGTTCTATTACAACTACTCACTTAAGAATGGCGGAACGGTGGGGGTGATCACATACAAAGACTATGCCATGCACGAAAACTCCGCCGTGCTCGATATTGAACGCGGCCAGCTTGCAGGCATTCGCCCACAGTATTGGCAGACTGACACCTCGGTCAGTAATAAATCTTGGGGTTACATCGAGAATGACACTTTTAAAACGCCGCAGTTCATTGTGCATCAATTGGTCGATGTCGTCAGCAAAAATGGCAACCTGTTAATGAATATTGGGCCCCGCGCGGATGGGACGATTCCCGACGAAGTACAACAAGTTTTGCGCGATGTCGGCTCGTGGTTAAAGGTGAACGGCGACGCGATCTACGGCACTCGGCCTTGGAAGACTTTCGGAGAAGGGCCGACCCAAGTGGCGGAAGGTTCATTCAACGATACCAACACGCGACCGTACACACCGGAGGATTTCCGCTTCACCACCAAGGGGGACGTTCTTTACGCAATCGAGCTTGGGTGGCCTAACAAGCCTGAGCTGGTCATTCACTCTATCGGAACTGGAGCGGCCGGTGAGCGCACGATCGAATCGGTCCAACTGCTGGGCTCGAACGCGAGGCTCTCTTTCGAGCCGAAGCCCGACGGACTGCACATCAAATTGCCGGATCAAGCTCCCGGCAAGTATGCCTACACATTTTGCATCCGCTTTGCTGGAGGCAAGTGAGCATGGCCGGTTAGCCCACTGAAACCATGATCTTGGTGAATCGCGCGGGATTTTCTGTCCATGCGCGTAAGAGTCCAGGGACCTCTCCAATTGATGCGATGATGCTGACGGCGTCTTCGACGGGAAAGAGATGATCTTCCAGCATACGGATTACCTGACGGAAATCTTCCGGCAGCGCATTGCGCGACCCCATGATGTCGAGTTCCTTTTGCACGAACAACCGCGTCTCATAAGAGACCGCCTCCTTTGCATATCCGATATATACGACACGCCCGGTGAAGGCCACTTCCTCGATTGCGGCGCGGAAGGTTTCCGGCAGACCGATAGCTTCGATGATCACATCCGTGCCTAATCCATTCGTGAGTTCAAGCAGTTTGTTGTGCATCGATTCCTGCCGGCTATTAATGACGTGGTCAGCGCCGGCTTTTTTGGCAATGCCTAGCTTGATATCGTCCACATCAATCGCGATGGTGCGTGCGCCTGCAAAGTGAGAAGCCACAACCGCGCCTAATCCCACACCTCCACAGCCAATGACAGCCACGGAATCCTGCGACGTTACCCGCCCGCGAGCCACAGCATGGAACCCGACCGTAAGCGGCTCGACCAGGCAAAGCTCCTTAATATTGAGTTTGGCGGGATAGAGTTTTCCGGGCGGCATGGCAATGTACTCCGCCATTGCGCCGTCTCTCTGGACACCAAGGGTTTCATTGAACTGGCAGGCGTTGGGACGGTTGCGGCGGCAGGATGCACACTTGCCGCAATTGGTATAGGGAGACATGGTGACATCGGTGCCGGCAGCGAGCGCAGAATTTCCCTCTACGATAGTCGCTGCCACTTCATGGCCAGGTATCCGCGGAAAACTCACCATAGGATTTTTTCCACGAAAAGAGTTGAGATCGCTTCCGCAGAGTCCGATCATGCGGACTTTGAGCAAAAGCATTTCGCCGGTCACGACAGGCTCGGGAACTGATTCGACCGCCGCTTCTCCAGGTTTTTTAATGACCAGTGCCTTCATAAATTCAGCGCTCTTGCGAAATCAGCTGCCCGCGAGCGGACAGATAAGTGAAGTTCGCACGTGCAAGCGTCAATTGTCTTAACTACGGTTCTCCGCGCGCCCCGACGGCCAGACACGATTGAAAACGGGAGCAATCACTTGGCGCAGCTCAGCCAGCAGTTTTAGGTCGGTTTTGATGCGCAATAGTTCCAGGTTCTGCCTCACCTGATTGGTTTTCGACATCCCCACCAAGGTGGTGGAAACATAAGGATGATCCAAACAATAACGCAACGCCAAGCTGGAAATATTTAAGCCGCGCTCGCGGCATGTAACCGCCAGTTCGCGACCAATCTTTTGGACGGCATGAGGCGCGGGATGCCATGCCGGTGCTCCCTCTTCGGTCAGCACTCCCATATGGAGGCCGGCGGCGTTAATCAGCCCGATTTCGTTCTCTTTGGCGAAGGGAGTGAGATCTACATCCATGTCGTTAATAAGAAGATTGTAGCGGCAATAACTAAGGAGGGTGTCTACCGGCGCGGCTTTCGCTACCTGCACCAGTACTTTCACAGGATAACCACTAATACCAACGAAACGCACCTTCCCTTGCTCCTGAAGCTTACGCATAGCGGGAATAGTTTCATTGATGACCTGATTGAGATCGCCGAACTCGACGTCGTGCGCCTGATACAAATCGATGTAATCGGTCTTCAAACGCTGGAGTGACTCGTCGACACTGGCAAAAACACGCTTGGCCGAAAAATCAAACTGGTCGACACCGTAACGTCCACATTTGGTCGCAAGGATGATCTGATTACGTTTTCCAACTAAGGCCTCTCCTAAACGCTCTTCTGCGAGAGTCAACCCATAGTAAGGCGAGACATCGAAAAGGTTGATGCCATTTTCGATGGCAAGATGGACCGCGCGTTTTCCTTCGGATGGGTCTGTTTTCCCAAAAACATCGCCTAAAGGAGATGCCCCAAAACCGATCAACGAGACATCTAGTCCTGTGCGCCCCAAGGGACGATACGGCATCGCACAAACTCCGGATGCGGGCGTCATCGAATCGCTTCTCCTTCCAGTCTTAGCACTTGCATGCGGCGGCAGATTGTCCTCAGTTGCTGTGAACAGGGATGTGAACTGATACGGCCTTGCCCTCGTACGAAACAGTCGCATCAAACTCTTCCGCAACTGTCATGCCGGCCGCCCGTCCATCGGCAACGCGCACAAAACGAAATGTTCTGTGATCTAGCATTCCTGGAAAGCTGCCTTTGCGTTCTCCGATGGCCATTGTCTCGTTTTTGTCATCCCAGTGCATGGGGATGGAGGATGAAGCTCCATGTTCGTAGTCATAATTGTCGCCTTCATCCTCATAAAGCGTGAAATCCCCATTGTTCCCCGGGTAAATACGAAAGTCGTTGTGGTCCGGCTTTACTGAAGCGGATTCAACCGATGGTCCAAAGGAAATGATGGAGCCGGCTTTTACATACATCGGCATTTTGTCGAGAGGAGCATCCGCCGTGATGGTTCGACCGCCAGCAAGGTTCTTCCCAGTCCAGAAATCAATCCAATTTTGACCGGCAGGAAGATAAAGTGTCCTTGTTCTCGCACCCTCGTTGGCTACAGGATTGATCAGCAAAGACGGGCCGAACATGAACTG
>Ga0068858_100001592_pt1 | contig 23140 bp, 19 predicted proteins | sample KBSSwiS12_FD_66589 | JGI IMG/M metagenome (GOLD analysis project Ga0068858, IMG submission 66589) | Switchgrass rhizosphere microbial communities from Kellogg Biological Station, Michigan, USA - KBS Switchgrass S1-2 | ecosystem: Host-associated > Plants > Roots > Rhizosphere > Soil ...
GTCCCGTGCGTGCGGGCCGCTGCAGGGCGTACGGGTTGTCGATTTGTCAATCAATGTACTCGGTCCCATGGCCACCCAGATCCTGGGCGACATGGGGGCCGATGTAATCAAGGTGGAGACGCCCGCGGGCGACGACAATCGCCGCACCGGCCCCTCGCGCGGCAAGAACATGGCGGCGCTGTTCCTGACCTTCAACCGCAACAAGCGCAGCATTGTTCTCGATCTTGGCCGGGGCGATCATCGTGAAGTGCTGCTGCGCCTCATCGACGAGGCGGACGTGTTTGTTCACGGCATGCGCAGGAAGTCGGCGGAAAAACTGGGCATCGGCTACCAGGCCGTCGCCGCACGCAATCCGCGCGTCATCTATGCCTACGGAGGGGGCTATTCGCAGAGCGGCCCGTACCGGGACCGGCCCGCGTTCGACGACATCATCCAGGCGGCCAGCGGATTGGCCGGCGCCATGGCGCGCTCGCTGCAGGGGGAGCCGCGCTACATGCCCACGGTGGTCGTGGACAAGCTGTGCGGCTATATCCTCGCTTCATCGGTCGCCATGGCCCTCTACGCCAGGGACCGCACCGGCCGGGGCCAGGAAATCGAAGTACCCATGATGGAATCGGCCGCGTCGTTTCTGCTGCACGAACACCTCTTCGCCGCGAGCTTCGATCCGCCCTCGGCGCCCGTCGGCTATCCGAGAATGTTCACCCCGTCCCGGCGCCCGTATCCGACCAAGGATGGCCATATCGGGGTGGTCGCGATCAACGACGCGCAGTGGCGGCGCCTTCTCACAGCGCTCGGGCGCGCCGACCTCGTCGATGACGTCCGTTTTGCTAGCATCGACCAGCGCACCCTGCATATCGACATGGTGTATTCCACCGTAGAGCAGGAACTCAAGGGCAAGACGACGCAGGAGTGGCAGGCTATTTTTGACGCGGTGGACATCCCCAACAGCCCCGTGCGCCGCATCGAGGACATGTTGCAGGACAACTACCTGTGGGAGACGGGCTTTTTCAAGCGCTATGACCACCCCAGCGAAGGGAAACTGGTCACGACGGCCATACCCGTCAAGTTCTCCGATACGCCCGGGGAGATCAGGCGGCACCCGCCGCAACTTGGGGAACACGGCGCCGAGATTCTCGGCGAATTGGGCTATCGCACATCGGAAATAGAAACTTTGCTGAGACCGCATGTAACAGAATCCGCGAGTTGATCAACCGCTTCATTGCAAGGAGAGGGTCATGGCCACGCTTTCCATTGTCAATCCGGTCGCCACGCCCAAGAAGGAGAGCGTGAGCGCCGAGTACTATCCGATTCCGCCCCGTCTCGATTCCATTGCAGGAAAGACCATCGGGTTGTTCTGGAACGGCAAGAACGGCGGCCAGTACGCGCCACGCACATGCTCACCAGCGGGGAATCCGTCACCAGCGAAGAAGCGCTGGAAAGGGGACTGGTCGATGAAATCCTGACCGGCGTCTTGTCCGAGGAAGCTGTCGCCTATGCCTCGCGGCTGGTGGCGCTGGGGAAAGGCATTCGCCGCATACGCGACCTACCGGCCGGATCCGCCGATACAGCGGCTTTCCTCGCGGCCCAGCGCACCCGGCTCGGCGAGGCGGGACGCAAGAATCCAGCTCTGCCGCGTGTGCTGGATTGCGTGGAGGTGTCGCTCAACCTGCCGTTAGACGAAGGCCAGAAGGTCGCTGAAGCCGCATGGGCGGAACTCATGGACAGCCCGCATGCGCGGGCCTTCCGCAGAGAATTTCTGGCCGGGCGTGGACGCCCATCCGGCGGCCGTCCTGAGCTAGATTTTCTTGGCCTGGCCTTCCCAGTACCGGTCGCGCAGCAGCCGCTTGTATATCTTGCCGTTGTCCTGGCGGGGCAGTGCCTCTTCAAACACGATTTTGCGCGGCACCTTGTAGCCCGCCAGACGGGCGCGCAGGAACTGGATCAGCGAATCCGCCGTGAGATGCGACTGCGGAACGAGCTGGACATGGGCAGCGGGCAATTCGCCGAACTCGGCATCCGGGACGCCGAACACCGCCGCGTCGGCGACTTCGGGATGCGCCAGCAAGGCGTCCTCGATTTCCTTGGGGTAAATGTTCACGCCCCCCGAGATGAGCATGTCCGACTTGCGGTCGCTCAGGAACAGGTAGCCGTCCTCATCCAGATAGCCGATATCGCCGGCGGTCACGAAGCCGTCGCGCCCGACTTTGGCACGCGCCTCTTCGTTGCCGTGGTAGGTGAAGTCCGGAGAGCCGTGCATTTTCAGGTAGATGTCTCCGGTCTGGTTGGGCCCCAGTTGCCTGCCTTCGGCGTCGTATATGCGAACCTCTCCCGACAGGACAGCCTTGCCCACCGTCCCGGGCTTTCGCAACCACTCGTCGGAGCTGCAGGTGGTGATGAGGCCTGTTTCCGAGGAGCCGTAATTTTCCCAGAGAACGGGGCCCACCCAATCGATCATGGCGCGCTTGACGTCCGGTGGGCAGGGCGCGGCGGTGTGGTGAATATAAACCAGCGAACTAAGGTCGTAGCGCCGCCTGACCTCGGCCGGCAGCCGCAGCATGCGCACGAACATGGTGGGCACCATATAGGCATGCGTCAGGCGGTGTTTCTCAATCAAGGCCAGGGCTTCCTCGGGGTCGAAGCGCCGCATCACGCAGACGATGCCGCCGGCGTTGAACACCGTCATGGTCACTGCGATGGAGAACAGGTGATACAGCGGTCCCGTGGTGAGGGCGCGCGTCGTGGGATAGCCGTGATAGACGTGCTTGAGCATTTCCGCGCGGTTTTTCGATTCCACCGGATCGGCCGGGGTGCGCCGCACGGCCTTGGGCTTGCCCGTGGTGCCCGAGGTGTAGATCATGCTCGATTCGCGCCCCGTGCCCTGTGCTGCGGAGGGCTGAAAGCCGGCAATCCACTGGTCGTAATCTTCGACATCGGCGATACGGGCCTTGGCCTCATCCCCAGAAGGCGTGGCGGCCACCACGCGGCACCCCGCAGGAGCGACTTCGCGGACCAGCGGAACGAATTCGTCATGCGCCAGGACGGCCTTGACGGCGGCGTCCCGCAGCACGTAGCCGATTTCGGGTCCGGTCCAGTGCCAATTGACGGGCACAACGAACGCATCGATTTTCTGGCAGGCCAGCGTCGCCTCGATCAGGACGAAGTCATTCCTGGCCAGGACGGCGATGGCATCCCCGGGCCCGACGCCGGCCGCGGCCAAGGCACTGGCGAGGCGGGCGGCCCGCTCCAGAACCAGGGCGCTGTCGCGCGCCACCGGCCCAAAGATGATTTGCGACGGGTCCTTGCTCATGCGAAATATCCGAAATAGACGGGTTGGGTGGCTTTTTGAGCGGCTTTAGCTTGATGCGTCGTATCAAGACGAAGGCCGGGAATGGCCGGTTCAACGCCGCACGATCAGCGCGTCCACCGCGGTGATGCGCCCGCCCGAGCAGATCAACGGATTGACATCGAGTTCGGTGATGCGCTCTTTCTGGTCGTCGGCCAGTTCCGACAGCCGGGCCACGATGCCCGACAGGGCGGCGAGGTCGACGGGTTCGGAGCCGCGGAAACCGGTCAACGCCGCCTGACCTTTGAGGCGGCTGAACAGGTTGCGGGCCTCGCCGGGTGTTATGGGCGCGAGGTCCACGGCCGTGTCCTTCATCAACTCCACCAGGATGCCGCCGAGCCCCACCACCACCAGCGGGCCGAACAGCGGATCGATGCGCGCCCCCACCATGATCTCAGTGCCCGCGGCAATCATGGGCTGCACGAGGACGCCGTTCAGCCGGGGCTTGGGTGTGACCTTGTTGGCGTTGGCCATCACCGCCTCGAACGCCGCCTTCACGTCCGCGGCGGTCTTGAGGTTGAGCCGAATCACCCCCGCCTCGGTCTTGTGCGGCAGGTCGGGCGATTCCACTTTGAGCGCCACGGGAAAGCCCAGCGTTGCGGCGGCGTCCACCGCGGCCTCAGCCGACTGCACCAGGCGCTCGCCCACCACGGGTATGCCGTAGGCGGCCAGCACTTCCTTGGCTTCACGTTCGGTCAAGGTCTTGTTGGCCGACTTGTCCAGCAGCGCCGCGGCGCGCGCCTTGGCATCGGCCGGCGCGGTGCGTTGGTACTTGCGTGGCTGGGCCGCCCGCCAGCTCTCCCGCCCCTGCCAGGCGGCCAGGGTGGAAAAACAGCGGTCCACCGAGCGGAACAGCGCCATGTGCGTGTCCATCTGCGCCTCGCGCGCCCCCGGTCCTTCCAGGAACTGCGGCAGCCACACCGTGCACGCGATCTTCTTGTGGCGGCGCGCGGCGTCGGCGAACACCTTGGCGCGCGGGATGGCCACTTCGTAGGCGTAGGGATGCGCCACCACCACCGTGGCGTAGGCCGGCTCGCGCATGAGCACGTCGGCGGTGGCGTAGAGCAGGTTGGGATCGGCCGTGACCTGGGCGGTCACGTCGCAGGGGTTGTTGGGCGAGCCGAATTCCGGAACGATTTTTTCCAGCTCGGCGCGCGCCTCGGGCGAGGGCGCGGGCAGCGATACGCCGTGCAGTTCGGCCTTGTCGGCGCACATGATGCAGGCGCCGCCCGAGGTGGCCACCACGGCCACGCCCGCAGCCGAGGGGCGCGGCGCCTTGGCGAAGAACGACGCGGTCTCCACCAGGGCCTCGAACTTGTCCACCTCGATGACCCCGGCGCGGCGGAAGGCCGCGCTGTAGGCGGCGTTGGATCCCGCCAGGGAGCCGGTGTGCGACAGCGCCGCCGCCGCGCCTTTTTCGCCCACGGCCATTTTGTAAATCACCAGCGGCTTGCCGGCGGCGTGGGCGAGGCCGGCCGCCTCGATGAGCCGCTCGGGCGTGGACAAGCCCTCGAACACGCAGGCAATGACGGAACAGCTCGGGTCGTCGGCAAGGTAGGCGACCTGGTCGGCCGCATCCACGTCGCAGGCATTGCCGCTGGTGAGTGTATGGCTGAACGACACGCCGTGCTCGGTGGCCTGCGCCAGGGAATGCGCCAGCGCCCCCGACTGGCTGACGAGACCAATGGCTCCCGGCCGCGGCGCGCCGGCGTTGGGCACGTCGGCGAAGCTGCCCAACAGGCCCAGGTTGTAGTTGATGAAGCCGATGCAGTTGGGGCCAACCAGGCGCACGCTGGCGGCGCGCGAAATATCCACCAGGCGTTGTTGCTGGGCAATTCGATCGGCTTTGCCGGTTTCGGAATAACCCGAGGAAAACAGCACGATGCCGCCGACGCCGCGCTCGGCGGCCTGCAAGACCACCGGTTCCACGGCTTCGCGCGGCACGGCGATGAACACCAGGTCGGGCGTCTCGGGCAGGGCGGCGACCGACGGATAGCAGGGACGTTCGCCGATGTGCTCATACTTGGCGTTGATGGGGAAGATCGTGCCCTGGTAGCCGCCCAGGCCCAGGTTAGCCAGCGTCTTGGAACCGAATGGTCCCGGATTGGGCGACACGCCGACAATGGCGATGCTGCGCGGGCTGAGCAGCCTTTGAAGGTCCTGGTGGCGGTATACGCCCTTGCGCTTGTTGCTCATTTATTTTCTCCAACCTTGCCCATACCGGGCGTGACGGGTCAGGCCGGGATGCCGGCCCTGTCCAAAAAATGTTCCGCCAGGGCCGCGCGGGCGTGTATCTTGCGCTCGATAGCCTCGATGTCGGCGCTATTGACCGTCTCCGCGGCCATGGCGCCGGACTGGTAGCGCCGCTTGATGCCCTCGGCGATGACGGCATTGCGCCAGTAGGCCAGGGCGCGAAAATAGTCCAGCTCCGAGACATCCAGGCCGGTGCGTTCGGCATAGCGGGCCGCCAACGCTTCACGCGAGGGAAAGCCGCCCGCGCGCGTGGGCGGCTCGGACATCCACACGCTGGGCGAGGGGTCCTCGGGCTGGTCCCAACTGCACAACAGGAAGGCGATATCGGCGCGCGGGTCGCCGATGGCGGCCAGTTCCCAGTCGAGCACGGCGGCCACTTGCCGGCGCGCCGGGTCGATCAGCACATTACCCAGCCTGAAGTCGGAGTGCAGCAGGCAAGCGCGAACCTCCGGGGGGATACGCGCGGCCAGCCTGTCGTGCAGGCGCTCGATAAGCGGCAGTTCGCGCGTCTTGGTTTTTTGCCACACGTTCTGCATGCGGTTCAACTGGCGGGCAACGTAGCCGCCGCGCGGACCCAGATCGGCCAGCCCGATCGCGTCCAGGTCGATGGCGTGCAAGGCCGCGAGCGCATCGACCAGGCTGTCAGCCGCGGCGTGCCGGGCCGCCTGATCGGGCAGCGCCGTGTCCGCTCTGGATGGATGGTCGATCACCACGCCTTCCACCCAGCTCATGACGTAGAACGGCGCGCCAATCACTGCGTCGTCCTGGCACAACGCCAGCATCTCCGGTACCGGCACGCTGCTGCCGGCCAGTGCCGCCTGGATTTTGTATTCGCGCGCCATGTCGTGGGCGCGCGAGTGCGCTACTCCCAACGGAGGACGGCGCAGCACGCGGCGCACTCCGCCCGCATCGTCGATGGCGTAAGTGAGATTCGAATGGCCCCCCGCGATCAGGGCCACCGTGAAGGGCGGCCGGCCGCCCACGCTGGCGGCCAGCCACGAAGCCAGCCGCTCCTCGTCGATGCCTTTGACCATTCAGTCGTCCAGGCCCACGGGCTTGCCATCCACCATGAGGTCCTGGATCTCGGTGCTGCCCACGCCTTGCCGCCCCTGGTCGTCGGTCCATTCCACCGGCGACTTGACCATGCGCAGCAGCTTCTCTTCTCCTTTTTCGTCTCTCTGGCGGTGGCGCACCGGGTGCCACATTAACGGCTTACCCGTGGCTTTCCACGTGAGGCTGCCGGCGCGGATGGCCAGCTCGAATTTCAGCGGCTCGTAGTGGGGCGCGCCGGCGTAGGTGTTGGTCATGTCGAAACCGTCCACCAGGGTGAAACGGCCGCCGTGCCACACGAAGCCGCCGCGGGTCTGCTTGGTGGGGCCCACGGTGCGCACCAGCATGAAGCCGTGGTCGTCGTCGAAGGAGGCGATGATCCAGCGCAGGTAGATCTTGGCGTGCCAGTTGCGGGGACCCCAGGAATGGTCCTTGCCGCCCCGCCCATTGACCGTCCAGTCCCGGCCGCCGATCTTTACCGTGCCGGAGGTGCGCACCAGGTGCTGGTAGTGGAAGTCGGCCTGGCCGGGCACGAAAATGCGGTGGATGTGATCCGTGTCCTGCCCCATGACCGAATCCAGGTCGCGGGCACGCACATCGAGTTGAATGACGGCGCGCTCACGCGGCGCCGCGGCGAAGGCCTTCTTGGGTTCCAGCAGCGCCCATGGACTGTCGAGCAGCATGACCTCGCCTTCGTAGCTCACGCGGGTCAAGTCCCAGGGGCGCACGATGTCCCAGCGCTGGCCCTGGGCGTGCAGCTCATTGGACGATATCTGGGGACGGCCGAACATGAAGGCCACGCGGCCGTCGGGGAGGTAGGTGCAGGACGACATCTCGGCATGGCCCTCGTTGGGGCGGTTGCCGATGCGGTACCAGCCGCCCATGCGGGTGTCCCTGTCCCAGAAGTCCACGTACCGGCTTTCATTCCAGTTCGACTCGGGGCCGATGGGGTGCGTGAATTCGTCGGAATCGGTGAGGCGTCGTCCCATCAATGCTTCCTTTGCATGCTGCGCCCGCTGAGGCGTGGCGTGAACGGCTCGGTCAGCTCATTTCAAGGAATGGGCCGGCGTATATCGTGCAGCAGCGGCAAACCGTGCAGCGCAAACTGCCTGATCTGTTCGTCCCGGGAATCGAAGGCGCCCAGCAGATCAAGCACCACGTGCCTCACCCCGGCCGCATGAAACTCGCGGATTTTTTCGGCGACCTGCGCAGGCGTGCCGAGGGCGGCATAGCGACCCGTCGCGCGCGTGAAATCCATGGCGTAGCGGCGGCTCAGCGTTTCGTTGGCCGCGGCAAACGCCTTTTCGTAGCTGTCCGCCACGCAGGCGAACAGCAGGTGTCCGGTGCCGAAATTGGAAATGTCCCGGCCCGCCTGGCGCGCCGCGGCCTGAATCTTGTCCAGCGACTCGCGGTACATGCCGGGCGTGACGGCATAGCCGATCCAGCCATCGGCCATGCGCGCCGCGCGCGCGAGTGCCATATCGGAGCGGCCGCCGGCCCAGATCGGCGGGCCTCCTTGCTGCCGCGGGGCGGGCAGCATCTGCACGTCCGAGAAGTTGAAGAACTCTCCTTGATGGGTCGCGGGCTGCCCGGACCAGAGCTTGCGCATAACCTCGATGCTCTCCCCGAGCCGGGCGCCGCGTTGCTTCAAAGGCACGCCGCACACCTCGTATTCCTTGGGAAACTCGCCGCCGACGCCAACGCCGAAAATCAGGCGGCCCTCGGTCAGATGATCGAGCGTGGAGATTTCCTTCGCCACTGGCGCGGGATGCCGCAACGGCAGGAGGTAGACGGCCGTGCCGAAGCTAAGCCGGGAGCTGAAGGCCGCCGCCTGGGCAATCTGTTGCAAAGGGTCCAGAAAGGGGACGGGAAACGAGACGTGGTCGCCGGCCCACATGGAGTCGTATCCTGAACCATCCACCAGTTCGACAGTGGCTCGCAGCGACGCGATGCTCGGCAGCCAGAGCCCGTTATCCGGCGGAGGGCGGTGAAACGCCTGGATGCCAAGGCGCAATGTCAGGTCAGGAGAGGGTGTCATTGTTGGCGGGCTGCGGCAATTCATCGCCCCCGTGTTATCGTGCGTATTAATGAATGGATGCCAAAGTATCATACACAAAAAAGTCGTTCATAAACACGAACGTCTTTACGCCCCCGGGCCTGGTGCATACTCTGTATCCTAGATCCTCAGCGTAGTCAGTCCATCTTCATGTCTAGCCCGCCGGTCCATTTGGCTTGACGGCCGCCGGACCGCGGCCCCGATGGAGACCTGGGCGGAATGAATTGCGCCCGGCTCGTTCACCGCACATTTAAGGAGTAGGCAATGGCCAAAAATACCGACTTTGACCTCCGCATCGACAATGCCACGCTTATTGACGGCAATGGCACGCCGGGCGTTCCGGGCAGTGTGGCTTTTCGCGACGGTCGAATCGCGGCCATGGGCGAGGTGAAAGGATCCGCGCAGCGGGCCATCGACGCCCAAGGCATGGTGGTCGCGCCCGGCTTCATCGACATCCACACTCACTACGACGCGCAGGCCTTTTGGGACCCCACGCTCAGCCCATCGAGCCATTTCGGCGTCACCACGGTGCTGGCCGGCAACTGCGGCTTCAGCATCGCGCCGCTGTCCGGCAAGGATGATGACGCCGACTACCTCATGCGCATGCTGGCGCGAGTGGAGGGCATGCCGCTCGAGGCCCTGCGTGCGGGCGTGCCATGGAACTGGCGCACCTTCGAGGAATTCCTCGGCCGCATCGACGGCACCACGGCGCTCAACATCGGGTTCATGGTGGGCCACTCGGCGCTGCGCCGCACCGTCATGGGCGAGCGCGCCGTGGGCCACCAGGCGAGCCAGTCCGAACTGGCCGCCATGCAGGCGCTGTTGCGCGAATCCATCCGCGCCGGCGGCCTGGGCTTCTCGTCGACCATCAACAACTCGCACAACGACGCCGAGGGCAATCCGGTGCCTTCGCGCCATGCGTCCCATGATGAACTGGTGGCCCTGGCCGGCGTGCTGCGCGAGTTCGAGGGCACCACGCTGGAGTTCCTGCCCAAGATCGGCGACGTGTTCCCCCAGGACCAGCTCGATCTCCTGGCCAACCTGTCGACGGCAGCCAACCGGCCGCTCAACTGGAACGTGCTCGTTCCCAATTCCAAGCGCAAGGACATGTACCAATCGCAGCTCGGTGCGAGCGACTACGCCGCCGCGCGCGGCGGCCGCGTGGTGCCGCTGGTGTCGGCGCAGGTCAACACCACCTGGGTGAACTTCGACAGCGGCTTCATCCTCGACATGTACCCGGGCTGGAACGAATTGTTCCGCCTGCCGCGGTCCGAGCGCCTGAGAGTGCTGGCCGATCCGGAATGGCGGCGCAGGCTGGACTCCGGGGCGCGCAGCGACATCACCGGCACGCGCGCCGAGACCAGCAGGTGGGAGCAATGGCGCTTGGCCGAGGTGTTCCACGCCGACTACAAGCGTTTCCAGGGTCAGACGGTGGGCGAGGCGGCGCGCGTGCTGGGCCGCGCGCCCTTCGACACCATGCTGGACATCGTGGTCGCCGACGGCTTGCGCACGTCGCTGCAAATGCCGATGCGCGGCGACGACGACGAGACCTGGCGCATGCGCGGCGAAGCCTGGCTGGACGGGCGCACCATCGTGGGGGCGTCGGACGCGGGCGCGCACCTGGATATGATCGACAGCTTCACGTCCACGGTGCGTGTGCTCTCGGACGGCGTGCGCCAGAGGAAGCTCCTGACGCTGGAGCAGGCCGTGCAGCAATTCACCACTGTCCCGGCGCGCCTGGTGGGCATCAAGGAGCGCGGCGAGCTCAAGGTGGGCAACCACGCGGACGTGGTGGTGTTCGACCCGGCCACCGTGGGCTGCGGCCCTGTGCACACCCGCTACGACATGCCGGCCGGCGCCGGACGGCTGTATGCCGAAGCCATCGGCGTGAAGCACGTGTTCGTGAACGGCCGCGAGATTATTCGCGACAATGCCTTTCAGGGCGAGTATCCCGGCAAGGTGCTGCGTTCGGGCCGCGACACCTATACCGTCACTCCCCGCAAGGAATGAGCGGTCCATGGAACGGCAGAGCAAGGTCGCCGTCGTCACCGGAGGCACGCGCGGCATCGGCGCGGCGATCACCGAAAGGCTGCTCTCGGAAGGGGTGCGCGTGGTGGCGGGTTATGCCGGCAATGAAGCCGCCGCCGCCGCTTTTCGCGACAAGCTGGCCCGTTTCAACGCCCAGTTGGCGCTGCATCGCGGCGACATCGCCGAGCGCGAGGCGTGCCGCAAGCTGGTAGCGGAGGCCGTGTCGCGGCATGGCCGCCTCGACTACCTGGTGTGCAACGCCGGGCTGCTGATCGAGGCCAAGCCCCAGGCCATGACCGAGGAACAATGGATGCTGGCCATCAACGTCAATCTTTCGGCCTCGTTTTACCTGGCGCAGGCGGCGCTGGAACCCATGCTTGCGCAGGGCGGAGGGCGCATCGTTTTCATCAATTCCATCACGGCCACCATGGGCAACGCCTCCCAGGCAGGCTATGGCGCGGCCAAGGCCGGCCTGTTCGGGCTGGCCCGTTCGCTGGCGCGCAGCGTGGCGCGCAAGAACATCACGGTGAACTGCGTGGTGCCCGGTGTTTACGAAACGGACATGACCAATTCGATGAGTCCCGAGGCCCAGGACGCGATCCGGAAACTCATTCCGTTGGGCAGGCGCGGCCGCCCCGAGGAACTGGCGCACGCGGTCGCGTTCCTGCTGGACGATCGTGCCGCCTATGTCACCGGTTCGGTGGTGACCGTGGACGGCGGCATCAGCATGGGCGACTAGCGAGGGCCGGTGGCCCTACGCATTGATCTCGCAAACAATTAATCGGCAGGAGAAGGCGATGGCGGTGGACGATGGATACGAGCTGGTTGGACTGGGCATTCACTTCGAGGACCTGCCCGTGGGGCGCAAATTCAAGTCGCTGTCGCGCACCATCACCGACGCCGATATCTGCGCCTTCGTCAACGTCATCCACATGACGGAATCGCTGTTCACCGACATGGATTTCATCCGCAATCAGTCGGACATCAAGGGCCGGCTGGCGCCCGGCGCGCTCAGCTACTGCTTCGCCGAGGGGCTGCTTGCGCAGTCCACTATGCAGCACACCGGCTACGCCTTCCTCGGCATGGAACTGAACATCGAGAACCCCGCCTTTGCCGGCGACACCATCCACGTGGAATGCGAGGTCACCGAGGCGCGGCTGTCCAAGAGCCGGCCGGGCCGCGGCCTTGTGCGCACCCGCAACCGGGTGGTCAAGACCGACGGCACCGTGGTGCTGACCTACACGCCGCTGCGCATGGTGAAGTGCAAGGCCGCGGGCCGCTGACAGCGGGCGGGCCTGGGAGGGGAGGGGGGCTAGCCGTGCATGGTGAGGCCGCCCGAGACGGACAGCACCTGTCCGGTGATGAAGCCCGCCGCCGGCGTGCACAGGAACACGATGCCATTGGCAATTTCCATGGGCTGCGCAAGCCGGCGCAGGGGAATGGCGCCAGCCAAGGCGTTCTTCAGCTTCTCGTTCTCGATGGAATGGAACAGGGGCGTGTCGGTGGGACCCGGGCAGATCACGTTGCAGTTGATGCGGTGCCGCGCCATTTCCCGCGCCAGGCTCTTGGTGAAGGCGATGATGGCCCCCTTGGTCCCGGCATAGAACGTCTCGCCCATGCTGCCCACCCGGCCGGCATCGCTGGCCACGGTCAGCACCCGTCCGCCGGCGTTCTTTGCGATGACCGCGGGCAGCAGGTTGTGAATCATGCGCACGGGTCCGACAAAATTGATCTGGACCAGGGTCTCCCACAGCGCCGGGGTGTTTTCCAGGAACGGCCCCACCTTGTCGAATCCGGCCACGTTCGCAATGATGTCCGGGGCCCCGAACTGCTTCACCACGTCCGCAGTGAAGCGGTCGATGGATTCCCTGTTGGTCAGGTCCAGTTCGAAGCTCGCGGCACGGCCTCCCCGCGACGCGATCTCGTCGGCGGTCTTTTTCGCACCCGCGGCGTTGATGTCGCCGCCCGCCACGGTGGCGCCGGCTGCCGCGAATTGAAACGCGGCGGCCTGCCCGATGCCGGAGGCCGTGCCGGTCATCACCACCACCTTGCCCTCCAGGCTGGTGGCCGTCTTCCAATCGGATTCATCTGCTTGCATATGGCAATCTCCTGTAATCATCGGCGGCCGCCATGGATGGACCGCCGTGGAATAGCCCGGACATTATATTGAACGTTATTCATATTTCAAAACCGAGCGCAGAACCCCACAGCGTTCGGTATAATGAACGGACATCATCAGGACATGGCTCCCTCGTGCCCAAGACGAAACTGAAGACCCGCACCTCCCCGACGGGAAACACGCCCGACCTGGGCGGCCCGCGTTCGCTGGCGCGGGTGCTCGGTGTGTTCGATGCCGTGGCCAACGCCGGCGACGGTCTGAGCTTGGCCAGGCTCAGCGTCCTTCTTGGCGCCCCCAAGAGCAGCCTCCTGATGCTGCTGCGCCCGCTTGCCCAAGCCGATTACCTGGCGCACGAAGGCGGCAGATACCGGCTCGGGCCGGCCGCGTTCCGGCTGGCGTCCACCATCCAGGCAACGCGCAGCTTGCCGCGTCTGATACGGCCTTATCTGGAAAGGCTGGTGGCGCTGTCGGGAGAGACCGCATACCTCGCGACCATCGATGCGGACGAGGGCATGTGCGAATACGTGGATGGGGTCGAAAGCCCGCACGCCGTGCGCTACTGGGCGCCCATAGGCTCGCGGCGCAACCTGTACTCGGGCGCCGCGGGCAAAATGCTGCTGGCTTACCAGCCCGACGCATGGCGGGAGCGCTATCTGCGCTCGGTGAAGCTGAAGCAGGTGGCGTCGCGCACGATTACGAAAAAAGCAGACCTGCGCAAGGACCTCGAAGCCATACGCAAGAGCGGATGCGCGATCAGCCGGGGAGAGGCGATCGAGGGGGCCGCCGGGATCGCGGCGCCGGTTTTCGGGCCGGATGGAAGCATTGCGGCGGCGCTCCTCATCGGCGCGCCGCTGGAGCGCTTCGAGCGCGAATCCGAGAAATACCGGCGGATTCTGCTTGACGTCGCTGCCCGGGCGAACGGCAAGCCGCAGTAGCGCCCGCGCAGTACGGCCCGCCGCGATTCGACCCCCCGCACTCCGACCCGGCGGCGCCTATTCGTCGGGCCAGACTGGCTTGCGCTTCTCCATGAAGGCGCGCGTGCCCTCACGAAAGCCGTCGCTGGCGTTGCTCACCACCATGTCGTCGTTGGCCATGATCACCGCCTCGGCCAGGGTCTGGAAGGGCACTTCGTACACCATTTTCTTCATCATGCGCATCGACCGCGGCGAGCAGTTCTCGGCCAGGTCGCGCGCATAGGCATAGGTGGCATCGGCCAGCTTGTCCGCCGAGTGCACCTGGTTCACCAGCCCCATGCGCATCGCCTCGGGCGCCTTGATGCGCCGCGCCGACATGAGCAGGTCGAGTGCGTTGGCCTGTCCCACCAGGCGGGTCAGCATCCAGGCCGCCCCGTATTCCGCCGACAATCCGATGCGTGAAAAGGCCGTGGAGAAGGTCACGTCCTCGGCGGCGAAGCGCAGGTCGCAGCACAGTGCCTGCATCAATCCCAGGCCGGCGGTGGCCCCGTTGAGCATGGCGATGATGGGCTTGGGCACGTCCGGATACCAGGTGTGGCGCGTCTGATAGTCGGCGCGCCGGTTCATGTCGAAGGTCCTCGGCAGCTTGTACGGCAGCATGGCCGGGTCGTTCTTTTCCATTCCGCCCACGTCGGCGCCGGCACAGAAGGCTTTCCCGGCCCCGGTGAGCACGATGACCCGCACCTCGCGGTCTCCGCCCGCCTTGTGCATGGCCTCGTAGACCTCGGTGCTCATGGTGTCGGTCCAGGTGTTCATGCGGTCCGGCCGGTTCAGCGTGACCGTCGCGATGCGGTCCTTCACTTCGTACAGAACCTGTTCAAACGCCATGGCTTCCCCGGTGTTGCGACGATGATGGAATTTTAGTTCAAAAATACGAACGTAAAGTTGCGCGACTCGCTTGCCACGGACGATTTTAATACACATAATCGACCCTGGCGCACTTCCTGAATGACGTGCGTATATGTGAACGAACGATGGAGGAGCGTGTGGACCTGCGATACAGCGCGGCGGAAGTGGCGTTCCGGGACGAGGTGCGCGCTTTCTTCAAGGAGGCCCTTCCCGCCGACATCCGGCAAAAAATGATCATGGGGCAGGTGGTCGACCGCGCCGATCTGGTGCGGTGGCAGCGGATACTCAACGCCAAAGGCTGGGCCGTGCCCGGCTGGGACGCGGCCTGGGGCGGCACGGGCTGGGACGCGGTGAAGCTGTACATTTTCAAGGAGGAACTGCACCAGGCGCCCGCCCCGGAGCCGCTGTCCTTCAACGTCAACATGATCGGGCCGGTACTGATCGCTTTCGGAACCGACGAGCAGAAAAAGCACTTTCTGCCGAAGATAGCCAACCTGGACCTGTGGTTCTGCCAGGGTTTCTCGGAGCCCGGCGCCGGTTCCGACCTGGCCGCCCTGGCGACCCGCGCGGAGACCGAGGGCGATCACTACGTGATCAACGGCCAGAAGATCTGGACCTCGACGGCCCATGACGCGGACTGGATGTTCGCCCTGGTGAGAACGGACCCGGGCGCGAAAAAGCAGAAGGGCATCACCTACCTGCTCATCGACATGAAAACACCCGGTATCACTGTCCGCCCCATCATCACCCTGGACGGCGCGCACCATACCAACGAAGTGTTTTTCGACAATGTCAGAGTGCCCAAGGCCAACCGCGTCGGTGAAGAGAACCAGGGGTGGAACGTCGCCAAGTTCCTGCTTGGCAACGAGCGCTTCGGCATCGCCCGGGTGGGCATATCCAAAAGCCGCATTCGGCGGGCCAAGGAACTGGCGCAGCAGGTGCTGGTGGACGGCAGGCCCCTTTCCGAGAACGAACGTTTTCGCGAAAGGCTGGCGGCGGCCGAGGTGGAACTGAAGGCGCTCGAGATCACCAACATGCGCGTGGTGGCCGAAGCGTCCAAGGCGCGCCGCAATGAGCAGGATCCCAAGGCGTCCATCCTCAAGATAAAGGGCTCCGAGCTGCAGCAGCTCGGCACCGAGTTCCTGCTCGAAGTGGCGGGACCGCTCGCCGCCCGGCGCGAGGAGGCGTTTCTGCTGGGGCAGGAGGAGGCTTTGGGCGAAGCATGGGCCGCGACGGCGGCCCACAACTATTTCTTCCATCGGGCCGCCTCGATCTACGGCGGTTCCAACGAAATCCAGCACAACATCATCGCGAAAGCGATTCTCGGGTTGTAGCACGCACATTATTCAAGGTAAGGAGGCGGATATGCGGAAACATTCAAGTTGGATGGCATGGCTGAGAGTGATGGCAGCGGCGCTGGGCGTCCTGGCGTGTGGCGGGGCGCATGCGCAGGCCTATCCCAGCAAGACCATCACCATCCTTCTGACCTCGGCGTTCGGCGGCACGCACGACGTGCTGGTGCGGGGCATTGCCGACAACATAATGGCCAAAACGGGGGCCAGCGTCATTGTCGAGCCCAAACCAGGGGGAGGAGGCGCTCTCGGGTTGACGACCCTTGCCAAGGCCGAGCCGGATGGACACACCATTGCCATGACCTTCGGCGGAGCCGTGCTGGTGAATCCCCATACCACCCCGGGGCTGGGCTGGACAGTGGCGAATTTCACGCCCATCACCCGCCTGGTGAGTTCACCCAATATTTTCGTCGCGTCGCCCAACTTCCCCGCCAAGACCTTTGCCGACATGCTCAAGCTGGCCAAGGAAAAGCCGGGCACCGTCAGCGTGGCCTTTGGGGGTTCAGGCAACAAGGTCGGGCTGGCCATTCTTGAATCGCGTACCGGGGCGAAATTTCTGTGGGTACCCGTCAACACCACGCCGTTTGTGCAGGCGCTTGGGGACCACGTGAACCTCGCCGTGGAAACGCCCTCGACGGTCGAGAACCTCATCAGGGACGGAAAACTGCGCAACCTCGGCGTCGGCAGCTTGAAGACATACAAGTACATGCCCGACGCGGACGTTATTGCCAAAACGGTTCCCGGATTTGAAATGGGCTTCTGGTGGGGCATGCTGGCGCCGGCCGGGCTGCCCAAGGACCGGCTGCAATGGCTGCATCGCGAAATCGTGGCCGGACTCAACGAAACCCGCCTCAAGGCGCGGCTGTTCGCCTACGGCTACGACGTCATTGATGAAACTCCAGACCAGTTTGCCGCCTATCTGAAAGAAAATGACGCCTTGTACGCGAAAATCATCCGGGATTACAAGATTCAGTAAATCGCGCCACGAGGTGCTGGTGTGGCAGCTTGAGGGATTGATATGTTCAGACAGGATTTGCTCAAGGGCAAGAAAGCGCTCATCACCGGCGGCGGCACGGGCCTCGGCAAGAGCATCGGGCGGCGCTACCTCGAACTGGGCGCGGAACTGGTGATCTGCGGCCGCCGCGAGGAAGTGCTGAAGGCCACGGCGGAGGAATTTCGTCAGGCAACGGGGGGAAAAGTAAGCACCTTCGCTTGCGACGTGCGCGACCCGCAGGCCATCGACGCCATGATGGATGCGATCTGGGCGGACGGCCCGCTCGACATCTTGCTGAACAATGCGGCCGGCAATTTCATCGCCCGCACCGACAGCCTCTCGCCGCGCGCGGTGGATGCCGTGCTCGGCATCGTGCTGCACGGCTCCCTGTACTGCACGCTGGCGGCCGGAAAGCGCTGGATCGCGCAGGGCAGGAAGGGCTCCGTGCTCAGCATCGTGTCAACGCCGGCGCTCACCGGCGCCGCGTTCACGGTGCCGTCGGCCGTGGCCAAGGCCGGGGTCGTGGCCATGACGCGCAGCCTGGCGGTGGAGTGGGGGCCCAAGGGCATCCGCCTGGTGGCGGTCGCGCCGGGGTTTTTCCCCACGCCGGGCGCGTGGGAGCAGCTTTACCCCGAGGGCTCGCAACTGCAGGATCAGCGCCGCGAAGTGCCGCTGCGGCGCTACGGGGAGCACGTCGAGCTGGCCAATCTGTGTTCCTACCTGGTGTCGCAGGAAGCCGAGTACATCACCGGCGATGCGATCGTCATCGACGGAGGACGCTGGATGCAGGGTGTCGGCGGCCCCAGCGTGGCCGCCATGCAGGAATGGACCGACGCGCAGTGGGACGCCATGCGCGCCAAGGGACGGGGCTGAAGAGCTGCTAGCTGGGGCGGCTTTTTCGCCCCGAGGCGGCCGGTCCGATCTCGGCGCGGGCAATGAAGGTGCGCAGGATTTCGCTCGCGCCTTCCAGCACCCGCGCCACGCGCAGGTCGCGGTACCAGGCCTCGAGCGGCAGTTCCTGCGACATGCCCATGGCGCCCATGATCTGCATCATGCGGTCCACCACGCGCGAGGCGGCCTCCACGGCAAACAGCTTGGCCGCGGCGGCTTCGCGCCGCACGTCGCGGCCCTCATCCTGCTTCCACGCCGCCTCCCAGGTGAGCCAGCGCGCGGCGTCGATGTCGACGCGGCTGTCGGCGATGGCGAACTGCACCGATTGGCGGGTGGCGAGCGCCGCGCCGAAGGTGTCGCGCTCGCGCGCCCATTCCAGGCCCATGCGCAGCGCCTCCTCGGCGATGCCCACCGAGCGCGCCGCGTACAGCAGCCGGGCCCGCGTCACCCACTGGCTGGCCAGCTCCAGGCCGCGTCCTTCCTCGCCGATCAGGTTTCCGGCCGGAATGCGGCAGTTCTCGAAGCGGATCTCGGTGGGCCAGTGGTTGCGCAGCACGGGCAAGGTACGGGCCACGGTCATGCCGGGCGTGCCGGCGTCCACGATGAAGGCGCTGATGCCTCGATCTGTGCGTGCGTACACCACGCCGTACTTGGCGTACTGGCCGTGGGTGATCCAGAGCTTGGTGCCGTTCAGCACCCAGCCCTCCGGCGTGCGCTCGGCGCGGGTGCGGATGGCATTGGCCGGGTCCGAGCCGCCGCTCTGCTCGGCGATGGCGGTGAATCCGTAGTGCGCGTTGGCCATGGACCCGACTACGTACTTGTCGATCTGTTCGGGGCTGGCGGCGTACATGACGATGGGCGGCGGGTGGCCGAACACGCCCCCGCCGGGCTGCGGGAAGCAGAACTTGTGCTTGCTGGCTTCCTCCACCACCACCACGAAGGCGAATGCGGACAGTCCCGCCCCGCCGTATTCGGCCGGCGCGTCGAAGCACCAATAGCCGGCCGCGCGCGCCTTGGCCTGCAGGGGCTTGAGCACGTCCTCGGGAAAGCCGCGCGCCTCGGGGGGCAGGGCGCGCTCGGCCGGGACGATTTCTTCGCGCACGAAGCGGCTGACGGCATCGCGCATGAGGCGGATGTCCTCGGGCAGCTCGAAGCCGCTGAACACCGGGGCGCTCATGTCAGTCCCAGCGCTCATTTCTGCAAAACCGCCGCGGCGCGGCGCTTGAAATCCGGGCTGACGAGCAGCTTCAACTGCCGCTCCACCGCCATGGCCAGATGCGCCTCCAGCTCGCGCCGCAGGGGCGCGCGCGACAGCTCCACGTAGGCTTCCAGCGCTTCGCGCGACATGGGTGCGAGCTTCTCGATGCGTTCCAGCGCGCGCTCAAGAGCCGGCTTGTCACCGCTCGTTTCAGCGATGCACAGGTGCTCGGCCGCCGCGGCATCGATGCGGACCTGGTCTTCGAGCAAGCTCCACAGCCGGTGCGGCGCCAGGGCGCGCTGCAGCAGCAGCACGCCGCCCGTTCCGGGGACGAGGCCGACCCGGCCCCAGCCCTGCATGACCCAGCCCTTGGGACCAATGAAGCGGCTGTCGCAGGCCAGGGCCAGGTCAAGCCCCATGCCCACCGCCGCGCCGTCCACCGCCGCCACGGTGGGCACGGGCACGGCCACCAGCGCGCGCATCATGCCCTGATAGGCGCCGTAGACGATGGTGCGGCGTTGTTCTTCAGGCATGCCCGTGCGGTCGGCTGCGCCCTTCATGTTGCCGCCGGCGCAGAAAGCGCCGTTGCCGGTGAGGACCACGCCGCACACGGCCGGGTCGCGGGCGGCCTCGGCCAGCACGGGCGTGATCTCGTTGCATTCGTCGGGCCCCAGCGAATTGCGCTGGGCCGGCCAATCCAGGGTGACGACGGCCGCGCTGCCGCGGCGCTCAAGCGTTACGCCCACGTGAATTCCTTTCTTGCGGGAACCTTGTCCCGGAAGCATGCGTCGGGATAGGTTCCGATATATGAACCGATTTATAAAACCAGAGCACGTGAATTTTATTGTACATTAGCCAAGGTCGGGTGCCCCGACGGCCACGTCGGCTGCCCCGACGTTTCTATATGTGAACAGAAGGATTTTCGGATGACTTCCGACGCCGCGCACGAGCGTTATGCCCGCTACACCTGCCTGAAATTCGACCGGCCGCATCCGCGTGTGATGCGGGTGATCTTCAATTCTCCGCTGAAACTCGGCGCGATGACCGCCGCCATGCACCGCGAAATTTCCGAGGTCTGGAAAGACCTCGAGCAGGACGACAGCGTCAATGCCATCATCGTCACGGGCGCCGGACGGTCCTTCTCGTCCGGCGGCGACCTGAACCACGAAATCAAGGTCACCGAGGACTACGAATTGCGCATGCAGGCCATGCGCGAAGCGCGCAACCTGGTTTACGGCATCATCAACTGCCCCAAACCCATTGTGGCCGGTGTCCGCGGCTGGGCCGTGGGGGCCGGAATCGCCTGCGCGCTGCTGGCCGATGTTTCCGTTGCCGCCAAGGACGCCAAGTTCATGGACGGACACACCAAGATCGGCGTCGCGGCCGGCGACCACGCCCTGATTGCCTGGCCGCTGCTGGTCGGCATGGCCAAGGCCAAGTATTACCTGCTGTGCTGCGAGACGCTTGACGGCGCCGAGGCGGAGAGGCTGGGGCTGGTGTCGCTGGCCGTGGATGACAGCGAAGTCGAGGCGAAGACCGTCGAGATCGCCTCCAGGCTCGCCGACGGCGCCCAGGGAGCCCTGCGCTGGACCAAGCACACCCTGAACAACTGGCTGCGCATGGCCGGCCCCAGCTTCGATGCGTCGCTCGCCATGGAGTTCATCGGCTTTGCCGGGCCCGAGGGCCGCGAGGGCATACAGTCCTTCCTGGACAAACGGCCGGCCAAGTTTCCGCCCGACACGGCCGCGGGATTGTAAGAGGACCTGTCAGAGGCCTTTGAATTCCGGAGGCCTCTTCTCCTTGAATGCCCGAATGCCTTCGTGGAAGTCTTCGGTGTGGCGCAACTGGGGGCTCATGAGGCTTTCCCACTCGAGGTAGTCCGTGAGCGCGGGCGCGCGGCTGAGGGCGAACAGCTTGCGCATGAGCCCCAGCGAGAACGTCGGCCCTTTGGAGAGCTCGATCGCCCTGTCGAGCGCACGTGCGTCCAGCGTCGGGTCGTCGACCACCTCGGTGCACAGGCCCAGGCCGCGCGCCTCTTCCGCCCCCAACGGCCGTCCCGAGAACACCAGTTCTTTGGCGCGCAGCGTGCCCAGTTCCCTGGCCAGGAACCAGATCACGCCCGTGTCGGCGATGAGCCCGGTGCGCAAGAAGGGCAGGGAAAAGCGCGTGGTGGCCGAAGCGATGATGAAATCGCAGGCCAGCACCAGCGCCCAGCCGATGCCGATCACATGTCCGCGGACCGAGGTCACGACGGGCTTTTCGATGTCGTTCAGGGCGCGGATGAGCCGGTGCCCGCCGGCCTGCATGCGGCGCCGCGCAGCGGCGGGGTCCTCGCCGCCGAATTGCGCCAGGTCGGCGCCGGCGCAGAAGTTCGGCCCGCGCGCTGACAGCAGAACCGCCCTGACCGCCGGGTCGCTGGACGCCTGTTCCACGCGATCGGCAAGCTCTTCCCGCATCTCCCGGGTCAGCGCATTGTGTTTTTCCGGCCGGTTGATGTAGATGCGGGCCAGGCCTCCATCGAGGCTGTATTCAACGCTCATTGCACGTCCTCCGGGATTGTAAGCTTCAGAAGCTGTCGGACATCGGGCAGGTCTTCGAGTTCGAGAATGCTCTCGGCCAGCAGGCGCGCGCGGCCATCCGATAGACAGGATGCGCACCCCAGGAATTTCTGCAGCACTTCGGCCTGCGTCATGGGCTGGTCGGGATGCCCGGGAGCGTGCTTTACCACGCGCCTCACGGAACGCCCCGAGGTGAACTGGATTTCCACATCGCCGGGCTCGGGCAAATGAGCACTGCCGCTGTTTTCCTCCAGAACGGGTCTCACCTTCCGCAGCAGCGACAGGATATCGGGCGCGCACCGGCTGTCCTGGCTCAATTCCGCCATGCTCAGCCGGCCGCGCGCCAAGGCTGCCGCCATGACGTAGGGAAAACTGAATTGCGCCAGCGACCATCCATTGCGGCCGGCCAGTTCGCCCTCATTGGATTTCAATTCCAGCGGGTCGCACAGCAGTTCCCAGCAATCGGTGCTTTGCACGCACACGATGATTCGCTCGACCTCCTCAAGCCTGAATTCCGGCCGACCGGCTATTTCCAGCGCGGCGGCGATGGCGGTGTGGGCGTACTTGCAGCACGCGTACGGTTTGATGCTGACGTGGTCGCCTTCGAAGCGCTCGCCCAGGCCCGCAAGGAGGGCCTGGCGGTCATAGTCGCCGCGCCAGAAGGCTTCGTAATAGCCGAATTTGCCTTCCAGCGGCTCGCTCACCCCCGAGATGCCGGCGCTCGCAAACTCCTGCGACAGGATGGCCTGGGACGCGCACAGCCCCTGTTGTATGCGCACCATCAGCACGCCTTCGGAAAGGCCTTGTTGGTTTCCGCCGCACTGGCTGTAGGCAATGCCGAGGGCGTGGCGCATGGTGTCTTCGCCGGCGCCGGCCAACTTGGCGGCGACAATGGCGCCGGCCAACGCCCCCGTGGTGTAGGTGCGCGAGATGGCGCGCGGCACGTAATCCGCACCGCCCAGGCGCAGCGTGGGGGCGAGCGCGAGGCGGCAGCAAATGTCCAGGCCCACCGCTACCGCCGCGATCAAGTCTTTGCCGCTGGCAGGGCCCCAGCGCTCGGCCGCCGCCAGCGCCACCGGCACGATGGTCGCCGCCGAATGGACAAGCGCCTGCTCGTGCACCTCGTCCAGTTCCAGCGCCCTCGCCATCGTCCCGTTGATCAGTGCAGCGTTGTGAGCCGGAACGCGCGTGCCCAGGCCGATCAGGCTGGCTTCGGGGGCTCCGCCCCACGCTGTCACGAGGTTCCGCAACGCCCTGCACCCGTCGGCGTCGCGCCCGGCAAGGGCGGCACCGATGGTGTCGAGCAAGATCAGCTTGGTGCGTTCTACCGTGGCCGACGGGAGCGACTCGTAACGAGTGCGCAGCGCGTGCGAGACAAGGGCCTCGGCGGCGTCGCGCGGCTTGGACGATGGGGAGGTGTTGGGTTGTGTCATGTTCAGTCGGGATGCGCTGCGGGCGGGTTGCCGATGCGGAGT
>Ga0068858_100001593_pt1 | contig 23127 bp, 19 predicted proteins | sample KBSSwiS12_FD_66589 | JGI IMG/M metagenome (GOLD analysis project Ga0068858, IMG submission 66589) | Switchgrass rhizosphere microbial communities from Kellogg Biological Station, Michigan, USA - KBS Switchgrass S1-2 | ecosystem: Host-associated > Plants > Roots > Rhizosphere > Soil ...
TGCTTGCCGGGCACATCGAGCGGCGTGACATCCCAGGGTTGGTCGCGCTGGTCGCGCGGCACGATGACGTGCATGTCGAGGCGCTCGGTACCTTGGCGCTGGACGACTCGACGCCGATGCAGCGGGACACGATCTTCCGCATTGCCTCGATCACTAAACCGGTCACCGCCGTCGCAGCGCTGATTCTGATGGAGGACTGCAAGCTGCGACTCGACGATTCGGTCGAGCCGTGGCTGCCCGAGCTCGCGAACCGCCGTGTGTTGAAGTCGCCGGCCTCGCAGCTCGACGATACTGTGCCGGCGGCGCGCGCGATTACCGTCCGGGATCTGCTCACCTCACGCATGGGCTTCGGCAGTGTGATGGCGCCGCCCAATACCTATCCGATTCAGGAACGCATTCGCGAATACCGGCTAGGCGGCGACGGCCCGAAGCTGCAGTCGCAATGGCCCACGGCCGACGAATACATGCGCAACCTAGGTTTGCTACCGCTACTCGCGCAGCCCGGCGAACGTTGGATGTACGACGTGAGCATCAACGTGCTCGGCGTGCTGGTCGCGCGAGCGTCGGGCAAGTCACTCGGCACCTTCATGCGCGAACGCATCTTCGAGCCGCTCGGCATGAAGGACACGGGATTCCGTGTGCCGGCCGAGAAAGCGAACCGACTCCCCGGCTTCTATTTCTTCGATCGCCAATCGAAGACGCTGCAACCGTTCGAAGATACCGCGCAGAGCACCTGGCTCGCCGAACCGCCCTTCGAGGCGGGAGCGGGCGGGCTCGTTGCAACGATCGACGACTATTTCGCGTTCAGCGGCATGTTGCTCAACAAGGGTCGTCACGGTCGCGAGCAGATTCTCGCGCGCGCATCGGTCGAATTGATGACCTCCGACCAACTCACACCCGAGAGCCGCGTCGGCGCCGAGCTCTTTTTCGGCACCCACAGCAGTTGGGGCTTTGGTGTCGGCATCGATACGCGGCGGACCCACATCTACGAGAACCCCGGCCGCTTCGGCTGGACCGGCGGCTTTGGCACGACCGCGTACGTCGATCCGTTGGAAGGGCTCATCGGCATTCTTCTCACTCAGCGGATGATGGATTCGCCCGACCCGCCACGCGTGTTCACGGACTTTTGGACGACGGCCTACGGCGCGATGAGATGAAAATTCCTGCCCGGTTACTGTGGGATCCGCGGGTTATCGTCCACGTATGCGTAGGCGCCCGTTCTGGGGAGTGCCTCGAGCGTCTTGCCGCAAGCTGCGGCGATCACTCGAAACTCAGCGCTCACGCGGGTGTCGGTTGACACCCGCCGCCAGTATTGCTCCGCGATCTCACGCGCGCGACGGTAGACGGTAATGGTTTCGGCAGTCGGATCGGGGGGCTCAAATACGCGAGCCATGATCTGATCGTTTTGTGGGGCGAAGAGCATTGGCAGCATGTCGTACACCGGCGCCAGGCGGAACTGTCCATCGTATTGATCAAACATCGCAAGGTTGCCGAAATGGCGATCCGTGTTGGCGATCATGCCGCCGAAGGTAAAGACGAGACGTATGGTCTCAGCTGTCTGTGCATCGATGCGTTGATCCCGATGGAGCCTCATTGCCGAAGCGACCCAGTTATCGAGCATCCCATATTGCGTGGTGTCGATCGATAGCAGCGACGTGACGCCGATTCGGCCGTTCAGGCCCTTACGATCAAATCGATCCAGCTGCAGGAACGTCACTCCTTCGAATTGATGGATCTCAGAGCGTGCGGCAGGGATTCCGCTGCCACTCAGCACTTGGTGTGCCAGATGTTCGGCGATGAGAAGATCCGACCAGCGCTGGCCCACTGCCGTATTCACCGGCGGCGAAAATTTCACGAGCGCATGTTGATAAGCATCACTGCGACGAATGAGAGTGGTGAACTTCGGATGCTCGCCGTGGGCGGAGGAGCCGGGCAATCCTCCAGCCATCACTTCCTTGGCAAGCCGTGGGAACTCGGTTGCCCGCGCATCGAGTGCGATTGGTGTCCGCTGCTTCTGCAGCTCGACGTATTGGTTGAATGACTCATCGCCCAGGATCAGATTGCCGACAGTATCGGCGCCGCGCCGAGTCAGGTATTGCAGGTAGTGTTCGGCGTTCCAGTCGATCACTCGCTGTGGCAGCCCCAGCTCGGGATATCGCAGCGGTACGGCCCGCCCGAGAAAACCGTCCGGTCGCTGGTCCTGCAGGAAGTAGGGAATGCCTTCAGTAACGCCGCTCCAGGCGAAGTGAATTTGCGTTGCGGGCGAGAATAAGAATTCGGCCGCCGCGAGCGCGTGCAACCGCCCCGTTAACTGCACGTTGCCGACCTCGTCGATTCGACGCAGTTCCCAATGAGAGCCGATGTTTGCAATTGGACGAAGCAGGCCGTAGCGGGCGCCTCGCGTGGTGCCCAACCGAATGATTCGCCCTCCAGAGACCAACTCGCGCAACAGTCTTGAGACTGCACTCTGGGAAAGATCGAGGGCCGTCTCCAGCTCAGCGGACGATGCCACGCCCTTCCCGAGGAGAGTGAGCAGCTGGGATTGGCGATCTGCCTGCATGCTGGGAATATACCATTTAAACTAGAAAATAGACTAGATTATTGCATTGTTTAATTCTTGTAAAATTAATGGCTTATGCGCAAGACAAGCTGATATTAGATTAGATAATGAGGGTGGGGGGACCGTCATCGGCCCCCGCGACTCGGCTCGAGGCCGCCACGCCTCGAGCCGGCCAACTCACGGTACGTTGGCGGGAGCGCCGCTGGGATTGACCAACGGCGCAAGTTGATCCGCCATTCAGCAGGTCTTCATTGATCTGCCATTCGAAGGCTCCACGGATGGGCCGGGTTCCGGGACTTTGCAAAGCGTCAAGCTGCTCCGCGCGCGTTGTTACAGCCGCAAAGACATTGGATTTCTTCGTACCAGTACGCATGCATCGCGCCCGCCTGTGAGTACTATCTGCGGCATGAACACACCTGCCAGACACCCGGCTGCGCTGACTCTGCTCATCCTGGCATCCCTGCTTTTTGCTGGATGTACGACGAGAGGCGCTGGCACCGAGGAAATTGAGCCCACGCTGATCGATGCAGAGCCTGCCCCTGCAGCCGAGGAACCGGCTCCCATCGCGGAAAAGAGCTCGAAGCAGGAAGAAGGCGAGGTTCCACTTGCCGTTGCCGAGTCGGAGCAACCCGAGAAGGCTCCCAAGGAGGTCGTCGTCCAAGGCAGCCGTAACCGTGATGACATGATCCACGGTCTCGTTGCCGAAGCGCAGACACTTCTTCGTGACGTCGAGCTTCAATACGTCTTCACGGGAAAAGGGAAGAATCAGGTGCTCCGCGGACGCCCGGTCGCCTTTGCGCTGTGGAGCGAAGCGAAGCAGGAGTGGTCCGTCGCCCACATCGAGCTCCCGCGTCCACCGATCAAGTGGAAACCCGGTGGCAAGCCCCTGGCCTTTCGCACCCTCACGCCTGGTATTCAGGCGCGGCATGTGAAGGGCACCGGCGCCGAGCGGCTGATGTTCGCCTTCTCTCGGGACGGCGATCCCTTGAAGGTCTACGGACGCAAGTTCCCCGTGTTCGACAACAACCTTATCAAGCGCAGGCAGTGGAGCGCCGTCGCCCAGACCGCGAAGCCGATCGTCTATCTGCCCTTTACCGAAGACACCTTCGACCCGGGTTTCGTCAGCAGCGGCAAGGAGTTTCTGGTCGCCACGGCGCGTAAGGCGATCGAGGAGCTGCGTCGCGCGGAGGTGCCGAGTGCGGCCTTTCCCGGAGAGCTGCTTGCCGATGCCATTCCTCTCCAGGTCATCACGACACTGGCTGTCATCGAGCAGACCGATGACGGCGACTACATGGAGAAGCAGGCGCTTGCCTTCGACGAGGTACTGAGCCAGTACGGGCTGAAGCGGGAGGAGGCGTATCGGTACAGCGTCTCGCGCGCAAAAGCGCTAGGGCCAATGCAATTCACCAACCGCAAGGGAAACGGGACCTACTCGCTCGTGGTCAGACGCTGCCCCGGCGCAAAGCTCGACCCGATCTTCGAAAGAGGCGCGACGAATCTGCTGAACGCCATGAAAGCGGCGGTGTGCCTGCTGGATCTGGATCTGGCGGGAATGCCGGCTGATATTCGTATCGCATATCGTGCCCACCCCGAAGTGCTGGGCATCTTTCCGGTTGCCGCGTACAACGGCGGATCCCGAAACGTCACGAAGCTCTACCGTGTTCTGACGAGAATGAAGGTCGGGCTCGACGAACTGAGCCCCCCGGGAGTGCAGCTCGCAGGAGCTTCGGTAACCTGTCCGTGTGTCTGGAAAGCGGAAGGCATGGATGTCCGTCCGATGGCGATCCCGAGATACAACAACGAGAACCGGTGGTACATCGAAAAGTACCAGAGCATCGTGAGGCTGTTCGAATAAAAGGTCCACCTATCGGCGACGCAGAAGGTCCCGGCAACAGTCCCTTACCCGACTCACGTTTGAGCTGCTGAACGGCCTCCCCAGATCCCCGCGCACGAGCTCAGCATTCCAATCGACCCGGTCCATGGTGCCGGACACCGGCGCGCCGCTCGAAAAATATTTCGCCGTCGATGTAGAGAACCCGGGAGCGGCTACGACTTCCCCACAGAACGTTCCAGTTCGGGACGTGTAGCCGACCTCAGGAGAATGCCGATGACGACCGCCACTTTGAGCTGTGCCGGAACTGTTGCCCGTCCCCGCTGGTATCGTAGCCTTGCCGCCGTGCTGGCCGGGTTGATCGTGAATGCCGCCTTGTCCAGCGCGACCGATGTGCTGCTGGTCGCGGCCCGCGTGTTTCCGCCGTTGCGCGAATTTGGTCATCCTGCTTCTTTCAGCGATTCCCTCCTGCTGCTGGCGCTGCTGTATCGAACGCTCTACGGCGTCCTCGGCTGCTATATAACGGCGTGGTTGTCACCGCAGCGGCCCATGGCTCATGCGATGGGATTGGGGGGTATCGGCCTCGTGATCGGCGTTGTTGGGGCGGTAGCGACGTGGAATGCCTGGACGTCGTGGTATTCGCTCGCAATCATCGCCGTGACGCTGCCGAGCGCCTGGCTGGGGGGCCGTATCCTGCAGTACCGCCAGAGCCGCGCCTGAACCTGACCGCTGCGAACGAGAGGACTATCCAATGAAATTCATGTTGATGATGAACGTGCCGTGCGATACGGGCGACTATCAGATTAATCGGTGGACGCCGGAGGCGTTCAATGCACACATCCAGTTCATGAAGGACCTGAATCGCGATCTCACGAAATCGGGCGAGCTGGTGGACGGGCAGGGACTGACGCCGCCGGGGCAGGCGAAGATCGTTCGTTATGGGAAGGGCGGCGCGCCAGTCGTTTCCGACGGCCCCTTTGCTGAGACCAAGGAGTTTCTGGCCGGCTACTGGATCGTTGACGTCGAAAAGCCGCAGCGTGCCTACGAGATCGCGGCCAGGGTCTCCTCGGCGCCGGGCCCCGACGGCCAGCCGCTGGTGATTCCGATCGAGCTTCGCGAAGTGATGGGTGCGCCGTTGCCCAGCGAAGGATGACCGCGGCACCCGCGCGAAGCGTGGAGCACCTGTTGCGTGAGATCACGCCACAGGTGCTCGGCGCACTCACGCGGCGGCACCGCGACTTTGCCGCCGCAGAGGATGCTGTCCAGGAGGCGCTGGTCGACGCATCGATGCAGTGGCCGCTCGAGGGAGTGCCGGAGAACCCGGCCGGGTGGCTGTACCGGATTGCCCTCCGGCGGCTCAGCGATCAACTGCGCAGTGAGGCTGCGCGTCGGCGCCGGGAAAAGCAGGTTGCAATCGAGCTTGCCGACGAGGAAGTACACGTGCCACCTATCGATGAGGAGTTCGAGCCGGAACAGGACGACACGCTGGTGCTTCTGTTCATGTGTTCCCATCCATCGCTCACAGCGCCTTCGGCGATTGCGCTCATGTTGCGGGCTGTAGGAGGGCTGACCACGAGAGAGATCGGCGCGGCGTTCTTCATTTCCGAAGCGACGATGGCGCAGCGGATCAGCCGCGCGAAGCAGACGATCAAGGAATCGAAGGTCGCGTTCAGCCTCCCATCAACACAGGAGCGTGCTGAAAGGCTCGATGCCGTCATGCACGTTCTCTATTTGATCTTCAACGAGGGCTACGCGAGTTCCTCAGGCGCAACCCTGCAACGAGTGGACCTGTCGAGTGAGGCAATCCGGCTCACGCGAGCGTTGAGCTCATCCGTGCCGGACTCCCCCGAAGCGGCTGGACTGCTGGCGCTGATGTTGCTCACGGACGCGCGCCGCCTCGCGCGCACGGGCTCGGCTGGAGAGCTCATTCCACTCGATGAACAGGATCGTGCACTCTGGGACAAGCTCCTCATCCAGGAAGGTCTGGATCTCGTCGGGAATGCGATGGCCCAGGGCCGCGTTGGACCCTATCAACTGCAGGCGGCGATCGCGGCGCTTCACGATCAGGCGCCGACGACGGAGCAAACCGACTGGGCACAGATCAGTACGCTCTACGGACTACTCGAGGGTATGAGCGACAATCCGATGGTCGCGCTGAACCACGCCGTCGCGATAGCAATGGTCAAGGGACCCGATGCCGGATTGCGCCGGGTCGATACGATCGCGCAGGACGAGAGATTGAAGGGGCATTATCGCATCGACGCTGTGCGAGCCCATCTCTACGAGCGCAGGGGGCAGCACGACCTGGCGCTCGAGCACTATCGACGTGCCGCCGAGCGAACCGCGAGTCTGCCGGAAAGAAACTACCTGTTGGGCAAAGCCGCACGCCTGGCGTGACGCGCGACAAGCGCCGTCGATGCTTGATTAGATGGCAGAATCAGGATGGCGTTATGAGGGGCGAAGAACATGGTCACTCCGGTACGAGAGTTAGCCGCGCCAAGATTCTGGCGCGATGACACGCTTCCGTTTATCGAAGCGCGTTCGGTTCATGACGGTCGCAAAGTCCGTTACGCCAAACACGCGCACGAAACGTTCTCCATTGGAATCGTCACGCACGGCCGCTGTATCTACTTGAACGGGAGAAAGCGGGAACGCATCAGCGCTGGAACCGTGGTTGTAATGAACCCTGGGGACGCACATGCCTGCAACCCGAGCCACGACGAGCTTTGGTCATATCGTATGCTGTACGTTGATATCCCTTGGCTGATAGGCATTCAAGAGGACCTTGGCATTAGCCGGAATCATCACTTTCAATCGTTCTTGACAACCGCCACCACACAACCTGACCTGTACGCTGGACTGCATCGCCTTTATGACGTTCTCATTGACCAACAAGCGGCGCAGCTGCAGAAGCACAGCGCGGCACTGGCATTCATGGCTGCGGTACAACAGGCGCTGAGTCCCGCGCCGGCCGTGCCGCGGCACGGCCATCGCGGCCTCGTGCGCGCTGCGGAATTCATAAGACACAACCACGCGCGCCCACTCAAGCTGGAGGAGATATGTTCCGCGGCCAATCTGTCACCCTCCTATTTGATTCGAGCGTTCAAGGACAAGTACGGGCTGACGCCGCACGCATACCTGACCAATTGCCGCATTGAATTCAGCCGGTTGCAACTTCGTCGCGGCCGGCCGATAGCGGAAGTGGCCCTCGCAGCGGGATTCTCCGATCAGGCGCATCTGCAAAGAAGTTTCAAGAAGCTCGTCGCAGCCACGCCGGGCCAGTATCGGGCCTGAGTTGCGTTGGCATTCGTCCGCGGTCCAAAGGGTAATTTTCTTCAATACCACGCCACCGGCGGCGGGATACGGTCATTGCCTCGATTGCGACAACGGAAGCTCAAGGATGCAGTACCAACTTGCCGAAATTAATATTGCGACGTTTCGTGTGCCGATGACCGATCCGGTCAATGCCGATTTCATTGCCAATCTGGATAGCGTCAATGCGGCAGCGGAGTGTGCGCCTGGATTTGTCTGGCGATTAGTAGGCGAAGGCAATAACGCATTGGATATCCAAGCGTTCGACAATCCCAATACCGCGGTTAACATGTCGGTATGGAGGGACTTGGACGCTCTGGCGAACTTCGTCTACCGTAATGAGGGGCACCGGGAAATCATGCGTCGCCGCAGAGAGTGGTTCGATCGCATGGAGTTTCATTTGGCGTTGTGGTGGGTTCCCGCGGGACATCGTCCAACTGTCACCGAAGGAAAAGCGCGACTCGAGACGCTGTCGCGAGTCGGACCTTCGGCCCACGCGTTTCTATTCAACAAACCATTTCCCGCGCCGGATGCTGCTCCAGTCGCGCCGCGACTCGACCAATGCGCGTAACTGTTGCCGGCACCCGGGCCTTCCGGGTGCCGCCAACAGTTACTCCCTGGGGCGGCTCCTGAGTTCCTGGCAGTGCTTATGCGGCGGCACTTCTGAAGTCCGCAAGCTGCGCATTTAGCGCACGTGTGAAGGCGGGCCGCGACGTGCAGCGGTCCAAATATGCGACCAGGCGCGGGTCGAGCCGGGATGTGTCTGAATGGAATCGCAACACGGTTGCCATCATCAGATCACCGACGGTGAAGTGCTCTCCGTCCAGAAACGGTCTGTCGCCAAGCCTTTTGGCCAGAGCATCGAGTTTCTTATTCATGAATTCGACGGCACCCGGCCTGCGCAATTTCGCCCATTCCTCGTTGGAGTAGATGTTGTCGATAACGAAAACATTCCAAACCGCCGGCTCCACGGAATTCAGCGCTGCGACCAGCCACTGAACGGCGCGAGCACGTGCGGCGGCATCCTTTGGCAGAAGCGCTGCCGAGCGCTCCGCGATGTGCAGAACGATCGCGCCCGACTCGAACAGCACGAGCCCGTTCTCCTCGAAGATCGGCACCTGCCCAAACGGTTGTAGGGCACGATACTCGGACTTGTTCTGATCTCCTTGTTCGAGGAGACGGACCTGGTACGCAAGGTGCGCCTCCTCGAGAGCCCAGCGGACCCGCAAATCGCGAACCAACCCCTTGGCGACATCCGGGACGTGGCTGAAGGCGGATATGGTGATCATCGAGGTACTCCCATTGATTTGGCCGGAACGATGTTCTGCAGGGGCCCCGCCCGTTGGCGGTGGACTGCGATGGGAGCTATTTAACCCCGGCCAATTCGCAGGCTGAGAGTAACAAAAGTGACGGGATTTCGAGTGCGAGGGAGGCACCCTGTACTACTTCGAGCCGAAGTCGCTATCATGCTTGCGACCTTTGTCGAGCGACGCAATGCACCGGGCCTGCGCGCAATCGGCGCTGGGGAGATCACTATGGTGGCCGTGATTTCGGGCGATGAGGTCACGCGCTCCGTCGGCGGACACGCGATCTGGGTGCGAATTACACACTGGATCCTCGCGGCGAGCGTGCTCACATTGGCATTTACAGGCGTCGTGATCCTCATGGCGCATCCACGCCTGTATTGGGGTAACGCGGGGAATGATCTGACACCTGCGTTGCTGGAGCTCCCGATCAGCCGTAACTATAAGCACGGTGGCTGGACCCCGGAGACGACCTTTTACGCCGGCGCAACGCCGGTCGTGAGTGCAGTGCGCACATACGACATCTTCAATGAGAACGGCTGGGCCCGCAGCCTGCACTTTCTCGCTGCGTGGTTTCTGTGCATCACGGGGCTCATCTATCTGGTCACGGGACTCGTGAGCGGGCACCTGTGGCGCGATCTCACCCCACGACTCGGGGATCTGGCACCGCGAGCCCTTTGGCGGGATTTTGTGCATCACCTACGCCTGCCGCTGCCGCGGGCACCAGGGGGGCCACCGTACGGCCGGCTGCAGAAGATCTCCTATGCCGGGGTTGTCTTCGTTGCGCTTCCACTCATGGTGCTGACAGGGCTCACCATGGCTCCCGCGGTCGCGGCGGCCTGTCCCTGGTTGCTGGATCTGTTTGGCGGGTCGCAGTCGGCGCGAACCCTGCATTTCTTCGCGTTCGCGGTGCTGTTCGTCTTTCTGATCGTCCACCTCGCCATGGTCCTGCTCACCGGCGTCAGGCGTCAGTTGCGTGCGATGACCTTTGGAGATTGACATGAGTAAATCCAAGCTGGCAGTTGTCAGCCGACGCAACATCATTACTGGACTCGCCTCGACCGGTGGACTACTGCTCGCCGGATGTACCTCCAAGGAGTTGCCCCCGACCTACGGGAACGTGCTCAGGATGGGAGACCTCCTGACCTATCGCGCGTTCCGAATGCTGCTGCCCGCGCATTCGCTGGCGCGCGAATACACCCATAGCGACATCACCTCGAGTCCCGCGATTGGCACGACCAACCCGGCCGATCCCCATCAGCCGGCTTTCAACGCAGAGCACGGGCCGATCTACGATCGGATCCGGGCTGCTGGATTTGCGGACTGGCGCCTGAAGGTGGAGGGTCGTGTAGCCAGACCAAGGAGCTTCTCGCTGGCCGAGCTCAGAGCACTGCCCTCGCGTACGCAGATTACGAAGCACACCTGTGAGGAAGGGTGGTCCGCGATTTCTTCGTGGACCGGCGTGCCGTTACGTGCTGTGCTCGAAGCCTGCGGCATCCTGCCTTCCGCGCGTTTCGCAAATTTCTTCGCGTACGACGATATAGCCGAAGGGATCGATATGATCGATGCGCTCCACCCGCAGACGATACTCGCCTATGGTATGAACGGGCGGGATCTGACCACGGGACACGGTGCGCCGCTACGTCTGAGAGTGGAGACTCAACTCGGCTACAAGAGCGTGAAATTCCTCGACCGCATCGTCGTCAAGGATGAGTTCGATGATCTGGGCAAGATTGGGTCGCTGCAGAACGGCTGGGCGTGGTACGTCGGCATCTGACTTGACCGGATGCGTGGCTCGCAGAATACTCAGACAAATCATTCTGGGACGCGGGATTATGGATCATGCAGCCCCATGGGCAGTGACGCTGGCCACTGCCGTCGTTCTATGCGCCGCTGCTGGTGCGCATGCCGCAGATCCGTTTGCCAAGGCAACCGTTACCGCGCGCGGCCTGCAGATCGAAACCCAGGCAGGCGTGCTCGCGCTCGAGCCCTGGGCGCAGAACATCATTCACGTACGGTTCGCGGCCGACGCAACCTGGTCGAATCCCTACGACAGTTGGGTGATCAGCAAGCCTGTCCGTGTTGCCTGGACCGTGGAGGAAGTGCCCGATGGTTGGGTCCTCAAGACGGACTCGCTGCAGGCCCGCGTGCGCAAACCCGATGGCGCTCTTACCTTCCTCGATAAGAGCGGCGCTGCCCTGCTCAGGGAAGGTCCTGGGGCGCGCCGCCTCCCGGCTGGCGGTATTGGACCTGTCGTGCAGGCTTTCGATACGGTGACGCCTCTCTATGGCCTCGGCCAACACCAGAACGGGATGCTCGACTATTCGGGTTCCACAGTTCACCTCCAGCAGGCGAATCGTGATGTGGCCGTGCCCATGATGGTCTCCCCTCATGGTTTCGGCGTGCTATGGAACAACGCCTCCGTCACTGACGTGGACGTTGGACAGAGCGCGGCGGCGGCGCCGATTGTGATCCGCTCGGAAGCTGGCGCCGGCGTTGACTATGACTTCATTTACGGGCCCGACCTCGACCAGGTGATCGCCGGTTATCGTCAGCTCACGGGCGATACGCCGCTCATGCCGCGCTGGATGTGGGGGCTGTGGCAATCACGGGAGCGGTACGCAAGCCAGGCCGAGCTGTTGGATGTGGGCGCGCGCTATCGCGATCTGGGGGCGCCGCTCGATGTCGTGGTGCAGGACTGGCAGTACTGGCGACCCGGCCAGTGGGGCAGTCACGAGTTTGATCCGTCCCGCTATCCGGATCCCAAGGCGATGATCGCAGCGCTGCATGCTGAGCATTTGCACGCCGCGGTGTCCGTGTGGGCTCGCTTCGATCTTTCCACCACTACGCTTACCGAACTGGACCGCGCGGGTGCGGCTTTCCCGAAGGTCTATCCGAATGTCTACCCGGCTGGCGAGGGGCGTTGGTACGACCCTTTCTCGCCGGCAGGACGCGCGATCTACTGGTCGCAGATCCGCCGCAATCTGGGTTCCCTCGGCTTCGACGCGTGGTGGCTGGATGCCAGCGAAGCCGAACTGGGCGGCCGATGGGGTGAGATGCGCGACGTCTCCACGGCCGGCGGTCCGGGACGCGAGGTCTACAACGCCTATCCGCTGATGCACACGACCGCAGTGTACGAGGGCGCGAGACGTAGCATGGGTGGGCGGCGGCCGGTTATCCTGACTCGCTCGGCCTTCGCCGGCCAGCAGCGTAATGCAGCAATCACCTGGTCGGGTGACACACAGGGCGACTGGGAAACTTTCCGCCGCCAGATCCCTGCCGCGCTGAATTTCAGCCTCAGCGGCATTCCATACTGGTCTGCGGACATCGGCGGCTTCTTCGGCGGCGACCCAAAGAGCGCGGACTACTCCGAACTCTTCACCCGTTGGTACGCGTATGCGGTCTTCAACCCCATGTTTCGGGTGCACGGTACGGGCGCTGGCAAGGAATTGTGGGCCTTCCCGCCGGAGATCCAGAAGGTTCTGCTGTCCTATGATCAGCTGCGTTACCGCTTGCTGCCTTACATCTACTCCATCTCTTGGGACGTGACGCACAACCGCGCAACCATGATGCGGGCCCTGGCTATGGATTTCCATCAGGATAAGCGTGTCCTCGAGATCGCGGACGAATACATGTTCGGTCGGGCACTGTTGGTCAGCCCGGTTGTCCAGGCGGGCGTCAAGATGCGTACTGTCTATCTGCCCGGAGGCACCAGTTGGTACGACTTCTGGACCGGCGCGTACCACACTGGCGGTCAAGTTATATCCGTGGAAGCGGATCTTGCGAAGATACCGTTGCACGTACGTGCGGGCTCGATCCTGCCGGTAGGCCCGGTGAAGCCCTACGCCGATGCGCGTTCAGACGAGCCGATCGAGCTCCGCGTGTACCCAGGTGCTGATGGAGTTTTCGAACTTTATGATGACGAGGGCGATGGCTTTGACTACGAGCAGGGCCGTTACGCCACCGTGCGGTTCACGTGGCACGACGAGCGTCGCGTGCTGGAGATCGGCGCACGACAGGGACGTTTCTCCGGTATGCCGATGAAGCAACGACTGCGCGTTGTCTGTGGCGCTGGCGGTGCAGAGCCCATCGATGCCGTTTATGCAGGTAAAACAACCACGGTGGCTTTGCCCGGCTGCCGATCTGCAAACTGAGCGGCAGCGCCGGGGGTAGGGCGCGCTAGTCATGCGGGGCGGCGCCCGAACGATGGGCAATCGGCCTATTCAATGCCCGGGTAGGCGTGGGGTTTCCGTTCCCGCGGGTATGACCGGCATTTTGGATGCGCTGGGGTCGTCGCGACGCGCCCGTTGCGCCCAGTCGACGATGAATGCGCGGATCGCCTCGGCGTCGGAGGCCTGCAGGATGTCACTAAAGCTTGCCATACCCGCGCTCTTCAGAACTCCGCCGAGAACAATTGCGTTGAAATTGTCGTAGGTCGTTGACGACATACGGCGTAGATCCGGTACGAGTGTTTGCTCACCGAGGTGGCCATGGCAGATCGCGCAGTGCGTCAGATAGGCGCTTGCGCCCTTGGCCACGAGTTTCGGTTCTTGCGGCAAGTCGATGGCCAGGAAGGGCGATCGTTGCGCGCGAGGGGCGACGGGGACCTTTGCTCCACCAAGTCTGAGCACGATCAGGCGCCCATCGTTTAGATACGGGGGCGGCGCGTCGGCCGCAACCGGTTCCGAATTGAAGCCGCTCCACCCTGTCTGGAACGCAAAATACTGCACCCCATCGCGCTCATAACTCACTGGCGGCGCCACTATTCCTGTGCCGGTGAACACCTGGTGCAAGAGCCGCCCGTCGGCTGATGAATAAAACCGCAGGTAGCCGTCCTGCGTTCCCTGAACAACCAGCCCGCCGGCGGTTGCGAGAACTCCGCCGTTGCTGATCGTTTGCGGACGGAAAGATGAGGCGTGTCTGCTGCGTGTAGTTGGCGGCCGACTCGATAATGGGACGACCCGTTTTCGGATCGATTCCCTTGGTCCAATTGACGCGCACATAGTTGCTCGCCGAAATCAATTGCCCGCTCACGCGGTCCAGCACGTAGAAGAACCCGTTTTTCGAGGCCTGCATCAGTACCTTGCGCGGACGGCCATTAACCGTGAGGTCGGCGAGTATCATGTTTTGCGTCGCGTCGTAGTCCCAAATGTCTCCGGGCGTCGTCTGGTAATACCAAGCCATTCGACCGCTCTTCACATGGATAGCGAGGATCGAGCACACAAACAGCTCATCGCCTTTGCGCAGATTGTCCGGTTGATCCAGCCATCCGCCGTTGCCCGTGCCTACGTACAGCAGCTCCGTCTCGGGATCGTAGGAAAACGAATCCCACGGATTGCCGTCACCCCCCTTTGACCAATCGCGGTCTTTGCTCCACGTAGGCGCTGCGAGCGCGAGCTCTGGCTCTTCGTTCGGCTTGTGCGGATCATCCGGTACCACGTAGAAACGCCACGCCAGCCGGCCAGTTTCGGCATCGTAGGCCGAGAAGAACCCGCGAGTGCCGAAATCCGATCCGGCGTTGCCGATGATTACCTTGCCGTCCGCAATCCGAGGTGCGCCCGTGATCGTGTAGTAAGGCGTGTCACCGGTTGTGTTGACTTCCCATAGCCGGGTACCCGTCAGGGCATCGAGTGCGATCAGGCGCCCGTCGTACGCCGCAACATACACACGTTGCCGGCATCCACTCGTGCGAGCGGTGAGTAGCGCTGCTCGGCGTAGGTCCGACCGTTGCTGAGCCAATCGCCGGGCGCCTGCTGGTACAGGCCGATCGACTTCTCGTCTACAGTCGCAGCTGTCGTCTGTGCCGCCGACTGGCCCGCGAGCGCCCAACCAATCGCAACCGCGATAAAACTACTTCGCAGCATCTACTCGAACTGCGGCGGCCAGGGCCGGCCGAACTGCTCGGCAAGGCGGGCACCGCCCAGCTCTCCGGCGCTGACGAGTTGCATCCGCGACAGGCGCCAGCCTTGCTGCGAACGCACCAGGCGCAGCTCATAACGGCCCCAGCGATGACAATCGGCGGCGGCGGGAAAAGTCTTGAATCGCTGCCAGGAATACATGTAGGTGTGCCCCGTAACCTGGTCCGCGGTGTCAAAGAGTAACTCCACGTTCGCAATGTGGTGACTGCTGCTGACCGTGTTCGGAAAATAGCCGAGCAGGAAATCCAGCAGTGCCTTTTTTCCCCGGAAGGGAGGCGCCATCTGCGGCGGCACGTAGGCAACCACGCAATCGTCCGTGAAGTAAGCCGTCATGCCTTGCGCATCCAGCAGGTCCGCGTGCCGACAGTAACCAGCGAGAAGTTCCTGGATATCGAGGCGATCCTGCAGGCGTTGTACGGTCTCGTGAATTGACATTGCTTATTGAGCTCCCCGCGTCATCAGCCGATTTTGAGCCAGACACTCTTGACCTGCGTGTAGTCGTCGATGGACGCCGCACCGAGATTTCGGCCGTACCCTGACTGCTTGATGCCGCCGTAGGGTACGGATGGCAATAGCAGTTGGTATGAATTGACCCACACGGTACCGACGCGCAATCGTTGCGATGCTCGATGCGCTCGCGATAGATCGCGCGTCCAGACTCCCGCCGCAAGGCCATAGTCTGTGTCGTTCGCAATGGAATAGGCCTCTTCCTCCGTGTCGAAAGGCAGGACCGCCATCACGGGCCCAAAAATCTCCTCGCGTGCCAGGGCCATGTTGTTTTGAACGCCGGTGAATATGGTTGGATCGTGAAAATAGCCGGCGGTGTCGTGCCGGTTGCCGCCTAAGGCGATCTGCGCGCCTTCGCGACGTCCCAGTTCCACGTAGTGACTTACTCGCTCCAGTTGCTCTTTGGAAATCACCGGGCCCACTTGCGTGTCAGGGTCCATGCTCGGGCCGATCTTCAAATTGCGCGAGACCGCGACCATTCGGCTGACAACGTCGTCGTGTACTTTGCGCTCCACGAGCACACGGGTCCCAGCGGTGCATACCTGGCCGCTGTGCCCCCAAACTGCAAATGCGGCCGTCCGAGCGGCCGTATCCAGGTCCGCGTCGGCGAAAATGAGGTTGGGACTCTTGCCGCCGAGTTCCATGCTCAGGCGTTTCAATCGGGGTCCGGCCGCGGACATGATCTTTCGGCCGGTGTCACAGGAGCCGGTGAAGCTGACGGCGTCGACCAACGGATGGCGCACGAGGTCGGAGCCGACGATCTCACCTCGCCCCTGGACGACGTTTATGACGCCGGGCGGAATGCCGGCATCGATGCACAACTGTGCAACGAAGAGAGCCGTTAGCGGCGTCTGCTCGGCCGGCTTGATCACGACTGAGTTGCCGCACGCCAGAGCTCCGACGAATGCGAGCGGAGCGGCTGATGGGCCGTTCCATGGGATGATCGAGGCGCAAACACCAATCGGAGTCCGAACCTCCTGTACCACGAGATCCGGAGTGTTAACCGGCATCGAGCCGTGCAGCTTGGTTGGCCAGCCGGCGTAGTACTCGGTAATGTCGATGCCGAACTGGCTGTAGAACGGCGAATGTGAGCGGACAATGCCACCGTCGATGACGTCCAGATCGGTGAGGACGTCGCGGTGATCCTCGAGCAATGCCGCGAGGCGGCGCATGCGTCGTTCTTTCTCTAGGGCCGCCAGGTGTTGCCAGCGGCCGTCATCGAATGCCCGACGTGCAGAACGCACGGCACACTCGACGTCGGCCCCAGTGCCTGCAGCGACGCGCGCAAACTCAATCCCGGTTGACGGGTCGATGATCGGCAACGTTTCGCCGGAGGAAGACGGTACCATTTCGCCGTCGATGAAGTGACCGAAAGGGGAGCCAGTCAGAAATTGGCGGGTCCGTGCGGCCAGTGGGTAACGACGGAGGTTTCCCGGAAGCTTCGAGTTAGTAGACACGGTATTTTCCTGAGTTATAGGGAACACGCCAGGCGGTGCCCCTCGAAGACCGCGTGCGACATTCGGCGCGGCGTGACGCAGTCGCCTATCATGTGCAGCTCAATTTCGCTTGGCCTCAGTGCTTCAACGAGATCAACGACCGGTTGGCGGCCGGTCTGTACTACGACCAAGTCGCAGCGAACAACTTCTTCCTCGCCGCTTGTTGCATTCATCAGGTGGGCGGCGCCGTCCTTGACTTCACTCAACACGGTTAGTACGCGATACTCCGTGCCCGCACGCCCCAGTCGAGCGAGCAAAGGTCCAATGCTCTCTGCGGGTATCGCGCCGGCGATAGCGGAGGAGGGCGTCGCAAGCAGCACGCGCCAACCTGCCTCGGTGAGTGCCTCGGCTACACCGTACGTCCACCAGAACGCGCTGCCGTCATCGACGACAATCGCGCGGCCATTGCCGTGTGGGGGTGGCGTGCCCTTGTCGAGCACGTCGAACCAGGTGATCACGTTCTTGCCGACCAGAGTTTCATCAAGAGGCCGGGCGACCGCGCCGGTTGCAATCACAGTCGTATCGAAAACCTGCAACTGTGACGGACCTTCGATGCGGGCGCCGAGCTCCAGGCGAACCCCGAGGTGGCGTAACTCGCCGCGGAGGTAGTCGATGAAACGCCGCAGGTCCTGACGGTGAGGTACTGAGCTTGCATAGAGAAATTGACCACCGACGCCATCAGCGGCTTCGAATAGAGTCACAGCGTGTCCGCGCATCGCCGCCACTCGCGCCGTTTCGAGTCCTGCCGGGCCGCCGCCTACAACTGCGATCCGCCGACGCACGGCGGCGGAACCCGATTCGCTGAAGGGAGGGCGCAGCTCCCGTCCCGTGGTTGGGTTGACCGCACAGTGCAAATGGGGGGCGAATGCGCGACAGTCCTGGTTCAGGCCTATACAGGGCCGGATGCGGTTGGCTTCGCCATGCGCCGCTTTGCTGATCCACTCGGGATCCGCGATGAACGCACGCGACATACCTACCAAGTCGGCATCGCCTTCGACCAGCAGACGCTCCGCAACCTCGGGCCTCGTGATTCTCTGGCCGACGATGATCGGCAGGCCGCAGGCTTCGCGGATGATCCTGGCTGCCCGGGCGGCAGTTGCTTCCGGCTGAGTGACATCCTTGACGTAGTACCCGCGCGTACCAAGCGTGATGCTCAGATAGTCGACCGATCCGAGTTTCGCAAGAGCCGCCGCAATGCCAGCGTTGTCCCGAATGCCGAGCCCATCGGGAATCTCTTCGTCGCCCGAGAGGCGTACACCTAGCACGAAGCTGTCGCGGCATCGGGTCCGCATGGCATCGATGACTTCGCGCAGGAATCGCAATCTCTTTTCAGGAGTTCCACCATAGGCGTCGGTGCGGTGATTGGTTGCCGGCGACAGGAATTGCGCGACCAGGTAACCGTGCGCGGCGTGGATTTCGACACCGTCGTGGCCGGATCGCTCCAGATTTACGGCGGAATCGGCGAATGCGTTGCTGAGGGTTGCAATCTCACTCGCATCGAGTTCGTGGGGCGGAAACGAATCGCGCGGCGAGCGCAGCGGCGAGGGGGCCGACGGTGCGTAGTCAGACTCGGCGCCAATGCGTTCGCGGCCCAGATGCACGAGTTGGCCAATCACCTGCACGCCGTGCGCATGAATGGCATCCGTCCGACGGCGCAGACCTTCGATCACCTGCTCGTTGTAGCCCTCGACGAGCGATCGCAGCCGCAGTGTGGAGGTTGGATGAACGACAATTGCTCCGCCGATGATCATCGCTGGACCGGTGCGCGCCCGAGCTTCGTAATAAGCGATGTCTTCAGCGGTGATTGCACCGTCACGAACCATGCTGGTTCCGTGGGGTGTGATCACGATCCGGTTGGCGAGTTGCAGGCGGCCGGAACCAAACGGTTCGAAAAGGCGCGGATATGGATGGGCGGGCTGACCTTGGGTCGCGGTCAGCCCGTGAGAAGGCATCGTTACCATTACAACAATTCCCCCTTGTGGCCCGATCTTCCCGCTGAGTATATTGCAATCCGACCGGACGGTCGATAGTCTTGAGGCGCCTGATCGTGTCGGTGCAGGGCTTGAGGCCAGGAGCTTCAGCCCGGCGCGCTGACCTGCGGGCGTGCGCGTAACAGGATTCGTCGCCACTTCATCATGTGACAAAGAACAAACACTGACTGCGTTTCACTCGGGAGGGGGAGCTCATGGGATTGAGGGCACTGAAGGTCAGCTCTGCTGTATTTGCGGCGTCGGCGCTTGCGTTGGCGAGTCTCGCACCACATCCGGCGCGGGGCGGCCCGGCGGAGGAAGGGGCCGCGGCGGCTCAGAGCACCGCGCTCGAGGAAGTCACTGTTACCGCGCGCCGGCGCTCCGAGTCACTTCATGATACTCCCGTGGCGGTCTCGGCGTTGCCGGTCAGCCAGCTCGAGGACAGAGGTTCGCTCGACAGCACGAGCCTGCAGGGCTCCGTGCCCAACTTGTTGATTTCGGCTCAGAATTCCGGCGCCGCGGCGGCGAATCTGGCCATCCGGGGACTGGCCTTTGCGGATGTGGAAAAGTCGTTTGAGCCGACGGTGGGCATCGCCATCGATGGGGTCTTTCTTGGCACCAGCACCGGGCAGATCTTCGATTTCTTCGACATCTCGGGTCTGGAGGTGCTGCGCGGCCCGCAGGGTACTCTGTTCGGAGCCAACACGATTGGTGGAGTGATCAACATTACGCGGTCGCGCCCGACCGGCGAACTGGGAGTGAAAGCGCAGGTCGGCTACGGCAGCTTCGATTCGAGCGAAGAACGCATCGTCTTCAATACGCCGCTCATCAAGGATGTGCTCGCAGCCAAGCTGTTCTACTTCGGTGCCAAGACCGATGGTTTCTATCACAATGCAACCACCGGTGCAGATGCCGGTGGTAGTTATAACAAGCACTACGGAGCGACGCTCCTGCTGACGCCGCCCGGCACGGGCATCGATGCACTTGCGACGGTTGAACAGCAGACGCAGGATTTTGCACCGGTCGAGTCGAACATCGCCAATTCCAGCGAATCGTTCTGCCAATTCGAGCCGGCCAATCAGTGCAATCGAAACACGAGCACCGATTTGTATACGGTGTTCAGTACATTGCCCTCCGTCGGTTACTTCCGGATGCCGGCCGAGACCCTGCAGCTGCACTTTGATCTGGGCGGCGTGAATTTCACATCGATCACCGCGTATCGCAAGTCTCACGAGGATCAGGCCCAGGACTTCGACGGATCTTCAGCCAACCTCTACTACGTCCATATCGTCCAGGACTTCCATCAGTTCAGCCAGGAACTGCGCGGTGCCGGTAAAATCTCCAACTCCCTGGATTATGTGATCGGTGCCTATTTCTACAACTCCGGTTACAACAAGATCCAGTACACCAAGGTGTTCGGTGCGGACCTGCCATTTCCGCAATTCCTCGGCGGCACGTCGAAATCAACGGCCGGCTTTGCGGATTTCAACTGGCAGTTCGCAGATCAGTGGCGCGCCAGCTTTGGCGGACGTTATACGCGGGATGAAAAGAGCCTCCGCAACACCGATGGCGGTGAATTTCTCGGCGCCCCGTCCAGCTCATTCAGCAAATTCACGCCCAAGGTGGGTGTGGACTACCGACCGGCCGATGACTACATGTTCTATGCATCGTGGTCGGTAGGTTACCGCTCCGGTGGGTTCAGCAATCGTGCCTCGACGGTGGAATCGACGAATACCCCGTATGGCCCGGAGACGGTTGACTCGACCGAAGTCGGAGCGAAACTGGAGTTCTTCGATAAGCGCCTTGCCGTGAATTCTGCGTTGTTCTATGCCACCTACAAGGACATGCAGCAAACGACGACCATCCCCGGCGGCCCGACCGGAAACCAGACAATCGTGTTCAATGTGGGCTCGGCGGTGATCAAAGGTGCGGAGCTCGAAGTGACCGCGCGGCCGCTCCCGGAGCTGACACTCAACGGCGCGCTCGGCCTGCTGTCGTCGCACTTCAATGACTTTTTGACGCAGGCCGCGCTCGGAACGCAGCTGCGGACCTTCGACTACTCGAAGGTCAACCTGATATACGCCCCTACCGTGACAGCCTCTCTTGGCGCGCAATACGCCGTGCCAGTCAGTTTTGGCGAGTTGCGCGCCAACGTGGGCTACCGTCATATCGCCAACTACGACCAACAGATTTCAGACGGCTCGACCACGGTACCGCCTGTAACGGGGATCATCGTCGTACCCCGCAACGATCCGCGGGTGACCTCGGCTGCCCAGGACCTGCTCGACGCCAGCATTTCGACGGTGTTCAACACCGGCATCGGCAAGACCAGGCTGACCCTTTACGGCCGTAATCTCATGGATGACAGGGGGCCGGCGGCGGCTTTCACCGTGGCCGGATTGTGGTCATTCGCTTCAGCGCGGGAGCCGCGCGTTTTCGGTGCGCAGGTGGGCTTCGAATTCTGAGAGCGAATGCGGTCAGGGGGTGTCATTCCCATGCAAACAGTCAAACAGCGTAAGGCTCTGTACGTTGACGGCGAGTCCGCGAACCGCGGCCTACGCTGGGCAGCGGCGTGCTTGCACCGAGCTCTGGAAGTTGATGCTGATGCGGCGCTCTGCAATCCCCGGGTCTTTGGGCACGCTGTGTAGCCAATCTTCCTGGGACCGTCCACCCATCACGATCAGGTCGCCGGATCCGGGTTTGAATGCGATCGAATTGCCTCCGGCGCGAGGTTTGATGAGGAACCGGCGCGTCGCGCCCAGGGTGAGTACCGGGACGATGCACTCGGGTCGTCGGCAGGAAAACCGATCGCGGTGCCAGCCCGTGCTGTCCTGTCCATCGCGATAGAGGTTCAGCCATAGGCTGTCGTACACGACGCCGTAGTGCTGTGACAATGTGCGGGCCGCGTCCAAGAGTGCCTCGTCCGGCACGTCGCGCAAGCTTCGGAATTCCGCCGTCAACCGCGGCTCGCGGAATGTCTGATCGAAAAGCTGGCGATCATGTTGCCGCCACGGTACTGCGGACGCGAGACGTTCGAACAAAGTGCGAGAGCCTGACATCCAGCCCGGCACGACTTCGACCCACGATTGGGCGTCGATCGCTATTCGCTTGGCCGTCGTGAACGACGCATCGAGGGCGAGCGAGGATACCCGACTGGCAAACAGGTCTTCCTGGGCACGCACTGTATTCGAACTCCCCCTTGGCTGGGCCGATGCCGCTAGATGACTACATCGCTCGGGGCGATCGCTACCGAAATCTTTAGCCATCTATCGACCGTTTGCGCTCATCCAGAGTTCCAGCGTTGGCCGAAAGAGGCCTGGCCAGTACGGCCGCCCTGTATGACCAATTTTTCTTGAATGTCTGGCCAGTTCAGTTTACGGTAACGGCGGCCGCGGTAGGTGCTCACGAACGTCGGGGCTGAAGGGGAGAGCGGTACTGAAGTACAAGGATTTGGCGCGCGGACTGTCCGGTGCGTGTCGCCTGCGGATTTCTCTCGTTATGTTGCTCGCGTTCACGGCTGCTTGGGGAGCGAAAGGCGCAGCGCAAGCGCAAGCCAGTCTTGGCGCCGCTGCCGCCAGTGAGCCGATGCAGATGGGTGCGCCCGCGGAACGAGACGCGGAAGCCGCGAGAGACGCGCAGGCGGGTTGGTATGCGAATGCCCTGACCGGGCGGGACAAGAGACTGCAATGGTGGCGCGATGCGCGGTTCGGTTGCTTCATTCATTGGGGCCCGTATTCCGTGCTCGGTGGCGAATGGCGCGGCATGCCCAACCCCGGATATGCGGAGCACATCATGCGAGTCGGCCGCATCCCGCTCGCGACGTATCGGGATGAAGTCGCCGCTCGTTTCCGGCCGGACAAATTCGACGCACGCCGCTGGGTACAGCTCATCAAGGCGGCCGGGATGCGCTACATCATCATTACATCCAAACATCATGATGGTTTTGCGTTGTGGCCCTCAGAGGCGGACAGCTACAACATTCGGGACGTGAGCCACTTCAATCGCGACCCGCTGCGCGAATTGGTCGATGCCGCCCGCGCGCAAGGTTTGCATGTCGGCTTTTACTATTCGCATGCATTCGATTGGGCGAATCCCGATGCGCCGGGCAACGACTGGGACTACGACAATCCCGGCGGCGACAAACAGCTTCATGGCGGCAAGAGCTGGTGGAACAGCTATCCGCAATTTCTCACCAATACCGATCGCTATATTCAGACCAAAGCGATTCC
>Ga0068858_100001594_pt1 | contig 23126 bp, 26 predicted proteins | sample KBSSwiS12_FD_66589 | JGI IMG/M metagenome (GOLD analysis project Ga0068858, IMG submission 66589) | Switchgrass rhizosphere microbial communities from Kellogg Biological Station, Michigan, USA - KBS Switchgrass S1-2 | ecosystem: Host-associated > Plants > Roots > Rhizosphere > Soil ...
GAACCCGTCGGCGGCGGCCACCCGCCCCGCGAAGGCGTCGACCGATGGCGGCCGGGTCGCGGGGAGGTGGGCGGGCAGATCGAGGTCGACGAGGTCGAGCACGTCGATGACGAGATCGTCACGGGCGGCCTCCTCGACGAACCAACGAGCGACGGTGTCGGCGAAGCGCCCTTCGCGGGTGCTCCCGACGATCACCGCCAGGCGCAGGGGGGTCGAATCGTTCATGGACGGCATGGTGGATGCTCAAGTCCACTTGAGGTCAAGGGGTCAGATTTCCCACAGCGGCTGGCGCCGGCCTCGTCGACCGTTGGAAACGCGCCCGCAACGCTGGCCGAGTTGTATGCACTGGTGCCGCTCCCCCGCGCCGACGTGCTCCAGCCCGGTGAGGGTCCGCGTCCTGGCGACTGCTACGTCCGGGCGACGCCCGACACGGTGTCGTGGGGTCGGCTGCCGCACCGCGCCAGCACACCCCAGGCGAGTGTGACGCCCGGCCGGACCGTCACCGTCGACACCGTCTCCCACGAAGGCGTGCTCGAGGACCAGGGCCGCGACCCCCGGTCGTTCTTCCGCGCCCACGGCGTCGACGACGCGCTGGTCCTCCACGATGCCGTCGACATCGCGGCGTCGGCCCTCCCCCACGACGATGCCGACGGGCCCCACGTCGTCAACCACCCCATCGCGGTCGAAGGCGCCCACCCCGGCGACGTGATCGTGATCGAGGTCGTGTCGCTGCTGCAGCGCGTGCCGTACGGCGTCATCTCGAACCGGCACGGCCGGGGAGCCCTCCCCGACGAGCTTCCCGCCGGTGCCTCGCCGGTGTCGCAGTTCTGCTCGGTCGACGACGGCTGCGGCGTGCTCGACGACGGTGAAGGCCATGTGGCGCGCTTTCCGCTGCAGCCGTTCCTCGGGCTGGTGGCCGTCGCCAGTGACGACGACGAGGCGCCCCACTCCGTGCCGCCCGGCCGCTACGGCGGCAACCTCGACGTGCGCGACCTCGGCGTCGGCAGCCGCCTCTATCTGCCGGTGCAGCTCGACGGCGCGCTGGTGTCGATCGGCGACCCGCACTACGCGCAAGGGCACGGCGAGGTTGCCCTCACCGCTTTCGAGGCCCCTCTGCGAGCCACGCTGCGCTTCGACGTCCTCCCCGCGGAAGCGGTCGCCGAGCTCACCCACCTCGCCGGGCCCTGGGGGGAGAGCGGCGACCACTGGATCGCCATCGGCCTCGACCGCGACCTGAACGTCGCCATGCGCAACGCCACGCGCGCCGCGCTCGCCACGGTGGTCGAGAAGACCGGGATGCGTCGCGACGCGGCCTACGCGTACTTGAGCGCGGCGGCCGACTTCCACGTGTCGCAGTTCGTCGACGGCGTCGTGGGCGTGCATGCCACCATTGACCGACGCCACTTCGGCGCCGCTCCGTGAACGGGCCCGATGCCGCCCTCCTCGCCGGTGCGGGGTTCCTCGCCGGTTCGGTGAACGCCGTGGCCGGCGGGGGCTCGCTCATCTCGTTCCCGGCGCTGCTGGGGGCGGGCTACCCGGCTCTCACCGCCAACGTCACCAACACGGTGGCCGTGTGGCCGGGGTACGTCGGCGGCACCGTCGGCGTCCGCGCCGACCTCGAGGGCCAGCGGCGCCGACTCGTCGCGCTCGCGGCGACGTCGATCCTCGGCGCCTTGACCGGAGCCGTCGTGCTGCTGCTGGTGCCGGCCCACGCGTTCACGGCGATCGTCCCGTGGCTGCTCCTCGGCGCCGCCGCGCTCCTCGCCGCGCAGCCACTCGTCGCTCGCGTCGTGCGCGGGCTGCCGGGATCGGCCGGCGAGCACCGCGCCGCGCTGCTGCACGTCGCGGGCTTCGGCGCGGCCGGTTACGGCGCGTTCTTCGGTGCCGGCGTCAGCGTGATCATGCTCGCCGTGCTCGGCGTCTTCCTGCACGAGACGATCCACCGCATCAATGCCTTGCGGAGCGCGCTCGTGCTGCTGATCAACAGCGTGGCACTCGTCGTGTTCGCGCTGTTCGGGCCCGTGGCGTGGTCGGCCGTCGCCGTGATGGCCGTGGCCAGCCTGGCCGGTGGTTGGAGCGGCGCGTCGGTGGCCCGTCGCCTCGACCCGAAGGTGCTGCGCGCGACTGTCGTGGTGTTCGCCGTGATGATCGCCGTGAAGCTGGCGCTGTGACACCAGAGCAACGCGCCGCCGAGCGCATGGCCGCCGTCGACCCCGTGCTCGAGCAGATCACGACGGGGCGCGAGGCGCTCGGTCTCCGCGATGGCGAGCTCACGCACGCGGGCCCGCCGATCGAGCCGGCGCGCATGGCGCAGCCGATGCGCCGCGCCCTCGCGGGCGCGGCGGTCCTGGAAGGCTGGGCGGCCGATCTCGAGCACGGGCTGGGCCTGCTCGACGCCGGCGAGCTGCGCGTCGGCTCGAACCACGATCACGGTGCCGTGGCGCCCATGGCCGGCGTGATCTCACCGTCGATGCCCGTCGCCGTCGTGAGCGGCGCGGTCACCAACCTGTGCGAAGGGGTGGGCCGGGCCCTGCGGTTCGGCGCGTGGGGCGACGACGTGGCCGCTCGCCTGCGTTGGCTGGCCACTGACCTGGCGCCGGCCATCGAGCAGGCGTTGCCGGACGACGGCCTCCGGTTGGCGCCGCTGATCGCGGGCGCGACCGCGTGCGGCGACGACCTCCACCAGCGCAACGTCGCCGGCACCGCGCTGCTCGGGCTCGCCCTGGCCGGCCTGCCGGCCCCCTGCGATGCGTTCCTCGCGGCCACGCCGCAGTTCTTCCTGAACCTGGCCATGGCGTCCGCCAAGGCGGCGACCGACGCGGCCCGCGAGGTCGAAGGGGCGGCCGTCGTCGTCGCCATCGCCCGAAACGGTGTCGACGTCGGCATCCAGGTCGCCGGCACGGGACGGCGCTGGTTCACGGCGCCCGCGCCGATCCCCGTCGGCCACTACGTCGAGGGCTACTCGGTGGCCGACGCCTGCCCCGATCTCGGCGACTCGGCGATCGTCGAGACCTACGGGCTCGGTGGCTACCTCGCCGCCACCTCGCCGCAGGTGCTCGCCTACCTCGAAGCCCCGCCCGACACCGCCTCCGAAGCGAGGCGCCGGGCCACGGTCGCGGTGGCGACCCATCCGATCGTTCCGGGCGCGCCCCTCGCCCTCGACGCCCGCGCCATCGTCGACCACGACCTCGCGCCGCGGATCTTCACCGGCATCGCCCACCGAGACGGCGTGCCGGGGCAGATCGGCGCCGGCATCACCGAAGCGCCGCTAGCTGCCTTCCGAGACGCGGTCGCGCAGCTCCCCTGAGGCCCACACCACGCGCCCGCTCTTGATGGTGGCCTCGACGCGCGCCGGGCCCGCGACCGCGTCGACGACCCGGTCGGTGTCGAGCACGACCACGTCCGCTCGGCACCCCTCGTCGAGGCCGTGGCCGGTCAGCCCGAGGATGCGCGCCGGAGCCGAGGTGACCATCGACAACAGCACCCGATGGTCGACGCGCCCGACGATGCCGGCGAGCCAGGCCATCTGGAGCAGGTCGCCGCGGCCGAACGGGGTGAACGCGTTCTGCACGTTGTTGGTCGCCACCGCCACGGTCACGCCGGCGGCGGCGAGCTCCTCGATCGGCGCGAGCTGGCGCTCCAGGAACGTGTCGGTCGCCGGCAACGAGATCAGCGAGACGCCAGCTTCGGCGAGGGCGTGGGCGCGGGAGCCGCGAGCATCGTCGTCCATCGACGCCAATGACGTCACGTGCCCCACGGCGACACGGTGCCGCCACCCGGGCAGGGACGCGAGGTGCACCACGTCGTCGACGAAGTGCACGTCGCGATCGCTGGTGAAGTCGATGTGGAAGTCGAGCGGCACCTTGCGGCGCGCCGCGACCTCGAAGACGTGGGCGATGTGCGCGAGCTGGTCGTCGTCGCTGTAGGGGCACGCACCGAGCACCGTGCAGCCGGCATCGAGCGCCTCGTCGAGCAGCGGCAGCAGCGAACCGTCGTGGAAGAGGCCGTGTTGCGGGAACGCGACGAGCTGCAAGGTGATGCGGTCGGCCCACTCGGCGGCGACCTCACGGTGCCAGCGCACGGCGTCGATGCCCAGCGCGGGGGTGAGCTCGACGTGGACGCGCGCCGCCGTCGTGCCGTGGCGGACCATCTGCTGCAGCAGGCGCTCGGCGTTCGGTCGCAGGACCTCGGGCCCGAGCCGGCGTTGCACGTCGGCCGTGCACGCGATGGCGTCGTGCACCGAGCGGATCGGCCGGTCGATGGCATCGAGGTGGAACGCCTTGTCGAGGTGGACGTGGGCGTCGACGAGTCCGGGCAGCACCACGCGGCCGTCGACGTCGACGCCCGGCCCGGGCACCGTCGGCGAGAGCCGGGCGATGCGATCGTCGTCGAACACCACGTCGACGAGGCCGTCGACGTTCGGCACCCGCGCTCGCCGGAGCGCGGGGATCACGGTGCTTGCAACCGCGTGGCGATGCGCCGGTGGTCGCGCAGCCGCGCGTCGAGGCTCGGAGCGACGAGCACGCCGCCGTCGACGAGCGACTCTCCACCCACCACGACATGGCGCGGCGCCGTCGGCCCGCATCGCAACCACGCCTCGATCGGGTCGGACACCGCGCCGGCATGCGCGAGGTCGTCCAGCGGCCACACGGCGAGGTCGCCGCACGCGCCCGGCGCCAGGACCCCGATCTCGCCGGCACGACCGAGGCACGCCGCACCACCGATGGTTGCCATCTCGAGGATGCCGCGGGCGCCGATGGCCGCGGGGCCACCGCGGAAGCGGTTCGCCAGCAACGCCATCCGCGCTTCGAGCCACATCGAGCTCGAGTCGGAGTTCGACGATCCGTCGACACCCAGGCCCACGGGGCTGCCGGCGGCGCTCAGGTCGATCATCGGGCCGATACCGATGCCCATGAGCAGGCACGCCGTCGCGCAGTGGGCAACGCCGACACCCGCGGCACCGAGTCGGGCGATCTCCGCCTCGGACGGGAAGATGCAGTGCGCGACCCAGGTGCGGTCCGTCACCCATCCGACCGATTCGAGCCACTCGATGGGACGGCAGCCGAAGCGCTCGAGGGCGACGTCGTCGTCGGTGGGATCAGCAGCGATGTGGGTGTGGAGGCGAACGCCGGTGCGGGCGGCCAGCTCCGCCGAGCCGATCATGAGCTCGTTGCTGGCGGCGTGCAGCGAGTGCGGGGCGAGGGCGACCCGCAGCTTCGATGTCGGAGACGGATCGTGGTACTTGGCGATCACCCGCTCGGAGTCGGCGAGGATGTCGTCGGTCGCCTGAGCGATCGAGTCGGGCGGCAGGGCGCCGTCACGTTGCGAGCGGTCGACCGAGCCGCGACACGCGGTGAAGCGCATGCCGGTCGTCATCGCCGCTTCGACCTGTGCTTCGAAGAAGCTGCCGCATCGCTGTGGTTGCAGGTACAGGTGGTCGCTGGTCGTGGTGCAGCCGCTCGCCGCCAGCTCGGCCATCGCCATCCACGTCGAGCTGGCGACGGCTTCCTCGTCGAGCTGCTCCCACAACGGGTAGAGCGCGCCGAGCCAGCCGAGGAAGGTCTCGCTCGTCATCGGCGTGTAGGCGCGCGTGAGGTTCTGCCACATGTGGTGATGCGTGTTCACCAATCCGGGCGTCACCAGGCACCCGGAGGCGTCGATGCGACGGCCGGCGGCCGGCTCGGGACCCGAGCCGACCGCCGTCACGATGCCGTCGGTGATGCCGACCCACCCGCCGGCGACCTCGCGCCGCTGGTCGTCCATGGTGGCGACCAACGCGGCGCCGCCGACGAGGAGGTCGACCATCACAGGTGGATGGAGGTGTCGATGTAGTCGTTGGTCACGATGTCCTTGGCGGAGATCGTGTCGGGCACCTTCTGGTTGCGGGCGGCGAAGATCGGCTTCAGCACGCCGATCGTCGAGGTGATGCGATCCATGTCGAAGTCGCCGAGCGTGCTGTTCGGGCCGTTCGAGACGATCTTCAGGTCGACCATCGTCTTGACGGCGTCCGCGTTGGCGTCAGCGGTGATCGGCGGTCCCTGCTTGATCGTGGCGGCGATCTTCACCAGCGCGTCGTTGACCGGCTGCGGGTTCTTCACGTAGTCAACTTGCGCCTGCTGGATCATCGGCACGAGCTTCTTCAAGCACGCGCTGCTCGCTTGCAGCTTGTCCGAGCGGACGGCGTAGCCCTGCGGGTAGATCGAGTATCCGGAGTCGTTGACGAGCAGGTACTTCACCGGCTTGTTCCACTCGGGCACATCGTGCTCCCAGCGGAACGGCTCGTTGCTGGCGTACCCCTGCTGCATCAGCTTGCCGCCGGAGGCGACGAACCGCGACGGCGTGCCGTCGAACGACGAGTCGAGCTGGTCCTTGGTGACGTAGCCCTTCGACACGAGGTAGTCCATGAACGGCAGGCCTTCGAGGTACACGACCTTGGCCTTCGACTTGGCCACGTCGGCCCACGTGTTCACCGTGTAGTGCGCCGGGTCCCAGAGGATGATCTGCGGGTTGATGTCGAGCGGCGCCACCACGGCGGTCGTCGGGAACTTGGCGAAGCCGCCGACCGCATCGTCGGTGGCGACGAGCCCGAGGTAGATCGAGTCGTCGGTGTACATCTGCTGCGGGATCGGGGTGAAGCCGATGTACGGACCGCCGAGCCGGACCTCGACCGTCACGCCGGTGTCACCGAGGGGCCCGCTGTAGGTCCCCTTCTTGGCGTCGACGGTGCCGTTGGCCCCGACGAGCTGGTACGCGGCGGCCCGTTCCGGCGTGGCGAACCAGTCGGTCTGGATGACGATGTTCGCCGGGCAGATGCCCTTGAGCGACGTCGACGCCGCGGCGGCGCTCGTCGACGTGGGCGCCGCCGTCGTGGCGCTCGTCGATGCCGACTTCGAGCTGCTGCCACAAGCGGCCAGGAGGCCGGCGGCAGCGACGACGCCGAGCGCGACGAAGCGGAAGCGATGTGGTCTCACGGGGTCCTTTCGGGTTTCAGGTGAAGGGGGAAGGGCGTCGTGACCGGGTGACGCGGGCGGCGAGCCACCCGAAGACCCAGAACACGACGACCCCGAGGAACGACGAGAGGAGCACCGCCGTCATGAGCTGCTCGGTCGCCAGTCGCTGCCGGTAGACGTCGATCAGCCGGCCGATGCCAGGGTCGCCTTGTCGGAAGAAGAAGTCGGCGACGATGGCACCGATCACACCGAGTCCCGCCGAGATGCGGAAGCCCTCGAACATGGCGGGCAGCGCCGCCGGCGCCTGGAGCTTGCGCAACCGGGTGAGCCGGTTGACCTTGTGCAGTGTGAACAAGTCGTGCAGACCGGGGTCCACCGACTTCAACCCGAACAACGTGTTGGTGATGATCGGGAAGATCGAGATGACGACGCAGACGAGCACGCGGCTGCGGAAGTTGAACCCCAGCCAGTAGCCGATGAGGGGCACGATCGCCAGGATCGGGATCGTCTGCAGCACGACGGCGTACGGATAGACGGCGCGCTCGGCCCACCGCGCTTGGGACATGAGCACCGCGAGACCGACGCCGGCCACGATCGCGATGAGGAGGCCGACGATCGCGACGCGCGAGGTCGACCAGAGGCCGTGGAGGATCTCGACACGGTTGGCGTGGTCGACGAGCCCGACACGCGCGACCTGCACGGGTGAAGGCAGCAGGAAGCGCTTCGACGGCCGCAAGAGGTGGTCGCTGGCGATCGTCCAGCCGGCGAGGACCACGGCGGCGAGCACGACCGGCGGGACGACCGCGCGCATGGCGGCGAGCGATCGGCGACGCCGCGATGGGCGTCGCCCGTGGGCGACGGCGGCGGGCGAGGACGACGAGACGGGCAGCGACACGGTCGTCACGTCAACCGACGCTCACCAGGGCGGCGGCATGCCGCAGGGCCGCACTCACCTCGCCCGCCAAGGCCCCGAACTCGGGGGTGAACCGCAGCTCGGTCGGGCGGGAGAGACCGAACGGCACCTCGAAGCGATCGGTGATCTCGCCGGGGCGGCCCGACATCACGACGACGTCAGTGGCCACGAACACCGCTTCGTAGACGTTGTGCGTCACGAACACGCCTGCGAACTGGCGCAGCTCGAACAAGCGGAGCAGCTCCTCGTTGAGCCGCTCGCGCGTGATCTCGTCGAGCGCGCCGAACGGCTCGTCGAACAGGAAGACGTCCGGGTCGAGGACGAGCGCTCGAGCCAGCGACGCGCGCATCCGCATGCCTCCGGAGAGAGCGTGGGGCCGATGGTCCTCGAAGCCATCGAGGCCCACGAGCGAGATGGCCTCGGCGGTGCGACGGCGGCGCTCGGCGCGGTCGACGCCGTCGAGCTCGGCGCCCAGCTCGACGTTGGCGAAGGTCGAGCGCCAGGGCAGCAAGTTGGCGTCCTGGAAGACGTAGCCGATCGTTCCCCGGCGCTCGACCGTCCCCGCCGTCGCCGGCTCGAGCCCGGCCGCGATGCGCAACAGCGTCGACTTGCCGCAGCCGGACGGTCCCACGATCGCCACGAGGTGGCCGCGCTGCACCTCGAGATCGACGGGTCGCAAGGCGTCGGTCCCGTCCCGGTAGGTCTTGGCGACTCCTCGGAAGGCGAGGGCGGCGTCCATGGAGTTGTATGCAACTCACCGCCTGTGTCCTGGCAAGGTCGTCGCGGTGACCGTTCTGGGTCCGCTCCCTGACGAATCGATGACCTATCGAATCATGAGCGACGTCGATGGGCCGCCGTCGCATTGGCGACATGGTCGAGCGCGACGGCCCCGGCGCGGTCGCCATCGCGGGCGCGCACGGCGTCGAGCAGCTGGGCGTGCTCGTCCCACGAGTCGTTCGCCCGGCCGCGTACGTCCGCGGCGTACACCCATGCGATCTTGGCCCGCAGCTGGTCGAGCAGCGGCACGAGGATCGTGTTGCCCGACGCCGCCGCGAGCGCGGCGTGGAAGCGGCTGTTCAAGGCGACGAGCGCACCGAAGTCCTCCTCGACGAGCGCCTTGCGGGCCTCCTCGATCGTGTCGGCCATCACCTCGAGCTGCTCGTCGGTGCGGCGCTCGGCGGCGCGGCGAGCGGCGAGCGACTCGATGGCCCGACGGATCTCGAGCAGGTCCTCGACCTCGTGCTCGCCGAGCTCGGCGACGAACGTGCCGGCGTAGTGGCCGGTGCGCACGAAGCCTTCGCTCGCCAGCGACCGCAGGGCCTCGCGCACGGGGCTGCGGGACACCCCGAAGTCGGCGGCCAGCCGCTCTTCGGTGAGCCGCTCCCCCGGCGCGTAGCTCCCGACGACGATCGCCTCGCGCACGAGATCGGTGAGCGCCCGGGTCGGCGGCGTGGGCGCTTCCGGTGGCCGGAACAGCTCGTCGGGATCGGGGAGCGGGCCACCGATCGTGATGTGTGCCGTCCAGCCGTCGGCGTCGCGCTGCCAGTAGCAGGCGGCGAAGCCACCACCCTCGTCGCGCCGGTCCACGATCGCCGCCGCGTGATCGCCGTGACGAACGGCGATGAACCCGGGCTCGGCCCGCTCGGCGATCTCGGCGGTGGGCGCCATGGGCTCCCATCGCTCACGGTAGACACGGGCGCCGAACATGTCCTCGCCCGACTCGATGAGGGCGGTGCCGTCGAAGTGCACGCGACCCATGTCGACGTGGCCATCGCGTACCTGGCGGTCGAGGGTGTGCCGCCACGTCAGCGACCCGTCGCGCCAGGAGGTCGTTCCCGCGAACGCCGTGTCGTTGCCCGGTCCGCCCGGCGCCCGCACGTCGACGAACACCGTGGGCCCCTGCAGCCACACCACCAGGCCGGTGTCGGGCACGGGTTCGCCGTCGAGCACGAGCATCGTCCGCATCCACGGCGCAACGAACCGATCCGGCAAGCTCGATGCCATCGCCGGACTATCGCACCCACGAGTTACGAAGGCTTTTCGAAACCCTGACCCGGATCCGGGTCGACCGTAGGATCATCCCGTGGCCGAGGAGCTCGCTGTCGACTCGGCGCTCACCCGCATGGGTCGATCGGCCGCGGTAGCCATCGTCGTGCTCGGCGTCGTGGTGTGGCTCACGCCGTGGCAGGTGGCGGTGATGGGCGCGTGGAGCGTCGGGGCGGTCGTGTACCTCGCCAACGTGTGGCGCCGGCTCCTGCGCACCGACGCCGATCTCACGGCCACGCACGCCACGCGCATCGACGAGTCGCGCGTCGCCACCGAGCTCTCGCTGCTCGGCGCCTGCGCGGCGAGCCTCGTGGCGATCGCCATGCTGCTCGTCAAGGCATCGCAGGTGGGCGGCAGGACCGAAGCGGCATACACCGCGCTCGCCGTGGTGAGCGTGGTGCTCTCGTGGGCGATCGTGCACACCGTCTTCACGCTGCGCTACGGCCAGGAGTACTACCGCGACCCGCGCGGCGGGGTCGACTTCAACAGCGACGAGTCGCCGACCTACCGCGACTTCGCCTACCTCGCGTTCACCGTCGGCATGACGTACCAGGTGTCCGACACCAACCTCACCACGCCGACGATGCGAAGGATCGCGCTGCAGCACGGGCTCCTGTCCTTCGTCTTCGGCACTGCCATCATCGCGACCATGATCAACGTCGTCGCCGGACTGCTCCATTGATGTTCGACGTGTTCGACGTCCACCACCACGTCGGCCGGGCGTTCGACGCCCTGGGAGGCGAGCTGCCGTCGGAGGAGGAGCTCGCCCACTTTGCCGAGGTCGAGCTGGCCGACCGCCTGCGGATCATGGACGCAGGAGGCGTGCACCAGTCGATGGTCATCCCCGGCCACGGCTACCTGCGCCCGAACGGCATCGCCGACACGCGCGCCGTCAACGACGGCATCGCCGCCTATCGGGATGCGACACCCGATCGGTTCCCCGTCGCCTGCGGCATCGTCGAGCCGAGCCACGGCGCCGTGAGCTTCGACGAGATCGACCGGTGCGCCACCGAGCTCGGCCTCGTGGCCCTGAGCTTCCACACGCGCTTCCAAGGCGTGTCGCTCGACAGCCAGTGGATCCACCGCTACCTCGAGCGCATGGGCCGAGCCGGGCTGCTGCCGGTCATCCACGCCATGGACGACACACCCGAGGAGGCGCTCTGGAAGCTGGCGACGCTGGCTCGTGCCTTCCCCGACCTCGAGCTCCTCGCGCTCGACGCCTTCGGTGGCTTCGAGGCGACGCGCCAGTGCTTCCACGTGGCCGAGCTGGCGCCCAACATCGTCTGGGACACCAGCCTCTCCTACAACTTCGACTTCATCGAGGACTTCGCGAGGCGCTTCGGCGCCGAGCGGGTGGTGTTCGGCACCGACCTCTACTCGCATCCGGTGGGCCGGCGGATCAGCCACCTCCTCCCCCAGATCGAGGCGTCCTCGCTGAGCGACGCCGACAAGGCGGCGATCCTCGGCGGGAATGCCCGGCGCCTGCTGAAGGTCTCCTAACCTTCCTTGCGTGACCGACACCGCCATCCGCACGAACTGGACGATCGAGGCGATCCGGGAGGTCTACGACCGCCCGCTCCTCGAGCTCGTCCGGCAGGCGGCCGAGGTCCACCGCCAGCACTTCGACCCGGCCGAGGTCCAGGTCTGCCAGCTCGTGTCGATCAAGACCGGCGGCTGCCCCGAGGACTGCGGCTACTGCTCGCAGTCGGTGCACAACGACTCCGGCGTGAAGCCCGAGCCGCTGATGGACCGCGACGAGGTCGTGCGCATCGCGAAGCGGGCCAAGCGCAACGGCGTCACCCGTCTCTGCCTGGGTGCGGCGTGGCGCGAGGTGAAGGACAACAACCAGTTCGAGCGCGTGCTCGACATCGTGCGCGGGGTCAACGACGAGGGCCTCGAGGTGTGCGCCACGCTCGGCATGCTCAACGCCGACCAGGCGCAGAAGCTCGAAGACGCCGGCCTCTACGCGTACAACCACAACCTCGACACGTCGGCCGAGTACTACGAGACGATCATCACGACGCGCACCTACGACGACCGGCTGCGCACGATCGACGCGGTCCGTCAGACCAACGTCACCGTGTGCTCGGGCGGCATCATCGGCATGGGCGAGAGCCACGACGACCGCGTGTCGATGCTGCACACGCTGGCGAACCTGGAGCCGGCGCCCGAGTCGGTGCCGATCAACGTGCTGTCGCAGGTCGAGGGCACGCCGCTGCACGGGCTCCCCGACGTGCCGATCGACGACGTCGTGCGCATGGTGGCGACGGCCCGCATCGTGATGCCCACATCGGTCGTGCGCCTGTCGGCCGGCCGCCACCTCATGAGCTTCAGCGATCAGGCGCTGTGCTTCCTCGCCGGCGCCAACTCGATCTTCTCCAGCGAGCGCAACATCATGCTCACCGACGCCGTCCCGTGCGCCGACCACCAGTCCGACAAGGCCATGCTCACGGCGATGGGCCTCCGCCCCCGCGCCTGATCCACGCCGTTCCGGCGACGCCAGTTCAGGTGGTGAGGAGGCCCCAGCGGCGGCGGAGGGTGGCGTCGGCCTTGGTGAACAGCGAGTCGATGAGGATGCCGAGGACGAGCAGCACGATCATCCAGGCGATCATCTGCGGGTAGTCGCTCGCCGAGCGGGCGTTGTCGATGCCCGTGCCGATGCCGGCGCGGCCCGGGATCTGGGCGATGAGCTCACCGGCCATGAGGCTGCGCCACGCGAAGGCCCACCCCTGCTTCAACCCACCGACGAACGACGGCAGCGCCGCCGGGATGACGACGTGGCGGTACGTCTTCAGGCCGCGCGCGCCGAGCATGCGGCCGGACCGCAGCAGAAGCGGCGGCACGTGGTCGACGCCGGCGATGATGCCGTTGGCGATCGACGGCGCGGCCCCGAGCACGACGACGAACAGGATGGCGCCCTCGCCGATCTTGAACACGACGATGGCCAGCGGGAACCACGCCACCGACGGCATCGTCTGCAGGCCGGTGATCATCGAGCCCACGGCGACGCGCAGCACCTTGATCCGCGCCACGGCGAGACCGACGACGGAGCCGATCACGACGGCGACGGCGTAGCCCTTCACCCCACGCGAGAGCGTGCGTAGCACGGTGGTCCAGAACGCGCCGGTCTTGGCGAGGGTCCACAGCGCCGGGAACGTGTGGCGGGGACCGGGCAGGATGTACTCCGGCTTCCAGTGCGACCACACGACGCACTGCCACAGGAACACGGCGATGGCGACGGCGGCCAGCTTCGGCCAGAGCTGGCCCCACACGCGCCGGCCGCGGCTGGGCGCGGCATCGAGGGCGGCTTCGAGGGCATCGATGCCCGCGAGCAGACGGTCGTCAGTCAGCATGGCGGCGCACCTCCTCACGCAGGCGGTCGGTGACCTTGGCCGCCAGCGTGGACACCTCGGGCGAGTCGATGCGGCGCGGCCGCGGGTTGTCGACGCGGAACTCCTCGGCGACGCGGCCCGGCCGGCTGGTCAGCAGCACGATCCGGTCACCCAACCGAGCGGCCTCGCGCACATTGTGCGTGACGAAGATGACCGTGAGACCCGTTGCGGCCCAGATGCGTTCGAGCTCGTCGTGCAGCAGGTCGCGCGTCATGGCGTCGAGGGCGCCGAACGGCTCGTCCATGAGCAGGATGTCGGCCTCCTGCGCGAGCGAGCGGGCCAGCGCGACGCGCTGGCGCATGCCGCCCGAGAGCTCGTGCGGGCGGCGCCGGCCTTGGCCCGCAAGGTGCACGAGGTCGAGCAGCTCCTCGGCCCGGGCCCGGCGCTCGGCCTTGCCGACACCGGCGAGGCGCAACGGCAGCGCGACGTTGTCGAGGACGGTCAGCCACGGGAACAGCGCCGCCTCTTGGAACATGAATGCGGGCTTGCCCTCGACCTCGACCGTGCCGACCGTCGGCTGGTCGAGACCGGCGATGAGGTTGAGCATCGTCGACTTGCCGCAGCCCGACGCGCCGACCAGGCAGAGGAACTCGCCCTTCTGCACCTCGAGCTGGATCTGATCGAGCGCGACGACGGGATCCTTGGCGGTGCCGAACGCCTTCGACACGCCGTCGATGGTGACGATCACGATGACTTCACTGGCGGTTCGCCTGCTTTCTTGAGCAAGGTGTTGAGCGGCCCCAAGTCGTAGATGCCGGTGAGATCGACGGCCTTCAGGAGGCCGATGTCCTCGGCGTGCTTGGCCGACGCGGTGAGCGACGCGACGGCCGGGTCGTCGGTGAACGTCAGGTTCGCCCACGCCGCCTTGACCGTCGCGTCCTTCAAGGTCTTGCCGGTGAGCTTGCCGATCGCCGCGTTGACGAGGGTCATCGCTTCGTCGGGATGGGCGTTGACGTAGTCGTTGGCGTCGATCTGGCCCTGCAGCAGCCGCTTCACCGTCTCGGGGTGCTTCTTCAGGAAGTCGGTGCGCACGATGAGGTGGGTGGTGACGAACTGGCCGCCGGGCCACAGGTCCTTCTCGTTGACGAGGACCGAGCCAGCGCCCTCCTGCACGAGGCGGGTCGCCCACGGCTCAGGGACCCACGCCCCGTCGATGCTCCCGGACTTGAAGGCGTCGAGCGTCTGGCTGTTCTCCTGCGGGACGATCGAGACGTCGCCGCCGCCACTCGTGTCGGTCTTCAGCCCCTGCTGCTTCAGCCAGTAGCGCAGGGCCACGTCCTGGGTGTTGCCGAGCTGCGGGCTGGCGATCTTCTTGCCCTTCAGCTGGGCGGCGCTCGTGATGGCCGGCTTCACGACGAGGGCGGCGCCGCCCGAGGTGGCGCCCGAGACGATCGTGACCGCCTTCGACTTCGCCCACGCGTTGACCGTCGGACTGGGCCCGATGTAGGTGGCGTCGATGGCGCCGGACAGGAGCGCCTCGGTGGCGGCCGGCCCGGCGTTGAACGTCGAGGTCGCCAGCTTGTCGGTGCCCAGGTCCTTGGCGAAGATCCCCTTCTCCACGCCGAGGATGGCGGTGGCGTGGGTGATGTTCGGGAAGTAGCCGAGGTGCACCGTCACCGGCGCCGCCGTTGTGTCCGCGCTGGCGGCCTTGCTCGAGCTGCTGCCGCACCCCGCCGTCACCAGGGCGACGGCGGTGAGCAGGACAGCGATGGACAGGGCAGCACGGCGCCGCATGGGTGAGGCTCCTCAGAAAGTCGATGGGATTCATCGACTTTACCGGGAATACCTCGACAATGTCAACCGAGTCAGTTGGGAATCAGGTCTCCGTGATCACGACGCCCTTGATGACCACGTCCTCCTTGGGCCGGTCGCCGGGCCCGGTGGCCACCTTCTCCATGCGATCGACCACGTCGAGGCCCTCGACGACCTTGCCGAAGTGGTTGTACTGGGGCGGCAGGCGCACGCCGGACGGGCCGCTGATCAGGAAGAACTGGCTGCCGTTGGTGTTCGGCCCGGCGTTGGCCATGGCCAGCGAGCCCAGCTCGTAGGGCTTCTTCACCGGCTCGTCGGCGAACTTGTAGCCGGGACCACCCCGGCCGCTCCCCTCGGGGTCCCCGCCCTGGCACACGAACCCCTCGATGATGCGGTGGAAGATGATCCCGTCGTAGTAGTGGTACCGGGCCAGGAAGACGAAGTTGTTCACGGTGAGCGGCGCGTTCTCCGCGTCGAGCTCGATGGTCAGGGAACCCATCGACGTGTCCATCACGGCGGTGTAGCGCTTGGCCGGGTCGATGATCATCGGCGGGGGGCCGTCGAACTTGGTCTGACGCGGGCTGGATCCGTCGGGCGCGGGGGCTTCGGGCATGAGGACAATCTTGCCTAACCTGCCTGGCATGGCCGTCATCGAGGAGTCGCCGGCGCCCGCCAAGCGGGAGCGTTGGGTCGCGCAGTGGAAGGAGCTCTTCGACGAGGTCGTCTCGACGGGCCTGTGCACGGGGTGCGCCGGGTGCGTCATCTCGTGCCCGCACGACGTGCTCGGCTACGACCACGAGTCGGGCGGCTACAAGCCGTTCCACATCGAGGAGGAGCTCGGGCCGGGCGACTGCATCCACGGCCAGAAGGGCTGCACCACGTGCACCCGGGCGTGCCCCCGGTTCCGGTTGTGGGAGCAGGAGGCCGACGACCACCTGTTCGCCCGTGAGCGCGAGCAGGACGAGGTGTCCGGCATCTACCACGACATCCTGCTCACCCGAGCCGCCGACCCGGTGGTGCACGACAAGGGCCAGGACGGCGGGCTGGTGTCGGCGATCCTGTTGTGGGCCAAGCAGGAGGGCTACATCGACGCCGCGCTGGTGTCGTACCTCGAAGGCGACGGCTCGACGTGGAAGGCCAGGCCCGGCGTGGCATCCACCGACGAGGAGATCCTCGCCGCGGCCGGCTCCCGCTACACCTACTCGGCCAACACGCTCGCCATCGACGAGGCGCTCGAGCGCGGGTTCGAGAAGCTCGCCCTCGTCGGCATGTCGTGCCAGTCGTCGGTGCCACCGGTGATGTGGACGCGCAAGGCCGGCAAGATCTCCAAGCCGATCGTGTTCAACATCGGGCTGCTGTGCTCCAAGACGTTCGACGACTCGATCTTCGAGGAGCTCTTCGAGGCCAAGTACGGCTTGAAGAAGCAGGACATGGTGAAGATGAACATCAAGGGCGTCTTCCAGATCTGGATGAAGGACGGGTCGTACCACGAGGTGCCACTCAAGGAGTGCCACGCGTGGACGCGCGAGGGGTGCACCCACTGCCCCGACTTCGCGGCCGAGCACGCCGACATCGCCACCGGCGGCATCGGCGCGTTCAACGACTGGACGCTCACCATCGTCCGCACCGACCTCGGCCGCGAGATCATCAGCCGCATGGCCAAGGCCGGCGTCATCGAGACCCGCCCCGGCGACGACGACCCGGGCGCCATCGCCCTGCTGCACAAGCTCGCGACCAAGTCGCGCAAGCGCTGGCCCGAGACCGCCGTCGCCAAGCCGCGGCTCCTGCCCCCGCCGAAGCCGAAGCCCGACCCGGAAGCCGCCCCCGCGCCCGCCTGACTTCCTCGTTCTTTGTCGACTCGTGGTTGCGGTGGAACCACCAGTCGACAAAGAACGAACAGAGTGTGCGTCAGCGGACCCGGAAGCCCACCTGTCGGGGCAACCGGAGCACCTGGGCGCCGCGGGTGAGGATCTCGTCGGCGAGCCCGAGGGCGATCGCCTCCTCGGCGGTGAGGAAGCGCCCGCGCGCCAGGTCGGCACCGAGCGAGCCGGCCGGTTGGCCGGTGGCATCGGCGAGGCGGGCGAGCAGCTGGTCGAGCCGGGCGCGATGGTGGTCGGCCGCGGCGCGGACGTCGCGGGCGCAGCGGGCGTAGTCGGCCGCCGGTTCGTCGAGGCGGAGCAGCGCGTGGGGCCCGACGGCGCGGTGGGACGCGACGGCGAACGCGCACAGGGCGGCCCCCTCGGCCCGTCCCATGCACAGGGCGTTCACCGGCACACCGAGCAGGTCGAGCACGTCGATCAGCATCAGCGCGCCGTCGATCGTCCCGCCGGCGCTGTCGACCATGAGCTGGATCGCGTCGTCACCGGTGCCGTCGAGCAGCATGAGCTCGGCGGACACCTGCAACGCCTTGGTCTCGTCGAGCGGCCCGGAGAGCTGCACCGTCCGGCGGTCGAACACCTCGAAGTCCATCACCGCTCCTTCTTGAGCTTCCAGTCCAGCTGCATGTCCAACGCCGCCGCGTAGCGCTCGAGCGTCGACAGCCGCACGTCGGCATCGCCGGACTCGAGCCGCGCCACCGCCGACTGCGACGTGCCCATGCGCGCCGCCACCTGCGTCTGCGACAGCCCGAGGCGCACCCGCCGGGTGACGAGCTCGTCGGTGAGGGCGCGCCGGCGAGCGGCCATCTCCGAGAAGCCCGGGAACACGGGCTCGTGGCGTCGATCGCTCATATCGCCTTCACGGTATCTCGAATTCGAGATACCGTCTTTGTCATGTCCATCATCCCGACCGTCCTCGACTCGACCCCGCGGGGCGAGCGTGCATTCGACATCTTCTCGCTCCTGCTCAAGGAACGCATCGTCTTCCTCGGCCAAGAGGTCGACGACCAGATCGCCAACCTCATCCTCGCGGAGATCCTCTACCTCGAGGCGCAGGACCCGGACACCGACATCCAGCTCTACATCAACTCCCCCGGCGGCCTCGCCTACGGTGGTCTCGCCATCTACGACGTGATGCAGCACGTGCGCTGCGAGGTGTCGACGATCTGCGTGGGGATGGGTATGTCGGCCGCCGCCATGATCCTGTGCGGCGGCGCGCCGGGGAAGCGCCTCGCCCTCCCCAACGCCAAGATCATGATCCACCAGGGCACCGCCGGCACCGGGCGGGTGACCCCGAGCGACATGGAGATCCAGCTCCGCGAGACCCTCGCCATCAAGCGGCGGATGGTCGAGATCATCGCCCACCACTCGGGCCGCAGCGTCGCGGACGTCGAGCGCGACGTCGACCGCGACTACTACCTCACCGCCGGCGAGGCCAAGGACTACGGGATCATCGACGACATCCTGGTGCCCCGTCGCGGCGTGTCGGCGGAGCTGCTCGAGGCGGCGGGCAGGCTGAACTGACGTTGGCTACCGTCCCGCCCATGCCGATCGACCCGCAGCTCCTGCCCATCATCGAGCTCCTGGGCGGCACGCTGCCCGTCGTCGGGAAGGACGCCGCCGAGGTGCGGGCGATGCTGTCGGGCGGCGCGCCCCGCCGCGACGACGGCCTGCGCTCGGTGGAGGACATCACGGTCGCCGGTGGCCTTCCGGCTCGCATCTACCGCGCCGAGGGCACGCCGTCGCCCGAGCCCGTGCTCGTGTTCTTCCACGGCGGCGGCTGGGTCATCGGCGGCATCGACAGCCACGACGCCACGTGCGCGTCCATCGCCGCCGACTCGGGCGTGACCGTCATCTCCATCGACTACCGCCTCGCGCCCGAGCACAAGTTCCCGGCCGCGGTCGACGACGCCTTCGGGGCCACGGTCTGGGTGGCCGAGCACGCCGCCGAGCTCGGGGTCGACCCGCAGCGCCTCGCGGTCGGCGGCGACAGCGCCGGTGGCAACCTCGCCGCCGTGGTCGCCTTGCTCGCCCGCGACGACGGCGGCCCGGCCATCGCCTACCAGCTGCTCGTCTACCCGGCCACGGACCACACGCAGACGCACCCGTCGATCAAGGAGAACGGCGCCCTGGGCTACGTCCTCGGGGTGGACACGCTCGAGTGGTTCCGGGAGCAGTACCTCGGTGGCGCCGGCGGCTTCGACGAGTGGCGAGCATCGCCGCTCCACGCCCACCGCTTCGATGACCTACCACCGGCCTTCGTCATCACCGCCGAGCTCGACCCGTTGCGCGACGAGGGCGAGGCGTACGCCGAACGGCTGCGCGCGGCCGGCGTGCCGACGCGCCTCGAGCGGGCGCCCGGCATGTGCCACGGCTTCTACGCGTTCCCGATCGACGAGAGCCGGCGCATCCACGACGAGATCACGACCGAGCTGCGCAAGGCGTTGCTGCCGTGAGCGAGCTCGCGAGCGAACCATCAGCGTCGGGTGTCGATCCGCAGGTGCAAGTCATCCTCGACTACATGGCCGGCAACGCGACCGTGCCGCTGGCGGAGATGACGCCGGAGCAGTTGCGTGCGGGCATGGAATCGACGGCGATGGCCCGCAGTGACGACGGCCTCGCCGCGGTCGAGGACACCAGCATCGCCGGCGTTCCCGTCCGCGTGTACCGCCCGAACGACGTGCGCACGTCGGGCACGGTGGTCTTCTTCCACGGCGGGGGCTTCACGGTCGGCAGCATCCACAGCCACGACGCGCTCGCTGCGCAGCTCGCGGTGGCGAGCGCGAGCGTGCTGGTCTCGGTCGAGTACCGGCTCGCGCCCGAGCACCCGTTCCCCGCCGCGGTCGACGACTGCTGGGCGGTCACCCAAGCGGTCAGCGGCCCGGTCGCCGTCGTCGGTGACAGCGCCGGCGGGAACCTCAGCGCGGTCGTCGCCCTTCTCGCGCGCGACGCCGGCGTCGCGGTCGTGCAGCAGTCGTTGCTCTATCCCGTGGTGCATCTCGGTGGCGACTACCCGTCGCGCCATGAGAATGCCAACGGCTACATGCTCACGGCCGAGGCGATCACGTACTTCGACGACAAGTACTTGTCGCGGCCGGACGACGCGAAGGACTGGCGCGCCTCACCGATGCTCGCCGATCTGCACGGAGTCGCCCCGGCGCTGGTCGTCACCGCCGAGTTCGACCCGTTGCGCGACGAGGGCGAGCTCTACGGGCGCAAGCTCGCGGAGGCGGGCGTGCCCGTCGTGGTGCACCGCTACGACGGCATGATCCACGGCTTCGCGCAGTTCCCGGTCACGCAGGCGGCGGAGCTCGTCGACGAGGTCGGCGCCGCCATCCGCGACGGCTTCAAGACCGCTGGCGCGCTCGACTGAAGATCGCGTCGAACATCGGCTCGGTCAACACACCGGTGAACGTGTTCTGCTGGCTCGGGTGGTACGAGCAGATGAGCGTCTTGCCGTCGGGCAGCTCGACCTCGACGCCGTGGCCGAACCTCGGGCGGGGTCGCAGGCCGGTCATGCCGGCGACGACCTGGTAGGCGAACGAGCCCAGGACGACGACCACGCGCACCTCCCGCAGCAACGCCCACTCGCGCTCGAGGTAGGGCAGGCAGGTGTCGCGCTCCTCGGGCGTCGGCTTGTTGGCGGGGGGCGCGCACCGCACCGCCGCCGCGACGTAGACGTCGGTGAGCACGAGGCCGTCGTCCCGGCTCACGCTCGTCGGTTGGTTGGCGTAGCCGGCACGGAACAGCGCGCCGTACAGCCAGTCGCCGGACCGGTCGCCGGTGAAGACGCGGCCGGTGCGGTTGCCGCCGTGGGCCGCCGGAGCCAGGCCGACGACGAGCAGGCGCGCCCGCGGGTCGCCGAACCCGGGGACGGGCCGACCCCAGTACTCCTCGCCGGCGTACGACGCCCGCTTCTCGGTGGCCACCTGCTCCCGCCACGTGACGAGGCGCGGGCACCGGGAGCAGTCGACGATCTCGGCGGTCACGCGGGCGAGCGAGTCGGAGGCCACGGACGACCACGGTAGGTTGACCCGATCGCCGCCAAGCCACCGCCCCCCACGCTCGTGCTGTTCGTCCGTCACGGCCAGACGCCGACGACGGGCACGACGCTGCCCGGGCGGGCCAAGGGCCTCCACCTCGCCGACAAAGGCCGCGAGCAGGCCGAGGCCGTGGCCGCCCGCCTCGCCGAGTTGAAGCGCGTCGACGCCGTGTACGCATCGCCGATGGAGCGCACCCGCGAGACGGCCGCACCGATCGCCAAGGCCCGGGGCCTCAAGGTGCAGATCGCCCGCGGCCTGCTCGAGTGCGACTTCGGCGACTGGACCGGCCGGCCCCTCAAGGAGCTCATGAAGCTGCCGGAGTGGACGACCGTGCAGCGCTACCCGAGCGGGTTCCGCTTCCCCGCCGGCGAGTCGTTCGCCGAGATGCAGACGCGCATCACCGACACCACCAGCAAGCTCGTCGCCGATCACCCCGGCGGCACCGTGGTCGCCGTGTCGCACGCCGACCCGATCAAGGCGGCGGTGGCCAGCGCCCTCGGCACCCACCTCGACCTGTTCCAGCGCATCGTCATCTCGCCGTGCTCGGTGACGAGCGTGGCCTACAGCGCCAACGGGCCGACCGTGCTCGCCGTCAACCACACGACCGGTTCGCTGGCGGAGACATGAGCGAGTTCGATCTTCCGGACGTCGACCGGTTCACCGCCGGCGCCATCGGTCCGCCCGGCCAGCGCGTGTTCTACCTGCAGGCCACCGCCGGCACCGAGCTCGTCACCGTGCAGCTCGAGAAGACGCAGGTGGCCGCCCTGGCGCAGTACCTCGCGCAGCTCCTCGCCGACCTGCCGGCGCCGGAGTCGACCGCGGTGCCCAACGAGCTCGAGCTCGTGGAGCCCGTCGAACCGGAGTGGATCGCCGGCCAGATCGGCGTGGTCTTCGACGAGACGCGTGACCGGATGGTCGTGCGCGTCGACGAGCTGTCGATGGAGGAGGACGAAGACGACGACTCGGCGACGCTCGGCATGCTGCGCGTCGCGCTGACCCGCGCCCAGGTGCACGCGTTCGTCGTGCGGGCTGCCACCCTGGTGTCGGCAGGTCGCCCGCCGTGCCCGTTGTGCGGCCGGCCGATCGACCCGGAAGGCCACATGTGCATCAAGACGAACGGTCACAAGAAGCACTGACGCTGCTGGCGTCGGGCGAGATCGAGGTCCGCGGTCGCATGCCGTGGAGCTCGAACGGCACGTTCCTCGTGCAGGTGACCGACGGCGACGCCGAGATGCTCGCCGTCTACAAGCCGGGGAAGGGCGAGCGGCCGCTGTGGGACTTCCCGCGCGGGCTCTACCGGCGGGAGGCGGCGGCATGGGCGCTGTCGGAGGTGCTCGGTTGGGGCATCGTGCCCGAGACCGTCGTGCGGGACGGTCCGCTCGGCGAAGGGTCGGTGCAGCGCTTCGTCGAGGTCGACTTCGAGCAGCACTACTTCACGATCTACGAGGACCCGACCACCCATCCGGCGCTGAAGCGCATCTGCGTGTTCGACCTGCTGGCGAACAACACCGACCGCAAGAGCGGTCATTGCCTGCTCGGGCCCGACGGCCACGTGTGGGGCATCGACAACGGCCTGTGCTTCCACGAGGAGCCGAAGATCCGCACCGTCATCTGGGAGTTCGGCGGCGAGCGCGTCCCGCCCGAGCTGCTGGCCGACGTCGAGCGGGCGCTGCCGCTCCTCGGCGCTGCGCTGTCGCCCCACCTCGACGCCGACGAGATCGCGGCGGTGTGCGCCCGCGGCAACCGCGTCCTGCACACCCGCACCTTCCCCCTGGCCGACCCGATGGGCCGCTGCTACCCGTGGCCCATGGTGTGAGCGCAGCGAGCGCCGTGTTCTTTGTCGACTGGTGGTTGCACAGCAACCACCAGTCGACAAAGAACACGGGGTGAGGCGGGTGTCTTAACCTGCGGGGCATGGAGATCCCGGGACCGTCGCGCTTCGGTGCGTTCCTCGCGCCGTACCACGACCCCGCCGGCAACCCGACCCGCCAGCTGCGGCGCGACCTCGACCTGGCGGTGCTCCTCGACGAGCTGGGCTACGACGAGGTGTGGTTCGGCGAGCACCACAGCGGCGCCTACGAGATCGTCGCCTCGCCCGAGCTGATGATCGCGGCGGCCGGCGAGCGGACCCGGCGCATCCGCCTCGGCACCGG
>Ga0068858_100001596_pt1 | contig 23124 bp, 25 predicted proteins | sample KBSSwiS12_FD_66589 | JGI IMG/M metagenome (GOLD analysis project Ga0068858, IMG submission 66589) | Switchgrass rhizosphere microbial communities from Kellogg Biological Station, Michigan, USA - KBS Switchgrass S1-2 | ecosystem: Host-associated > Plants > Roots > Rhizosphere > Soil ...
ATGAAAATCGACGGCAAGATGACGCCGGTGTCCAACCAGGCGCTCACCGCCCAGCACACCGCCGACTTGGCCCGCTCCATCATGAACGACAAGCAGTCGGCCGAGTTCGAGGCGAAGAAGGAGTGCAACTTCGCCATCGCGCCGGCGGGCATCGGGCGCTTCCGCGTCAACGCCTTCGTGCAGCAGGGCAACGTGGGCCTGGTGCTGCGCGTGATCACCACCACCATTCCGCGCTTCGAGGACCTGGGCATCCCGCCGGTGCTCAAGGACGTGATCATGACCAAGCGCGGCCTGGTCATCATGGTGGGCGGCACGGGTTCGGGCAAATCGACAACGCTGGCGGCCATGATCGGCTACCGCAACGAGAATGCCTACGGCCACATCATCACCATCGAGGACCCGATCGAGTACACCCACCCGCACAAGAATTGCCTCATCACCCAGCGCGAAGTGGGCGTGGACACCGAGTCCTGGGAATCGGCCCTGCACAACACCCTGCGCCAGGCGCCCGACGTCATCCTGATCGGCGAAATCCGCTCCAAGGAGACCATGGAGCACGCCGTGGCCTTCGCCGAAACCGGCCACCTCGCGCTCGGCACCCTGCACGCCAACAGCGCCAACCAGGCCCTGGACCGCATCATCAACTTCTTCCCCGATGAGCGCCGCGCCCAGTTGCTCATGGACCTGTCGCTCAACCTGCGCGGCCTGGTGTCGCAGCGCCTCATCCCGCTGAAAGAAGGCAAGGGCCGCGCCGCCGCCGTGGAGATCATGCTCAACTCGCCGCTCATCGCCGACCTGATCTTCAAGGGCGAGGTGCACGAGATAAAAGAAATCATGAAGAAGTCGCGGGAACTGGGCATGCAGACGTTTGACCAGGCGCTGTTCGATTTGTATGAAGAGGGCAAGATTTCCTACGAAGATGCGTTGCGGAATGCGGACTCGGTGAACGACCTGCGCCTCATGATCAAGCTGCATTCCAAAGAGTCCAAGAACAAGGACATTACGTCCGGCATTGATCATCTGAACATCGTTTAATTCGTTATTCCATTCGTTGGGCAGGTAATTACCGGGCTGTCCCCGTAGCCCGGTTCACCAAAATTTGACCGGGACATCCATGGCCAATTCGGGTGTCGCCACGGAGGAAGCTCTCCGCTCCGTCGGGCTCGGATGAAACAATAAAAAAATGTTTCCCTCCGGTTCGTTCGGCGACATTACGCACGCCATTCAGTTGGCGGTCGCGCCGGTATTCTTGCTGACGGCGATCGGCACCCTCATCAACGTCTTTGCCAGCCGCCTTGGACGGATTGTCGATAGAAATCGGGCGCTGCGGCGCTTCTTTCACCAGCTCGACGACCACCAGGTGGGAGAGGAAGATCCTCAGCGCGCCGTGGGGCGTGAGGAACTGCGGCAGCTTGAGCACCGCATCCATCTGACCTACATCGCCATAGTCCTCGCCGTGCTCGCAGCCCTCTTCATCTGCTTGTCAGTAGCCCTAGCCTTCATCGACGCTTTCATTGCCATCAACCTCGCCCGCGCCGTGGGCTTGCTGTTCATCCTGGCCATGGTGGCCATGGTAGGCTGCCTGCTGGTGTTCTTGCGCGAGATTTTCCTCGCGGTCAACACCGCCCGCAGCGCCATCCATTAGAGGAATGAAACATGAGCACGCTTTATGATTTCTCCGCAAAAACATTGGCCGGCAAGCCGCAGTCCCTCGATGCCTACAAGGGCAAGCTGGCGCTGGTGGTGAACACCGCCAGCAAATGCGGCCTGACGCCCCAGTACGCGGGCCTGGAAGAGCTCAACAAGAAATACGCCGGCAAGGGCCTCGCGGTGCTGGGCTTTCCCTGCAACCAGTTCGGCGCCCAGGAGCCGGGCACGGCCGAGGAGATCGGCGCGTTCTGCCAGAAGAACTACGGCGTGTCCTTCCCGATGTTCGAGAAAATCGACGTCAACGGCGCGGGCGCCCACCCCCTGTACCAGTGGCTGAAAACCGCCGCCGCCGAAGCAGACCAGCCGGGCAAGAAGGCCGAGGACATCGAGTGGAACTTCGCCAAGTTCCTGGTGGGCCGCGACGGCAAGGTGATCCGGCGCTATTCCGCGAAAACCAAACCCGAGGACATCGCCCAGGACATCGAGGCTGTTCTCTAACCGGCAGGCTGGTCAGTGCACATCTGGGTTGACGCCGACGCCTGCCCCGGCCCGATCAAGGACATCCTGTTCCGGGTCGCCGGGCGGCTGAAGCTGTCCCTCACCCTGGTGGCCAACAAGCCGTTGCGCACGCCGCCCTCGCCCTATATCCGCGCCATCCAGGTGCCGCAGGGTTTTGACGTGGCCGACGAGCGCATCGCCGCCGAGGTGGCGGCGGGCGACCTGGTGGTGACGGCCGACATACCGCTGGCCGCGGCTGTGATTGCCAAGGGCGGCACCGTCATCGACCCGCGCGGCGAGCAGTTCAGCACCGAGAACATCCAGGAGCGCTTGGCGCTGCGCAATTTCATGGAAGAGCAGCGCGCCTCGGGCGTGCAGACCGGCGGGCCGGCGCCGTTCTCCGCCCGCGATCAGAAGGCCTTTGCCGACCGCCTGGACCGGCTGCTGGCGCGCATGCCTCGCTAGGGAAGGTGTAATTCAAGTGGGGGGGATATACAAGGGGGCGCTGTTTCGAAAATGCGCCCCCTTGTTCAAACCGCGCTCAGGGACTCCTGTAGGATGGCGGTTTTCCGCCTCTCACTGAGTCCATGGCCACCCAGCATGAAACCCGCAACATGGCGCTGTTCTGCGATTTCGAGAACATCGCCCTGGGCGTGCGCGACGCCAAGTACGCGCAGTTCGACATCAACCGGGTGCTGGAGCGGCTGCTGCTGAAGGGCAGCATCGTGGTGAAAAAGGCCTATTGCGACTGGGAGCGCTACAAGGATTTCAAGGCCGGCATGCACGGCGCGTCCTTCGAGCTCATCGAGATCCCGCACGTGCGCCAGTCGGGCAAGAACTCGGCCGACATCCGCATGGTGGTGGACGCGCTCGACCTGTGCTACACCAAGGAGCACGTCGACACCTTCGTCATCATCAGCGGCGACTCGGACTTTTCGCCGCTGGTATCCAAGCTGCGCGAGAACGCCAAGGCCGTGATCGGCGTCGGGGTGAAGAATTCCACCTCCGATCTCTTGATGGCCAACTGCGACGAGTTCATTTTCTACGACGACCTGGTGCGCGAGGACGAGGTCAAGCGCCGCGCCGCCAAGAAGCGCGGCGAGAAGCGCAAGGCCGCGGCACCCGCCTCGGACGGAAAGGCGGCGGCGCCCGAAGACCGCAAGGAAGACCGCAAGCAGGAAGCGGTGGACCTGGTCATGGAAACCGTCGAGGCGCTCATCGCCGAGCGCGGCGAGGGCGAGAAGGTGTGGGGCTCCATGGTCAAGCAGGCGCTGAAGCGCCGCAAGCCGGGCTTCAACGAGTCCTACTACGGCTTTCGCGCCTTCGGCGACGTGCTGGACGAGGCCGCCAAGCGCAAGCTCATCACGCTGGAGCACGACGAAAAATCCGGCGGCTACCTCATCCGCCGCGTCGGCCAGGCCTACCCGGAGGCGCAATGAAGCGCAACGGCGTTTACGGCGGCGTGCTCATGGCCGCGCTGGCTTCGGCGGGCTATGGCGGCGAGGCCGGCGCGCAACTGCTGCCGGGCCTGGGGACCGAGGAGGCGGTGCGCGCCATCGCTCAGGACACGGTGGTGCTCGCCGCCGGGCTGGCCGCGCCGCGCGGCCTGCTCATCACCCCGGCCGGCGACGTGTACGTGGCCGAGCAGGGCGGGGCCAGCATCGCCCGCATCGATGCCGACGGCAAGCTCACGCGCATCGGCGGGTTCAAGCAGCCGCACGACATCGCCGTGGACGCGCGCGGCAACCTGTACGTGGCCGACACCGGCAACCAGCGCATCGCCGTGGTCGGGGCCGACCGCAAGCCCGTCACCTGGGCCGGGGGCCTCAAGTCCCCCGTCGACCTGCAGTTCAATGCCGCCGGCGAATTGCTGGTGTGCGAATACGGGGCGAGCCGGGTGCTGGCCTTTTCCGCCCCCAACAAGCACCGCGTGGTGGTGTCCGGCTTCAAGCCGCACGGCCTGGCCTTCGGCGCCGACGGCACCCTGTACGTGACCGACCTCAGCAACCGCCGCGTGGTGAAGGTGGGTCCGGGAGGCGCGGTGGAAGTGGTGGCGGCCGACATCGACTGGCCCATCGGCGTCGCCGTCGGCCAGTCGGGCGACCTGTACGTGGCGTTGCGCGACGCCGGCAAGGTGGTGCGCCTCACCCGCTCCGGCAAGCGCCTGGTCGTGCTCGACCGCCTGAGCGCGCCGCGCGATCCGGTGTTCGACGCCGCGGGCAACCTGCACGTGGCCGAAACCGGCGCGGGGCGGGTGCTGAGGCTGCCCGGAAGGTTTTAGCTGAGCGTTGTTGTCATGCCGCCGGATCCTGCAAAGCGCTCAAAGTCCCCGAAGCCGCTGCGGCTGAAGCACCCCGAACGCCCCTACTTCGCCGCCTTCCTCGACGTGCGCGGCCGGCCCTGCGTGGTGGTCGGCGGCGGGCCGGTGGCGGCGCGCAAGGTGGACGCGCTGCTGGCGAGCGGCGCCAAAGTGAAAGTCGTCGCCCCCGAGCTGTGCGAGCGCATCGCCCTGCAGGCCGGGGCCGGGCAGGTGAGCCACGCGGCGCGGCCGTTCGAAGCCGCCGACCTCGACGGCGCCGACCTCGCCGTGGCCGCCACGCACGAGACGGACGTCAACCAGCAGGTGGCCGACGCGGCGCGCGCGCGCCACATTCCCGTGAACGTGGTGGACGACGCGGCGCGCTCCAGCTTCATTATGCCCTCGGTGGTGGACCGCGCGCCTTTGGCCATCGCCATCTCTTCGGGCGGGACCACGCCGGTGCTGGCGCGGCTGCTGCGCGCGCGGCTGGAGACCATGATCCCGGCCGCCTATGGGCGGCTGGCCGCGCTGGCGGCCAAGTTCCGCGCCCGCGCCAAGGAGCGCTTTCCCGACACCGAGTCGCGGCGCCATTTCTGGGAGCAGGTGCTGCAAGGCCCCATTGCCGACATGATGTTCGGCGGCCGCGAGGCCCAGGCCGAGGCGGCGCTGGAACGGGCGCTGTCCGAGGGCGCGGCCGGGGGGTGGAACTCCGCGGAGTTGCCCGCGGAATTCACCTCCGGCATGGTGTACCTGGTGGGCGGCGGCCCGGGCGACCCCGATCTGGTCACGCTGCGCGCGCTGCGCGCGCTGCAAGCCGCCGACGTGGTGCTGTATGACAACCTCGTGTCATTGCCCATCGTCGACCTGGCGCGCCGCGACGCCGATCGCATGTTCGTGGGCAAGGAGCGCGACCGCCACGCGCTGCCGCAGGAGGAGATCAATGCCCTGCTGGTGCGCCTCGCGCGCGAGGGCAAGCGCGTGGTGCGGCTCAAGGGCGGCGACCCCTACATTTTCGGCCGCGGCGGCGAAGAGATCGAAGCCTTGTCAGGCAGCGGCGTGGCCTTCGAGGTCATTCCCGGCATCACCGCCGCCTCCGGCGCGGCGGCCTACGCCGGCATTCCGCTCACCCACCGCGATTACGCCCAGGCCTGCGTGTTGGTCACCGGGCACCTCAAGGACGGGTCGCTGGACCTGGACTGGGACCTGCTCGCCCGCCCGCGCCAGACCGTGGTGGTGTATATGGGCGTAGCCGGCCTGGCGCAGCTTTGCGCCAAGCTCATGGAACACGGGCTGCCGGCGACGACGCCGGCCGCCATGGTCGAGAACGCCACCAGGCCCGAGCAGCGCGTGATCGCGGGCACGCTGGCCGACCTCCCGGAGATCGCCGCCAGGGAGAAGGTGCAGGCGCCCGCGCTCGCCATCGTGGGCGGCGTGGTGGGGCTGCGCGACAAGCTGGCCTGGTTCACGCGCCAGGCTTCCTGAGCCATCTCTTTTAGGAATGGGCGCGGACACGGAAAACGTGTACCGTGCCGGCAAAACAAAACCTAAAAGGCTTCAGGGAGACCATGGATCAGCCGCTCGCCGCGCCAGTGCCCGCGCTGCCGTCCGCACCGCCCGGCCCGCGCGTACTGCGCCCCGTGTTCACGGGAAACGCGCGTGAGTACTTCCGCATCTGGATCGTCAATTTGTTCTTCTCGCTGGTGACGCTCGGCATCTACTCGGCCTGGGCCAAGGTGCGCAAGAAAAAATATTTCTACGGCAGCACCACGCTGGACGGCGACAGCTTCGACTACCTGGGCAGCCCCAAGGCCATCCTGAAGGGACGGCTGATCGCGGCGGCGGCGGTCATCGTTTACGGCTTTGCAAGCCAGCTCTATCCCCTGTCGCGCTTCGCGTTCCTGGCCGTGGCTTTTTTCGGCTTCCCATGGCTGATCGCGCGCGCCCTGACGTTCAACGCGCGCAACTCGGCCTGGCGCGGGCTGCGTTTCGATTTCACCGCCAGCGCCGCGGCCACCACGCGCTTCTACCTTCCCCGGCTGATTCTCGTGGGCCTGACGGCGGGGCTGGCCTATCCCTGGTTCGTGGCCCGGCGGCATGCCTTCACGCTCTCCAGCCATGCTTATGGCGCGTCGCGGCTGCACTGTGAAATCCCGGCGCGCAAATTCTACGGGATTTATCTGCGCGCCCTGGGCATCGTCATCGGCAGCGGCTTTCTGCTGGGCGGCGCGGCCGTGCTGGTGCTGGTGGGCGTCGGCAAGACGGGGATCGGCCTGGAAGGCTTGAACTCGCCCCTGGTCACGTTCGCCATAGGCGCGGTGGTCCTCTACGGCGGCTACGGCGTGGCCTATGCCTACATCCAGGCGCGCACCAACAACCTGATGTGGACCATGACCACCGGTCCGGGCGTGCGCTTCGAAAGCACGCTGGGCGCCTGGGGGATGGTGCGGCTGTACCTGGGCAACATCCTGGCCGCCGCGGTTTCCGCCGGCCTGCTCATCCCCTGGGGCGTGGTCCGCGCCCTGCGCTACCGCCTGGAGCATTTCGCCGTCATCATCGAGGAAGAGCGGGTGCACGAGGCCAGCCCGGCGGTGTCGCGCATCGACGCCACCGGCCAGGAACTGGGCGATTTCTTCAACGTGGATTTTGGAATATGAGCGCGATCCAGGCCGACTACTTCGACGGCATGCGCTCGGCGCGCCATCCGGTCACGCTGCTGGTCAACGCTGCGCGCCTCAAGCTGGTGGGGCAGGACGTGGACCTGGAATACGACCTCGCCAGCATTCGCATGTCGCGCCGGGTGGCGGACACGCCGCGCTGGCTGTACCTGCCGGGGGGCGGCGCCTGCGTGAGCGGCGACAATGCCGCCCTCGACCGCTACGCGCGCGAATCGGCGCTGGAGCGGCGCGTGCGGCAATGGGAGGCGCGCCCGGCCTACGCCGTGCTTTCGGTGCTGCTCATCGCGCTGGCGGTGTGGTTCCTGATCGATCGCGGCGTGCCGGCGGCGGCGGACCTGATTGCGCAGCGCATACCGCCCGCCGTGGAACGCGACTTCGGCCGGCGCACCCTGTCGGCGCTGGATGGCTACGTGCTGAAACCTTCCACGCTGGATGGCGAGGACCAGCGCGCCCTGCGCGAAGGCTTCGCCAGGCTGCTCGCGATCAGCGGCGACAAGGCCGGGCCGCTGGAATTCCGCGCCAGCCCCATCATCGGCCCCAACGCCTTCGCCCTGCCCTCGGGCATCATCGTGGTGACCGACGAGCTGGTGGACCTGTCGGACAACGACGAGGAAGTGCTGGCCGTGGTCGCGCACGAGCTGGGCCACGTGCACCACCGCCACATCATGCGCAGCCTCCTGGAGTCCTCGGCCACGGGCTTCATCGTCACCACGCTCACCGGCGATATCACCTCGGCCAGCGCGCTGGCGGCCGCCGCGCCCACGGTGCTGCTGCAAGCCCGCTTCTCGCGCGACAACGAGCGCGAGGCCGACGTCTTCGCCATCGACCTCATGCGCCGCGCCGGCATCGCCCCGGTGAATTTCGCCAACATCCTGCGCAGCCTGGAAGCCCAAGGTGAGGCCAAGCACAAGGGCGGCGCGCTGCCGGGGTTCCTGTCCAGCCATCCGCCCACGCCCGAGCGCGAAGCGCTGGCAGCCGGCCAAGACGGCAGCAAGGCACGCTGACGCACCCTGCGCCGAGGCGTCGGCCCCCAGACGGGGACGACGCCGACGCTCCATAATAGGGGGCTAACCCTTGGAGGCCCCATGCACTTTCTCCTGATCTACGACCTCGCGCCCGACTACCTGGAACGGCGTCCGCAATTCCGCAACGAACATCTCAAGCTCGCCCAGGCGGCTGGGGATCGCGGCGAAATCCTCATGGGTGGGGCACTCGCCGACCCGGCCGACCAGGGTTTCCTGCTGTTCACCGGCGATACGCCCGGGCCGGCCGAGGCTTTTGCCAAAGCCGACCCTTATGTGAAGAACGGGCTGGTCAAGCACTGGCAGGTGCGCGCTTGGACCACGGTGGTGGGGCCGCTGGCCGCCACGCCGGTCAAGCCGAGCTGATCAACAACAGAACATAAAACGCGGGGGAGGAAGCGATGATCGTCGTGCACCATCTGAACAACTCGCGCTCCCAGCGCGTGCTGTGGTTGCTGGAAGAGCTGGAGCTGCCCTACGAAATCAAGTTCTACCAGCGCGACCCCAACACCATGCTGGCGCCGCCCAGCCTGCGCGCCGTGCACCCGCTGGGCAAGTCGCCCGTGCTGACCGAAGACGGCGCCACCCTGGCCGAATCGGGCGCCATTCTCGAATACCTGCTGGAGCGCCACGGCGGGGGCCGCTTCATTCCGGCTGCCGGAACGCCCGAGCGCCTGCGCTTCACCTACTGGCTGCACTACGCCGAGGGCTCGGCCATGTCGCCGCTGCTGCTCAACCTGCTGTTCCGGCGCCTGCCCACCCAGCCCATGCCGTTTTTCGTGAAGCCCGTGGTGCGCGGCCTGTCGCAGAAGGTGCTCGCCACCTTTGTCGGCCCGCAACTCAAGACGCATTTCGATTACATGGAAAGCGAGTTGGGCAAAAGCACCTGGTTTGCCGGCAACGAATTCACCGCCGCCGATATCCAGATGAGCTTCGCCGTCGAGGCCGGCCAGGCGCGCGGCGTGGTGGGCACCGATCGGCCCAAGCTGCTGGCCTGGCTGGACCGCATCCACGCGCGACCGGCCTACCAGCGCGCGTTGCAGAAGGGCGGGCCGTACGATCTGCTCAGTTGACCAAGCCGTGGTTCCGAATCTTCCGGCGCGAATCGGCCGCAAGACGCCGGCATCATCGCAGGTTGTGCTGCTTGCGCTCGTGCTGCTCGTTTTTCCCGCCGCGCCGGCAGGCGCGGCCTGCGAGATCACCGGCCCCTCCATGCTGGACTTGTACCTCTCGGGGCGCAACCTCGGCGACGCGGTGCGCTCGCCGGGGCAGCCTGATGCCGTGCTGGATGCATCGCTTACCCGGCTCAACACCCAAATCTGGGGGCTCTACTGGGTCAGCCTCTACAGCCGGCGCCTGCGCGAGGTGCTGGACCAGCTCGACAAGCCGCCCGGTGCGGTGACGCGCTATTATCAGCGCTGGGATGCATCGCAGCTCGCGACCTCGGCCGCGCTGACCATGAAGGAGTTGGCCGTGGCGGACGAGGCGCTGCGCGCGGCGCAAGGTCTGACGCCTGAGCGCGCGCAGACCCTGGGCAGCTATCTCGAGCGGGTGAGGCGAGAAGTGCGCGACTGCGCATCCGCGTCAACCAATTGAACGACAAATTGAACGACAAAGAGGGGACATCATGCAGGTTGGCTATTCCACCATGAACAACATCCACCTTGCGCGGCCCGACGACGTGGCGCGCATGGTGGAAGAGCGCGGCTTCGACTCGCTGTGGCTGGGCGAGCACGCGCACATCCCCAAGGAAAGCGACGGCACCTATCCCGGGTCGGCCGACCGCAAGATTCCCGAGCCCTACAAGGCCATGGGCGACCCCTTCGTGTCGCTGGCCATGGCGGCCGCGGCCACCAAAAAGCTCAAGCTCGGCATGGGCGTGGCGCTGCCGCTGGAGCGCGACGTGTTCTCCACCGCCAAGGCCGTGGCCACGCTCGACCAGCTTTCGGGCGGCCGGGTGCTGCTGGGCGTGGGCGTGGGCTGGAGTCAGAAGGAATTCGAGAACACCGCCAAGATGCCCTGGGTCAAGCGCTACTCCGGCCTGCGCGAGTGCGTGCAGGCCATGCGCGCGCTGTGGACCCAGGAGGAGGCGAGCTTCCACGGCGAGTGGTACAACTTCGACAAAGTCTGGTGCAACCCCAAGCCGCTGCAAAAGCCCTGGCCGCCCATCTACGTGGGCATGGCCGGCCCCACCGGCACGGCGCACATGGTGGAGTGGGGCGATGCCTGGTACCCCATCGACATCGGCGCTAAGGACTACGGCAACAAGCTCGAACGCTTCCGCAACGCCCTGCGCGCCGCCGGCCGCGACCCCGCGAAGGTGCCCGTCACCATTGTGCTCATGGGCGACGTCAATCTCGACAAGATGAAGCGCTACCGCGACCTGGGGGTGGAGCGGGTGGTGGTGAACGTGGGATCGCAGGCCCAAACCAATCCGCTGCAGAACCTGGACCAGTATGCGGAGATGATCGCCAAACTAAAGTAGCGCGTTGCGACAGGCGACATTCTTCCCCAGCACCGATATTTTATTTGTACGATACGCTGTAAGGCTTGACCTTGGCCTCGATGGCCACCACGCCCAGCGGAAAGGCCCGCCTCGCCAAATCCGCTGCGAACGCGTCGCGCACGTCCTCCACGCTCCAGCTCTCGCGTTTCGCCGAGGGCAGCAGCACGGCGGGATGGCTGACGATGCTGATCTCGCCGCCCTGCACGCGGATCACTTGCCCTGTCACCTCGCGTGAATAGTCGGACAGCAGGTAGGCCACCAGTGGCGCGTTGTGGGCCGGGTCGATGGGCGTGCGCCCGGAAGGGTCGCCGCCATGGCTGCGCTTGTATTCGTCGGACGTGCCGGTCATGCGCGTGGAGGCCATGGGCGAGATGGCGTTGACGCGCACGCCGGTGCCCTGCATGTCCATCGCCCAGGCATAGGTCATGGAGGCCGCGGCGCCCTTGCTGCCGCCGTAGGCGGCGCTGCCCGGCATGCCCATGTGCGCGCCCGAGGTGGTGTTCACCAGCGAGCCGTGGCCCTGCTTTTTCATCTGGCGCAGCGCGTGCAGGCCGCACCAGGCCGTGCCCATGACGTTCACTTCGATCAGGCGCCGGAAGCGCTGCTCGCTCTCCTCCTCGGGCGTGGCGAGGTGGTAGATGCCGGCGTTGTTCACCAGGCCGTCGAGCTTGCCGAAGCGTTCCACGCAGAAGCGCACCAGGCCCTGGGCCGCCTCCCACGAAGTGATGTCGGCGGCCCGCGCCAGCGCCGTGCCGCCGACCTTGGCCACGGCGGGATCGGCGCGCACGCCGGCCGCCGTTTCCTCGGCCGGGGCGGCGTCCACGTCGTTCACCACCACGCTGGCGCCTTCGCGCGCGAAATACAGGCTGTAGGCAGCGCCGATGCCGCGCGCCCCGCCGGTGATGACGATGGCTTTGCCCTTGAGTGAATTCATGCCTGATCTCCTTGTTCTGTTTCCGGCTTGTTCTTGCGCGCGCTGCCCGCCACCATGCGGTATTCATACAGCCGGCACTCCAGCGGCCCGTTGAACAGCGGCGTGCGCTTGCTGGCCTTGAGCCGGATGAGTTTGGCCAACTCGGGGTCGCCGGAAAACACGTAGCAGTTCCAGCCCGCGAAGCGCGCCTTGAAGGCGTTGCCCAGTTCGGGATAGAACGCCTTCAGGTCGGTGGCTTCGCCGATGCGCACGCCATAAGGCGGGTTGGTGACCAGCGTGCCGGCGGGCGCGGGCGCGGCCACTTCGCGCACGTCGGCCTGCTTGAGCAGCACCGCGCCCTTCAATCCCGCCGCTTCCAGGTTGGCGTCGGCGCGGCGCAGCTCGCGGCCGGCGATGTCGCTGCCGAACAGCTCCAGCGGGCGCGGCCGGCCGGCGCGGTCCAGTTCCTGTTTGCGCAGCGCTTTCCACGCCGCGGGGTCATGGTCGGCCAGGCGCTCGAAGCCGAAATCGCGCTGGGCGCCGGGCGGGATGCCGAGCGCCATGAGCGCGGCCTCGATGAGCAGCGTGCCGCTGCCGCACATGGGATCGAACAAGGGTGACTGCCGGTCCCAGCCGGTGAGCATGACGATGCCGGCGGCAAGGTTCTCCTTCAGCGGCGCCTCGCCCGTGTCCTCGCGGTAGCCGCGCTTGTACAGCGCCTCGCCCGAGGTGTCGAGGTACACGGTGCAATGCGTGGCGTCCAGGAACGCCTGGATGCGCACGTCGGGCTCGCGCGTGTCCACGTTGGGACGCGCGCCCTTGCGGTCGCGGAACTTGTCGCACACCGCGTCCTTGATGCGCAGGGTGACGAAGTCCAGGCTTTTCAGCGGACAGCGCGTGGCGTTCACATCCACGCGGATGGAGCGCTCCAGCGCGAACAGCGCCGGCCAGTCGAGGGCCAGGGTGGCGACGTAGACGTCCTGCTCGGTCTTGTAGGGGAAGTGGGCAAGCTGCATGAGCACGCGCGAGGCCAGCCGCGAGCCCAGGTTGGCGCGCCAGCAAACCTGCATATCGCCGCGAAAGGCCACGCCGCCCGAGCCCGCTTTGGGATCGAGCGCGCCCACAGAGCGCAGTTCGTCTGCGAGCAAGACCTCAAGGCCGCGCGGGCAGGGGGCAAAAAAATTGAGGATACGGGTCATCGTGCGCCCCCCTCTCCCGCCGGGAGAGGGGATGGGGGAGAGGGTAACGTGAGATTGACTATCGAGCCGCGCACCTTAGCATAGCCAGGGAAGCCGTTTGGCGCGTACTGGCAACCGTCCTAAATTCCCCTGCCAACCCGGATACAAAATAGTAAGCTATTAACACGACAATAGGAGGAGGCAAGTCATGAGGAATTCGCTCAGGCTGATTGCGGCGCTCGCCCTGATTCTGGGCGGTTTCGCGCCGCCCTCGCGCGCCCAGGATGCTTACCCATCCAAGCCCATTCATTTAATCGTTCCCTTTCCCGGCGGCAGCGCCACCGACGTCACGTTCCGTCTCATCATGGAGCACGCGCGGCCCGGCCTCGCCAACCAGCCCATCATCGTCGAGGCCAAGCCCGGCGCCGGCGCGGTGGTGGCCACCAACCTCGTCATGAGCCAGCCGCCCGACGGCTACACCCTGATGGCGTCCACGTCGTCGCAGACCATTTCCACGGCCAAGGCCAACCCGCCCTTCGACGTGCGCAAAATGACCCACATCGTCGAGGCCGTGGGCGGCCCGTTGTACATTTCGGTCAACACCCAGCACCTGAAGGCGACCACCCTCAAGGAGTTCATCGACTACGCGCGCGCCAATCCCGGCAAGATCAATTTCGGGTCTTACGGCCCGGGCTCCCTCGGCCATCTCACGGTCGAGCTGCTCAATCGCCTGGCCAAGGTGAATACCGTGCACGTGCCTTTCGCCGGTTCGGCGGCGGACGCCCTGGCCGTGGCCAACGGCACCTCGGACGCCTCCATGAACGTGCTGGAATTCATCCTGCCCCAGGTGCAGAGCGGCAAGGTGCGCATCCTCGCCTCCACCTCCACCGAGCGCGATTCGGTGACTCCGGACATTCCCGGCACCCGCGAGAACGGCCTGCCCGAGCTCAACGTCATTTTCTGGCAGGGCATCGCCGGCCCGCCCGGCCTGCCGCGCGACATCGTGAACAAGGTGAACGCCGCGGTGAACGCCTCCCTGAAGACGAAGGAGGTGGTCGAGTACGAGGCCAAGGTGAAGAAGAGCATATACGGCGGCACGCCCCAGCAGATGACCGACATTGTGAACCGGGAAGTGGACATGTGGGCCAAGCTGATCCGCGAGGCGAATATCACGATCGACTGAGTCACCAGCGGCTGAGCCGCCGAGGCCGGGTTGCGCTGACCGGATGACCGGCGGGGCGGCAAGACGCACCCCCGGTCGGGACGCGCTGGCTGGCGGCGGGGTCCGCTGCTACACTTCTGCCCCAAGCGCGGGGCGCCGTGGGGAGGACGCCGGGCGCGGGAGGGGACATGAACCGGCTGCAATGGATCACCGTGGTGCTTGCCGCGCTCAACCTGGCGCTGGTGTGGCTGTTCGCGCCCTACGACTACATCTCCGCAGCGCGCAACAACGTGCCCACCTTCGACGGCTTCTACTGGATTTTTTCCGATCTGGGCAGCCGCACCAAGAACAGCAGCTTCCTGCAGCTCGAGTTGTTCGTCATCGTTTTCAACGCGGCGCTGGCGTGGCTGCTGTTTCGCGACCGGCCGCCCCCCAAGCGCGCTCCGGCCGGCACGCCGCGCAAGGTGGACTGGCAGCGCATCGTCCTGTTCGGCGTGGGTGTCAACCTGCTGCTGGTGCTGCTGTTCCCGCCCATGGAGAACTACTACTCCGTGACGCGCGCCGCGCTGCCCAGCTTTGACGGGTTTTACTTCGTGTTCGGCGCCACCGGCCAGCGCGCCATCGTCACCCAGCTCCTGTACCTCGAAGTGGTGTTCGTGCTGGTGAACGGGGCCATTCTATGGCTGCTGTTCCGCAAGAGCGGCGAGCTCACCGACGCGCAACGCGCAAGGCTGATGAAGGAACTGCAGCGCCACAGGCGTTGACCGCAGGGGGCTGATCCGGCTGCCGCGGCGGGCGCGGGTTATTTGCTGCCGGAGTTGCTGCCCGAGGGCGGCGCCGGCAGGCGCCAGCGCACTTCCACCACGCCCGGCTTGCGCAGCTCGCGCACCATCTTGAGGGCCATTTCGCGCCCGCCGTAATAACCGGGGATATAGGCGTTCTCGCGGAAACCCATGTTGCGGTAGAAGCTGCGCGCCGCATGGTTGGCGGCGCGGGTCTCGAGGTGGATGGCGGCCATGCCGGCCGCGAGCGCCGATCCCACCGTCCACTCGACCAGCCGCCGGCCGATGCCTTCACGCTGGTGCGAGGGATCCACGGCCAGCAGCGACAAGTGCGCCTGGTCGTCGCCGAACTGGGTGACGGCGAAGCCCACCACGCGGTCGCGGTCACAGGCCATGACGGACAGCACTTCGGGGTTGCGCAGGGCGCGGTGCACGCGCTCCGGCGTCCAACTCCAGGACAGGCCGGCCTCGATGAGGTCGCGCGACATCACGGCGACACGGCGGGCGTCGGAGATCTTGCCGAGGCGGAGCGTGATGCGGCTGATGGGCATGACCTACTTTAGCAGGAACGGAGCGGCGTGGGAATTACTGCGGCCCACATTCGGACGCTCGGTGCGTCAAATACCACACGGCGCGCAGCGCTGACACAGCGGGGTTCCGAAGGGGCAAAGAGCCCCTTCTCTCTTGAGCCGTGAATGCAACTCGATCGTCCTGCGGCACACCCATCGAAAACCCCCAGCCCAAGCCTAGAACGGCTTGACAACGGCCAGGATCACTGCGGCCAGCAGCAGCAGTACGGGCACTTCGTTGAACCAGCGGTACCATCCGTGCGGCCGATTGTTCGCCCCGCGCTCGAACCTGCCCAACAGCCTCCCGCAAGCATGGTGATAACCAATAATCAGCACCACCACCACCACCTTGGCGTAGATCCACCCCCCGGTGACGCCGAACCCAACCGCCCACAGCCATAACCCCAGCACCACCGCAGGCACCGCCAGCATGGTCATGAAGCGGTACAGCTTGCGTGCCATGACCACCAGGCGCGCGCGCGCCGCCGGCTCGGTTTCCATGGCGAGGTTGACAAAGATGCGTGGCAGGTAGAACAGCCCGGCGAACCAGGAGGCCACGAAAACAATATGGAAAGCTTTGACCCAGAGCATGTTTGACGTTAGCGCGGGGGCGAGTGATATAGGGGATATACAAGGGGGTGTGCCCCCTTGTTCCCAATCTGTGCTTTGACCCAGAGCATGTTTTTCTATTTGAGCAAACGTCTGCGCAACAAAACCACGGCGGCATAAAAACCCGCCACCGCATACGCGAGCAGCACCACAATGTGCAGCAGAATATCTTCCGGCACCTGCCCGAGCAACAGCGGCCGCGCCAGCAGGGTGGCGTGCGACAGCGGCAGCACCAGCGCGAGTTCGTGCAGGCCCGGCGGCAACTGGCCGATGGGAAAGAACACCCCGCACAGCATGCTCATGGGCGTGATCACCAGGGTGAAGTAATACATGAAGAAATCATAGCTGGGCGCGAGCGCGGTGATGACCAGGCCGAGGCTCGAGAAACACAGCCCCACCAGCACCACCACCGCCAGCGCCCACAGCGACAGCGGCGAGTGCGACAGGCCCATGGCCCACACCACCACCAGGATGGCCAGGCCGGAAAGAAACGCCTTGGCCGTGGCCCACAAGAGCTCGGCCAGCACCACGTCGTCCAGGGCCACCGGCGCGTTCATGATGGCGTCCCAGGTCCGTTGCACGTGCATGCGCGAGAAACCCGAGTACAGGGTCTCGAAGGTGGCGCTGTTGGTGGTGGAAAAGCACACCGTGCCGGCGGCGAGGAAGGCCACGTAAGACACCCCGGCCACCGAAGGCAGCAGCGACCCCAGGCCATAGCCCAGTCCCAGCATGTAAATCATGGGATCGGCGAGGTTGCCCAGCACCGAGGGGATGGCTAGCTTGCGCCATACCAGGAAGTTGCGGCGCCACACAGGCAGGAAGCGCAGGCTGAGGACGGGCAGAGCGTAATTGGACACGATCCTAGTCTCGCAAATCCCGGCCGGTGAGCTTGAGGAAGACATCTTCCAGGTTAGCGGGACGGTGCAGGTAGCGAAAATCGCGCGATTGGTCGAGGTCGGCCAGCAGCGGCCGGGCGTCGGCGGTGTAGCAGAACACGGTTTCGCCGGCGACTTCCACCCGCGAGGCGCGGCTGGCCACGGCGCGCGCCCAATCGGCCGCGCCGTCGCCGAAGGCTTCGATCACGTCGGGTTCGATGTGCCTGGCGATCAACTCGCGCGGGCTGCCCTCGGCGATGATGCGGCCTTCGTCCATGATGGCGAGGCGCGTGCACAGGCGCTCGGCCTCGTCCATGAAGTGGGTGGTGAGCAGCAGCGTGCGGCCCTGGGCGACCAGGGTCTTGAGCCGCTCCCAGATCAGGTGCCGCGCCTGGGGGTCGAGCCCGGTGGTGGGCTCGTCCATGAAAATCACCTGCGGGTCGTTCACCAGTGCGCGCGCCATGGTGAGGCGCCGCTTCATGCCGCCCGACAACTCCTGGATGCGCGTGTTGCCGCGTCCGGCCAGGCCGGCGAAATCCAGCAATTGCGGGATGCGCCCGGCGATGGCCGCGTCGCTCTCGCCGAAATAGCGTCCATACACCAGCAGGTTTTCGCTGACGGTGAAGTCGGGGTCGAGGTTGTCCATTTGCGGCACCACGCCCACGCCGCGGCGGGCGCGCCGCGCATCCGTGAGCACGTCATGCCCCAGCAGGCGGATGCGGCCCGAAGCCGGCTCGGTGAGACCCAGCGCCAGGCGCAGGCTGGTGGTCTTGCCGGCGCCGTTCGGCCCCAGGAGCCCGTAGCACTCGCCGGGCGCGATGGAAAAGGACACGCCGCGCACCACCTCACGCTCGCCGTAGGCCTTGTGCACGTCCGACATCTCGAGCACGGGCCCGGCGGGGCGGCCAGCCGGATGGGCGGCAGCGCCGTTCAATGCCATTGACCGACGATGATGGACTTGATGATGCCCAGTTTGCGGTGGAAGAAATGGTCGGTGCCGGGAATGACCGTGACCGGAATGTCCTGCGGCCGCAGCCAGTCGAACACGTTGGACAGCGGCACGGTGGTGTCCTGCTCGCCGTGGATCACCAGGGTGTCGGCGGCAACGGACAGCGGCTTGTAGGCCCGCCCGCCGCTGACAAAACCGGCCGCCGGCGCCACCAGCACCAGGCGCTCCGGGGGAGCGCCGTTCTCGGTCAGCCGCGCCGCGGCCTGGGTCTGCACATGCGCGCCGAAGGAGTAGCCGGCCAGTACCACGGGCAGCCCGGAGGAATCTCGTCCCGCTCCAAAACGTCCAAGGGCATAGTCGATCACGGTGAGGATGTCGTCGGTCTCGCCCTCGCCCTGGTCATGCGCGCCCTCGGTCTCGCCCACGCCGCGGAAATTCGGCCGCAGCGCCACGTAACCCAGGCCCGCGAGCACGCGCGCCAGGGTCTGCGCCACCTTGTTGTCCAGGGCGCCGCCGTACAGCGGATGGGGATGCGCCACCACGGCGATGCCGCGCGGCTCGGGTGTCTCCTGCGCGTCGATGACCACTTCGATGCGGCCGGCCGCGCCGGCCACGAAGACCTGCTCGGCGTGACCTCGCAAGAGACTGGAACTCACGTCAACTGTTTAGCGGAGGGCGAACTGAAGTGGGGGATATACAGGGGGGGCATGGCCGGCGCAGCGTCGCGCCAAGGGAACGGTGCAGCGAAGCCGGCCGAAGCGGCATGTACGCTGCGCACGTTCCGAGGCGCCACGCTTCCATGCCGCACCCCCTTGTTCTCTAAATTCGCAGCCGCTCGACCGGCCGGCCGTTTTCGAGGTGCTCGGAAATGATTTCGTCGATGTCCGACTTGTCCACGTAGGTGTACCAGACTTCCTCGGGGTACACCACGATGACCGGGCCTTCCTCGCAGCGGTCCAGGCAGCCGGACTGATTGATGCGCACCTTGCCTTCGCCCGAGAGCTTGAGCTCCTTGATTTTCTTCTTGGCGTAGTCGCGGATTTCGTTGGCGCCATGGTCGTTGCAGCAGGCCTCGCCATTGGTGCGCTGGTTGCAGCAGAAGAACACGTGATGCTTGTAGTAGCTCATTGTGTGAATCCGCCCAGGATTGCGTAAAAAGGAGATGCGGCGCCGCCGCATGTTCGTGCGTTAGCAGGTCGTTGAAAAGCGCTTTTCAACGACCCCCAATTTAGGGGGGCAAGGGGGATGCATCCCCCTTTTTCAACACCCTGTCAGCGGCGAAGCTGCAATTATACCCCGCCGGCCTCTGCCGCCCGCCGTCCGGCGCCGCCCGCGAGCCATATCACGTAGGCCAGGGCCGCGAACGGCCACAGCACCGACACCAGCCAGGTGAGCCCGTTGAAATGCAGAAACTGGCCCTGCGGCCACGCCGCCAGCGAGGCCTGCAGGTAGGGATTGCCGGGCGCGAAATTCACAATGGCCGTGGCGGCCATGAGGGCAAGGCCGGCCAGCGCCAGCCGCACCGCTCCCGGCAACCCGACGGCCAGCATGGCGAGCAGCGTGCCGGCGCCGATGCCGAACAGCGCCCCGGGTGTCACCCACAGCATGAAGTCCTGCGGACTGAACAGCATGGCGAAGGCGAAGGCGCGCACGGCAAACGCCGCCAGCAGCAACAGCAGCAGCACCAGCCGCACCGGCTGCCCCGGCCGCATCAGCGCCGCAGCGAGCTGGCCCACGGCCAGGATGTTGGCCGCGGCCACCGCCGCCTCGAAGCGGATGAACACCTCGGCCGGATGGTGCTCGCCGTCGGCGGCCTGGAACAGGCTGCGCAGGTCGCCGTTGCCGAACAGCAGCGTTTCCGGATTGAGCAGGGCGAACATCCACAGCCCCAGCAACAGCAAGCCGAAGTCGATGGCGCTGCCCGAACGAAAGGCGCGATGGCGCAAGGCCTGCAGGCCATGCCGGCGCAGCAGCAGAGCGGCCGAGGCGGCTCCGGCCAATGCCCCGGCCAGCGCGCCGAGCGCGTTGCTGGCCCAATCCACGTTGGAGGCCACGCGGCTCGGCAGGTAGGTCTGCAGCGATTCCAGCACCGCCGAGAGCAGCACGCAGGCCACGAAGGTCGCCAACACCGCCGCCGCGCCGCGCATCCGGGGCGCCAGCGCCAGCACGCCCAGGAACCCCAGGGGAAGATAGCCGAGCACATTGGCGCTCAGGTCGAAGATCGTCCAGTAGCGCGGCCAAGCCGCGCCCACCCAGGCCAGGGGCGACACGCCCGGATCAGCCCAGCCCGAAAAGGGGTGCAGGCTGGCATAGACCACCAGCAGCAGGTACGCCGCCGCCAGTTGGCGGGCCAATGGCGAAGACGTAGTCGAAGCTGCGGGCGAAGTTGGGGACGAAACTTCGGCGGCGGAAAACTCCTCTTGCATGAGCAAATTTTCGCATGCCCGCCTGCCACGGGCCTGACGAGCGGGCCGTGGCGGGCTGAAGGCGCGCCGCAGTGGCGCAATTGAGGGGGATATGCCCGCTTTTTCAGCATATGGCCGGACTCGGGTCCGGCGCAGACTGAAAGTAAGCCCGGACGAGCGGGCACACCGGGAGATTCGGATGAAACGCGATACCCAGGGGTTCGAGGACGCCGATGAGCTGGACGTGTTCGACGACGACTACGAACTGGACTACGAAGACGTGTCGGTGGAATCGCTGATGCGCGAAGTGCCGGCCGTGCGACCGGAGCTGCGCTACTAGACTTTCACGCGGGCGGTTGCGCCGCCCGTGGTTTCACCATCAACGGCGACGCCATCAACGAGCGGCGCGGTCCTGCGCCACGCCGGCATGGGAAACGTGGGCCCCATGGTGGGGCTCATGCGCCGGCACTTCCTTGCCCTGCGACACCAGCGAGCCCACCAGCATGCCGGCGAGCGAGGCGATCAGCCCGGCGAGTTGCGGCGGGCAGACCGCGTCGGGCGCCGTCACCTCCATGCCGATCCACACCACCAGGCCCAGCACGATGGCGAGCAGCGCCCCGAGCTGGCTGGCGCGTTTCCAGTACAGGCCGAAGGCCAGCGGCACGAACGCCGCCACCAGGGTGATCTTGTAGGCGTTCTCCACCATCTTGTAGATGGACAGGTTGGAGTTCAGCGCGAACAGCGTCACCAGGGCGGTGAAGCACAGCACCACCACGCGCATCATGCGCAGCAGTTGCTTGTCGGAGAGGTGCTTCAGGTTGGGCTTGAGGATGTTCTCGGTGAAGGTCACCGAGGGCGCGAGCAGCGTGGCGCTGGCGCAGCTCTTGATGGCCGACAGCAGGGCGCCGAAGAACATCACCTGCGCGAACACCGGCGCGTGCGCGAGGATCATGTTGGGCAGGATGAGCTGCGATTGCTTGTCGCCGTTGATGAGCTTCTCCACCATGGCCGGGTCGATGAGCGTGGCCGAATAGGCCAGGAACATGGGGATGAAGGCGAAGCAGAAGTACATGGCGCCGCCCAGCACCGCCGAGCGCCCGGCGATGGCCTCGTTCTTCGAGGAGGCCACGCGCTGGAACACGTCCTGCTGCGGAATCGAGCCCAGCATCATGGTGACCCCCGCGGCGAGGAAGCCCAGCACCCCGGCCACGCTGGCCTCGGGCAAGAAATTGGAGAACTTGCCGGCGTCGATGGCGTGCTGCACCACCGGCCCCACCCCGCCCGCGAGCTGGCTCACGTCCCAGCCGATGTACAGCATGCCCACCACGATGATGATCATCTGCAGGAAGTCGGTGATGGCCACCGACCACATGCCGCCCCACATGGTGTAGACCAGCACCGTGGCCGCGCCCACCATCATCCCGGTGGACTGCGACATCGAGCCGCCCGACACCACGTTGAACACCAGCCCCAGCGCGGAAATCTGCGCCGCCACCCAGCCCAGGTAGGACAGCACGATGCAGATGGTGGTCATGGTCTCCACCGTGCGCCCGAACTTGTTGCGGTAGAAGTCGCCGATGGTGAGGAGATTCATCCGGTACAGCGGGCGGGCGAAAAAGAGGCCTACCAGGATGAGGCACATTGAAGCGCCGAAGGGGTCGGCAACCACACCGCCCAAGCCCTCGCGCAAGAAGGTAGCGGGAATGCCCAGCACCGTTTCCGAACCAAACCACGTGGCGAAGACGGTTGCGGTCACCACGTACATGGGGAGGGCTCGGCCTGCAATGGCGAAGTCCTTGGAGTTCTTGACCAAGGTGCCCGCCCACAGGCCAATCCCGACCGAAACAATCCAGTAGATGATGACAAACCAGAGGAGCATGGCCGGACCTTGACGTGGGCAATTTAGGCGCAAGTGTAGCGCGCTCTGGGGCTTAATTCACCTAACAGGAGGCTTCCCGCTTCGCGGGAAGGAGCCAAAAGCTCGCGAGATTTAGCCCCCCTCCCTCAGGGAGAGGGTAACGAGAAAGAGGCCTAAAACAAGAGCAGCATCGCCACTTGCCATAGCAACAAAGCAGCTAGTAAGCCGGCTATGACGCCCAATACCCCATTCTTGTACCGTTCCTGGGCCAGCAATTGCTGAAGCGTCTTGTGCATCTCTCCCAGGTTCTCGTCGGCCAGCACCTTGTGCGCCAACCTGGGGATTTGCGGCAGCAACTTGGCCCATCTTGGTGCTTCTTGCTTCACGTTACGCAGCAGCGCTCGCCACCCGATCTGGTCGCTCATCCATTTCTCTAAAAATGGCTTCGCGGTCTTCCACAGGTCCAGTTCAGGGTCCAGGTCCCTTCCCAATCCTTCAATGTTCAGGAGGGTTTTCTGCAGCATTGTGAGCTGTGGCTGTATTTCTACGCCGAACCTTCTCGAAGTCTGGAATAGCCTGAGTAATACGTTTCCAAACTTAATCTCTCGCAACGGCCGGTCAAATATGGGTTCGCATACTGACCGTATCGCTGTTTCAAGCTCGTCCACGCGCGTATTCGGCGGCACCCAGCCAGATTCCAAATGAACTTCCGCCACGCGTTTGTAATCGCGGTTGAAAAACGCCAAAAAATTTTGTGCCAGGTAACTTTTGTCGATTTCCGTCAGCGTGCCCATGATGCCGAAGTCGAGCGCGATGTAGCGGCCGCGGTCTTCGGGCGCGGTGGAGACCAGGATGTTGCCGGGGTGCATGTCGGCGTGGAAGAAGCCGTCGCGGAACACCTGGGTGAAGAAGATTTCCACGCCGGCGCGCGCCAGCGCGGCGATGTCCACGCCGGCAGCGCGCAGCCGCTCCACCTGGCTGATGGGCACGCCGTGCATGCGCTGCATGGTCATGACGTTGGTGGCGCAGAAGTCCCAGTACACCTCGGGCACGGCCAGCAGCGGGGAGCGGTCGAAGTTGCGCCGGAGCTGGCTGGCGTTGGCGGCTTCGCGCATCAGGTCCAGCTCGTCGTTGAGGTGGCGCGCGAACTCGGCCACCACCTCGCGCGGCTTCA
>Ga0068858_100001610_pt1 | contig 23027 bp, 26 predicted proteins | sample KBSSwiS12_FD_66589 | JGI IMG/M metagenome (GOLD analysis project Ga0068858, IMG submission 66589) | Switchgrass rhizosphere microbial communities from Kellogg Biological Station, Michigan, USA - KBS Switchgrass S1-2 | ecosystem: Host-associated > Plants > Roots > Rhizosphere > Soil ...
TTCGGTCTGCTGCTGTCGGCGATGGGCTTCGGCATGGCCGCCGGGGTCGTCACCCTGTCGGCGCTGCAGCGGCGGCTGAACAAGCCACGCATCTTCACGCTGTCCGCGCTCGGCGCGGGCGTGTCGTTGTTCGCCGGCGCGTCGACGTCGAGCTTCAGCTTGGCGCTGCCGTGCGTGGCCGCGCTCGGGCTGTGCGCCGGATCGGTGTACGTCCTCGGCTTCACGATCCTGCACGAGACGGTGCACGACGACCTCCGAGGCCGCATCTTCTCGAGCCTGTACACCCTCGTGCGCTTCTGCTTGCTGCTCTCGTTCGCCGCCGGCCCGTTGCTGGCCGACCGGCTCGGCGCGCTCTCCACGTCGCTCGTGAGCGGGCGCGTGTCGCTCGGCGCCTTCTCCGTCGACCTGCCAGGAGTGCGGTTGGCGCTGTGGCTGGCCTCGGTGACGATCGTGGGCGCCGGGGTGCTCGCCACGCTCTCGCTGCGCGCCGGGACCAGCAAGGAGTGACCGAACGCGGCGTGTTCGTCGCCTTCGAGGGCGGCGAGGCGTGTGGCAAGTCGACGCAGGCGGCCCGACTGGCGGCGCGGCGCGGTGCGGTGTTGACGCGCGAGCCGGGTGGCACGGCGTTGGGCGAGCGGGTGCGCACGATCTTCCTCGACCCGGCGGCCGGCGAGGTGAACCCGCGCGCCGAGGCCCTGCTCGTCGCCGCGGCGCGCGCGCAGCACGTCGCCGAGGTCATCGAGCCGGCCCTCGCGTCGGGTCGCGACGTGGTGACCGATCGCTTCACGGGCTCGTCGCTGGCGTACCAGGGCTTCGGCCGCGGGCTCGACGTGCAGGACGTCCGCGAGCTCTCCGCGTTCGCGACCGGCGGTCTCGAGCCCGATGTCTACGTGCTGCTCGAGGTCCCGGCCGTGGTCGCCGCCGCCCGGCTCGGGTCCCACCGTGACCGGCTCGAGGCGGCCGGCGACGAGTTCCACGAGCGGGTGCGGGCGGGCTACACCGCCATCGCCCAGCACGACGGCTGGGTCGTCGTCGACGGCACCGGCTCCGTCGACGAGGTGGAGCGGGCCGTGTGGGGCGCGCTGTCGGCGAGACTGGGCTGGTGAGCGTGTGGGACGCGGTCGTGGGCCAGCCCGGCGTGGTGGCGCAGCTGCAGGCCGCCTCGCGAGCGCCCGTCCACGCCTACCTGCTGGTGGGCCAGCCCGGCGCCGGCGCACGCGTGGCCGCCGAGGCGTTCGCGGCGTCGTTGCTCTGCCCGAACGGTGGCGACGGCACCTGTCGTGACTGCCGGCTCGTCCTCGCCGGTGAGCACCCCGACGTGGTGACCCACGTGCCCCAGGGCGCGTCGATGCTGCGGGCGGAGGGCGAAGAGATCGTGCGGTTGGCGATGCGCAGCCCGATGGAAGGGGCGCGCAAGGTGCTCGTCCTCCACGAGATGCACAAGATCTCGGTCGTCGCGCCGATGCTCCTCAAGACGATCGAGGAGCCGCCGGAGAGCACCGTGTTCGTCGTGCTGGCCGACTTCGTGCCGAGCGAGCTGGTCACGATCGCGTCGCGCTGCGTCACGATCGAGGTGCCCCCGCTGGCGCCGGCCGTGCTCACCCAGGCGCTCGTCGACGAGGGCGTCGACGCCGGGGCGGCCGCCGGCGCGGCCGCGGCGGCGGGCGGCAGCCTCGACCGAGCCCGGCTCCTGGCGTCGGATCCCGGGCTCGCCGGCCGCCGCCAGCAGTGGGCGATGGTGCCGACCCGGCTCGACGGGACGGGTGCCGCGGTGGTCGTGGTGGTCGACGAGCTGCGATCCCTGGTCGAGGGGGCGGCGGCGCCCCTGGTCGCCCGCCAGGAGGCCGAGGCGGCCGAGCTCGAGGAGCGGGTCGCCCAGTACGGCGAGCGGGGTTCGGGCCGGAAGCGGTTGGAGGACGCCCACAAGCGCGAGCTGCGCCGGCACCGGGCCGAGGAGCTACGTTTCGGGTTGGCCACGTTGGCCGACCGGTACGGGCGTGCGCTCGGGGACGGGAGTGGCGATCCCGCCGAGGTCATGGCCGCGGTCCGGGCCGTCGACCGGGCGGCCGAGGCATTGCTGAGGAACCCGAACGAGATGCTGCTGCTGCAGGCCCTGCTGCTGCGTCTCCCCCAGCTTGTGGCGTGATCTGCTCAGGTTCTCGTCACAACAGGACGACAAGGACGTAGTGCCGAATCGACTGCGCGACCCCGAGACGGGGCTGTACAACGAGCTGTTCTTCACCGCGTCGGTGCCGAGCCGGCTGGCGTCGGCGAAGCGAGCCCTCCGGCCGCTGTCGATCGTGCTGCTCGCGGTGGGTGGCCCCCAGCCGGGGGAGATCGACGCCGGGACGGCCACGGGCCGCGAGGTCGCCTACGGGCTGCTGCGCACCTTGCGCGAATCGGACCTGGCCTGCCGCCTCGAGCACGGGCGCTTCGGCCTGCTGCTCGACGAGACGGCAGCCGACGGCGCCGTGCTCACCGTCGACCGGTTCCGGGCGCTGCTCGACGAGCAGGGCGCCCGCCACCACCTGTGGGCCGGCGTGTCGACCTATCCGACGCACGCCCTCGATTCGACGTCGCTGCTCGTCGCCGCCGACGCCGCCCTGCGCGACGCCATGGCCTGGCGCCAGTCGCGCATCGAGCTCGCCATCGCCACCTGAGCCATCCCCTCACGTTCTTTGTCGGATCGGCCCGGCTCAGCCGGGCAGATCCGACAAAGAACGTGATTGGTGTGTTCGGGTCAGGTCAGCTGAGGATGCCGAGGGCGACGGCGCGCTCGACGGCGGTGTGACGATCCGAGGCGCCGAGCTTGGCGTAGAGGCGCGACGTGTGCGACTTGACCGTCGCCGTGCTGACGTAGAGCTCCTCGCCGATCTCGGCCAGCGTGCGCCGGGTCGGCAGCAGTGCCAGCACGTCGAGCTCGCGGCGCGAGAGGATCGGGTTGTCGTCGTCGTGACGCAGCTCGCACTTGACCGCGGCGAGCGAGGTGCGGCCGAGGATGCGCTCGCCGTCCTGCACGCGGCGCAGCGTGTCGCCGAGCTCGTCGAGCGTGGCGGACAGCGGGAGGATGGCGTCGACACCGGCCTTGAGCAGGTTGACGTACTCGTTGCGATCGGTGGTGTCGGCCATGTGGACGACCAGCGGGGAGGCGGGGAGCGCCTTGGCGCGCAGCACGAGGTGGCTCGCCTGCACGTCGACGTTCGCGCCGATGAGGAGGAGATCGGCCGCGGTGGTGTGCAACGTCGCGATGGCTTCCTCGGCGGTGGCCACCTCCGAGACGACGGACACATCGAGGCGACGCAACGTCTGCACAACGCCCGCTCGGAGCACCGACATGTGCTCGACGACGACGACCCTGATGGTGATGGAACCGCGTGACGCTGCCACACGAGTTCTTTGGATCACGAGCGACATACTTCCGAATCGCGATGCTTGCCACCAGTGTCAGCTGCGCGATCCTTGCTGGTGCAGGTGCACTACTCTCAGGTCGAGGGCTCTGCCCTCAGCGGCGAGCCCGAACGAGACCTTCTCGAGTGGCGAGCGCGACGGCTTCGAGTCGCGAGTGCACGCCGAGTTTCGTGAGGAGGTTCTGCACGTGGTTGCGCACGGTGTTCCGAGAGATGCCCATCCGTTGGGCGAGCTCGTGGTTCGGCGTGCCTTCGGCGAGCAGTTCGAGCACCTCCAGCTCGCGCGCGGTCAGGTCGTGACCGACCTTGTTGGCGCGGCGCTGGGTCACGCGGGGCAGCAGGCGAGCGAGCATGTCGGACGACACGAGCATCTCGCCGTTGGCCGCGGCGCGCACCGCGGCCATCACCTCGACGGCCGGCTTGTGCTTGGTGATGTAGCCGCTCGCGCCGGCTTCGATGGCGGACACGAGCACGTCCTCGTCGGCGTTCGACGTGAGCAGCACCACGTTCGCCGAGGGCAGCACCGCCTTGATCGCGGCGGTCGCGCTGACGCCGTCGCCGTCGGGCAGCTCGTAGTCCATGAGCACCACGTCGGGCCTGCGGGCCGCGACCTGACTCACTGCGGCGGCGACCGAGTTGGCGATGCCCACGACCTCGATCCCTTCGCCGTGCAAGAGGCCGGCCAGCGCCTCGGCGAAGATCACGTGGTCGTCACACAGCAGGACGCGCACGGGTGTCGACACGGACTGCAGTATGCAGGCTGACCGACCGTCCCCCGACGCTCGCCAGCAGTTCGTCGGGCGCTTGGCCACCGGCGTGGCCCACGAGGTGGCGAACCGCCTGGCGGTGGCCCGGTTGATCGCCGACTCGCTGGTCGGCCGGACCGACGTCCCCGAGGACGTGGTCGCCAAGCTGCACACGCTGGCCGCGTCGGTCGACGAGGCGGGCAGCCTGATGGAGCAGCTGTCCGCGGTGTCGGGACGCCGGCGCGCCCCCGCCCACGTGGTGCGCGTCGAGCTGGTGCTCCAGGAGATGGCGCCGCTCCTGCGCGCCGCGCTCGGCGGTCGCCGCGTCGAGATCTCGGGGTCGGCCACGGTCGTCGCTGATCGGGCCGACGTCGAGGCGGGTGTCCTGCGGCTGGTGCTGGGTCAGCGGCGCGGCAAGGCCGAGCCGCCGCTCGTGGTCGACATCGTGGCGGGGACCGAGACGATCGACGTCTCCATCGGCCTCGATGTCGTGCGGTTCCCCACGCCACGCCGCGGGGTGATCCTGGTCGTCGAGGACGACGCCGATCTGCGTGACCTCGTCGAAGGAGCCCTCGCGGCCGACGATCACCACGTGGTCGCGGTGGGCGACGCCGACGAGGCCGCGAAGGCGCTGGCCGACGGGGCGGTGGGGCTGGTCGTCACCGACGTCGAGCTGCCCGGCGCCTCCGGGCTCGAGCTGGCCGCCCGCGCCCTGGCCGACGGCGTCCCCGTGCTCGTGATCTCCGGGCTCGGTGCCGCGGCGCTCCGCAACGACGTACCCGACGGGGCCATCGTGCTCGAGAAGCCGTTCACCGTGCCGCGGCTGCGCGCCGAGGTGCAGCGGGCGCTGAGCGATTTCGCCGACTAGATGTACAACTAGACGTTCGCCGGTGCCGTCACCGTGAAGACGGGACGGCGGAGGTCCTCGACGTCGGCGTTGGGCAGCACCACCTGCGCGGCCACGTTGGTGTGGACGTTGACGATGATCGGGGCCAACAGGTTCGCGGTGGCGTCCTCGGCGCGGTCGGTGACGGTGACGATCACGAGGATCAGCGCGTCCTCGGCGCAGGTGAGCGCGAGCGCGTCGGCGCAGCCGTCGTCGAGCTCGGGCGCGTAGTCCGGGAACAGCACGACCGGTGCGGCGACGAGGAACTCGAGGGCATCGACGTCGAGGCACCGCAGCAGCCCGAACGGGCTGTGCTCGTCGCCCCATGCCACCAGCAGGAACCGGTGCGCGTCCGGGAAGCCGGGAAGGCCGGCGGGCAGGTCGATCACGGGCGGTTGCATCGGCATCTCACTTCAGGAAGTCGACCAGCGACGGCTGGAGGACGCGAGCGGCGGCCCCGAGGGAGGCCTGGTAGGCGACTTGCTGGAGCTGCAGCTCCATGATCGTGTGCGGCAGATCGATGCTCTCGACCTCGGACAGGCGGTTCGTCGCGTCGAGCTTCGCATCGTCGGCCTTCGTGCCGAGCGCCTCGATCTGGTTGTAGCGGGCACCCACCACCGCGAGGCTGTTCTGCAGGTTGAGGAACGCGCTGTCGAGGTTGCCGACGTCGTTCGGCGCGGCCGTCGGATCCGTCAGGGCCGTCGGGTTGTTGGTGAGGTCGGACACGATCGTGTCGATCACCCCGAACAGGCCGGTGGCGCCCGAGCCGAACACGCTCGACCCGGGCAGGTTGACCTGCACCGACATGTTGGTGCCGACGGTGCGGTTGATCGTCCCGGTGTCGCCCACGTAGTTGCCCGCCGCATCGAACGGTTGGGTGGCGGTGGCGGTCCCGCCGAAGATCGGCTGGTTGAGGTACGTCGTGTTCGCCATCTGCAGCAGGCCGTCGCGGAGCTGCGTGACCTCGGCGGCCATGGCGGCGCGGTCGGTCGGTGACGTCGACGAGTTGGCACCTTCGAGCGCGAGCTCGCGGATGCGCCGCACCGAGTCGAGCGCCTGCGTGAGGGTCGAGTCGGCGGTGCCGAGCCAGCCCTGGCCGTCGTCGGCGTTGCGGCGGTACTGATCGGCGCGGCGGATGTCGGCGCGCAGCTCGAGGGCGGACACGGTGCCCGTCGGCGAGTCGGACGGCTTGGAGATCTGCTTGCCGGAGGAGAGCTGGTCCTGGATGCGGCCAAGGCTGCTGACGTTCCGCTGGAGGTTGCGGCTCACCTTGTCGTTCAGCGTGCGCTGGGTGACGCGCTGGGTCAGGCCGATGGACATCAGCCGAGCAGCCCGGTGTGGTTGATCAGGGTGTCGAGCGTGCTGTCGATGGTGGTCATCAACCGCGCCGCGGCGTCGTACGCGTGCTGGTACATCAACATGTTGGTCATCTCCTCGTCGACGTCGACGCCCGATGTCGCGTCGCTGGCGCTGTCCACCTGGGCGGTGATGTCGGACTGGATGTCGCTGCGGCGGGTGGCGGTCTGGCTCTCGACGCCGAGCTTCACGACGAGGTCGCGGTACGCGGACTGACCGCCGGTGAGCGCCGCGATCTTGCTCGCGACCGAGCCGTCGGCGGCGGTGCCGCTGGCGGCCGCCACCTGGACGAGGCTGGGGTCGGCGGCGATGAGCGGGTTCACGGCGAGCGCGCCCGTCGCGTCGAAGATGAAGAAGCTGTTGCCGGTGGTCGCGCCGTCGAGTGCGTAGCCGGGGTCGTGCAGGTTGTTCACCTCGTCGTGGATGGTCGTGGCGACCGACGTGATCGCGGCGCGGTACCGCGGGACGATGTCGTTGACCGTGGTCATGAGCCCTCCGGCCTGACCGGCGGCGGCCGCCGGCTGGCCGTCCTTCGCCCAGGTGATGGACACGGCCGCCGGCGGCGGGGCCACGTTCACCTGCAGGTCGTTCGACGTGGTGCCCCGCACCATGGCGGTGCCGCCGATGTAGACGTCGAGCGTGCCGTCGGTCTGCGGTCGCAACGTGGCCCCGACCGACGCGGCGAGCTCGGACGCGGCGAGGTCGCGCTGGTCCATCAGGTCGTTGGGCGACAGGCCGTCGGCGTTGGCGATGCGGATCTGGTCGTTCAGCTGGGCGATGCGGGCGGCAGTCGCGTTGACGTCGACGATCGACGCCTGCAGCTGCTCGGTGGCGTTGTTGCTGATGCCGACCAGCGTCGTGTCGATCTGGCTCAGCCCGGCGGCGAGCGTGTTGCCGCGCTCGACGAGCTGGCTGCGCGCCGCGATGTCGCCGGGCTTGTTGGCGACGTCGTCCCACCCGGCGAGGAAGTCGGCGAGCTGCGAGCCGACGCCGTTGTCGCTGGGTTCGGCGAACGCCTGCTCGACCCGGTCGAGCGTGCTCTTGATCTCGTCGAGGTTGGAGCCGAGCGAGTGCTCCTGGCCGGCGCGCACCTGCAGGAACTCGTCACGGGCGCGCTCGATGGAGTCGGCGGTGACGCCCTGGCCGATGCCGGTGGCCTTGGCGAAGATCGCGGGCGTGACCGCGCCGGCGTTGGCGGCGAGGCCGATCTGCTGGCGCGAGTAGCCCTTCGTCGCCACGTTGGCGACGTTCTGGCCGGTGATCTCGAGGGCGCGGCGCTGCGCGTCGAGCGACGACAGCGCGATGCGCAGTCCGTCGAAGCTCATCAGAACGTGCGATCGAGGACGAGGGGGGTGCGGTCGCGGACGTTGGCGGCGGGGTAGCCGGTCGCCGGTTCGGGGTCGACGAAGTTGTCCAGGAAGTCCTGGGTCGCCCGCTGGCCGCGAGCCACGAGCTCGCGGTTGGTGCTCGCCAGCTGCGTGATCTCCTCGGTGAGCTCGAGGAAGGCCTGGCGGTGATCGGCGAACATCATGTCCCACGGCGATGGGGCGTGCTCGGCGAGCTGGCGCAGGCTCGGACCCGGTGGCAGCAGCAGCGACGGCGCCACGTGATCGACCTCGATGGCGCGCATGATCTCCGCTTCGCGGATGCGTTCGAGCACGACCTCGACCTCGCGGGTGGCTCGCGCGAGCCATCGCGTGCGTCCGGACGCGAGCAGGAGCTGCTCCTCCTCCAGCTTGAAGAGCAACAGCTCGAGCAAGTTCCGTTCCTGCCAGAGGGTGGTGGAGACCTCTTGGAGACCCATGGGCGTTCCTCCTTGAGCCCCTCATCGCTCCGTCTGCGGCGGATCTGAGGCAAACCGCGCAACTGCACTAGTCGCGCTGGGTCGGACGCGCCGGGACCACACCCAGGGCGGCCACCCGCGATGGCCCTCTCGGATCAGGAGGGGGTACCGGGGATTCAACCGCGCGGCTGATCGCCCTCACCCCGGAATCGGTCGACCAGTTGTGCATGCACCCGAAGAGCAGCGAGGCGAGCGTCAACGCGGAACAGGAGCAGCTGATCCGCGAGCACCTTCCGTTGGTGAGCTGGGGCGTGGGGGAGATCGCTTCTCGCGTGCCGAGGTTCGTGCCGCGCGACGACCTGGAGTCGGCCGCGATGTACGGGCTGTACCAAGCCGCTCGCACGTATGACTCCTCTCGGGGTGTGCCGTTCGCGGCGTTCGCCCGCCAGCGCATCCGTGGTGCCCTCCTCGACGAGCTCCGCTCGCGGGACTGGGCCGGACGGACCGTGCGCAGCCACGTGAAGCACGTCCGCACCGCCGTCGACGAGCTGCGGGTGTCGCTCGGCCGGGAGCCAACGCAGTCGGAGATCGCCGAGCGGGCCCACATCGCCCCCGAGGAGCTGCACCGGGCCAACAGCGATGGCCATCGCGCCTCGCTCCTGTTCTACGACTCGGTCTACCTGGCGGCCACCGAGAGCGAGGCGCTCGCGGTGCACGACGCCGATCCGAACGACCAGGTGCTCAAGGCCGAGCAGCTCGGCTACCTGCGCGACGCCATCGTGGCGCTGCCGGAGCGTCTCCGCCGCGTCGTCATCGGCTACTTCTTCGAGGAGCGGCCGATGCTCGAGCTCGCCGAGGAGCTCGGCGTGACCGACTCGCGGATCTCGCAGATGCGGGCCGAGGCGCTCGAACTGCTGCGCGACGGTCTCAACGCCCAGCTGGATCCCGCGCTCGTCACCGTCGAGGACAACCCCGGCGGCCGTGCCGCCCGTCGCCGCGCTGCGTACTACGCGGCCGTCGCGTCGGGCTCCGACTTCCGCGCCCGTCTCGCCGCCGACGCCAAGTCGGTGACCGAACGGGTGGCGGAGGAAGCAGCAACCGCAAGCTGAGGCGAATCCCTCAGATCGTCGCCGAACGCGGCGATGAGGGGCTGATCACTCGTGTGATCGGGCCCCAAGGACCGGGGCCTGTCTGACCCGCTCAAGGAGGAAATCATGGGTCTGCGCATCAACCAGAACATCGCAGCGATGAACGCCTACCGGAACCTCACGGTGACGGATGGCCAGATGTCGAAGTCGCTGGAGAAGCTGTCGTCCGGCTACCGGATCAACCGGGCCGCCGACGACGCTGCTGGTCTCTCGATCAGCGAGGGCCTCCGGGCCCAGATCGGTGGCACGAAGGTCGCCATCCGCAACGCCCAGGACGGCATCTCGGTCGTGCAAACGGCTGAAGGCGCGCTCTCCGAGGTGCACAGCATCCTCCAGCGCATGCGTGACCTGGCCGTGCAGTCGGCCAACTCGGGTTCGCAGGACTCCAACGCCGTTGCTGCGGCGCAGACGGAATCCGACAACCTGGTCGCGGAGCTGAACCGGATCAGCGGCACCACCTCGTTCGGCCAGACGAAGCTGCTCGACGGCTCGTTCGGCAAGACCTACCAGTCGTCGGCGGTCAACACGACGCTCGCGACGTTCAACGGCGCGAACGGCAAGACGTTCACGCTCACCACCGGCGGTGTCACCACCGGCAACATCACGCTGGCGACGGCGTCGGATGTGAACGGCGACGGCAGCACCGACTTCAAGGACATCCAGCAGCAACTGACGACCAGCGTGCGCGCTGCTCTGACCGCTGCCGGCAAGAACGCCAGCGACGTCAACGTGTCGGTCTCCGACAACGACGGCGATGGCACGTACTCGGTGAAGTTCACCGGTGCGGCTGGATTCACCGTCCAGGACTCCGGCGCCGCCGGCGCCCTGGCCGGCTTGGGCTTCGGTGGCCCCGTCAACGCGACGACGGCGACCGGCTCGGGCGGCAACTTCCACGTCGGTGCGAACACCAACGCCCAGGACGACATCGCTGTCGCCATCGGCGCCATGGATGCGACCACCCTCGGCGTGAACGCGCTCAGCCTGTCCAGCAACGCCACTGGCGCGATCACCGCCATCGACACGGCCATCAGCTCGGTCTCGACCCAGCGGGCCAACCTCGGCGCCTACCAGAACCGCTTCGAGCACACGATCTCGAACCTTTCGGTCGCCTCCGAGAACCTGTCGGCGTCGGAGTCCCGCATCCGTGACACCGACATGGCGCAAGAGATGGTGCAGTTCACCCGCTCGCAGATCCTGACCCAGGCCGGCACGGCGATGCTCGCCCAGGCCAACCAGGCTCCGCAGCAGATCCTGAAGCTGCTCCAGTAGTTCCATGCGAGGTGAGGGCGGTCGGGTGGACCGCCCTCACCTCGTAGCACCGCGTAGCGATGTCCCAAGGAGGTCCGTGTGAGCACGAGCAGCGTCGATGGACTCGTCTCCGGACTGAACACCACCCAGATCATCAGCCAGCTGATGCAGATCGAGCAGCAGCCGCAGCAGCGCTTGATCAATCAGCGCACCTCGGTCAACGCCCAGATCACGGCGTACCAGCAGATCAACAGCCGATTCGCGACGCTGCAGAGCGCGGCCTCGAAGCTGACGACCGCCGACGAGTGGCACAACCGCACGGCGACGTCGAGCTCGGACCAGGTGAGCGTCACGGCCGATCCGAACGTCCTCACCGGTTCGATCACGTTCGACGTGCAGCAGGTGGCCAAGGCGCAGTCGTACGTCTCGCACGGCACCTACTCGTCGACCGCGCAGACGGTCACGTCGTCGTCGACCTTGAAGATCACGCCGACCGGTGGCAGCGCGGTCACCGTCAACGTCGGCGACGGCTCGCTCGCCGCCGTCGTGTCGGGTATCAACGGGGCCAACATCGGCGTCCGGGCGTCGGCCGTCCAGGTCGGCGCCAGCTCCTACCGCCTGCAGCTCACGTCGACCACGACGGGCGCGAGCTCCGGCTTCGCGATCACCGACGGCACCGACGCGACGAACACGACGCCGCTCGGCCAGCTCGACGAGCTCGTGCACGGGCAGGACGCCAGGCTGCTCGTCGGCGACGTCGGCAGCGCCGGTCAGTACACCGTGACGTCGGCTTCCAACACGATCAAGGACGTCCTGCCGGGCGTCACCATGACGGTGAAGGCGCCCGTCAACGCCGTGACGGTCGACGTGCAGCGGAGCAGCGGCGTGCTCGTCAACGACGTGCAGTCGATGGTCGACGCCGCCAACGCGGTGCTCAACTCGATCGCGGCGGCGACGGCGTACGACACGAAGACGCAGAAGGGCCAGGCGCTCGTCGGCGACAGCACCGTGCGCGCTTTGCAGTCGCAGGTGCTCGACATCGTCACCGAGGCGGTGGGCGGCACGGCGAACGCGGCGGCGGCCGGCCTCGAGGTCGACAAGACCGGCGCGATCACGTTCGACAACGCCAAGTTCACGACGGCGTACAACAAGGACCCGGACGCGGTCGCCAAGCTGTTCCGGCCCGGCGGCACCGTGACGGCCAAGGACCCGGCGTACGCCTCGCTCGCGTCGAAGGTCTCGCTCCTGGTCGCGGACGACCAGACGCAGGCCGGCAGCTACGACGTGAAGGTCACGCAGGCGGCGAGCCAGGCGAGCCGGCAGCTCTCGGGCACCGTCACCGCCGGCGATCAGCTCGTGCTGACGAGCAACGGCAAGTCGGCCACGGTGACCGCCCAGGCCGGCGACGACCTCGACGCGCTCGCGCAGCGCATCAACGACGCGGCCGCCACGAACAGCTTGGGACTCACCGCTCGCGTCGAGAGCGGCAACCTCGTCATACGCGCCTCCGCCTACGGGTCGGCGCCGATCTTCGGCACGACGTCCACGAGCGCCACGCTGACGCTCGGGGCCTTCACCGCGGGCAAGGACGTGGCCGGCACCATCAACGGCATCGTGGCCACCGGCGTCGGCCAGGCGCTCGAGGCGCCGGCGACCAACAGCGTCCTCCACGGCTTGTCCCTGCTGGTGACGGCGACCGATGCGGACGTGACGGCGGCCGCCGCGCAGGTGGGCGCCAACGCCAACCTCTTCGGCACGTTCAACTACACGCCCGGCGTGGCGCAGCGCATGAGCTCGCTCTCCGCCGACGCCGTGCGCAGCGGCACCGGCCGGCTCACGTCGGCCATCGCCGGCAAGCAGACGCTGATCGACGACCTGACCGCGCAGATCACCAACTGGGACACCACGCTCGCGGCCAAGCAGGACCAGTTCAAGCAGCAGTACGCAACCCTCGAGACAGCCCTTGGAAAGCTCAAGGACCAGTCGACATGGTTGGCAGGGCAGCTCGGATCGCTGCCCTCGAGCTCCAGCTCGAACGGATGACCACTTCACGGATGAAGCGAAAGGCTCACGGATGACGGTGTACGGATCGGAACAACTCGCGAGCTCCTGGTACGTCGGTCAGTCGGTCACGACCGCGACGCCGGCGCGCCTGCTCACGATGCTCTACGACCGGCTGGCCCGCGACCTCGGCCAAGCGCGCACGGCGCTGCTGGCAGGTCGGCGCGCCGACGGCTTGATCGATCACGCGGTGGAGATCCTCACCGAGCTGCTGGCGTCGCTCGACGGCACCAAGTGGAACGGGGCGGGAGACCTGGCACGCATCTACGCGTGGATGTCGAGCCAGCTCATCGGTGCGCGCATCCGCAGCGACGCGGCGACGGTCGCGACCGTGCACGAGCTCGTGATGGAGCTCGGCTCGGCGTGGCACGGAGCGGCTGACCAGTTGGAGGGCGTGGGCTGATGTCGGGTTGGGCGCTCGCCCTCGATGACCTCGAACGCCAGCTCGACGAGATCGAGTCGGCGCTCGAGGACGGCGCACGCGTCGACAGCGTGGTCGGCCAGGCGCCTCGAGGGTTGGGCGTCCTGCCCGCGGAGCTGCGCGCTCGCGCCGCGGCGACCCACGCGCGGATGCGCGAGATGGAGCAGATCCTCCAGCTCGAGCTCGAGCACACCCGCCAGATGCTCGTGCTCGGCGGCACCGCGAGCGAGGGGCCGGTGCGGCCCGTCTTCTTCGATCAACGCGGCTGACCTCTCAGATCCGGCGTTGGGGGCCCGATGGGGCCATTGAACGCAAGGACGGCGTGATCGTCGCTGCCAAGGATCGGCGGCAACGGCAAGCAACGAGGGCACGAATGACCTCGACCGTCCCGTGGACGATCTGACCATCGGCGCCGTGACGACCGCCCTGCGCGGCGTCATCGCCCGCAACCACGTCATCGCCGACAACCTCGCCAACGTCGAGACGCCGGGCTACACCGCGAAGTCGGTGTCGTTCGAGGACAGCTTGCGCAACGCCATCGCTGGCGGCGTGCCGCAGGACACCGCCATCGCGGTCCTGCCGAGCGACGCCCCGGCCAACGTCAACGGCAACAACGTGCAGATCGACGACGAGACGATGTCGCTCGAGCAGAACGGTCTGCAGTACCAGCTCATGGTGGAGGCGCTGAACGCCAAGTTCGGGCTGCTCCGCACGGCGATGGGCAAGGGCTCATGACGACGTTCGGCTCCCTCGGCGTGTCGGGCTCGGCCCTGCGCGTCTTCCGCACCTGGATGGACGCGGTGAGCGACAACGTCGCCAACGCCGAGACGGTCAAGCGCACGAGCGAGGAGGCCTACCGCCCGCGCTTCGTCGTCGCCACGGCGCTCGAGACACCCGACGGCCTCGGTGCCGGCGTCGGTGTGCAGGGCATCGCGCTCGGTGATCCGAACGGCCGGCTCGTGAACGATCCGACGAACCCCCTGGCCGATGCCGACGGGAACGTCCGCTACCCAGACGTCGACATGGGTGACCAGCTCACCCAGTTGATGGTGGCGCAGCGCGACTACCAGGCGAACCTCTCGGTCGTCGATCGCGCTCGCGACTCGTACCTCCAAGCGCTGCGGATCGGTCACTGATGATCCCTGCCGTCACGGCGACGGGAGTCGCTCTCCCGACCTTGCCGACGACGTCCGTCTCGGGCGCATCGGGGACCGCAGGCACCGGCGCGGCCCAGGGGAGCGGGTTCACCCAGCAGATCGGTCAGGCGCTCGACAACCTGCAGACGACGCAGACCAACGCCGACCAGCTCGCCCGGCAGGCGGCCGTCGGCGGGCTGCAGGACCCGAGCGAGTACATGATCGCCGCCACCCAGGCATCGCTCGCCACGGAGCTGACGGTGGCCGTGCGCAACAAGGCCGTCGAAGCGTTCAACTCGATCATGTCGATGGGGGTGTAGCGGGTGCCCAAGTTCGACCTCGGCACGATGAAGGAGCGCGGCGGCGCGATCTTCAACGGGTTCACGCGGGGCCAGAAGACCATGCTCGGTCTGGCGGTGGCCGCAGTGCTCGTCGGCGGCTTCCTGTTCACGCAGTGGTCGGCCCAACCGTCGTACACGGCGCTGTACAGCAACCTGTCGGCGAAGGACGCCTCGGCGGTCACGCAGCACCTCAACTCGGCGGGCACGAGCTACAAGCTGGCCGACGGCGGTGCCACGATCCTCGTGCCGCGCAAGGACGTCTACCAGCTGCGCCTCGACCTGAGCGGGGCGGGTCTGCCTTCGACGGGCCAGCCCGGCTACTCGCTGCTCGACAAGCAGGGCATCACCACCTCGGAGTTCCGCCAGCGCGTCGACTACCAGCGCGCGCTCGAGGGCGAGCTCGCCAACACCATCTCGGCGATCAAGGGCGTGACGGGCGCCAACGTCCACATCGTCATCCCGCAGCAGGACCTGTTCAGCAAGGACTCGAACAAGCCGACGGCGTCGGTGCTCGTGCAGGAAGGCGGCGGCTCCAAGCTCACCGCCGGTCAGGTGCAGGCGATCGTCCACCTCGTCGCGTCCAGCGTGGAAGGCCTCGATCCGACCGACGTCACGGTGGCGGACGGCGACGGTCACGTGCTGTCGGCGCCCGGCGACGGCGACATCGCGGCGGCGGGCGACGCCCGTTCGGAGCAGACCGCCTCGTTCGAGCAGCAGCTCTCGAGCTCGATCAGCGACCTGCTCGTGCCGCTCGTGGGCGAAGGTCACGCCGTCGTGAAGGTGAAGGCGGCGCTGGACTTCGACACGAAGCAGACGACGAGCGAGACGTTCGGCAACACCAACGGCACCTCCGTCCCGGTCAGCGAGTCCACCGCGAAGGAGACCTACAGCGGCCTGAACGGCAGCGGCGCCACGGGCATCCTCGGCGCGACGACCCAGACGACCGTCGCCAACGGGGGCGCCTACGACAAGGAGTCCGCCGACCGGAACTTCGCGGTCGACAAGGTCACCGAGCAGGTGCAGACCGCGCCGGGAAAGGTGAGCCGGCTGTCGGTCGCGGTGCTGCTCGATTCGGGCGCCAAGGCGGTCAACACCCAGGCGATCCAGAGCCTGGTCTCGGCGGCCGCCGGCATCGACGCGACGCGCGGTGACACGGTGCGGGTCGATGCGCTGAAGTTCGACACCACGGCCGCCGACGCCGCGAAGAAGGCACTTGCCGGTCAGCAGTCGGCGAAGCAGCAGTCGCAGCTGCTGGCCCTGCTGCGAACGCTCGGCGCGCTCCTGCTCGTCGTCATCGTGCTGTTCTTCGCCTTCCGCAGCGCCCGCAAGGCGACCGTGCACCGCGTGCCCCTGGCGCTGCCGGGACCGATCGAGCTCGGGCCCGGCTCGGTCACGCTCAACGACGCGCTGGTCGGTGCGGGCATCGGTGCGGGCGGGAACGCACTGGCCGAGGCGCACGCGCTGCGGGACGCACCGCGCGAGATCGCCCCGCCGCCGCCGAAGGAGCTCCTCTCCGACCACCTCGTGGAGCTCATCGATCAGCAACCGGAGGACGTCGCGCAGATGCTGCGTGGTTGGCTGGCGGATCGGCGGGGATAGCACATGCCCCCGAAGTCACTCACCGGCGCCCAGAAGGCGGCGATCCTCCTGCTCCAGCTCGGCATGGAGCGGTCGGCGCTCGTGCTCCGCTCGCTGCGCGAATCCGAGATCGCCGAGATCATGGCCGAGGTCGCGCGGCTGCGGAACGTCGATCCGGAGATGGCGGAAGAGGTCGTCGGGGAGTTCGCGACGCTCGCCGAGACGGCGGGCTACGTGCGGTCGGGCGGCATCGAGTTCGCCCGCACGCTGCTGGAGCAGAGCCTGGGCGGCCAGAAGGCGAACGAGATCCTGGAGCGCCTCTCGGCCCAGATGATCGACATGCCGTTCGAGTTCCTGCGCAAGGCGGACTCCCGCCAGGTGCTTTCGTTCCTGCAGGACGAGCATCCCGGCACGATCTCGCTCGTCCTCGCGTACATGCCGCCGGACAGCGCGGCGATGGTGATGAGCGCGCTGTCCGAATCGCTCCAGAAGGAGGTGGCGCTGCGGCTGGCGACGATGGAGCGCACGTCGCCCGAGGTCATCGACGACATCGAGGCGGTGCTCGAGCGCAAGCTCTCGTCGGTCCTCGCCCCCACCGAGCTCACGGCCGCCGGCGGCGTGCAGTCGCTCGTCGACATCATCAACCGCGCCGACCGCGCCACCGAGCGGCTGATCCTCGAAGGCCTCGAGCAGGACAACGAGGAGCTCGCCGACGAGGTGCGCCAGCGGATGTTCGTGTTCGAGGACATCGAGCAGCTCGACGACCGGTCGATCCAGCTCATCCTGCGCCAGGTCGACGGCAAGGACCTGGCGGTCGCCCTCAAGGGGGTGCGCGCCCAGGTCAAGGACAAGATCACCTCCAACATGTCGCAGCGGGCGGCGGCCAACATGCTCGAGGAGATCGAGCTGCTCGGTCCGGTGCGGCTCTCCACCGTCGAGGAGGCGCAGGGCTCCATCGTCCGCATCATCCGAGCGCTCGAGGAATCGGGCCAGCTCGTGCTCACGAGGACCGCGGATGAGTTCGTCGTCTGACTTCGGACGCCGAGCCTCGGTGCTCGACGCGCCGCGCCGGGTCACGGCGCCCGCCTTCCCCGACCTGGCGACGCCGGAGTCGAGCGCCCGCACGCGCACCCAGGTCATCGATCACCGGGCGGCCGCGTGGCAGGCCGGGTACGCGGACGGCTACGCCGCCGGCCAGGCAGAAGCTGCTGCGGAGGCGGCGGCCGTCGAGCGCGCTCGGCTCGAGCAGCGCGCCGGCGTCGAGGCGCTGCTCACCTCGTTGCGGATGGCGGTCGACGAGGTGCGCATCCGCGACGCGGTCACCCTCGACTCGGTGGCGCTCGAGCTCACCCACGCCGCGGTCGAACTGGCCGAAGCGGTGCTCGGCCGCGAGGTGACGACCGGTGCCGAGGCGCTCGCTCGCGCCCTCGCCCTCGTGCCGGCGTCATCGACGCCCGTCGCTCGACTGCACCCGGCCGACATCGACGGGCTCGACGTGCCGGACGGCGTGACGGTCGTGGCCGATCCCTCGGTGGAGCGGGGCGGCTGCCTGGTCGACGTCGAGGACACCACGATCGACGCTCAGCTCGGCCCGGCCCTGGCGCGGGCCCGAGCCGTGCTGCTCGGCGACAGCGGGGAGGCGTGGTGAGCGCGCTGCTCGACCTCGACGCGGCGTGCCAGGCCGCGGCGCCCATCCGCATCGGGCGAGTGACGCGCGTCGTCGGCGTGCACCTCGAGGTCGCGGGAGTCGACGCGCGCGTCGGTGACGCGGTGACCGTCGACGCCGACCACGGGCCCATGGGGGCCGAGGTCGTCGCCGTCGACCGCCACGGCATCGTGTGCATGCCCTTCGGGGACCTTCGCGGGCTGGGCATCGGTGCGCCGGTGCGCGCCCTCGGTCGGCCGCCGACCGTCGCCGTCGGCGAGGCGCTGCTCGGTCGCGTGCTCGACGGGCTCGGCCGCCCGCTCGACGACGCGCCGCTCCCGGCCGGGCTCGAGCGTGTGACCGTCGACGGCGAGGCGCCGCATCCACTGCGGCGCGCCAACGTCGAACGTCAACTGCCCTTGGGCGTGCGCGTCCTCGACACGCTGACGCCGTGCGGGCGGGGCCAACGCCTCGGCATCTTCGCCGGCTCCGGCGTCGGCAAGTCGAGCCTGCTGTCGATGATCGCCCGGGGCACGGAGGCCGACGTGTCCGTCCTCGCCCTGGTGGGCGAGCGCGGCCGGGAGGTCCGTGAGTTCCTCGAGCGCGACCTCGGTCCCGAGGGGCTGGCGCGATCGGTGGTGGTCGTGGCCACGTCCGAGCAACCCGCGCTGGTGCGGTTGCGCGCCGCGTTCACGGCGACGCGCATCGCCGAGTGGTTCCGCGACACCGGGCGCGACGTCGTGCTGATGATGGACAGCGTCACGCGCGTGGCGATGGCGCAGCGCGAGGTCGGGCTGTCGGCCGGCGAGCCGCCGGCGACGCGCGGCTACCCGCCGTCGGTGTTCTCGCTGCTGCCCAAGCTGCTGGAACGGGCTGGTGCCGCCGAGGTCGGCAGCATCACCGGCCTCTACACGGTCCTCGTCGAAGGCGATGACATGAACGAGCCGATCGGTGACACCGCCCGTTCGATCCTCGACGGGCACATCGTGCTCTCGCGTCGCCTCGCATCCGCCGGGCACTTCCCGACGGTCGAGGTGCTCGACTCGCTGTCCCGCGTCGCGCCGGCGATCACCACGCGCGACCAGCGCGCCGCGGGGGTGGCGCTGCGCCAGCTGCTGGCGGCGCACCGCGACGCGCGCGACCTGATCGAGATCGGCGCGTACGTCGCCGGCACCAACCCCCTCGTCGACCGCGCCGTGGCCCTCGAGCACGACGTGCGCGCGTTCCTCACCCAGGACATGGACGAGAGCCCGGGCATCGATGCGAGCTGGGCCCGTCTCGCCGAGCTCGTCGGGAGGGTCTCGTGAAGCGCTACAAGTTCACGCTCGGGAGCGTCTTGCGCGTTCGGAAGGTCGAGGAGGACCAGGCGATCCTCGCCCTCGCCCAGGCCGAGCGGGCGCGGGCCGTCGCCGCCGAGGCCGCGGTGCGTCGGGAGTCGGTGCACCGCGCCGCTCTCCGGCCCGACAGCCACGCGACGGCGACGGCGTTCCTCGCGAAGCGCGAGCGGCTGGAGCGGACCGCGTCGGCCGTGCGCGAGAGCAACGAGTCGCTGAAGGCGGCGGAGGCGGCGACGATCGCGCGGCGGGCGGCGGTCGCGGCGGCGTCGGCGGCGGTGAACGCGCTGGAGCACCTCGACGAACGCCGCCGCGCGGAGCACGCGCTCGAGCTGCAGCGCGAAGAGGCGATCGAGACCGACGACCTCGTCACGGGGCGCCACCGGCGCGGTGACCGATGACGTCGCCGTACGTCGGACCGGTTCCCGACGGGATGCGCGCCGCCGAGGCGCGCGTCCAGTCGCTGCGCTCGCTGCTCGGCCTGCGGAGCGCGAGCTCGAACGCGGCGTTCGCGTCCGTGCTGGCCGCGCAGAGCAACGACGCCGTCTCCGGTTCGGCCGTGACCGGGGCCGCGGCGACTGGGGCGGACGCGGTCACGGAGGCCTCGAAGCAGCTCGGCACGCCGTACGTGTGGGGTGGCAGCGACCCGAAGACGGGGTTCGACTGCTCGGGCCTCGTGCAGTACGCCTACGGCCAGCTCGGCATCGACCTGCCGCGCAACACGGTCGAGCAGGCGCAGGCCGGCTCCCCGGTGGCGAGCCTGGCCGATGCCAAGCCCGGCGACCTGGTCGCGTTCGGCACGCCCGCCGAACACATCGGCATCTACGCCGGGAACAACACGATGATCGTGGCCCCGCACCGCGGCGACGTCGTCCGCACCCAGACCATCACGGAGACGCCATCGGCCATCCGTCGCATCGTCTCGTCGGGCGGGGGGAAGTACGCCGACCTCTTCGCGGCGGCCGGCGTCCGCTACAACCTGTCGCCGGCCCTGCTGGCGTCCGTCGCCCGCAACGAGTCCGGGCTCAACCCGAAGGCCGTGAGCGCGGCGGGCGCGCAAGGCCTCATGCAGCTGATGCCGTCGACGGCGAAGTCGCTCGGGGTCGACGCCTTCGATCCGAGCCAGGCGGTCGACGGCGCGGCGCGCCTGTTGCGATCGCTGCTCGACAGCTTCGGCGGCCAGACCGATCTCGCCGTCGCGGCCTACAACGCCGGCTCGGCCGCCGTGAAGAAGTACGGCGGCGTGCCGCCCTACGCCGAGACCCAGAACTACGTGCGCCGGGTGCTGGCCGGCATGCAGGAAGGCAGTCCATGGAACTGAGCCTCGTCATCGATCCCCCCACCGCCCCGCCCTCCGAGGCGAAGGCACCGGGCACCGATCCGAACGACAACGCGTCGCAGGCGTTCGCGTCGCTGCTCGCCGCCCTCGTCGGCGGCGTCGCCCCTCCGGCGCCCGCCCCCATCGAGGTGGCGACGCCGACCACGCCCGCGACGTCGCCGTCGCCCGCGGTCGTGACGGCGGCACCCGCCGCGCCGGCGATGCCCGCCCCGCCGCTCGGGCCCCAGACGTTCTCGTCACCGCCACCTCGTGACGTGCGGGCTGATGCTGCCCAGGAGTGGGTGGCACCCGCGCCGACGGCATCCGTGATGCCCACGGCGCCGGTCGTCGCTCGTGCCGCGGCTCCCGTCGTCGCTCCGGTGGTCGCCCCGGTCGTCGCCGACGAGACGCCGGAGGTCGAGCCCGTCGAGGTGTCGCAACCCGTCGCCACCCCGGCCAAGCCGGCGAAGCCGACCCTGAACCACCCGTCGGCCACCGTCCTCACCTCGGCGCCCACGACGCCCGAACCGGTCGTGCAGCCGCTCGCGTCACTCCAGCGCTCGCCGGACGACCATCACGGCGAGCAGCACGAGGAGCGGGCGCCGGCGCCGATCACCGGCAACGCGCCGCCGCCCGTCGAGACGGCGAAGCCGTTCGTCGTGGCGGCGCCCAAGGCACCGGCGCCGGCGGCTCCCGCCCCGCCCACCCATCCCGGAACGCCGGCCGAGCAGGTCGTCAAGGCGGTCGTGCCGTTGCGCAAGCTGCCCGACGGGACCCACCGCGTCGTGCTCGAGCTGCACCCCGCCGAGCTCGGCACCGTGCGCGTCGAGCTGTCCATCGACGCCGGAACCGTGCACCTCGGTCTCCACGCCGACGCCGAGGGCACCGCGCAGGTGCTGCACGCCGCGCTGCCGGAGCTGCGCTCGCAGCTCGACGCCGCCGGTCTGGTGGCCGGTCGCGTCGCCATCGACAGCGGGGCGTCGGGCCAGCGCAACGGTCGAGCGGCCTGGGAGCCCACCGCCGACCGCGGACGACGGCGGGGATCGTCGGGCACGGACGCCGACGTCGACGCGATCGACGACGTCGAGCCGCGCGCCATGGCGGCGGCCGCCGCCGGACACGTGGACGTGCTGCTGTGACCGCCTCCGTCACCTCCTCGACCGCGACGCCGACGACGGCGGCCACGGCTGCCACGACCACCACGAACGGCACGCTCGGGAAGGACGACTTCCTCAAGCTGCTCGTCGCGCAGCTCAAGTACCAGAACCCGATGTCGCCGACCGACCCGTCGAGCTTCATGGCCCAGACGGCGCAGTTCTCGATGGTCGAGAAGCTCGAGCAGCTGGCCACCGACTCCAGCGCGCTGCTCAACGAGCAGCGCTGGACATCGGCGACCTCGATGCTCGGCAAGACCATCACCTGGAGGGCCACCGCCGACGACGGCACGACCTCCACCAAGACCGGTCTCGTGACCGGCGCCAAGGCGGGAACCAGCACCACGGCCCCGACCCTTCTCGTGGGTGACACGGAAGTCCCCAGCACCTCGGTCACCAGCGTGACCAGCGCTTCATCCCCTTCGACTTCCGCAACCTGAAAGGAACCTCACATGCTCCGCTCGATGTTCTCCGGTGTGTCCGGCCTCCGAGCCCATCAGACGATGATGGACGTGATCGGCAACAACATCGCCAACGTCAACACGGTCGGCTACAAGTCGAGCAGCGTCGTCTTCCAGGACCTGCTCAGCCAAGCCATTCGCGGCGCCGGCTCCCCGACCACCGGCGCCAGCGGCAACGGTGGCACCAACCCCTCACAGGTCGGCCTGGGGGTGCGCATCGGCGGCATCACCACGTCGTTCACCCAAGGCGCGGCGCAGAACACCGGTCGTTCCACCGACCTGTCGATCTCCGGTGACGGCTTCTTCGTCGTGCGCCAGCAGGGCCAGCAGCTCTTCACCCGGGCCGGTGCGCTCTCCTTCGACGGCCTCGGCCGCCTGACCACCGCCGACGGCGCGGTGCTGCAGGGCTGGACCGCCGACAGCGCGGGCAAGATCAACACCAACTCGGCGGTGGGCGACCTCTCGATGCCGCTCGGCCAGGCCATCGACCCCGTCATGACCGCCAACATCACGATCGGCGGCAACCTCCCGGCCGACGCGCCGCTCAACACGGCGACCGCCCCCGCGGTCACGGCCGGCTCGCAGGTCGTCTCCTCGATCACCGTGTACGACGCCCAGGGCTCGGCCCACGACGTGACCATGACGTTCACGCACACGGCTGCCGACACCTGGAAGGTCGACGCCACGATGCCGGACCTCAACCCGGCGAACCCGGCGGTGAACGTCGGATCCGTGACGCTCAACTGGGACACGACGAAGAACCCGCCGCAGTTCAACCCGGCACCGGCCCTGCAGCTCGCGCCGACCGCGGCGACCGGCCAGTTCAACGGCGGGAAGATCGACATCGACTTCGGCACGGTCGGTAGCGCCTCGGCGTTGAGCCAGTACGCCGGCACCAGCAGCGTCTCGGCCACGTCGCAGGACGGGTCGGCGATGGGCTCGCTGCAGTCGTTCACGATCGGCCAGGACGGCGTCGTCACCGGCGTGTTCTCCAACGGTCGCAC